>WBZY01001421.1_pt1 | contig 12333 bp, 13 predicted proteins | sample 5204191 | NCBI WGS metagenome assembly WBZY01 (sample SAMN12344363, study PRJNA552823) | activated sludge metagenome | biome: Activated sludge suspended growth; feature: Anammox Sidestream; material: Wastewater; isolation source: activated sludge from anammox sidestream of wastewater treatment...
GCGAATACCAGGCTGCCCTGCAGAACCTGAAGGACATGGCACGCTCCTTGAACGTGGCCGCGCCGCTCGATCAGCTGATCCTTCGGGACCGCGCAGGCACGCTGATGGAAGACCTCTCACAGCAGGAGGCAGAGCTGATTGCCGGCCGCGCGGAAACGCAGGCTGCTCTTTCCACGGCCCAGGGCGCTTCGCCGGAAGTGGCCGCCGCGTTGGCCACGAACATCCTCGGCGCGCCAGTCTCGTCCGCCCAGGCCGTCGCAGCGCTGAAGGCTCGCGCCGACACGCTCGACGCCGCGATCGCCTCTCTCCGCCAGCTCCAGGCCGGCTACTCCGACGCTTCCCTCGATCCCGAGTTCCTGCGCGCCCTGGACTACGTTCGCGCCCTCGATCAGCTCAAAGTCGATGGTTTCGGCCGCCTCGCCAACGCGCGCGGCTCCGTCACGAGTGCTGAAAGCACCGCCGATACGAGCTACTCCTTCTCCGGTGGCGCCACGGGCACTATGGTTGGCCGTGTCGCCATTGTTCTCGCCGTTACGATCGTCTTCGGCCTGATTGCGATCTACACGCTCGAATGGCTCTCCCAGGTCCGCAGGGGCGAGGCAAGCTGAGGCCCCCTGCGCCGGGCACTCACATGCGCATCTGCGAAATCAACGACATCGCCTCTGTCGCTTCCGACCTGGCGAAAGCGCTTCGTGCCCGCGGACACGAAGTCGAGCTGATTCAACCCCCGCTCTTCGGTGGAAAGCTGCCCGCGGTTGTGAAGCCCGTGATCGCGCCCTTTCGCGCGCTTGAATGGGCCCACACCATCCGCAAGGTACGCGCCGGGCGCTTCGACGCCGTCCACATCCATTACGCCTACCTTGGCATGCTCGGTGTGCTGGGCAGGTTCCCCTTCATCCTCCACTGCCACGGCACCGACGTACGTGACGCAACTCCGTTCACCGGTCCGCTCGTGCGCAAGGCGCTGCAGGGCGCCGGGCATGTCTTCTACGCGACCCCCGACCTGGCCGCACTCGTCACCCCCCGGCGCCCCGATGCTGAGTTTCTTCCAAACCCGGTCGATGCCAGCGTCTTCACCCCGCTCTCGGCAGCCAGCGAAAGCGACGGGGTACTGATCTCCTGCGCCCTCACCGCAATCAAGGGCGCACCCCGCATCCTCGATGCCTGCAAACGTCTGGCCACCGCCCGGCCCGGCCTGAAAATCACCGCCATCGGCGGGGGCGAACTTACACCCGAATTCGCCCGGCTGCCCAACCTGACCATCCTTCCTCATCAGCGGCGTGCCGATCTGCCCGCACTCATCGCGCGTCACGGAGTCGTGATAGGCCAGGTTCTCCTTGGGGTCGCGGGAATGGCCGAATTCGAAGCCCTGGCCTGCGCTCGCCCCGTGGTCTGCTCCTTCACCTATCCCGAGGCCTACGAGGAGCCGCCGCCGTTTGCCGGCGCCAGCACCGGAGACGAGATCGCCGCCCTGGTCATGCGCCTGGCCGATGATGCCGGCCTGCGGCAATCGCTTGGCCACGCCGGCCGCGAATGGGTGCGCCGGTACCATGACGCCGGCCGGGCCGCCGCCGCCGTCGAATCGGCCGCCCGGCAGCTCATGCCTCGCCGTTGACTGCACACCTGCCCGAATCTACGGTGAGTGGCGTGATCTCTCCCGCCGGCGGCAGACTCGACGACATCCCCCTGGCGCTCCCGGCACGGCCGCTCGTGTCCATCGTCATCCCCTGCCTGAACGAAGAGCGCTATATCACCGGCCTTCTCGATTCCCTCGCTTCCCAGGACTACGGGGCCGATGGCATTGAGGTGCTGGTTGCCGATGGCGGCAGCACCGACCGCACCCGCGAGCTCGTAGCTTCGTACCCCGGCAGCTTTGCCCGCCTGGATCTCGTCGATAACCCGAAGCGCATCACGGTTGGCGGCTTGAACGCAGGCATGGACGCATCCCGTGGTGACTGCTGGATCATCATCGGCGCGCACAGCCTCGTCCCGCCCGATTTCGTGCGCGAATCCGTGCAGGCGCTTCTCCGCACCGGCGCCGCCTGCGTGGGCGGCCCCATCCAGACCATCGGCGAAGGAACCGTTGGGCGGGCAATCGCCGCTGCCATGTCGTCCCCCTTCGGTGTCGGCAACGCCAGGTTTCGCTATGCGGCCGACGAGGGCGAAGTCGATACCGTCCCGTTTGGCTGCTACCACCGCCGCGTCTGGGAGGTGGTAGGCCGCTTCGATGAGACAGTCGACGGCGCCGATGAGGACAGCTACAACGCCCGGCTCATCGAGGCAGGCGGGCGCATTGTGCTGGTCCCCGGCATCCGCAGCACCTACTACCCGCGGCGCACCCTCAGGGCGCTGGCCAAGCAGTACCACGAGTACGGCGCCGCCAAGGGCGTCCTTCTCAGCCGCGGAAGGCCGCTCCAGCCGCGCCATTTCGCCCCCGCGGCCATGGTCGCGGGAGGGCCGGCCCTGCTGGTCCTGGGCCTTGGCTCAAAGTGGCCACGGCGCCTGCTGAAGGTGCTGGCCGTGCTCTACGTCGCAGGCGGCATGACCGCTTCGAGCCGCGCTGCGCGAAAGACAGGTGCCAATCCCTTCCTCACCTTCGCTGCCATGGCCACCATGCACGCCAGCTACGGTCTCGGCTTCATCCAGGGAGCCTGGCGCGAACGTCGCCGCCTCGCCGCCGAAGGCTGAGCCCCCGGCCTCTTCTCCGGACCTCTCTCGCCACCAGGCCCTGACTCGCGTCGCCGCCTCCGGCACACGAAAACGGGGGCAGCCACCTGGCCACCCCCGTTGAGTGAATCCGTCTCGGCCCCGGTGCTAACCGAGCTTCTTGATCTCCTCGATAAGCGCCGGGACGACCTTCTTATAGTCGTCGACGATTGCGAACTTGGCCGCCTTCACCATGTTGGCATCGGGGTCCTTGTTGATGGCGACAATGTTCTTCGAGCCGGCCATCCCGGCCATGTGCTGGCTCGCCCCGCTGATGGCCACCGCGATGTACAGGTTGGGCGAGACCACCTTTCCGGTCAGTCCCACCTGGGCTGCCGGCGGGTACCAGCCGAGGTCGCAGGCGGCGCGGCTGGCGCCTACAGCTGCCTGCGGGAGCACCGATGCCAGCTCCTCCAGCGCCCGGAAGCCGTTCTCGTCGCCGAGGCCCCGGCCGCCGCTGACAACCACCTGGGCATCTTCCAGCCGGATGCCGGCGGATTCGGCCTTCGACACGCCAAGCACCTTCACCTTCGATTCGCCCGCCGCACCAGTGGCCGAGACCGAACCGCTGCGGCCCGCATCAGCCTCGGGAGCATCAAACGACTTCGGCTTCACGGTCGCAATCTGGAGCGGCGCCTTCCACGTGTGCTCTGCGCGGGCGTTGCCGCCATAGCAGCCGCGCGTTGCCCGCAGGCGCCCGCCTTCGAACTTCAGCTCGGTGCAATCCATGGCAATGCCGGTCTTCTGGCGGAAGGCCAGCGCCGGGCCCAGGTCGCGGCCGAAGCTCGTAGTGCCAATGAGCACGATATCGGCGCCCGACCCCTGGAGCGCTGCCTCTACAGCCGCCAGGCTCGCATCGGCCGACTGGCCCGCAAGGGCGGCATCGGCCGTGTACACGCTGTCCGCGCCGTGGGCGATGAGGGCCTTCGCCTCTGCCTCGCCACCGGCCACAACCGCGCTCACGCTTCCTCCGCCCTGCGCCGAAAGCTGCCGGGCAGCCCCAAGGAGTTCGAAGGAAATCGGGGCGACAGCCCCTTCGCTGGTTTCTGCAACGACTAGGATTCCGGGCATCTCGGCTTCGACTCCTTAGATCAGCTTGGCGGCGCGCAGCTTCTGAGCGAGGTTGCGGGCCTTCTCTTCAGGGGAATCGCCCTCGATGATCTCCACGTTGCTCTCCACCTTCGGGACGTAGAGCGCATCGAGGGGCAGCCAGCGGCCGCCGGCGCCGAGCTCATCCGAGGCCATTCCGATGTCGGCGGCGCTCCAGACCTGCACGGTCTTCTTCGCGGCCAGCATGATCTGCCTGAGCTGCGGATACCTCGGCTCGCCGAATTCGTTCGAAACCGAAACCACCGCCGGCAGCGGTGTCTCGACGGTCTGGAAGCCGTCATCCAGCACGCGCTCCACTTTCAGAGCCGCGCCGTTCTTCTCGATCCCCTTTGCCACCGTGACCACGGGGATGCCAAGCAGCTGCCCCACGCCGGCCGGTACCACGCCCATGTCCCAGTCGGCAGCGGAGCGGCCCATGAGCACCAGGTCGTACTCGCCGATCTTCTGGATCGCCTTTGTCAGCGCGACCGCCGTCTGAAAGTTGTCGATGCCTTCGAAAGCCGCGTCGTTGAGCAGCACGCCTTCATCGGCGCCCATCGCCAGCGCGTGCTTGATGGCGTCGCGGGCGCTGTCGGGACCAAGGCTGATGACCGTGATCTTCCCTTCGCCGGCGGCGTCGCGCAGGCGCAGGGCGGCTTCGGTTGCCTGTGGGTCGAACGGGTTCACTACGGGCGCGATGCCCTGGGCGGGGATGACCTTTTTCGCCGCCTCGTCCACCTTGAAGGACGCGGCCGGCGTTTCGGGGTCGGGGATCTGCTTGACGCAAACGATGATGTTCACGCTTTCGCTGGGCCTCCTGCGGCGCACCAGCCCCTGCGTGGGGGCCGGGGATGTGTGTGGGTACCGGGGTAACGTTCGGGGTAACCCGGCGAAGACTACCACAAAATCAGAGTTTGTGAAATCTCGCACAGCATCCCGTCTGCCCGCCGTGTTGGGCGCTGCCGGTGCAGGCGCGGGACCCGGCTACACCTCTACCCCATTCCTTCGGATCACCTCGCTGTACCAGGCAGCGCTGCGCTTGGGGGTGCGGCGCTGCGACACGAAGTCCGTCCAGACCATGCCGAATCGCTTCGTATAGCCGAACGCCCACTCGAAGTTGTCGTAAAGCGACCACTGGTAGAACGCGCGCACGTCGGCGCCGTCCTGGATGGCGCCATGCAGACCGGCAAGGAAGCCGGTCAGCAGCTCCACCCGCTGCGCGTCGTTGATCGCGCCATCAGGGCCGGGCTCCGTGTTGTCGCACACCCCGTTCTCGGTGATGTAGATGCGCGGGCGCCCGTATTCGTTCGAGACCCAGCGGACGAAATCCCCCAGGGCGTGGGGTGCGGCCTCGTAGCCCATCGGCAGGAGGGGCAACCGCGGAGCGGCGTAGGCGTACCCCACCCCGCGCCCCGGCGAGGCCTGGATCAGCCCCCGCGAATACAGATTCACCCCCAGGAAGTCGGTAGGCGTGGCGATGACCTCCATGTCGCCCGGCTCGATGGGCAGCGGCGTGCCCCGCGACTCGTGGTGGCTGAGCACGCTGTGGGGGTACCCCTTTCCATATACCGGCCCGTGAAAGAGACGCGACTGAAAGTCGCGCGCCAGTTCCACCGCCTGCGCCGTCTCGGGCGTATCGTCGGCGGGCTCAAAGCTGGTGTTCGCGTTCGTGATCCCTATCTCGCCCTGCTTGCCACTTGCCCGGAACGCCCGGACCGCCCGGCCGTGGGCCAGCAGCGCGTGGTGAATCGACCGGCCGTAGATCCCCAGGTCCCGGATGCCGGGGGCCATAACCCCGATGCGGTGGCCCATGTCGGTGAAGACAATCGGCTCGTTGAGCGTGATCCACCGCGTCACGCGGTCGCCGTACCGTTCGAAGAGGAGGCTGGCGTACTCCGCGAACCAGTCCGCAATCGCCCGGTTCGCCCAGCCGCCCAGGTCCTGTAGCGACTGCGGCAGATCCCAGTGGTAGAGCGTGACCGCCGGCTGGATCCCCTTCTCGAGCAGGGCATCGATGAGCCGGTCGTAGAAGGCGAGCCCCTTCTCGCTGATCGCGCCCCGGCCGAACGGCATCACCCGGGACCACGATACGGAAAAGCGGTACGTTTGCAGCCCCAGGCTCGCCATGAGGTCCACGTCTTCCCGGTAGCGGTGGTAATGGTCACAGGCCACGTCGCCCGTGGAACCATCCTGGATCCGGTCCGGCTGGTGAGTGAACGTATCCCAGATCGAGAGGCCGCGGTCGTCCTCGTTGTACGCGCCCTCGATCTGGTAAGAGGCGGTAGCGGCGCCCCACTGAAAGCCTTCGGGAAAGCGGAGAAGAGTCATTGCGGAAGCTTAACAGCTCGGACCTCTCTGAATGGAAGAACGAACGGCTGAATCTCCCACGATCTGCGTTTGCCGGCTTTCCCCTGCCGGGCGATAATGATATTTCGCGCCGCCGCCGGGCGGCGTTCGTGGAGGCGGGACTCCGAGCCTGCCGCTAGCACACAAAGGAACCCGAAATGGCAAAGAAAGTCCGGGCCGGGAAAGCGAACCCGGCCCCGCCCATTGGCCCCGCACTCGGCCAGCACGGCGTGAACATCATGGAGTTCTGCAAAGAGTACAACGCTCGCACGCAGAACCAGGTGGGCCAGATCATCCCGGCCCAGCTCACGATCTTCGAAGATCGCTCCTTCACCTTCGTTCTCAAGACCCCGCCCGCCGCGGACCTCCTCCGCAAGGCTGCCGGCATTGACAAGGGGAGCGGCAACCCCCGCCTTAACAAGGTGGGCAAGGTCAGGGTCTCCGACCTCCGCAAGATCGCCGAGACCAAAATGGCCGACCTCAACGCCAACGACGTTGATGAGGCCATCAAAATCATCGAAGGCACTGCCCGCAGCATGGGCATCGAGGTGGTGTAGCCATGCCGAAACACGGAAAGCGCTACCTCGAAGCTGCCGCGAAGGTCGATAAGTCCAGGCTCTACGCCGTCGATGAGGCGATCGCGCTGGCTCGCGAAGTCCACCCCGCAAAGTTCGATGAGACCGTCGAGCTCCACATCAAGACCGGGCTCGACCCGCGCCACGCCGAACAACAGATCCGGGGCAGCACCGTGCTCCCTCACGGCCTTGGCAAGGTGATGCGCGTGCTCGTCTTCACTGAAGGCGAACCCGCAAAGGCCGCCCAGGATGCCGGTGCAGACCACGTCGGCAGCGACGACCTCATCAAGCGCATCGAAGGTGGCTGGACCGACTTCGACGTGGCCATCGCCACCCGCGAGATGATGGGCAAGGTCGGCCGCCTCGGCCGCGTGCTCGGCCCGCGTGGCCTCATGCCCAACCCCCGCTCCGGGACTGTCGTCGGCGGTGAAGACATCGCCAGGGCCGTCACCGATGCCAAGCAGGGACGTGTTGAGTTCCGCCTCGACCGACTGGCGAACATCCATGTGCCCCTGGGCAAGGTGAGCTTCGACGAAGCGAAGATCCGCGAAAACATGGCCACGCTTATCGAGGCCGTGAACGCCGCCAAGCCCAAAGACGCCAAGGGCCAGTACATCCGCTCCGTCACCCTCACGACCACCATGGGCCCCGGCATCCGGCTCGACCTCGCGCAGGCCCTCAGCCTCCGCACCGCCTGAGGCGCGCCCGGGCCCGGTCCGGATCGGCTACATTGCCCCGGTGGTGGCTCATGCAGTCACCACCGGAGGCCGGCCGTGACGTTCTCGATCGTCGCCCATGACCCGCAAAGTGGTGAGCTGGGGGTGGGTGTTGCCACCCATCAGCCCTGTGCCGGAGCCGTCGTTCCATGGGTCAAGGCCGGTGTGGGCGCCGTCGCCACACAGTCGTTCACGAACCCCGCCTACGGACCCGAAGGGCTCGCTCTCCACAAGCACGCCGTTGCGGGCGGTGATTTCGGACTCAGCTGCCTGTGTCATTGCGCACTCGTGAGATTTCGTATGGGCGCAGTCTAGACCTCTCCCGGGCCCATTGCACCCCGAAGAGCAACCCTATCCCTTCGCGCGAAAGCCCCGGTACGGCCCGTCCCGCCAGTCGAGAGCACCTTTCAAGCCGACCCCGCTCTCCATCGATTCCCGCATCTTGTCCTGCCAGCCGTAGGAGAACGTCGTGAACTGGGCTGCGGCATCGAGGTCGGTCGAGCTCCTCACCGATGAGTAGATGCCCATGTTCTCGTAGAAGCGGTTCATGTTGACCTTCAGGATGGCGAGGTGGTCGGCGGGCATGTTCGCCACGTGGTCGGCGAGGGCAATGGTCCGCTCTTCCAGCTCCGCTTTCGGGAATGCGTAGTTCACCATCCCGATTCGCTCCGCCTCGACACCGCTGATGCTATCGCCGGTGTAATAGAGCTCCTTCGCCTTTCGCATCCCAATGACCAGCGGCCAGATCACGCCCGTGCGGCTCGTTCCCAGCGCGCGCACCCCCGGATGGCCCAGCTGGGCATCCTCCGCGGCCGTCACCAGGTCGGCCATCATCGCCAGCTCGCAGCCGCCCGCGAGCGCATATCCGTGAACCTGGGCGATCGTCACCTTGGCCATGTTCCAGAAGTACATGTGGATATCGCTGATCTGCTGCATCCCCGTGCGGATGCCCATCATCAGCCGGCGCCTGTTCTCGTCCACCGCCTGGTAGCGGCGCACGATCGCGTCTGCCCCTCCGCGAGCGGGGGTCAGGTCGTAGCCGGCGCTGAAAGTCCGGCCCGCGCCGCGAACCACAATCACGCGCGCCGCCGGGTCGGCCTCGAGGTCATGCAGGCACTCCCACAGGTCATAGAGGAGCTCTTGCGAAAGGGAATTCATCTTCTCGGGCCGGTTGAGCGTGATGCGGGCAACGCGGCCGTCAGTTCCCACGCGGTCGACGAGCAGGTTCTCGAATTCGCGGTCCAAGGTTGTCTCCAGGGGTTGATGTGGGCCGATTATAGGCGCCCGGGCTTGCCCCCGGCCGCGCGCCGCCTTTGCGCGCGTGCGCCGTTCGCGATATGCTCACTCTTCGCAACTCTGAATCACTGCGGGAAAACACAGCCCCATGGCGAACAACAAGTCCGCAATCAAGCGGTGGCACCAGTCCCTCAAGCGGCGCGACCGGAACCGTGCCACGAAGTCCTTCACGCGCACCAGGGTCCGCGCCGCGCGCGAAGCAGCCACCTCGGGTGACCCCGAGGCCACGGCAACCGCCCTCAGCGCAGCCTATTCGGCGCTCGACCGTGCGGCCCGCAAGGGTGCCATCCACGTCGGCAAGGCCGACAGGCAGAAGCGCCGCCTCGCCGCTCTTATCGCGAAGAGCTAACAACCTGCCCCCGCGTTAACGCCTTCCCCCCGCTCTGCGGAGGGCGACGCGCGGCCGGCGGCTTCCTGTTCGCGATAGCGCGTTCAGGCGCGGCAAACCACAATGCAGTGGATATGACGGCCGAAGCGGCGCGCAAACGGGTGGATGTCGTCATCCCCTGCTACAACGAGGTCGCCGTGCTGCGCGCAAGCGTCGAGCGGACCCTCACCTTCCTCGAAGGACACCCTCAGCACGACTGGCGCGTGGTCATCGCCGATAACGGCTCGAACGACGGCACGGGAGCCCTGGCGCAGGAGCTTGAGCAGGAGTTCCCGGGGCGGGTCCGCGCCGAGCTGCTCACCATCAAGGGGCGGGGCCTCGCCTTGAAGCAGGCCTGGATGGCGAGCGACGCCGATATCGTCTCCTACATGGACGTGGACCTGAGCACCGACATCGAGCACCTACCGCGGCTCATAGGGATGGTGGCGGAAGAAGGCTGCGACGTCGCCATCGGCTCGCGGCTGGCCCGGGGCTCGCAGACGCGGCGGTCGCTCAAGCGGGAGGTCACCTCTCGCGGCTACGTCTTCCTGATTCGAGCCACCTTCCCCAGGCTGCGGATAACCGATGCGCAGTGCGGGTTCAAGGCCCTCGATCGCCGCGTGGTCGAAGAGGTGGTTCCCCTCATCGAGAACCGCATGTGGTTCTTCGATACCGAGCTGCTGATCCTGGCCCACCGCCGGGGCTTCAAGATTTGCGAGCTCCCCGTACGCTGGGACGAAGACCCCGATACGAAGGTAAAGATTGTCAGGACTGCGATTGAAGACGTCCGGGGCCTGCTCCGCATGCGCTTCCGGCGGGACTGACCATCGCGCGCCAGTCGTGCTCCGGGGGCAGGGGCGCCTTTACCCCGGTGAAGTCCGTTTGACCCCTCCAAGGGGCCGATGTATAACACCTTTGCTACGCCATTCACAAAGTCGCAGGCGCCGCCCCGCGGGTGAGTGTGCCCGGCGACCGAAAGAGGAGGTCGGCCGGATTGGAATTCTCTAACCTGCCGCATGACTTCGCAGAAACGCTCGAGCTGGTCTTCGTGTTCATCACGATGGTCGCCTCGCTGGGCATTATGGTGGCCCTGGGCCGCTGGTGGCAGAAATAGGGCCGAGGAGGAAGGGATTGGCTGTCGAGACGCCTGCAAAGCCGAGCCTGTCGGACAAGCTCTACGACAAGATGTTCCACAACTACGTGTGGAAGTCCATCTTCCGCACCGGCTACCCGAACACCCCGCGCAACCAGATGCTGATTGTCGCGACGAACGTGTTCCTTCACCTGCACCCAACGAGGCTCCACCGCACCCACGTCAAGGTGACCCACACCTACTGCCTCGGCGGGCTCTCGTTCTTCATGTTCCTCGGCCTCACCGTCACGGGCATCCTCCTGATGTTCTATTACGTGCCGAGCGTTGAACGCGCCTACCTCGATATGCAGAACATCGAGACCACCGTCCAGTTCGGCCAGCTCATGAGGAACATGCACCGCTGGATGGCCCACGCCATGGTCATCCTGGTTTTCATGCACATGATGCGTGTCTTCTATACGGGCGCCTACAAGCCTCCGCGTGAGTTCAACTGGGTAATCGGGGTCATCCTCCTCGTCCTTACATTCCTCCTCAGCTTCACCGGCTATCTGCTCCCATGGGACCAGCTGGCCTTCTGGGCCATCACCGTCGGCACCAACATCGCCGGCGCCGCCCCGGTGCTTGGCCCCAAGTCCCGCTTCTGGCTCCTCGGCGGGTTTGAAGTGGGCCCCAACGCCCTCATCCGCTTCTACACCCTTCACGTCATCGGCCTGCCCCTGCTGGCCGCGATCTTCATGGCTGTCCACTTCTGGCGCATTCGCCGGGATGGCGGCCTCGCCCGGCCCCTCTAGGCCATAGTCAACCGGTAACCCCGAAGTACAGAGCAGGATAGGAATCGCAATATGGCGACTGCTGCAGTAGCCCGGCCGGCCGCAAAGCCCCAGCCTCGCGCGCGCGACGAAGAGGTCCTCGTCTGGCCCGACCTCGTCTTCATCGAATTCATCGCGGCCATGGTCTTCACCCTCGCGCTCTTCCTGCTTTCCTTCCTGATGAACGCGCCGCTGCTCGACCAGGCAAACGCCGATGTCACGCCCAACCCGTCGAAGGCGCCCTGGTACCTGCTCAATCTCCAGGAACTTCTGCTGCACATGAACGCCGCCCTTGCCGGCGTCATCGTCCCCAGCATCTGGCTCGTAATCATGGGAGCTTTCCCCTACTTCGACCGGGATAACGACGGCCAGGGAATCTGGTTCGGCACCGAAAACTCCATCAAGCTCTCCATCATCGGCGGCCTTGTTGGCATCGTTGGCACCTGGTTCCTCATCCTCTGGGACTCGGGCAAGCTCGCCTTCTTCCTCAACGACTGGTTCGGCTTCTCGGGGGGCGATACCTTCCGCTTCCTCGAAAACGTCCGGTCGATGCAGTCGCAGCTGCCCTGGCCCGAGTGGTCGAAGGACATCACCTATCTGCCGTTCAACCTGCGCATCCTGGATGGAACGGGTTCCGGCGGCCCGACGACGTTCCAGCACCTCGACTTCCCCGGCTGGCTGGTCGAGCAGGCGATCCCGAGTGCCGTCATCGTGGGCCTGCCGAGCCTGATGATTTACACGATGTGGCGCATGGGCCTGGTGGTCAGCCGCCGCGATGCCCTCCTCGCGCTTTTCGGTGGATTCGTCGCTTCCTACGGCGTGCTGACGCTGACCGGCACGGCATTCCGGGGGCAGGGCCAGGAGCTCGTGTTCCCGTGGGAGCTGAAAGTTAGCGAAGGCATTCCGGGGCAGGAGTAGAAACCGACAATGGCAGCTGAATCATCCGCCGCGCCGCGTCCGGGGCGCATCGAGCGAGCCCGCCAATCCGAAGCGCGCAAGCTCGCTCGCCGGTCCTTCCTCCGCGTGAGCGTGTTCGCCGGGCTGACGCTCTCCCTTGGGGCGATGACCGCCGGCTTCCTCGGCTTCTTCAATCTCCGCAAGCCCACCGGCTTCGGCGGGACGGTGAACGTCGCGGCGAACCGGGTACCGCTTCCCGGCGCCGAACCTGTGCGCATCAGCGAAGGCAAGTTCTGGCTCGTGAACCTGGATGGACCGGAAGGCGATGTCCTTGGCGTGGGCGGCACGGGCGGTCTCCTGGCCCTCTACTGGAAGTGCCCGCACCTGGGCTGCAGCGTCCCCTGGCTCCCCGGCTTCAACGGCGCCGAAGTGAACTTCC
>WBZY01001422.1_pt1 | contig 12325 bp, 10 predicted proteins | sample 5204191 | NCBI WGS metagenome assembly WBZY01 (sample SAMN12344363, study PRJNA552823) | activated sludge metagenome | biome: Activated sludge suspended growth; feature: Anammox Sidestream; material: Wastewater; isolation source: activated sludge from anammox sidestream of wastewater treatment...
TCTTTCGTAGAAGGCATGCGTCTTGCGCAGGTGTTCGGGATTGAAGAAGCGTGAGCGCGGATAGTGGAATACCTTCGGTCCCAGGTAGTGGCCGATCGCGTAATTGACCGTGTCACCGAGGATCGCAGCCACCGACAGCAGGCCGAACAGCAGCCAGGCATCGAGGCTGCCCTGCGCGGCGAAGGCGCCGGCGGCGAACAGCAAGGAGTCACCGGGAAGGATCGGCGTGACGACCAGTCCGGTCTCGCAGAACACGATCAGGAACAGCAGCGAGTAGGTGTGCACCCCGTAGCGCGCGATGATCTCGGCCAGATGCTGGTCGAGGTGCAGGAAGAAGTCGATGAACCAGTGCAGGAACTCCATGGACACTCCGGGCGCGGCCTGCCCGCGGCGGGAAGGCATCGCCCGGCATTCTAGCCGCATCCCGGCCGCGCGATGCTACACTGCGCCGCCGGTTGCGCGCCCTGCCCGCGTCACGGCGAACGACAACAAGACCGTGACGGGATGCTGCCGATGCTGATGGGGATGACGCGCTACCAGTGGACGGTGCTGTTCGCCGCCTGGCTGGGCTGGGGCTTCGACGTTTTCGACGGCCTGCTGTTCAACTACGTGGCGCCGAACTGCGTGCCCACGTTGCTCGGGCTCGGGATCGGCTCACCTGAAGCGCGCACCGCCACGCTGTACTGGACCGGCGTGCTGACCTCGCTGCTGCTGCTCGGCTGGGCCGCCGGCGGCGTGCTGTTCGGGCACGTGTGCGATCGCATCGGCCGCAAGAAGACGCTTCTCATCACGATGCTGCTGTATGCGCTGGGCACCGCGGCCTGTGCGCTGGCACCGAACATCTGGGTGCTCGCGCTGTGTCGCGTGATCGCCGCACTCGGCATCGGCGGCGAGTGGGCCGCCGGCGCCTCGATGGTCGCCGAGGTGGTACCCGAGGAACGCCGGGTCGAGGCCGGCGCCCTGCTCTATACCGCCGCGCCGGCCGGACTGTTCCTCGCCACCTACGTCAATTTCGGCGTCGCTGGCGTGTGGATGGCCGGACAGCCCGAGACCTCGTGGCGCATCGTGTTCCTGTTCGGCCTGATCCCGGCGGCGGTCGCCTTCGTGGTGCGCCTGTTCCTAGAGGAACCCGAGCGCTGGCGCCAGGCGGTGCGCGACTCGGCGCCGGTGCGGCTGGCCGAGATCTTCGCGCCGGGGCTGCGCCACCTGACCTTCGCCGGCGTCGGCATGTCGGTGGTCGCGTTGATCGCGTGGTGGAGTTGCAACGCGTTCATCCCGACGGTCGCGACCGGCCTGGCGCAGAACGCGGCGGCCAGCGCCGGACTGGATACCGCCGGCACGCTGGCGCTGGTGGAGGAATGGAAGTTCCGCGCCACCTACTGGTTCAACCTGGGCGGACTGCTCGGCACGCTGGCGACGATCCCCATCGCCAAGCTGCTGGGCCGCCGCGCGCTGTTCGGGATCTACTTCGCCGCCAGCGCGCTGGCGATCTTCGCCACCTTCGGCATCGACTGGGCCCCCGGCGTGCGGTTGTACTGGTACTTCGCGATCGGCGCCTCGGTGTTCGGCATCTTCGGCAGCTTCACGTACTACCTGCCGGAACTGTTCCCGACGCGGCTGCGCGCCACCGGTTCGGGCTTCTGCTACAACATCGGCCGCGTGCTCGCGGCGGCGGGGCCGTTCGCGGTCGGCACCATCGCGGCGCAGGGAACCGACACCGTGATCCAGACGCTGTTCTACGTCGGGCTGGTCCCGGCGCTGGGCGTGCTGCTGCTGCCGTGGGTGGTGGAGACCCGCGACCGCGTGCTCGCCGACTAGGGCGCGCGGCGGGCGCGCGTTCAGCCGTCGAGCCGCGTGGGCAGGTCCATCGTCGGTTCCGCGCCGATCACCACCTCGCCGCGCGCGAGCTTCGAGTGTCGCAGCCCGTAGCCGAAGTAGAGCAGCATCCCGCCGGCGAGGTAGACGAGAAAGAAATTGCGCGTCTCGACCTTGCTCATCAGCGACATCAGCAAAAGCAGGCACATCGCCGCACCGACCAGCGGCACCAGCGGAAACCACGGCGTGCGGAACGGCCGCGCAAGCTGCGGCTGGGCGTAGCGCAGGTACAGCACGGTCAGGCACACCATCGCGAACGCGGCCAGCGAGCCGACGGCGGTAAGTTTGGCGAGCGCGTCCAGCGACATGAAACCGGCGAAGCAGGCGGCGACCGTGCACACGATCAGCGTGCCGATCCACGGCGTGCGGAAGCGCGGATGCACGCGGGCGAAGGTCTGCGGCAACAGCCCGTCGCGCGCCATGGTGTAGAAGATCCGCGTCTGCCCGTACAGCAGCACCAGCATCACCGAGCTGATCCCGGCGATCGCACCGATCTTCACCAGCACGGCGAACCACGGCAGCCCGATGCGGTTCACCGCCATCGCGATCGGCGCCGGGTTGTCGAGCTCGGTGTAGGGCACGATGCCGACCAGCACCGCCGAGGTCAGGATGTAGAGCACCGTGCAGACCAGCAGCGAGCCGATGATCCCGATCGGCATGTCGCGCGCCGGGTCGCGCGACTCGGCGCCCGCGGTCGACACCGCCTCGAAACCCAGATACGCGAAGAAGATCGTCGCCGCCGCGGTGATCAGTCCGGCCACGCCGTAGCGCGAGGTGTTCTGCGCGGTCAGCACGTCGACCAGCGCCCGCCGGATGTCGGCCCACCAGCCGCGCTCGGCGCCCTCGGGAGGCGGTGGCACCTGCTCCGGGATCAGCGGCGACCAGTTGGCGGTATCGACGAAGAACGCGCCCACGCAGATGAACGCGATCACCACCGCCAGCTTGATCGCGACGACGATGTTGTTGGCGGTGGTCGACTCCTGGATGCCGAGCACCAGCAGCACGGTCACGACGCCGATGGCGAAGATCGCGGGCAGATTCGCCACGCCGTGCGCGAGCACCGTCGCGCCCTCGCGCACCACGCTCCCCGGTGGCGCGGTGAACTCCGGCGGGATGTGCAGGCTCATGTCGTTCAGCAGGCTGACCGCGTAGCTCGACCACCCGACCGCGACCGTGGCCGCCGCAAGTCCGTACTCGAGCACCAGCAGCAACCCCATCAGCCAGGCCACGATCTCGCCCATCGACGCATACGAATACGAGTACGCGGAGCCCGAAACCGGCAACATCGACGCCAGTTCCGCGTAGCACAAGGCGACGAACGCACACAGGATCCCGGTGATCACGAACGAGATCATGATGCCGGGGCCGGCGTACTCGGCCGCCACCCGGCCGGTGAGCACGAAGATGCCGGTGCCGATGATGCACCCGATCCCCAGCGACACCAGGTTCAGCGCACCCAGCGTCTTCCTGAGTTCACCCTGCTCGTGCTCGGCATGCATCTGGGCCACCGACTTGCGGATGAACAGGCGGCCGATGCCGCTCGCCGCCGGACGCGAACCGTGGGACATGGGAGGTGCTCCTTCTTCGGTGCCGCAAGTATAGGTGCCGTGCCGGCACAGCGCCGTGCGCGGTGGCCTTCACGCGGGGGCGCCCGTATAGTGGCGCCCGCCATCAACCGCGCAGGAGCCACAGCGATCATGTCGTCCCGTCCGCCGAGCAGCGCCGCCACGCACTGGTACACGTTTCGCGGCGTGCGGGCACTGAAATCCACCCACCCGGAAGTGCGCCGGCTCAAACGTGCCGAGGACAACCCCAGCCTGCACGGCAACAAGGTCTGGCATTCGAGCTTCGCGCTGATCGACTACCTGCACCGGCATCCGGTGCGTACCGGCGCGCGCGTGATCGACGTCGGCTGCGGCTGGGGACTGAACGGCATCTGGCTCGCGCGGCGCTACGGCGCGCGCGTGCTGGCGGTCGACGCGGATCCCGCCGTGGAGCCCTATCTGCGGCTGCAGGCGCGCATCAACCGCGTCGAGATCGAGTTCCTGCCACGACGCTTCGAACAGCTCGATGCGCGACTGCTGGCCGGCGCGGAACTGCTTACCGGAACCGACATCTGTTTCTGGGACGAGATGGTAGAACCGCTGTACCGCCTGCTGCGCCGCGCCGGCAAGGCCGGCGTGGAGCGCGCGATCGTCGGCGACCCGGGACGGCCGCCGTTCTGGTCGCTGGCCGAACGCGTCGGCACGCGCCTGGGAGCAGAGGTCGTGGAGCACGCCAGCGGGCGCCGGGGCGCAGCACCCAAACAGCTGCTGGTCACGGACTACGCGAAACTGCGCGGCTGAGCGGCTGAGCGGCTGAGCGGCTGAGCGGCCGAGCGCGCGTCGACGGCTCTCAGTCGGCGCCGGACGTGCCCGGCCAGTCGACGACCACCGCGCCGCGCAGGTCGCCGGCCACGAAGCCGGTCGCCTGGTCGGCCGGATAGCGCTCCGCAAGCGCCTTGCGCACCGGTTCCGCAATCGCCGGTCCGTGGCAGGTCTCGCACGGCGGCTGGGTCACGATCGCCTTCATGTAGCGGGCCGAACCGTCGGCGGCGCGCTCGAAGTGTTCCAGCTTCTCCGCGCCCTCGCCGGCCGCCAGCCGCCTGGAAAAATCCTCGAGCACTGCCCGGGCGCCCTCGTCGGGCGTGTTGGCCGGATTGCGCAGTTTCAGCGCGGTGCGCCACACGCGCACGCCCGCCTCGTTGCCCACGTGCTCGGCGATCACCGGCGCGCGCGTCTGGCAGACCTCGATCGCGGCGAGCGGACCACCCCTGGTGATCGCCTGCAGCAACTCGCCCTTGAGTTCGTTTTGCATGCTGGTCGCCACCTCGCGCGAGGCGATCAGCCGCGCATCGGCATCCTCGATCGCATGGGTGGCGTACGCAGCGGCGAGCATCGTGGTCAGGGCGATCAGGCGGCGCATGGTGGCTGGCTCCAGCAGGGGGAATCGGCAACGGCGTCACGCACTCCGGGATTGCGTTCGCTCGCCGGTCGACTATATATTAGGGGTGTTTGATATAGCAAGCTCGCCGCCATGCCAGTACAGCACGCACGCCGCGCACCGATGCTCTCCGCGGATGCCTCGCGCGATCTCGCGACGCACGCCGACACTGCGGCCGCCCTGCTCAAATGCCTGGCGAACCCGCACCGGCTGATGATCCTGTGCGCGCTCGCCGAAGGCGAGCTGTCGGTCGGAGTGCTGAACGAGCATATCCCGCTGTCGCAGTCGGCGCTGTCGCAGCACCTGGCCGTGCTGCGCGCCGAAGGCCTGGTGCGCACCCGCCGCGAGGCGCAGACCATCCACTACAGCGTCGAGCCCGGACCGGCGCTGGAAGTGATCCGCGTGCTGCACCGCCACTTCTGCACGCGCGGCGCCTGATCCGCACGCGGTGCGGTGCATTCACGCCGGAGGCAGCGGCATCTCCATCACCGGCAGCGATTCGGGCATGCCGCCGAGCGCCACCGCGCAGCGCGAACTCGCGCTGAACGTCGCCAGCGCGACCGCCATCTGGCAGATCTGCGCGGTCGAAAAATGCGCGTGCAGCCGCTCGCGCAGCTCCGGCGCAAACACGCCGGGGTTGCGCAGATACGCGTCCGCGAAGCCCAGCACGGCCTTCTCGACCTCGCCGAGCGTGCTGGCGGCAAAACCGTCGTCGATCAGTTCCACCGTTTCCTCGGTCAGCCCGTCGGCACGCGCCACGTCATAGCGCACCGATTTGCAGAACACGCAGTTCACGGTGCGCGCGTTGCGCAGGCGCAGCATCTCGATGAACGCCGGGCGCACGTCGTTGCGGCGCCATACCGAGCCGTTCAGCTGCACCAGCGCGTCGATCAGTTGCGTCGCCAGTCCCAGGCTGCTGTCACGGATCACGTGTCCGCTCGCTTGCGCCGGGGCGCCCGCCCGCGGTCCCGAACTGCTCATGGCACATCCTCCCCCGTCATGGCCGAGAACATCATCGCCAGCCGGATCCGCGCGTCGATGAAACCCAGCGCCTCGATCAGGCAGACCAGCCCCGCCTCCCCGTGGTGGCGCTTCACCGCGTCGGCCAGCGCGTCGTCGATCGCGGCCGGGTCCTGCGCATACACCTCGGTCAACGCAAGTGCGGCGCGCTCGGCGTCGTCGAAGCGCGAATCGCGTGCGTAACTGCCGTCGCGCACTGCGCTCCTGCGCTGCGCATCGGGCTCCACGGCACGCTCGCGTCCGGCCTCCGTGGACGCGCCGTGGAGCGCCGCCAGCCGTAGCCGGCACAACTCCAGCGTGCGCGGCGGCACGTGGTCCTGCCGCCAGATCCGTTCCCACACGGCGTCGAAGTCGCGCGCAAGTTCGCCGGCCGGCGCCAGCGCCGAAGAGAGGCTGTCACTGTCGTATCGCATCCGGATCTCCATCATCTGCGGTGGCGCCGCGAGGCGATCGCAGCCCGTGCCGGCACGATCACACGCACCCCATTCGAGGTCAACCTCCCTCGCGGAACGCCTGCCCAGCGCGCGCCCACTTCGGGCACGTCTGCTATCCTGCGCGAGTCTTGCCGCCGCGGCGGCCTGCTGCAACGGGAGAACATCGATGCGCTGGCGCGAAGGACGTCGATCGAGCAACGTCGAGGACCGCCGCAACGACGCGCCGCAGGCGCGCATGGCCGCCGGCGGCGCGCCGCTGCTGCTCAGGCTGCTGCCGCTGCTGCTGCGCTCGCGCGGCGGGCGCATGCTGCTCGGCGTCGGCGCGCTGGCGCTGGTGGGCGCGCATTTCCTCGGCATCGACGTGCTGTCGCTGTTGCAGGGCGGCGCGGCCTCGACGGCCACGCCGGCGGCGCGCGCGCCCGCCTCGGCGGCGGAGCAGGAACGCGCGGACTTCGTCGCCGCGGTGCTGGCCGATATCGAGGACGCCTGGCACGCGCGCTTCGCGGAATTGCAGCGTCGCTACGAGGAACCTCACCTGGTGCTGTTCCGCGACAGCGTGCGCTCGGCGTGCGGTTTCGCGCAGTCGGCGATGGGTCCGTTCTACTGTCCGGCAGATCACCGGATCTACATCGACCTGGCGTTCTTCGACGACCTCGCCGAGCGTCACCACGCACCGGGCGACTTCGCGCAGGCCTACGTGATCGCGCACGAGGCCGGCCACCATGTGCAGACGCTGCTCGGCATCTCCGACCAGGTGCGCCAGGCCGGCCGCGGAGCATCGAGGGAGGCGGTGAACGCGTTGTCGGTGCGCCAGGAACTGCAGGCGGACTGTTTCGCCGGCGTCTGGGGTCATCACGCCGACCGCCAGCGCGGCATCCTCGACCCGGGCGATCTGGAGGAAGCGCTGCGCGCGGCCAGCGCGATCGGCGACGACCGGCTGCAGCGCCAGGCGCAGGGCTACGTCGTTCCGGACAGCTTCACGCACGGCAGTTCGGAGCAGCGCGTGCGCTGGTTCCGCCGCGGCTTCGAGTCCGGCGACATCGGCAGCTGCGACACCTTTGCCCAGCGCGAACCATGAAGCGCCGCGGCGGAGCGGGTCCGGTCGTGCCTTGTGTTATGCAAGCGCTCGGCTAGACTTGCGTCACTTTTCGCGCGCGAAGGGAATCGCATGGACTGGATCCTGTATCTCGCGGCGGCGGTTGCGGCGGCGATCTTCATCACGCTGATCGCACCTCGCCGGCGCCGCAAACCGGCGGCGTCCGCGAGCCGGAGCGCAGCACCGCGGCGTCCCGCCGTGGCCACCGATACCGGCGCCGGCCCCGCGCCTGAACCAGCCGCCACCACCGCACCAGCGCTCGAGGAACCGCTGCCGCCGGCGCTGGCCACCTTCTGGCTGGCCGAGGAACACGAGATCCTGCCCGACCGCTGCGCCCACATCGCGGAGCAGCTGCGCCGCGTCGTGATGCCGCCGCGCGGCGTGCAGCGTTTCATGACCACCGACATCATGGCCGGCAACGCCTCGCGCGAGCTTGCCGAGCTGGTCATGAGCGAACCCCGGCTCGCGGCGAAGGTGCTGGGGCGAGCGAACTCGCCGTTCTACGGCCTGCAGATGCCGATCACCAGCGTGCCGCACGCGATCACCTACCTCGGCATGAACGCGGTGCGCAGCATGGCGCTCAGCTTCCTGCTCGAGGAGTCGTTCACGGCCGACGATCCGGAGCTGCGCCAGTACTACGACCGCGTCTGGGACGCGGGGCTGTTCGCCTCCGAGCTCTGCTCGCTGCTGGCCGGCAAGCTGGGACTCGGCGATGCGGGCGCGCTGTGCACCCAGACCGTGCTGTCGTTCCTCGGCGATCTCGCCGCACCGGCGCTGCTCGGCGAGCAGGCAACCCGGGTGCGCCAGTCGGGACTGCTGGAGCGGTTGCGCTTCGAGCAGGAGACGATCGGTGCCAGCGCGGTGCTGCTCGGCACCATCACGATGCGCGAATGGGGGCTGCCGCCGACCATCGTCGAGGCGGTTTCGGCCGCCGGGCGCGTGCTCGTCACGCCGGCCGGCCAGCTGCCGCCGGCGCTCGCCGCCCGCGCCGGACTCGCCTACGCCTGCGCGCGCATCGGCGAGGCGATCGCGCACCAGCGCGTCGAGCACGTCGAGCAGATCGACCTGAGCGCCGACGGCGCGCCGGAACTGCACCACCTGCAGGGCTACCTGCGCCTGCCGGCGCTGGCACGGCTGCCCGAGCAGTTGCACACGCCGGAACTGCGGCTGGCGATGATGCGCATGATCACCGCGGTCGCCAACGAGACAGCCGCCACCTGAGCGCCGCGCGAGCGCTCAGCGCACCAGCGAGAGCTTCGCGAGCAACCGCTGCTCGCGTGCACGCACCTTGCGCACGCTCGCGGCCTTCACATGACCGAAACCCCGGATCGACTGCGGCAGCGCGGCCAGTTCGACCGCCGTGTCGAAGTGGTCGCGATCCAGCCGCTCCAGCACGCGCCCGACGAGCATCTCGTAGTCGGCGATCAGGCGGCGCTCCTCGCGACGCTCGGCACTGTAGCCGAACACATCGAAGCGCGTGCCGCGCAGCCGCCGCAGCGGCACCAGCGCCGCGAACACCCGCAGCACCCACGGACCGAACTCGCGCTTGCGCGGCACTCCAGTGTGCGGGTCGCGCCGGGCGAGCAGCGGCGGCGCCAGATGGACACCGATGCGGCAATCGCCCTCGAAGCGCTGCTGCAGCGCCTCCCTGAACGCGGCACCCGTGTACAGTCGCGCGACCTCGTACTCGTCCTTGTAGCTCATCAGGCGGAACAGCGAGTGTGCGACCGCGGCGGTCAGCGGCAGCGCCGGATCGACCGCGAGCGCCACCTCGGCCGCGCGCACGCGCTGCACGCAATCGCGGTAGCGCGCGGCCCACGCCGCGTCCTGGTAGGCAGTGAGGAATCCGGCACGCGTGGCGATCGCCTCGTCGAGCGACTCGGCGCCTTTGCCGTGGCGCGCTTCGTCACCGGTGAGCGCGAGCACCGCGGTGGGGTCGTGCGCGGCGCGGCGCCCCCACAGGAAGGCCTGCAGGTTGAACGCCACCGCCACGGCGTTCAGCTCGATCGCGCGCGCGATGGCGTCGGCCGATACCGGCACCAGACCGCACTGGAACGCATAGCCCAGCAGGAACATATTGGCCGCGATCGCATCGCCGAGCAGCGCGGTGGCGATCGCGGTGGCATCGACGAAGCGCGTCTTCGCCTCGCCGACCTCCTCGCGGATCTTGCGCTTCATCGCCTCGGCCGGGAACACCGCGTCCGGGTCGCGCGTGAACGCGGCGGTCGGCGCCTCGAACTCGTTGATCACCGCCTGCGTGCGCTCGATGTCGACCTTCGCCAACGGGTCGTCGGCCGCGCTGACCACCAGATCGCAGCCGAGCAGCAGGTCCGCGTCGCCGGCGGCCACGCGCACCGCGTGGATGTCGTCCTGGCGCTGCGCGATGCGCACGTGGCTGACCACCGGGCCGAACTTCTGCGCCAGCCCGCTCAGGTTCAACACCGTGCAACCCTTGCCCTCGAGATGCGCGGCCATGCCGAGGATCGCGCTGACGGTGAGCACGCCGGTGCCGCCGATGCCGGTGATCACGGTGTTCCACGGGCGCTCCAGCGGCGCCGGCGCGGGCTCCGGCAGCAACGCGAACGCCGCACCGGCATCGACCGCCGCCGCGCGGCGCAGCCGCCCGCCGTGCACGCTGACGAAGCTGGGGCAGAAACCGTTCAGGCAGCTGTAGTCCTTGTTGCAGGCGCTCTGGTCGATCACCCGCTTGCGCCCGAACACGGTCTCCTTCGGCAGCACCGACAGGCAGTTCGACTTCAGGCCGCAGTCGCCGCAGCCCTCGCACACCAGTTCGTTGATGAACACGCGCCGGTCCGGGTCCGGGTATTCGCCCTTGCGCCGGCGCCGGCGTTTCTCGGCGGCGCAGGTCTGGTCGTAGACGATCGCGGTGACGCCGGGGATCTCGCGCAGCTCGCGCTGCACGTGGTCGAGTTCGTCGCGATGGTGGATCGTCAGCGCGCGGAAACCGCGCACGTCGCGCGCATACCGGTGCGGATCGTCGCTGACCAGCGCGATTCGCCCTACCCCCTCGCCCTGCAACTGCTCGACGATCTGCGCCACGCTCAGCGTGCCGTCGATCGGCTGGCCGCCGGTCATCGCGACCGCGTCGTTGTAGAGGATCTTGTAGGTGATGGCGACGCGCGCCGCGACCGCGGCACGGATGGCGAGGATGCCGGAATGGAAATAGGTGCCGTCGCCGAGGTTCTGGAACACGTGCGGCGTGTCGGTGAACGGCGCCTGCCCGATCCAGGTCGCGCCCTCGCCGCCCATGTGCGTGAAGGTCTCGGTGTCGCGGTCCATCCACGTGACCATGTAGTGGCAGCCGATGCCGCCGCCGGCACGGCTGCCCGCGGGCACCACGGTCGAGGTGTTGTGCGGACAGCCCGAGCAGAAATGCGGCGTGCGCTCGATGATCGCGCGCGGGGCGGCCAGCGAGCGTTCCTTGCGCTCGAGGAATTCCAGCCGGCGTTGCATGTCCTCGCTGCGGTAGTAGCGGCCGATGCGTCCGGCGATCGCACGCGCGATCATCGCCGGCGTCAGCTCGGCCAGGTTCGGCAGCAGCGAATGACCGTGCTCGTCGAACTCGCCGATCACGCGCGGGCGGCGCTCGACCGGCCAGTTGTAGAGCTGGCCGGTCAGCTGGTCCTCGATCACCGAGCGCTTCTCCTCGACCACGAGGATTTCTTCCAGCCCCTCGGCGAAGGCGTGCGTCGCCACCGGTTCCAGCGGCCACGGCATGCCTACCTTGAACACCCGGATGCCGAGCGCCGCGGCGTGGTCGCGGTCGATGCCCAGGTCCTCCAGCGCCTGCAGCACGTCGAGGTACGCCTTGCCGGTGGTCACGATGCCGAGGCGCGGGCGCGGGCTGTCGATGGCGACGTAGTTGATCCCGTTCACGCGCGCGAACTCGCGCGCCGCGTAGATCTTGTACAGGTTGAGCCGCTCCTCCTGCGCCAGCGGCCGGTCGCGCAGCCGTGCGTGCACGCCGTCGGGAGGCAGCGCGAAACCCTCGGGAACCTTCACCGTGACGCGCCCCGGATCGATGTCCACCGACGCGGAGGCATCGCAGTTCTCGGTGATCACCTTGAAGCCGACCCAGCAGCCGCAGTAACGCGACAGCTCCCAGCCGAACAGCCCGAGGTCGAGGATCTCCTGCACGTTGGCGGGATTGAGCACCGGCGCCGAGGCCCCCATGAACGCATGCTCGCACTGGTGCGGCAGCGTCGAGGACTTGCAGGCATGGTCGTCGCCGACCACCGCCAGCACGCCGCCGTAGCGCGAGGTGCCGACGGCGTTGGCGTGTTTCAGCACGTCCATGCTGCGGTCCAGCCCGGGGCCCTTGCCGTACCACATGCCGAACACGCCATCGACGCGCGCGCCCGGGAACAGCGTGACCTCCTGCGTGCCGCGCACCGCGGTCATCGCCAGGTCCTCGTTCACGCCGGGACGGAACACCACGTCGTGGCGCGCCAGATGCGCCGCCGCGTGCCACAGCGCGAGGTCGAAGCTGCCGAGCGGGGAACCGCGGTAACCGGATACGAAGCCCGCGGTGTTCAGGCCGCGCTCGCGGTCGCGCTGGCGCTGCAGCATCAACAGCCTGACCAGCGCCTCGATGCCGCTCATGTACGCGCGCCCGCCGGCGAGCGTGTACTTGTCGTCCAGGGTGACGTTGTGTCGCAGCATGGCGCCGCTCCCTGTGGTCCGTGAACACGGATCTCGTTGGTGCGGCGAGCATAACACCGCCGCGACGCAGCGGGACCCGCAGGTTCGGCCTGTGGCCGAACATGCCCGTAGGTTCGGCCTGTGGCCGAACGAACGTCCGGGCACAGCCCGGACCTACACGAACACGCCCGCAGGTTCGGCCTGTGGCCGAACATGTCCCGTAGGTTCGGCCTGTGGCCGAACGAACGTCCGGGCA
>WBZY01001423.1_pt1 | contig 12321 bp, 12 predicted proteins | sample 5204191 | NCBI WGS metagenome assembly WBZY01 (sample SAMN12344363, study PRJNA552823) | activated sludge metagenome | biome: Activated sludge suspended growth; feature: Anammox Sidestream; material: Wastewater; isolation source: activated sludge from anammox sidestream of wastewater treatment...
CAGCGACATATCCTTGGTCTCGGTTATGCCGGTTCGTGAATAATCGTTCTGGCCAAGCGACTGGTTTTGCGATTCAACCTGAATTCCGGTCACGGTCCCGGGATTGTAACCAAACCGAAGGGTTAGTTGGTTGTTTTGATTCAAACTGTGATCGCCGCGGATCGAGAAGTAGTTGCTGTGGTCAGTGACGGGAAAGATACTCTGCAGGTCATTCAACGGGCGAAATGCGATGAACTGGCCATCAGAACTGGTGGTGCCGATCGGAACCGGGGCTCCGGTAAGCAGAAATCTTGAACCGACGACACCGGGGAGTATCGGCGAGATCGCGGGACAGCCGCTGCCGTCATTCGGGCTGGCGAGGGGATTCACACCGGAAAGTGCGGTAGCACTCCCACTTGCTGCAAAGAAAGCGTAGGCACGGGCACCGCAGATGAGCGCACCGCCCTGGGCCGTTTGACCGGCACCGATCAGGGCAAGGCCTTGCGAAACTAGGCCCGATATCGCGTTTGCCTGCTGGGTCGTGAGGTTATTGAATACCCGCACCGACGGATTCAGGCCTGGAATAACAGGGATCGTAGCGGATGCCCTGAGGCCGGAGGCAACATCGCTCGTAAAAAATCCGGATTCGTTTCGCTGCCGGCGTTCAAATGAGGCGAAAAAGAACGTTTTGTCCTTTACTATCGGTCCGCCTAATGTTCCACCGTATTGCGTACGCGTGTAGGCGGATTTGAACGGAGCGAACGGGTTGCGCGCCTGGATGCTCTTGTCCCGAATAAATCCAAAAACATTTCCGCTAAAATCATTAGTTCCGCGTTTCGTCACCACATTAACGATGCCGCCGGTGGCACGGCCGAATTCAGCGGTGTACGAATTGGTCGAGACCTGGTATTCCTGCACCGCTTCCTGCGAAACGGTGGAGCGCGCGGCATTGATCGAATTGTCAGTAAAGTCGGCTCCGTCAACATTCACCTGGGTCGAGCGGCCGCGCTGGCCGCCAATGTTCAGCCCTGAGGTCGGTGCCGGGCCGATCGGACGGCCGTTGTCACGCCCAACGGTCGAGAGCGTTAGGGCAAAGCCCGTAGCGCTGCGTTCGTTGATGGGGAGATTCTCGATGCGGTCCTGACCTATGGTGTTTGCCACCGTCGTTCGGCCGGTCTCGACGATCTGAAGATCTTCGCCAGATACGTTAACAACAGCGGATGCCTCGCCCAATTCCAGCCTGATCGGCAGATCGGCCTTTTGGCCGACCGTAAGGCGAACGCCCGAGATCACGACCTTCTTGAAAGTGGCGGCCTCGGCCGTCACATCGTAGTCGCCCGGCGGAAGGCCGATGATCTGGAAATCACCGGACGAGTTCGTCGTGACGGTGCGGGTCAGGCCGGTCGCGGTACTTTTTGCGGTAACGGTCGCACCCGCAACAAAGGCCCCGCTTGGATCGGTGACGCTGCCTCCGAGATCGGCGGCCGTCGCCTGTGCCTGGCCAAGGGCGAAGGATGCGGCCATCATTGCCGCCAACGCCATGCAAGCGAAGTGTAAGCTCGCCTTGTAAACTATTGAGGTAACTGCTCTCATCGTTTCATCTCCTGAAATTGAATGTTTTGCGAACGCTGCCAGCGGCCGTACCTGCCGGGCGAAGGAAGGTTTTGCCGGACCAGGGACAGGCCTAATAGACCTTTTGCTTTCTAATCGACCTTGCTGGCTATTGCTACGAACAGATGTGCTGTGAAGGTTTTAGCTCAATTCGCGTCAATAGGCAAGCAAACTCGTTGAATCTCCGGCAATATCAGGCAATTTTGCCTGGTTCGTTCCGGACTGATCGGGTTGCCCCGGTGACAAACATCCGAGCACAGCGGCTCTGCCTTAGGAAAGAAATGGCCAGGCTCGGGACAAGCGGAATTGAGCTGGCGCTTCGCAAGAACGAGCAGACTCGCAACCGTCGGCGGACAAACCTGGAAAACGAAGCCTCGTATTGTCTCCGGATCAGATCCGCGTCAAACGGAAAAGCCCGGATCGAGTCGGCAAGAAGTTCCGCGGCTTCGAATGCCATAAGCATGCCGCTTCCCGTAAACGGATCAATAAATGCCGCAGCATCACCCACCGACACCAAGTTCCGGGCGGAAGCAGCCATTGATCGCCCAAACGAACCGATCGACACCGCCATCCAGTCGAGTTCTCGCTCGACATTCTCAAGGCACCATGCCGCTCTCCGATTCAGGCACAAGGCGTATTTGACTAAGCCATCGGCCTTCGAGCGGAGGGTTCGGACACGCGACGCAGCCATGATAAAGCACAGGTTGGCCAGGCCGTTCTCAACCGGGGCAAGGCCGCCGTAACCGCCCGGGAAAAAGAATATCTCGCATGTTCCGGGGTCGATCCGAACGTTGCGCACATGCGTCTTAAAGGCCACGGCCCGAGGCGCTCGATGCTTCTTCGTATCGGACCACTGATTCCTATTCGCAGCTTTTACCAGGGCCTGTGTACGTCCCGTTGCGTCCACGAAAAGGTCGGCGTGAATGGTTTCCTTGCCGCTCCCTGACGTTTCGACACTGACTACCAACCCATGTTCGACAGCCGCTTTCACTACGCGCGTTCCTTCAAGGACCCGAACGCCCAATGACTTCGCCCGGTCGACCAAAAGCTTGTCCATTTCGTACCGGCTGAGGCCAATGGCGAAGCCATCGCCATTTAGAAACCCGCTTGGAACACCGAAGTTGTTGCCATATCGATCAGAAAAATGCGTCCTGTAGATCCTTGAACCGCCGAGAGACAGAATGTCCTGCTTTACGCCAAGGGCCTCGAAATAGCGAAGGGATTCGGGCGAAATGAACTCGCCGCAGAGCTTGTGCCGGGGAAAGTGTTCACGATCGACGAGTGTGACATCGAACCCATCCAGGGCAAGCCTAATAGCAAGACTCGAGCCGGCTGGCCCAGCGCCAGCGACCAGGACCTTGAGTTTTCGATCGTCGGGCTGCGGTGTCATTTCTAACAGTTTATCGCACCTGCCGCATAAGTTCGTAGCTTTTGACAATTACAGACAGTGAATCGAAAATCGCAAGCAATGAACATTTTCCCAATTTCTGTCCCCACGCCATTCTATGTGGGCGATGTGAATGTTTATCTGGTCCGCGAAGATCCGGTAACGCTCATTGATGTTGGGCCGAAGACGGTTGAGGCAACTGAAGCGCTTCGTCGCGGGCTAGCAATACACGGAGTGAAGTTCGCCGATGTCTGCCGCATTGTGCTCACACACGCACATGAGGACCATTGCGGACTGGCAAAGCAGGTCCGTGACGAAGCAAAGAATGCCGAAATATTTCTCCACGAATGGGAGTCGGGCCATGTTAACGGCCGCCTTTCGCACGAAGTCAACCGCAAGCTGCTTCTGAGATCGGGTGTGCCCGTGCAGGTCTTTGACGAAATGCGATCGCTGTATGAAGAGATCAGCCTACTGACGGATTCGCTTGAGCATAACGAGGTCAGGCCGCTAAGAGACGGTGAGGAGTTGGAATTTGCCGGCGGAATGATAAAGGTCCTGCATACGCCGGGGCACACCCCAGGCTCGTGCTCATTCTTTAGGGAGGCCGACCGAACGGTTGTCTGCGGCGACTGCGTTCTGAAACGAATCACGCCGAACCCGATCCTTTCTCCCGACCCGGCCGACCCGGACCGGCGTTTTCCTTCATTGGCAGAGTACATGGTCAGCCTGGCCCGCCTGCGCGAATTGCGGCCGACGCTGGCTTATGGCGGGCATGGAGAGCCTATTTCGGATTTTGAGGAAATATTTAACCGATATGTTCGGGCGGTCGATGAACGGCAAAGGCGTGTCATTTCCCTCATCCCCGAAGGAGGAACAACCGCATATGACCTTGCCCAAAAGGTGTTCCCAAATGCAGCGAGCCACGACGTCCACCGGTTTCTCGCGGTCTCCGAGACCGTTGCTCACCTCGACTATGCAGAACGCGAAGGCAAGCTTGCCGTCGAATTAAAAGACGGAATAGAGGTTTATCGAAAGAAGTAGCGAAGCCGCGGCCACCGGGTTATATTGCCGATATTTGTCGCAAATACCCTTAACGCGTTCTGTGATCTTATTGAGGCTGCCGAAACCTGGAAGTTCGCGTGCCCTTTTGGTAACCGTGCGATCGATCCTCTCCGTTCCTTCGTCGCCCGAGAAAAGGACCGCGATCGAATACTCCGTTCGGTGCTTCGCAAGCGAGCCTTGTCCGACCGGGCGCCAGAAGGTCTCGACCACCTTGCGGGCAATCTTCTGTGCGGTGCGGCTTTTCTGCAACTCGAGCCTGGCAACGTTCCAATAAAACTGCGTGTGCGCCGCCTCTTCACGAATGATCCCTTCGAGTATTTGCGAAAGCACCGGATGGGCGGCAAGTTCCATCATTCGGCGATAGGCCTGGGCCGTGGACATTTCGTGTATCGCTCCGAACGCCATATGCGTAGCGGTGAACGTATTGCCAAGAAGGTTCGTCAGCGAGGTTAGCAGGTAGGTGCTGACATGATAGGCCGAAGCAACGTTCCTGTGCGTCTGCGATTGCCAGTCGGCGGGTGTTTCATAACCCGCCTCGTTCAAAAAACGGTTTATCACCTGGCCGTGAGTGATCTCTTCAACGCCCCATCGTTCCATGAACTTTGCGATGATCGGGTCGCGGCCAGTTGGCGTTCGCCGCAATTCGCGGTGATACATATCGGTCAAAACCTCGACATCACGCATATAGAGCAGGACGGGAATGAACCGCTTGTCGAGCGGCTGCGCCCTAACCTCCGACCACGGAAGGGCGTCAATGAATTCCTTGGTGAGGGTGCGGTCCTGTCGTTCGTACCAATCCAGAACGTCTTTGCTCGTCTCAAAAGCCATACAGCTGTCGATTCCTAATGGGCATTTTCAGTCGCCGATTTAATTCGGTAAACTGGTACTTTCAGATTCACGTCGGTTTTAGCTTGCGATAATAACATTGAATCTATGAAATTGACACTGATTTTCTTGCTCATCACGCTCGGCGCCGTGTTGGCTGCCGCACAAGGCACCGTGGTCGCGGGCGAAAAACACCTTGCGAACATCAAGCAGCTTACCTTTGCCGGTGAGAACGCCGAAGCGTATTTTTCGGCAGATGGAAGGAAGCTTTCATTCCAATCCAAACGCGACGGGCACGGATGCGACCGAATATATACAATGAACATCGACGGGTCGGACGTGAAACAGGTTTCGAACGGTGAAGGCCGCACCACGTGCGCTTTCTTTTTCAAGAATGACAAGCGTGTACTTTTCGGCTCGACACAGCTGGGCGGCAAGGAGTGTCCGCCGAACCCCGATTTCTCGAAAGGCTATGTGTGGGCGATCTATCCGACCTACGACATCTTCTCGGTCAAGGCCGACGGTTCCGATCTCAAGCAAATGACCAAGACGCCTGGCTACGATGCCGAAGCGACCCTTTCGCCGAATGGCAAGAGGATCGTTTTCACCTCAGAACGCGACGGCGATCTCGATATCTATACGATGGACACGAACGGCAAGAACGTGAAACGGCTGACGAACGAACTCGGTTACGACGGCGGGCCGTTCTTCTCGCCCGACAATAAAATGATCGTCTATCGTGCCTCGCACCCAAAAACGCCGGAAGAAGTAAAGCGTTACAAGGACCTGCTTGCTCAACATCTCATCGTTCCGACGACGTTTGAGCTTTGGGTGATGAATGCCGACGGCTCGAACAAGCGCCAGGTGACCAAGCTGAACGCCGCGAGCTTCGCGCCCTATTTTACGCCGGACGGAAAGAAGATCATCTTCTGTACAAATTACTTTGCGACCGATCCGCGAAAACGGAATTTTGACCTCGCCCTGATCAATATCGACGGTACCGGATTGGAGCGCGTGACCTTTAACGAAACATTCGACGGATTCCCGATCTTTTCGCCGGACGGTAAAAAACTTGTCTTCGCCTCGAACCGCAATGCCGCGAAAGAAGGTGACACGAACGTGTTTATTGCGGATTGGATCGAGTAAGCTGGCACGAACTTATGAAGTTCTGCAAATTTCACGGTTTCGGCAACGATTACATTGTTATCGAAAGTTCAGCGATCGCACGCGGCACTGATCTGTCGGAACTCGCGAAGGCTATGTGCCATCGGCACACCGGAGCAGGTGCGGATGGGATCGCAGTGATTGCCAGCACCGGAAGCGGTAGCGACTGGGTTCCGGGATCTGAACGCGCTGACGATTCCGACTTTCTTTGCGAGATCATCAACCCCGACGGCAGTATCGCGGGATTTTCGGGCAATGGAACGCGTTGCGCCGTTTCGTATATCTATTTCAAGGGATTGTGGAGCGGCGAAACTCTCCGCTTGCGAACCCGGAGCGGCGTCAAGAATTTCCGGCTGCTGGCTGCCGAGTCGGCCGGGCATTATCAGTTTGAGGCCGAGATCGGACGGCCCGATTTTACGAGTGCCGGTGTACCGGTTCGCACGGCGGAACCGATGGATTCCGTTATCGATCTCCCTGTGGAAGCGGCCGACAGAGTCTTTCCGATGTCGTGCGTGAATGTCGGCAATCCCGTGGCGATCACGTTTGTTGATGATTTCGATCTCGAATGGCGGCTTTACGGCCGTGAGCTTGAATCACACACGACGTTCCCCGAAAAAGCGAATATCGTTTTTGTCAAAGTACGCGACCGCGAGAACATCGACATTCGCATCTGGGAACGGGCGGCGGGCGAAACTTCGTCATCGGGTACCTGTTCGGCAGGAGCGGCTGTTCTGGCAGCGTTTACCAACCGGACCGGCCGACAGGCCTCGGTACACGCGGTTGGCGGCACAACGGAATTTCGTTGGCGCGATGACGATGAAATGCTTATCACCGGCCGAGCCGATCTCGCCTATTGCGGCGAATGGCCGATCAATGCAGATGGGTGAACCGCGTCAACATTGATCCGGCCCGACGCCTTCATTGACCTTCGCACGCCCTACTTTGAGTTTTTCAGATATTGCTTCGGGATCGGGTTCTCGGCCGATTCCTGCTGCCAGTAAATATTCAGCACCCACCAGCGTTTCCCGTCGTTCAAAAGCTGAAAGCTATTGATGCCGCGCATGAACGGCTCCTTGTCGTCCTTCTTGTGAAAGGATTGATATGTCGAAAACACCTGGGCGATATTGCCGAACTGGTCAACGTGGCGGGCCATTTCGCGTTCATGAAAGCCGTTCTTTTCGAGGAACGGGCCGCTTCGCGAAACGTAATCGTCCGGCGTCATGAACCGGGCACCGATCACTCCCGTCTGCGGATTCTTGCCCGACGGAATCAGCTTTGCATCCGCATGGAACGATGACCGAAATCGGGCCCAATCGCGTTTCTGGCCGGCGTCGCCCGAGATAACGTCATAAACGGCTTTCATTATCGCGTCGATCGACGCAACATCGGCCGGGTTGGCCTCCTTCGGAGTTTGGGCCAGGCCGCTAGCGGCAAATAGGACAGTAGTCAGAAAAAGCATCGTAATTTTTCGCATGATGAGCTTTTACGTCAAGATCGGCCGCAGGTTTCAATTTTACCGGGGGCCGGGACCTTTGACGATAGGCAGCCTAAGGTGACGCCATCACCAATGTTGATTCGAGCTGGTCCTGGAGTTCGCTCGGCAGGCATCGAAAAAGGTCGTAGCCGGTTTTCTCTTCAATGGCCCGGATGGTCGTGCGGAACCTCTCCCATCCAACGTTTTCTATGCCGTCCACGTTGGGCATATCTACGGCAATGATCCGCGTTCGTCGATCTGGCGTCCTGTCACCGCCCCGGTTGATCGCTATGATCTTCCAGCAATTGGTCGGCACAGCGACTCCGCCCCGCAGTATCTCCTTGGTCCCGTACACACCCGCGATCTGATGAACTTCAAAGCCACGCCGCGCCTGTCCGCGCGCATACGATTCAAGTTTTTCCCACGGGTATTGATTCAAGGCTGCCGTCTGCGGGACGATGTTCGTCATAAGGAATGTTTCTTCGTTCAATTCCCGGTTGCCGAACCGATCGGCGCTCGGTACCAGGTGTCCGCGATCATAGCCGCTGCCTGAATAATCCGAGTATGTGATGTGGTTGAACCAGGCGGGAAGCCTTGGATCGGGACTAAAATCCGGCCGCCGCAGCGAAGGCCCGAGGTCGGCACGCGTCGTCCGCCAATAGATCCAATTCGCGGTGCCGCGAGAATTGTTGTATGCAATGACCGAACCTTTCCCAACCAGCAGAAAATTGTCCGCTTCGTCCGTATTCGCGTTGGAAGGGTTGCCGAAGAAAAGATCCGCAGCTTTCACCTCAGGCGATGGGGACGGAGCGCTCTCGGGCTGTCGGTCTTCTACCACCTGCTCTCGTATCCTGTCGCAGCTTGAGGCCGCGAACGCACCAGCGAGCAAGATACAAACAAGGAACCTGTTCACACTTGGAATCATCTAAGCCAAGTCTAGCAGACTTCGTACTCTTGGCTTTGCGCTCTTGCGGTGCCCGCGGGTTTCCGGCAAAGTCACGGGTCGCAAACAGGACGAGGAAACGATAAAATCAAGCGATGGCAGAACGGCCGCATTTGAGAGGCTACTCGCGCGAAGAACTCGTGGCCCACTTCGGTGAACTTGGCGAACCGCGCTATCGCGCCGATCAGGTCTTTCGGGGGCTTCACGAGCGTCGGCTTGCTTCGTTCGATGAGATGACGGATCTCCCAAAAGCCTTGCGCGGCCGGCTCACGGAAACAGCGACGGCCTCGACGCTCAGGATCGAATCCCGATACACCTCCGTTGACGGCACCCGACGCTTTCTGATGCGCACGGCCGACGGCAACCCCGTCGAAACCGTTTTCATCCCGACCGAGAACCGCGACACTATCTGCTTCTCGTCGCAATCCGGCTGTGCGCTGAACTGCGACTTCTGCCTGACGGCAAGGCTTGGCCTTCTGCAAAATCTGGCCGCCGGAGAAATTATCGAACAGATCGTTCTGGTGCTAAATGACGTTTACGGCCCCGGCGGCGAAACGCCGCACGGTACCAATCTCGTCGCAATGGGCGAGGGCGAGCCGTTCATGAATTTCAAGAACCTGATGAAGGCGATCGAGATAATGTCGGAAGAAAAAGGCTTGTTCATCGTGCCCGGCCGGATCACGGTCTCGACTGCCGGCGTTGTGCCGAAGATACGCGAATTCGCCGCTCTCGAGCGCCGGCCGAACCTCGCCATTTCGCTTTCCGCGGCCAACGACACACTTCGTGATAAGCTGATGCCGATCAACAAGCGGTGGCCGATCGACGAACTATTTCTCGCTGCGAAGGCATTTGAGAAAACGCTGAAGCGCGGCGAACGGTTCACCTTCGAATACGTCCTGCTGGGCGGCGTGAATGACAGCGACGGGCACGCGGGAGACCTTGCTGCGCTCCTTCTGAAACACGATCTGCGAAAGGCAAAGATAAACCTGATCCCGCACAATCCGGCGGAACCGCTCGATTATCGTCCGTCGTCGCCGGAGCAGGTTAAACGTTTCAAGGAAATATTGGAAGAGAATGGCGTTTCGGCCTACATTCGCACGCCGCGCGGACGCGATATCTATGCTGCTTGCGGACAGTTGGCGGCAAGACAAGAGCCGAATCTGATCCAGATCGCCGCTCGATGATCTTATGGAATTCCTTATTCCCGGCCTGTTGCTCGTCGGCTTCATGGTCTGGGCATCGACAAGAATTAAGCGTAATGCTGCGAGGGCCTTCGAAGCCGAACAGATCGAAACACCCGAATTCTCGCTCTCGAAACCGGATGGCTTTCTTTCGATCGTCGATCCACCTGCCGGGCTTCTATTTTCGGCCTATTCTAAGGAATTCGGGGAAGGTGAAGCGAGCCGGATTCGTCGGGCAACGGCGGAACTGCACAAGCTCCCTAATGCGGACCTTAGAAAGATCGCTGAACGAGCCAGAACCGATGCATCAAAGATCGTATCTGAAGATATCAGTACCCTCGGCGGCCGAAGATGCGCTAACATTGTAACCAGGCGGTTCATTGATACCGTCTCGATCGAGAGCCATTACAAGATCGTTGCCTGCCCCGGCGCGGTCTATCAGTTCGTTGTAAGTATCATCCCAGAATACAAGGAAGAGCTTCAGCCCAAGGTCGATCAGTTGATCGGCAGTCTCTCCATAACTTAAAACATCAGCCCTGAGTTGGCCAGTTCGAGTTTGTTATGCAGTACCGCAACCCGATCCTAATCCTTTTTGCACTCCTTTTTCTTTCCGCGATCGCCCTGCAGGCCCAAACCGTCTCGGGAAATTTCGCCCGCCCGGCCGTCGAACCGGGTTCGATCCTGAATGGGACGATAGTTCTAAAGATTCCGGATGGACTTCACGTAAATTCAAACAAACCGAAAAGCGAATACGCGATCCCGACGTCCGTAACTTTTCGAGCCGAAGGTTTCAAACCTGTGTCGATCCAATATCCCGAGGGGACCGATCGCAAATTCCAGTTCTCTGAATCAGAACTGAACGTTTACGAAGGCAAGGTCATGATCCCCTTCAGCATTACAGTACCCAAACGATTTCGCGCGTCCAGGCTTTCGATAAAGGCGGTTGTCCAATACCAAGCGTGCACAGAAGAGGTTTGTTATGCGCCAAAAAGCGTGCAACTCTTTCTTACTGCTGCGGTTAGGCGAATTCCTCGGCCAACTTCGATCAGTTCGGTGAGACCAAGCCGATGACCGACATCAGCCGTCCCGTCTTGCCGTACTTCGCCTTTTCGACGCGGTAGGAAAAGAACAGATCGGTCCGCTCCATAGTGCACAGCGGTGCCTTGAAAATGTTCGCGGGCTTCACGCCGGTTCCGATCAATATGTCTTCATTTGCGAGGTGAAGATCGACGAGCGCATGGCCTTTGCGCGTTGGCCTGAAGTACTTTGCGTGATCTCGAAAGATCCTCGCGAGCGCATCGATGACATCGGTGCCTACTTCATAATTCCCGCACAACGCCGCCGGACCGATAGCGCAAACAAGGTTGGCCGGCTCGCTGCCATATTGCTCGCTCATTCTCTCAACCGTTCGACGGACGATCAGCTTTGACGTACCGCGCCAGCCGGCATGGACCGCCGCGTAGGCCCGATTATTTGGATCACCGATCAGGATCGGAACACAGTCGGCCGTCTTGATACCGGCCAGAACGCCCGGCCGATCCGAGACAAGAGCATCGGCCCGGTCTTCAGTTTCGTCGACGTCCGTTCGGGCCGCGACCGTTTTCACTTCGTTGCCATGCACTTGCCATACGGATGTGAGCTTATAGTCGCCGTCGAAAAGACCGAGAAACCTCCGGCGGTTCTCAACAATATTCTCGGCTGAGTCTTCGTTGAAGCCGGCGAGGTTGAGGTCGCCGGAAGCCGAGGATCCTGTGGATGACACGGACGGTTCCGGCCTTATCGACGAGACGCCGCCAACCCTCGTCGAAAAGCCGTTCGCGAATCCCGCAACTTCAAGCGGCAGTGAAACCAGCATCTTAACGCCGCTCCGTTCTCGCCAATAAAAGCCCGCATCGGTTAGAATCTCCTCATCCAAAATGATACTTTCCATCGGCATCGACATAGTTGAAGTCTATCGCATGCGTGAGTCGATAACCAGAACCCCACGGTTTGCCGCGAGGGTGTTCACCGAAACAGAACGCGCGTACTGCGACAGCAAAGGCGCCGCCAGCTTTCAAAGCTATGCGGGGCGTTTTGCGGCAAAAGAAGCCTTTCTTAAGGCACTGAAAACGGGCTGGCGCGGAAAGCTGACCTGGACGGACATCGAGATCATTTCCGATGCAGAAGGCGTACCAAACCTTGTCGTGACGAACGAGGCCTCACGGCTAATGCGTGAGCTCGGAGCATCCGCCGCTCACCTCTCGATCTCACATACTCGAGATCACGCCGTGGCGCAGGTCATCCTCGAATCGACCCCTGTCGGATAGAAGCATCTTTCGGAACAAGCTCGCAGAGCTCGGCCGTCAAATAGCCTGCGGTAAACTACAAAAAGAGGCCGCCAGCGAAGGCAGCCTCTCTTGGTTCGATGCCGAAACTTGATCAGTTTCGGGCGGTTTCGTCACGCTCATCGCTCGTTGCCATTCTGAACGCAAGACTTAGCAGTGCGTCCATCACGGGAACGTTCTGGGTCGGTACCCAGATCGAGACGTTTGATGAGACAAGGTTCTTGCCGGCACCATTTCCAGGAAGCTCTCCGCCAAATGACGGACCACCGCTGCACTGGGCCCGGATGTCCAGTATCTGCCTTCTTGCGTACGCACGCAGCGTGAAGTCCGTAGGCTGTCCCGGATCCGGACGCGTGAATGTGACAATGACC
>WBZY01001424.1_pt1 | contig 12320 bp, 8 predicted proteins | sample 5204191 | NCBI WGS metagenome assembly WBZY01 (sample SAMN12344363, study PRJNA552823) | activated sludge metagenome | biome: Activated sludge suspended growth; feature: Anammox Sidestream; material: Wastewater; isolation source: activated sludge from anammox sidestream of wastewater treatment...
GGTATATTCCTCCAGCTCAGGCTGAAGAAAACTACCGACAAACCCAGGATAATAAGACATTGATGGATATTTTACTTTAACCAAATAGCCTCCTCGATTGTCGGGACGGTTCATATCACCTCGCTCAAAGCGGGTGCCGGTCAAACGCATGGCCATGCTGTGATAGGTCAGAACGCTGACACCGTAAGCATCGGCCCCGACCAGGGCCAACAGCCGTTTACGGACCTCGTTCGCTGCATGGCGGTTGAAGGTCAGCGCCACGATGCTAGTCGCCGGCACTCGCCGCACCCGCAGCAGGTAAGCAATGCGGTGCACGATCACACGCGTCTTGCCGGAGCCCGGCCCGGCCAGCACCAGCCGGTTGATGTCATCATCGTCGGCGACGATCAGTTTCTGAGTAGTGCTCAGCGACTCGATGATCGACTTCCATGACGCCTCGCTGGTCGCCAGCTTGAGCACATCTTCCCTCCCGGCAAAATGGCGCTTGATGAATGCCTGCTTGGAGTCAGTGAAGTAATCCAGTACCAAGCGCAACGCTTCGGCCATCTCCTTCAGCGCCACTTCGGCATACTCATGTATCACATGAACCTGGATACGCTTCTCGCGGTAGTGCTCGTCGAGTCGCAGGTAATCCTCCTTGAGGAAGGTCTTGCGCTTGTCTTCCTTTTTGACCTCGATGGTCATGGCTCGACGCATGACCGTCATGCCGTGGTTGAGGGTCAAAATGTCCTGCCGATGCAGATAGAGCAGCACATGCTCAACTGCTTTGCGGCGCTGATCCGGAGCGATGAGATGGGGCAGCTCAAGATCAGACTCCAATGCCTTGACCAACTCGCCAAAACTCGTCTCAACCAGCAGATCCTTGTTGCGCGAGCCGGGGGGCAGCTTACCGATCAGGAACTCCATCAATACGCCAGCCAGAGCGCGGCGCTTTTCACCGAAACGTTCGATCTGCCGCCAGGAATGTCCGCCTTTGATACGCAACTTGAGGTAATCACGGTTGAGCTGCCGTAACTCGAAGCTGCTGCGCTGCTGGCTATTGGCATCATGATCGTCGGCCAGGCTGCGCAACAAGCGCAGCACCTGGAGCGGCAGGAGATCTCCCTGCCTGGTGTCCGCCTTGAGCTCAGCGGCCAGTGCCGGCAGATTCAGATCTTGCCACTCCCCCTGCTCGGCGTCAGACGCCAGCTCTGGCAAGCGCTGCAGCAAAGCCCTTTCCAACTCCAGGGAGCTTTGCAGGCGTTGACTGGAAGCCCCGGTCACACCGTGGCGCACATACAGCGTGATCTGCGAGTCGTTGACCAGCAGCCCCATTTCCTCCAATTGTTTGAGTGCGCTGGCAACCTCCTCCGACTCCAGACTGGTCAACTGCATCAACTGGTCGGTGTTCACCCGCTCATCAGCATCGGCGCCGTAGAGAAAGCGCAAAATAGCCCTGAACTCCTCCAATCGACGCTGCGGCAGCTTGGCTTTCAGCAAGCGCTTCTTGGCCTCTTCCTCACTCATATCCAGTCGTGCTGGGAAAATCTGTGTATGGTTTTCCTCACGTTTGAGGTAATCGCTACGCTCCAGCCAGGCAACCGCCGTAACGACCTTGGTTTCTGCATCGCGCTCGTCCGCGGAGAAACTGGTATCGACATCATCATCCAACAGGATTTCACCCGCTGTGATGACCAACTTGCCCCCCTTTCGCCGATTGCTCTCGTTACGCAACTTGCGCAAGATCTGCTGAATGTCGCGAATACTGAGCTTCGAGCGCTCGCTCATGCCGAACTGGGTTTCGATGTCCTGCGGGTCGTACAACAGCACGCAGCGCGCATCGCCCTGATCACGTCCAGCTCTGCCCGCCTCCTGCAGGTAATTCTCCAGCGATCCCGGTATGTCGGCATGTACGACGAGACGGATATCAGCCTTGTCCACGCCCATTCCGAAGGCGTTGGTGGCAACGATGATTCTCAGTTGTCCTGCTTTGAAGTCGTCCTGGATATCCGTTTTGGTGTTGGGCTCCAGACCGGCATGGAAGTGCTTGCAAGGCCAGCCTTGACCTATCAGGAAGTCTGACAGCTCCTCAGCATTCTTACGGCTGGAAACGAAGACGACTGCACCGCCCTCCTGGCTGTCAAGATGCTCGTGCAGCAAGCGATCGGTACGCGACCACTTCTCTGCCCGGATGCAGGGCAGCACATCAAAATGCAGATTCGTCCGCTCGTACCCTCCGGGGAACACCTTGAATTCAATGCCCAGGCTTTCCCTGAAGTGGCTCTGAATATCCGCGAGCACATCGGGCTTGGCCGTCGCGGTAAAACAGCCGATCTGCGCCAGCGGTTGGTCACCGGTGTACTCCCGGATGAAGCGGGACACATAAAGGTAGTCTGGCCGAAAGTCGCTGCCCCATTTCGACAGGCAGTGCGCCTCATCGAAAATCCAGGCACCAACCTGACGCTGACGGATCGCTCGCCGGAAAGCCTTGTTGCGGAACTGCTCGGGCGACACAAGCAAAATGCCGACATCGCCCATCTGGATCTTCTCCAGTACCTCGGCGCGCTCCGGCATGGTAAGCAGGCCATTCAGCGCTGCGGCGCACTGGACATTGCGCTCCAGCAGCCCATCCACCTGATCCTTCATGAGCGACTGCAACGGTGAAACGATGACGGTAAGACTGCCGTTACGATGGAAACGGTTGAGCGCCGGTAACTGGTAGCACAGTGACTTGCCTCCACCGGTAGCTAAAATGGCCAGTACATGTTGACCACGCATGCCAGCTAACACGATATCGTGCTGGAGACTCTCTCCAGGCTGCTCGTACCGAAAATCAGGAAAGCCGAAATAGCGCTTCAGTTCGTGGCGTGGGTCATGCGTCGTCTGACAATACTGGCAATCCTCTCGCTCACACGGTGCATCACGCAGTTCGGAAATTAGTCGGCCAACCTCCGGAAACTGATGCCGCACCCAGGGTGCCAACACCGAGTTGCCACCAGATACCCGGAGCCAGGCTAACGCATAGGCCAACGGCCAGTGTAGATCCTCCTGTTGCAGATCTTCTTCGAGTAATTGCTCCAATCGTGCTCGACATACCTTCAAATCCCGCGGTTGCGACGGATCCGTCTCTTGCAGCAATTGCGGAACCAGCGTTCTGAGCTCGGGTACAGATACAGGAGACTGCCCAGTTAAGGACGCGAAGAAGGCGCCTAGATTCCCCTTCATACTCGGCGCCAGCAACGTCTGGTAGCAGAGAAGCTCCGCCTGGTTGCTCTCGTTCAACTGTGTGAAAGCCTGGCGTTGATCCTGAAAAAGAACCAGCGTCGAGCGGCAATCAGATAGAGGCGAATTTAGGCTGTCGCGGATAAGTTTGTAATCCTTGACCAGCCGGTGATACGGATTCTGCGGAAACGCTAACGGAGATAAACGCAACGTATCTATGACTGGCAGAGTATGCAGGGCCATATTGGGAGAATGTTCGCGCAAGATGGGTAAGTCATGTGCGATGACATTGTGCCCAAGCACGAAACTCGCCCCCTCAGACAATGCATCCAACTGCTGTAAGGCTGGGTACGGGGTTCCAGAGACCTTCAGCTCCAGCTCTGCCGCCGAGTCAGGCCGAAGGGCACCGACCATTATGATCTGGGCAGGTTGATTGTTCTTGGGTGGCACCACCTCAAGATCGAATATCAGGCCCTTGGGTTGAGGAAGTGACGACATCAAACGGGCATTCCCTACTTAACATTGCGGCAATCATGATTCCCGATGACGGTGACATGACCGGCCCCCGGGATTAGAGCATTTTGCACTTAGATAGAGTCGATATAGGATACTCAAGTCTGAATGTAGAAATTACTTTCTCAATTCCGGATATGCACGGGCACGGACTTAAATGCAGAATGCTCTAGTACGGCGCTGACACGGAGTCCATGGGTTAAAAATGGGTTTTTCTGATGTTGCTGAGCGAACCGCTCTGACGTCAGATCAGGTCAACGACCTCTTGCCCCAAGTCTGAAACCAAAACTGTTGACGTGTCAGTGTCTGCCGCGGCTGTTCCACGGTTTGTTCCAGTTCTCCAGTCCTCCAGTCCTTTCTGAGCCAAGCGGTCTTCGTTCAGGCTGTAACTTGGCATAGCTCCCCATACTCAGGAAATTACCAAACCCTACCAGAGAACGAAAAGCGGAACAGGCATGGGTTATCCTCTATCTAAAAACGGATTTGCTGTTTACGCCGCACACCGGACTCCAAGTGCTGTAACCTTGGCATCGGGCTCAAGATCATGCGGAATGGAGAACTCGATCATGATATCGGAGACTCTTGCCATAGCACGCTCTCCACCTACCATAACAAGCACCATTGATGATGTAAGAAATATCGTTTATTGGTTGCTAATTTTACATTAAATCAATAATTTAAAAGAACAATCCTACTCCCACTCGATCGTTGCCGGGGGTTTGCCTGATATATCGTAGACCACACGGTTGATACCGCGAATTTCATTGATGATGCGATTTGAGATTCTGGAGAGGAGGGTGTAGGGCAGTTCTGCCCAGTGTGCGGTCATGAAATCTTCGGTCTGAACAGCGCGCAAGGCGACTACATATTCATAACTGCGATTGTCTCCCATGACGCCAACTGATTTTATCGGCAGGAAAACGGCAAATGCCTGAGAGGTTTTTTCGTACCAGCCGGCATTTCTCAGTTCTTCGATGAAAATGGCATCAGCCTGACGCAGTAACTCGGTGTATTCATATTTGACTTCTCCCAGAATACGGACACCCAGTCCCGGGCCGGGGAATGGATGGCGGAACACCAGATCATGCGGCAATCCCAGTGCCAGGCCAAGTTCACGTACTTCATCCTTGAACAGTTCGCGCAGTGGCTCCAGCAGTTTGAGGTGAAGTGTTTCCGGTAAACCGCCCACGTTATGGTGGGATTTGATAACGCCTGCTTTCTTGGTATGGCTGCCAGCGGATTCAATGACATCAGGATAGATGGTGCCCTGTGCCAGCCATTTTGCATTTTCGATCTTTTCCGCTTCCTGCTGGAAGATTTCCACGAATTCACGGCCGATGGTACGGCGTTTCTGTTCAGGGTCGGTGATTCCTTTCAGTTGTTCCAGAAACTGCCTGCCGGCATCGATGTAAATGACATTGACCGCAAGATTCCGGCTGAAGGTTTCCATGATCTGCTTGGCTTCGTTCAGACGAAGCAGGCCGTTGTCCACGAATACGCATACCAGTTGATCGCCAATGGCACGATGAATGAGTGCAGCGGCTACGGATGAATCCACCCCTCCAGATAGCCCCAGGACGACTTTATCATTCCCGACACGGGCACGAATCCGGCCAATGGCTTCTTCCACATAATCAGGCATGTTCCAGTCATAGCCTGCGCCGCAGATATCATGCACGAAGTGATCGAGAATTGCCTTGCCCTGTCGTGTGTGGGTGACTTCAGGGTGAAACTGTACTCCGTAAAAGTTGCGCGTTTCATCCGCCATGGCAGCGAAGGGAGTCGCTGCATTGGAGGCAATGGCAGTGAAACCCGGTGGCAGTTTGTTGACACGGTCGCCATGGCTCATCCAGACGTCAAGAGCCGGTTTGCCATCGGAGTTAATGCGGTCCTGTATGCCATGGAACAGCTTGCACGGCGCAGTCAGCAGCTCTGCGTAACCGAATTCACGCGTCTGTGCATCTTCCACTTCTCCACCGAGCTGAGCTGCCATGGCTTGCATTCCATAACAAATACCGAGGACGGGAACCCCCAGCTCGAACACGATTTGCGGCACACGTGGCGCATCCTCAGTGAAAGTCGAAGCTGGCCCGCCGGAGAGAATAATACCGATAGGTGCAAATTCCCGGATGAATTGCGGGCTGACATCAAAGGGATGGAGTTCACAGTAAACATTGGTCTCGCGAATGCGCCGGGCAATCAGCCGGGTGTATTGCGAGCCAAAATCCAGGATGAGAATGGCTGAATGCATATCAGAAAAACTTATTCGACGTGATAGTTTGGAGCTTCTTTGGTGATCTGGACATCATGCACATGAGATTCACGGATTCCGGAGGATGTGATTTCGATGAATTCAGCTTTGGTATGCATGTCGCTGATGGTGCGGCATCCCAGATAACCCATGCTGGATCGGACACCTCCGGTCAGCTGGTGAATGACATTGGCGAGATAGCCTTTATAAGGGACGCGTCCTTCCACACCTTCCGGTACCAGTTTATCTGCCTCATGGCGTTCGGCTTCCTGGAAATAGCGGTCGCTCGATCCTTGTTGCATGGCAGATAAAGAGCCCATGCCCCGATAGCTTTTATAGGATCTTCCCTTGAGCAGCTCGATTTCACCTGGAGATTCTTCGGTTCCGGCCAGCAAGCCTCCCAGCATGACTGAACTTGCGCCTGCAGCCAGTGCCTTGGCAATATCACCGGAATAGCGGATACCCCCATCGGCGATGAGGGGTACACCTGTGCCCAGCAGCGCAGTAGCGACATTATCGATGGCTGAAATTTGTGGCACACCGACACCCGCGACGACGCGGGTGGTACAGATCGAGCCCGGGCCGATCCCGACTTTTACGGCATCTGCGCCGTGATCTACCAGTGCCTTTGCTGCCGCAGCAGTGGCTACATTGCCAGCGATTACCTGAATTTCAGGGAATTTTTTCTTGACCCAGCGCACACGATCCAGCACACCCTGTGAATGTCCATGTGCCGTATCCACGACGATTACATCTGCGCCGGCTTCCGCCAGGGCAGCAGCGCGTTCATCGCTGCCTTCTCCCACGCCAATGGCAGCACCTACGTACAAACGTTCCTGATTATCCTTACTGGCATAGGGATGTTCGGTGGTTCGGGTGATGTCCTTGACAGTGATCATTCCGCGCAATTCGAAGTTTTCACTGACGATCAGCGCTTTTTCAAGCCTGTGTTTGTGCAGCAGGGCCAGTGCATCTTCTTTTGAAACGCCTTCCCGAACAGTAACCAGGTGTTTCTTCGGCGTCATGATATTTTTGACCGGTTGATCGAGGTTGGTTTCAAAACGCAGATCACGGTTGGTAACGATGCCGACAACCTTTTTGCTTTTTACTACGGGCAGTCCGGATATGTTGTGCTGCCTGATCAGTTCCAGAACCTTGCGAACGGTCATGTCCGGAGAGACGATGATCGGATCGGTAACGACACCGCTTTCAAAGCGTTTTACCTGGGCAACTTGTGCGGCCTGAGCCTTGATAGGCATGTTTTTGTGGATGATGCCGATCCCGCCTTCCTGTGCAATGGCAATGGCAAGCCGCGCTTCGGTAACGGTATCCATTGCCGCGGAAACGATCGGTATCTTTATGCGGAGCGTGCGGGTCAGTTGTGTAGCCAGATCGACATCTTTGGGTAAGACCTCGGAATAAGCGGGAACCAGGAGAATATCGTCGAAGGTGAGTGCTTTTTGTATTAATCTCATGCGATCAATCCCTTACAAAACCCTATTATACCGAACCTTTTTGTATTTTCTGATTTGGCTTGGCACGTTTTGATGAAGCGCGTGGATAAAGACAGCTGCCAGATTCTGGATTATTAACGCATACGCCAGGTGGTGTAGGTTGTTTCCCGATCAAAATCATCCCAGATATAGGTTGGTTTGATGATGGGCGTGGTGGGTACTACAAAGGTAACGATATCAACTGCACCACTCAGTGTCCGGCCGACTGTATGGACGAGCCCGACGAAGAAACCTGCTGTCACGCCATAGATGGTTCCTTTTTTATGGCTGGTAATCATCATGTTCTTGGGAATTTCGGCAACGCCGGTAATGACATTGGCTACACCGGTAGCCAGTTTTTCTCCCGCTTTCTCGGGGTAGGTATCAGCCTGAGCATTGAAGGAAAGTGAGAGGCACAGAATTGCTGGTGCCAGAAGTGAGATGGAAGTACGTTTCATTGTGTTTTTCCTCGCTAGAAATTGTAAATCGCTTGGTTGAAAGGATTACTGGCGCAGACTGATAATGGGCCATCCACTTTTTTTCGCATGTTCATGGAGTGTGGCATCAGGATCGACTGCAACAGGATGAGTTACTCTTTTGAGTAGCGGTAGATCATTGAGTGAATCACTATAAAACCAGCTCTGCAGGAAAGAAAGCCAAGTGAGATTGTGCGCATCCAGCCATTGCTCCAGCCGGGTTATTTTACCTGCCTGGAACGAGGGTATGCCGGTTACGTGGCCGGTAAATTCACCATTTTTCTGTTCCGGTTCAGTGGCGATCAGGTGATCGATACCCAGCATGCGGGCAATGGGTGCGGTTACAAAACTGTTGGTGGCAGTAATGATGATGCACAAATCTTTTTCGGCCTGATGTCTTGCAATCAACTCACGTGCGCCTGGAGCGATCAAGGGTGCGATTTTTCGTTCGATGAAATCGCTGCGCCATGTGTTTAACTGTTCACGAGGATGGCGGGATAGAGGTTTGAGCTGAAAATCCAGGAATTCGTGGATATCGAGTGTGCCCGCTTTATATTGTTCATAAAATTCGATGTTGCGGGCTTCATAGACTTCCCGATCCAGAACTTGTTGTTCAATGAGAAATTGGGCCCATTGAAAATCGCTGTCACCAGCCAGAAGCGTGTTATCCAGGTCAAATAATGCCAGTTTCATGATACTGAACTTTGATATTGGAAAATATGGATGCGGTAAAGCCGGGTAAATTCAGACAAGAAGTACGTTTCAGGGTTGTTTCATGCCATTGTGATCTGCTGAAGTCGATAATCACCCGTAAGTTGGTACGTGATTATAGCAGCTCGCGCAACAAGGGAAGGGTGATGGGACGTTGCCTGGTCAGCGAAAGCTGATCCAGTGCGTGGACAAGCCTGATGAGGGAAGATAAATTCCGTTGTTCATATTTCAGTAAATAATGGCAAATTTCCAGCGGCAGCTCAAACCCGCAACGGATTGCGTAATCTTGCATGACCTCGATTTTTTTTTCATCCGTCAATTCATGCACCTGGTATACCAGCCCCCAACCCAGGCGGGTAGTCAGATCCTGGCGTAAATCCAGTTGGGCAGGTGGTTTGGTGCCACTGGCCAGAAATATGCCATGTTTGCTGTCACGCAAGTGATTGTAAAGATTGAACAACCTGATCTGGGCCGCATCATCCAATCGTTCGACATTATCAATCACTATACAGTCTGTACCGGGATTGAAGTTTGGTTCATCCTGATTGCAGTCGATGTAGCGTGAGTTGCATTGCTGTTCTGAAAAAGCATCCGCCACTGCCTGCAACAAATGGCTTTTACCACTACCCGTTTTCCCCCACAGATAATAAAAACGATCCTGCTGATTGCCCGCAACCAGATTTCTCAATGTATAAAGTACCTCGTCATTCCCTGAGGGAATAAAGTTATCCAGCGATGGCGGGCCAATTTCAGTGATATCGAGAAGCTGTTGTCTCATCAATGGACTCTGGAGTTTTTCTCTACAGGGGCGTTAAAAAGACTAATGTGTAGATGATTGAGTAAAAAGGTTTCTGTGTTTATGGTATGTACTTATGAAGATAGACAAATAAAAAGAATACTTAGTAGTTAGAAGGAGTTATTTCAAAGATTTTAAGATTTTTTTTCTGATTTTTCCCGCAATATGCTTAGATATACCAATTAACCCCCAAAAAGATCTGAGGTTATAGGCAACTAATCCAAGACGCTCACGCCGGTGGCTCATCCAATCTTTCTTGTAAGCATCATCTCCGGTGAGATAGTCAACTTCATGTACCTTGTCCACGTCAATTGCATGTTGCATCAGGTGTGCAGTCAGAATTGTCCCCGGTGACAAATGAGCAAATTTTTCGTCATACGCCAATTTATAAATTGCTGCTCGACCTTGATTTACTATCCAGAGCTGCGCCGCAATTGGTTCTTCGTCATAGTATGCGATTCCCAGTCTTAGCCAGCCTTTGGCTGCACAGAGACTGATTAAAGAAGGCATGAATTCGGGGTAGGGTTCCGGTATTTTCCAACTTGCGTTGTAAATTTTTTCCCAAGCCTGGATTGCGATTGGAAGCTTATCGTGAGTTGTCAGAATTTCCAGTTTTCCGTGTCCTCCAGCCAGAAATTTTTTCTTGCGCCGCTCCAGTGTGTTTCTTACTCGGGAGGAAAGATTCTGTAAATAAACGGAGAATGGTTGATTATTTACAGGTAAATACCAATTTCCCCAGCAGAAAAATCGATCGGTTTTAAAACCGATTTTCTTTAAGGCTTGCTCATGAAGATTAAAACTTGACTGAGATGGATCCATGATATCAAAGCGCAGTACATCAGTCCGGGTATCCGATAAAATCCATCTCAAGCAGTCAGCCAATTTGTCAACTGTCAGGCTGGAAGAAATTAAAGGCTGATAAAGTGAAGAATAAAAACAGGTAAAACTGCTGATTTGCCTCAGACTGAGCTTTCCTTTTTTTTGTAATAGTGTTGGCCAGATACCTTGTGTGACACCCTCTATTTCCAGAGTGAAAATACAGATTTCTTTTGTTTGGCGAATAACTGTAGTCTCCAATAGAAGAAACCAGTCTCTGGATAAGTCAAAACTGTCTTTTTCGCCTGAATCGAAAAGTTTCTTGCAGTCGGCAGGCAAGTCGTTGAAGCTTTCGTATTTCCTGATTTGTTGTTCCATAAGTTTATTTATAGCCAGCACATATATGTTTCGTTTTGTAGTTGCACACGATCCGTATAGTACAAAAATGAAAAAGACTGGCAGTTGTTGAATTCGTGCACACATGTGCGTTATTTTAGTGGTGAAGTTCTTGTCATTCTGTTTTGTCCGGCATCAACTTTCCTACCAGCTTCAGCCCCGCCAGACTGAATATCCCTGCCATTGTCAGGTACAGGCCAACGAGTGATGTACCACCGGCATCAGTCAGTGCTTGTGCGATGATCGGAGCGAGTGCTCCGCCCAGAATGCCTCCTGCATTAAACGCAACGGATACACCTGTGTAGCGTATTCGTGGGGGGAAAAGCGATGGCAGCCATACACCAAGAGGGCCGTATACAAAACCCATGATGAACAGCGCAAGCGAGAGCATTCCCCAGACCAGCCATAGCGATCCTGCTCCCAGAGCTGGGCCAAATGTCAGCCCCAGACCAATCGTTGCAGCGCAGCCCCAGCTCAGTACCTGATTGGCACTGGCCTTGTCGGCACGTATTCCTGCAATGATGATCCCGGCAGCGAGAAATGCTATGGCAGCGAGCTGGGTGATGAGAAACTGTTCGCGATCGTATCCCAGTGTGGTGGTGCCATGGGCGAGTGCAAACGCGGTTGAAAGGTAAAAAATGGCGAAGCAGGCTACCACCGTAAAAGTTCCGGCAAATGTGATGAGTGCGTGCTTGCGTATCAATTCCCAGAAGGGGACCGAAACAGGAGGATTTTGTGCCAGTGCCTGGGTAAATTCCGGTGTTTCATTGATCTTCAGGCGTACCCACAGGCCAAGTACAATCAGGATACTGCTGGCGAGGAAGGGGATTCTCCATCCCCATGCTGCAAAATCTGCGTCACTCAACTGCAGGCCGATCAGCAGAAACAGCCCGTTTGCTGCAAGGAATCCAATCGGAGCGCCCAACTGAGGTACCATTCCGAACCGGCCACGCCATCCCGGAGGAGCGTTTTCAACAGCCAGCAACGCTGCGCCTCCCCATTCGCCGCCCAGCCCCAGTCCCTGGCCAAAACGCAGAATGCACAATAACATTGGGGCTATCCAGCCAGCTGTCGAATAGGTGGGCAGGAACGCAATCAGCAGGGTCGATATCCCCATCAGCAATAATGAGGCAACCAACGTCGATTTTCTGCCGATTCGGTCTCCGAAGTGACCAAACAAAACTGCACCGAAAGGACGCGCAATGAAGGCGAGGCTGAAGCTCAGGAATGACAGCATCAATTGTGCAGATGGAGATTCTGCAGGAAAGAACAACGGCCCGAATACCAGTGCTGCCGCGGTGGCGTAGATATAAAAATCATAAAATTCGATGGTGGTTCCAACCAGACTGGCCACAAGGATACGGCGGTGCTGGCGAAAAGGACTGACCATAATCAGTTTTCCTTCAAGGCTTTCGGATGACCAGGCTGATCCTGGACTTACGGAACGCGAAAGTAATGAGGATCAGGTGGTTTGTCAAATTGAATACAGAAACAGCCTGGAACAGAAAGGAGTTCCAGAGCCCGGCAGATTCTCTTTCTGGAGAAATAACGGGTTATCAGGCCAATGCATCTTTGATCTGATTGAAAGGCTTGTTGTGCAGGAAATTGCGTATGTTATCTGCCAGCAGATTGAGCATGCGTTGTCGGGATTCCACACTGGCCCAGGC
>WBZY01001427.1_pt1 | contig 12305 bp, 9 predicted proteins | sample 5204191 | NCBI WGS metagenome assembly WBZY01 (sample SAMN12344363, study PRJNA552823) | activated sludge metagenome | biome: Activated sludge suspended growth; feature: Anammox Sidestream; material: Wastewater; isolation source: activated sludge from anammox sidestream of wastewater treatment...
AGCGGTCCGGGCTTTGCTCTGGTGGAAGTCATCAGCAACTGCCACGTGCTCTACGGCAAGATGAACGAGACGCCAGAGGCGGCCGGCATGATGATGGCCATGGACGCCAACACCGTGCGCAGCAACGTCATCTCTGGCAACGGCGCGCAGGGTGTGCTTGTCGCCGGCGTCGCCGGGACGGTCATCGCCGGCAACCGCATTGGCACCAACGGCCTCGGTTCCGCCGCTGTCCCCAACGGCGCCGAAGGCGTAACCCTCCAGTCGGGCGCCACGGGGACCACCGTGGGCGGCGCAGGCGCAGCCGACCGTAACCTCATCAGCGGCAACAAGAATGCCGGCGTCGTCATCCGCGACGCCGCCACCTCCAACAACCTCATTGAAGGCAACAACATCGGCCTGGACGCCAGCGGCGCCGTCAAGATCCCCAACGGGCAGGCGGGCGTGGCCATCTTCGAAGGTTCAGACAACCGCGTTGGCGGCGATGGCTCGCTCATCCTCCAGTTCATCTCCGGCAACACCCGCGAAGGCGTCTACATCGAAGCTGCCCCCGGCACGAAGATCGGGCGGAGCACGTCCATCGGCACCGGCTTCAACACCTCCATCGCCATCGGCAATACCCGGGAGGGCGTTCTTGTCAGCGACTCGACGGGTGTGGTCGCGCGCCCCGGGATTGTGGCCGGAAACGGCCTCGCCGGCATGGCGGTTGTGGGTAGCAGCGCCTCTGGCAACACCCTTGCCCCCTACCTGAGCGGCGCCAACGGCGGGCTCCCCGTGGACCTTGGGAACGACGGCGCCACGGCCAACGACGCCGGTGACGCCGATACCGGCCCCAACGGCCTTCTCAACTATCCCACCATCACGTCACGGACCGGCGGCATGGTGAGCGGCACTGCCTGCACCGACTGCTCTGTGCTCGTCTACATCTCCTATGCCGACCCCGCCGCCTCCGGTGGCAAGGCCGAATACCTCACCCGGGTGCAGGCCGGCGGCTCCGGCGCCTGGAGCGCTACCATCCCGGCCGGAGTTCCCCTCTCCAACATCTCCGCCATGGCCTGTACAGGCGCCTGCACGCCCGGCAGCTCCACCTCTGAGCTTGCCCCCGTGACCGTCGCAGCGCAGGTCAGGACCATCGAATTCGCCGTCTCGGCCAGCACCGCCCAGGAAGGCGGCTCAGTGCAGCTACAGGTCAGGCTCACCACGTCCGATGGTCTGCCCACCGCGAGCGGCGCCACCGTGCAGTATTCGACCGTGAACGGTAGCGCCACCGGCGGCAGCGACTTCACCCACGCGGCCGGAACGCTTTCGTTCCTCGGCGGCACTGCCAGCGGCGAAACGCGCACCATCACAATCTCCACCCTTGCCGACTCTGCCGATGACGCGGGCGAGACCTTCACCGTCACCCTCACGTCTGCCGGCAATGCCCGGCTGGGCAGTCTCAGCACCCATACGGTGACCATCGGTCCTCCCGGCTCAGGCCTGCCCTACCGGGTCTTTGTGCCCCTCGTGGCAAGGGATTAGCCGGCGCAGAACCCGCTCTTCCGCGCCCTTTGCTTGCAGAAACCGGGTGGAAATCGCTTGACACTGAACAGTTCCGGGTCAAGCATGCTTTCAGCGAGACGATCGCGCGCCTAGTCCGCTTCGGCGGAACGGGGGAACCAGTTCCTTGGGGCGAATCCGCAAGGGCCGCGACTTCTTGGAGTCCGGCACAGTGCGGAACGGCTAACTCCGGCCGTAGCCCGGCAGCTAACCTCGGCGGCGTAGGAAGACCCCTAGAAGGGCCTTCTGACAATGGCCATTTTGGCCCGGCGAGCATCGCAGGGGGCGCTTGACGCCCAGGGGACCTTTATCCCAGGACTGACTGCCGGCTCAGCACTCCGCGAGCGGGCCTGGAACATCATTCCTTTCGCCCTATCACTCTTCCTCATCTCCACCATCTTCTGGGGACCGTTCTACGCACCCTGGGCTTTTGCCATCGGGACGCTGGTCTTCTTCAGCTACTGGTTCATCCGCTCCTATGGCGTGGCAATCGCCTGCCTGGTAGGCCTTCGCCGCATCCGGCGCTGGGAACGGGTTGACTGGCCCGCCCTCTACCGGAATTGGCAGGCCCGGCGCCCAGAGGCGCCCGCATGGGACTGGGCGCGACACATGGTTATCATCCCCAACTACAACGAGAGCGAAGAGAGCCTTTCCCGCACCCTCGATTCCCTCGCTGCCCAGCAGAACGCCTGGCAGCTCGTTGTCGTCATGGCCATGGAAGCCCGCGAAAAGGAAGCCCAGGCCAAGGCCGCCCGCCTCATCGCCGGCTATCGCGCGCGCTTCGGCGATATGTTCGCCACCTTCCACCCGGCGGGCCTTCCTGGCGAGACACCCGGCAAGGGCTCCAATGAAGCATGGGCCGCCCGCGAAGCGCGCATCTTCCTCATCGAACGCCGCCGCCAGGACATCGAGCGGTACACCATCACCAGCTGCGATGCCGATGCCGTCTTCCACCCCCGCCATTTCGCAGCTCTCAACTACCTCTTCCTGACCAACAGCGACCGATACCGCACCTTCTGGCAGCCCACCATCTTCAACTCCAACAACATCTGGGACATTCCCGCACCGCTCCGCATCCCCGATGGCCTTTCCGGCATCAATCGCCTCTCCAACCTCGTCATGCCCGGGAGCGTGAAGTTCCCCACCTCGTGCTACTCAGTGAGCTGGAAGATGCTCGACGAGGTCGACTACTGGGACGAAGAAGTCATCCCCGAGGACTGGCACGTCTACCTCAAATGCTGCTTCGCTCTCGGCGACAGCGTTCACGTCGAGGCGCTCTACCTGCCCCTCGGCAACGACTGCGTGCTCACCGATGGCTACTTCAAGACCCTCAAGGCCCACTATCACCAGAGCGTGCGCCACGCCTGGGGCGCGAGCGACATCCCTTACGCCTGGCGCGCTGCCACCGGGCGGCGCTCTCCCCTCGGGCTCCGTCGACGTTTCCTGCTCGCCGGGGCTGTGACCAAGGTCCACGTGATGTGGGCAGCACAGTGGTACCTGGTGACTCTCGGCATTCTCCTCCCGGCCCGCATGGCCGGCGCCCTGAATGCCCCTCTGCCTCACTGGTGGACAAACCGCTACCAGATTCCCGGGACGGGCTGGCACCCCGAGCAGATTATCCACCCCTCAAAGTGGTTCACGTTCGACTCCGCCGGCCTTGTGGAGCCCACCATGTGGGTCAACCTGGTGGGTGTCCTCGTTGCCCTCTGCCTCTTCCCGCTGATCGCCATGATCATCATCGAAACCCTCACCCGCCCCCGCAGGCCCCGGTACGTCAGCCGCTGGGCCGCCCTGGCCCAGTACACCATGTGGCCGCTGATGGCCGTGATTACCTTCTTCTTCGCCAGCCTGCCCGCGCTCCATGCCCAGGCGAAGCTCGCGCGCGGCCGGGGCCTAATCTACCGTGTTGCCGAAAAAGGCAGCCGGAGGGTCGCCCTGCCCCAGCCGGTCCCGGCCTCCGAGCCGCTTCCCGCGGATGCCGTGGGCGCCCTCGGCGGCGGCTCCTAGCAGGGACCGCTCCCGCTTTCGAAAGCGCCGGGGCCCGCCGAACGCCGGCACGGGCCCCGGCTTTCACCCACGTGCCGTGGCCGCTATCGTGTGTCAAACCTCCGTGAGGTGTTGCACGTGTCCATCATCCAGTCTGCAACCGGGCCCCTCGATACGGCGAACATGGGCTTCACGCTCATGCACGAGCATGTCCTCGTCCTGTGGCCGCCCATGTACCAGCAGTACCCCGAGCTCTTCGACCGTGCCTCCCAGATGGAGAATGCCGTCGCCCGCCTGACAAAGGCGCGCGAAGCCGGAGTCCGCACAATGGTGGACCTCACCCCCATTGACCTGGGCCGTGACCCTGCCTTCATCGCCGAGGCCTCCCGGCGCTCGGGGATGCAGATCATCGTGGCCACCGGACTCTACTACCAGGTCCCCTTCTACTTCCATCATCGCCCCGACCAGGAGATGGTGGACCTCTTCGTGCGCGATATCACCACCGGCATTGGCCGCTCAGGCGTGCGCGCGAACGTCATCAAGTGCGCCACCGAACCCGAGATGCATCCCATGAACGAGCGCGTGCTCCGCGCCTCGGCGAAAGCTCACCGGGCGACGGGCGTCCCCATCTGCACGCATACCTACGCTGCCGGCCGCACTGGCCTCGACCAGATCCGCGTCTTCAAAGAAGAGGGCGTCGACCTAAGTCGCGTCGTTATCGGCCATTCCGACGACTCCGACGACCTCTCCTACCTCGAGCAGATCGTCCAATCGGGCGCCACCTGCGGCATGGACCGGATCGGCCTGCCGGCGCCGCGCACCTCTGAACAGCGCGCCGACATGATCTCCGCCTTGATTGAGACGGGCCATGCAGACCGGATCACCGTGTCGCACGACGCTTCGTGCCACATCGACATGATTGCCCCCGGTATCGCCGATACCGTCCTTCCCAGGTGGAACTACACCCACATCCCGCTCGACGTGATTCCGATGCTGCGCGAGCGCGGCGTAAGCGAAGCAGATATCCGCAAGCTCACGGTGGACAACCCCCGCCGTCTCTTCGAACAGAACCAGCCCTACTAGATCTGCAGGGCGCTCGCCGGTGGCCTACTTCCTCGCCCACATCAGGATTCGTTTGAACGGGTAGAAGTACGGCTCTGCCTCGCTCAACAGTGGCAGAAGACGCTCTCTGTAGCGTGCCAGGTAGGCTTCGAATTGCGCCGGCGATAGCCTCTTCTCGTAGTCCGTCAGCAGGGTGCCTCGCGTCCATTCAATGACCTCCGTTCGCGATGGCAGGTGGTGCACATACACCTGCAGGCGCACCGACTGCTCCCTGAAGCCGAGCTCGTCGAGCGTCTCCGCGTACCATTCGGGCTCCTCCACCGGAACTCCCCGCTCGTACCCTCCCATGGCGCTCGCAAAGGGCTCCTCGCGCGCCACCTCATCGGCAATCGTGTGAGATGGGTGGCCGTGATTCGCCGGGACCTGCACCGCCAGCTGACCCCCGGTCTTCAGCATCCCGGCAAGCCGCGCAAAGAGCTCCCTGTGCCCCCTGATCCAGTGAAGCGCTGCATTCGAAAAGACCACATCCAGCGGCTCCCTGGGCTCGAACGTCGCAATGCCGGCCAGTTCGAAGCGGATGCCGCCGCCCGCATAGGGCGCGCTGCGTGCCAGCATCGTCTCCGAGTTGTCGATCCCCACCGTCCCGGCAGCCCCGGTGTGCCGGTGCAACGCCGTGGTGAGCTCTCCCGTTCCGCAGCCCAGGTCGGCCACCTGCCCCCCGGGGCACGGCGCTACCATTGCCAGCAGGTCAAAGAAGGGTTTGCTGCGCTCGGCACGGAAGCGCTGGTACTGGTCCGGGTTCCAGGCGCCCTCGGTCACTTCACCCCCCCGCGGCGTTGAGGCCAAGCCCCATCACGTAGAAGGGCGCTCCCCGGGGTGCGAAGCGCATCGTGGTCAGGATCTCGAATCCCAGGCGGCCGTAGAGAACGTGGGCGCGGCTATCCGCGCGCGTGCTCAGCACGGCCGTTGACTCTGGACGCCCGTCGAGAAGCTCCCGTATGAGCGAGGCCCCAACTCCCCGCCCCTGGTGCTCCGGGGCTACCGCCACCTCGACCACCTCGTACGAATCTGAAAGCCAGCGATTCGCCGCCGCGCGCGAGAGAGCCGCGGCCACCGTGTCGTGCCACCACTGTCCCGGCAGCCCGTGGTAGCCGTAGGCCATCCCCAACACGCACCCTTCACCCTCGACAGCACAGAAGGCCCTGTAGCCTTCTCGCAGACAATGGACCTCCACCATCCGCGAGCGTATTTCGTCGCCGCGGCCCGGGTCGCTGTAGGGTGGCTCCGCAAACGCACGCGAGTAGACGTCAATGGCCCCCTCAAAGAGGGGGCCATCGGTCGCGAGCCGCTCGATTCTCCAGCTCATCCCCGGTACTGGATCCTGCCGCCCACGCGGTCCTTGTTCAGCCGCTTGTTCAGGTGCAGACCCTCCAGGATGAACTCCACCGCGGCGGCCGTTTCTGGCGCCGGTGCACCCGGTGCAACCTTCTGCACCGCCGCGGCGAGCCCGTCAATCTGCTGGGCCAGCCTCGTGTACTGATCGCTGGCCACGCCTTCGCCCACTTCCACCGCCGTCCCGGCCTTGAACCGGGCCACTACGGGCTCCAGCTCCCCCAGGTTGTAGTGGCGGTTGAACACAGCCACCACAGCGTTCTGGATCAGCTTCTCGATGATCTGTTCCTCGCGCCCTTCCTCCACGGTTTCGAACTCCACCTTCCCCGTGAGCGTGGGCACGATGTACGGCAGGTCGCTCACGCGGGGGACAATCACCTCTTCGCTGGTGAGGATAGAGCGGCGCAGGGCGTTCGCGAGCAGGCTTTCGTAGTTGGCGATGCTGGCCCTCACGCTCACCCCCGAACGCTGATTCACATCCGGGCTCCGCCGCGCGAGGCGGCTCACCTCCGCGATGACCTCCTTCATGTACGCCGGGACAACCACGTTGAAGTCGGCCGGGACCGGGTGGTGCTCGGCGTCCATGATGCCGATCTCATGCTCGATCTTGATCGGATAGTGGGTACGAATCTGCGCCCCGTAGCGGTCCTTGAGCGGCGTGATGATCCGCCCGCGATTGGTGTAGTCCTCAGGGTTTGCGCTCGCCACAACCACCACATCCAGGGGCAGCCTGATGCGATACCCCCGGATCTGCACATCCCGCTCCTCAAGGATGTTCAGCAAGCCCACCTGGATCCGTTCCGCCAGGTCGGGCAGCTCGTTGATGCAGAAGATCCCCCGGTTTGTCCGCGGAATCAGGCCGTAGTGAATGGTGAGCTCGTCCGAAAGGTACTTGCCCTCCGCCACCTTTATCGGGTCCACCTCACCGATCAGGTCCGCGATTGTGATGTCCGGCGTTGCAAGCTTCTCCCCGTACCGCTGGTCGCGCGTGAGCCAATCGAGCTCCGCATCGTCGCCCTGGGCCGCGATGATGTCCCGCCCGGCCCGCGTAATCGGTGCGAACGGGTTCTCCGGGATTTCGCAGCCCCTGAGCACGGGCGTCGCCTCGTCCAGCAACGAGGTCAGCGAGCGGATAATCCGCGACTTCGCCTGTCCCCGCTCCCCGAGGAAGATGACGTCCTGCCCCGCCAGGATGGCGTTGACGATGTGGGGCGCGACCGTCTCCTCGTATCCGAAGATCCCGGGGAAGAGCTCCTCCCCGCGGCGCATCTTCTCGATGAGGTTCTTCCTCATCTCCTCACGCACGGGAAGAACCCTGTAGCCCGATGCCTTCAGTTCGCCGACAGTGCGCGGCCGTTCAAGGGTTGTCACTACCTGCCACCTCTCCACCAGCCACTCCCCTGGGGAGAGCGGGGGTCGTCTCGGTTGATCCCGGCCGATGACGATTCGCTTTCGCCCGGCCCGTCTCTCGATCATAGGGTGCCCGGTAGGCGTGTCAACCGAAGGCCCCGCTCCCGCGTGGCGCCCTCCGGGCCGCCCGGGAACCCGCTCTCCTTTCACCGCCGCCCCCGGTCCCGTAGGGAATCTGCCCGATGCTTATTCCCGCAGCCTCTGCCGATACCTGCTGTGGACACCACCACAGGAGCGCCGCCACCATGGCAGACGCAGCCGAGCAATGGACCGGGACCGAAGCTCCCCTCGAAGAGCAGGCGGACCCGCGCATCATCCCTATCAGCCAGGGCGCGGCAGGCTCGCCCCTCGGTGTCGAACGCCGCACCGAGGGCGGGCTCACCCTTCGCTTCGCCTTCGACCTGCCGAAGTTGCCCGGCCTCATGGCCGTCCACACCTGGACCCACCAGCAGCTCGTCAACGGCGCTCTCATCCTTGCCGTGCTGCTGCTGGCTGGCTACATGGCCTTTCAGGCCTGGTTCGGCAGCGACTCCGTAGCTCCCGCAGAGGCGCCCTCCGCAGCCGCTGAGTTGCGCCCCAACGTGCCCGCTCCATTCAATCCGACCATCGAGACCCCCGTCGTTGGCGCCGGTACCTACGTCGACCGGATGGCCTCCGTTATCGGCCACGTTGAAATCGGCACCGGCGTCTTCGTCGCTCCATTCGCCAGCATCCGCGGCGATGAGGGCCAGCCCATCCACATCGGCAACGGCTCCAACGTCCAGGACTTCGTCATGCTGCACGCCCTCGAGACCTTCGCCCAGGGCAAGCTCGTCGAGAAGAACCTCGTGACGGTAGACGGCAAGAAGTATGCCGTCTACGTGGGCTCAAATGTCTCGCTCGCTCACCAGTCCCAGGTCCACGGACCCGCCGCCGTCGGCGACAATACCTTTGTCGGCATGCAGGCGCTCGTCTTCAAGGCAGTTGTGGGCAAGAACGTGGTCATCGAGCCGGGAGCGAAGGTAATCGGCGTCACGATCGCCGATGGCCGCTACGTCCCCGCCGGGAAGACCATCGCCGCCCAGTCCGATGCCGATGCGCTCCCCGAGATCACCGGTGACTACCCGTTCGCCAAACTCAACGAGGGAGTGCTCCACGTGAACCACGAATTCGCCGATGGTTATCTCGCCGCTTCCGGCAGCGCCGGGTCACACGCTTCCTCGCCTGCCCCGGGCGGCGGTTCCGGTCACTGAGGCGCGGCGCCGCGTCTACCAAGGATTGCCTCAACTTCCTCCAGCGAATCTGGCCGGTTCGCATTCCGGAAGCTGAACAGCCCCGGGTCCTGCGCCGATGCCTCACCCTCGTCTACCACAAGCACGTCAAGGCCCGCGAAGGCATCGGTGATCTTGAGATCGCCCCGTTCCACGGCCTTCTCGAAGCCGGGCAGGCATGTCGCTGCCCGGTAGGCCGCTACGAGCGGGTTCAGGCGCCGTGCCACCTCCACCAGTGCGACGTCGTGGCCGCGGGCCCGGTCCGCCAGGAACTGCACAAGCCGCGGTTGCAGCAGGGGCGCATCGCACGAGGCAGCGAAGCAGTAGTCGGTCTCCACGGCGGGCAACCCGCTTGCCAGCCCTGCGAGAGGTCCACGCGCTTCCCAGCGGTCCTCAACAATCACGGCGGGTTTCGCCAGTTCCAGCCGCGGCAACACCTGTTCCGCTGCTCGCACGATGACCAGCCGGTCGCACGCCACCTGCAGCGCCTGCGCCACCCACTGGAGCATGGGCTTGCCGGCCACGACCGCCGAGGCCTTGTCCGAGCCGAAGCGCGTGCTCTTGCCCCCGGCAAGGATGAGCCCCGTCAGGCTGCCATTCCCATCCATGTCCACGATCGTCGGCCGGTGAGTGGCCTCAGAGCAAGCTCCTTCCTGCCCGCGCTCAGACCGCGCCCAGCCGCTCCCCGTACTGGCGGGCGAAGTACTCCCGGAACTCCGGGTTCTCTGCTGCCGCCCAGGCATCCGCGTTGCCGGCGTACCAGCGCACCGTGCGCTCCAGCCCCTCTGCAAAGCGCACGGCAGGGCGCCAGCCGCGGCTGCGAAGGCGCCCGCTGTTGAGCGCATAACGCCGGTCGTGGCCCGGGCGGTCCTCCACCCGCTGGATCAGCGACTCGTCCCGGCCGGCAAGCCTGCAGATCGCCTCCGCCACAACCCGGTTGGGCAAACGCTCTCCCGAACCGATGTGAATCGCGTGCGCGCCCGCGGCGCCGGGCAGGTGCTCCAGCAGCAGCCCTACCGCCGCAACAATGTCATCCACGTGAATCCATTCGCGCTCCTGCAGCCCATCCCCGTACAGGGGCAGGGGCACACCCGCCAGCGCCCTCGTGATGAAAAGGGGGATGAACTTCTCAATGTGCTGATTTGGACCGTAAACGTTGCACGAGCGCAACACCGTCACCGGCAGTTCGTAGGTCTCGGCGTAGGCGCGCACCTGCAGCTCCGCGGCCGCCTTGCTCGCCGAATACGGGCTTGTGGGGGCGAACTGCCCCTCCTCTTCCGCTTCCACCCCCGGCGCCAGCGACCCGAACACCTCGTCCGTCGACATGTGCACCAGCCTCGCCGTCCTGGTGGCGCGCACCGCCTCCAGCAGAGAAACCACCCCCTCCACATCCGTGCGCACGAATATCCCGGGGTCCAGGAGCGAGCGGTCGACGTGCGTTTCCGCTGCGAAGTTGATCACCACGTCCACGTCCGCGACAAGCTCGCGAACCAGCGCGGAATCACAGATGTTCCCCTTCACAAAGCGGTAGCGCGGATGGGCGGCAATGGAGGCAACGTTGGCAGGGTTGGAAGCGTAGGTGAGCGCGTCCAGGTTCGTCACCGCGTGGCCGGCCGCCACCAGCGCTCGGGCCACGTGGCTGCCAATGAAGCCGCAGCCGCCCGTCACCAGCACCCTCATTCTGCTGCCTCCACGCGTGAATGGTCGCCCAGGGTCAGCCGGGCCCCGGCCGGCGCCCCGGCCACACGCACGTTCCGGCCGATCATCGAATCCGCGATCTCCGGGCAGGCGGCGATGATGCTGTCCTCCATCACGATGGAGTTCCTGATTGCCACCTCCGTGAGTTCGCAGCGCGCCCCGATCGCGACATAAGGGCCGATACGGCAGCCCCTCAGCCGGGCGCCCGCGCCAATGACCAGCGGCCCCACGAGCCGGCACCCATCGACCTCCGCTCCCGCGCCGATGGAGACAGCACCCTCGACCTCCGAGTCCACCAGCCGGGCGCCGCATTCAATCTGTCCCGGCATTGAATCGAGGATGACCTGGTTGGCGTGAAGCATGTCCTCCATCTTCCCGGTATCGATCCAGTACTCCCCGGTCAGTGAAACGTCCACCGGCCGCCCGGCGGCCAGCAGCCCGTTGATGCTGTCGGCGATTTCGAGCTCCCCCCGTGGGCTCGGCGATTGCCGGTCTATCACGTCGAATACCGCCTCTCGGAACGCATAGACGCCAATCACTGCCAGGTCGGTCGGAGGGATCGATGGCTTCTCGACCACCCGCGCCAGCCTGCCGCCTTCCATCTCGGCTACTCCGAAAGCCCGCGGGTCTGCCACCTGCCGAAGGATGACGGCGGCCGCGGCATTCGAACCTCGAAACCGCTCCACGAACCCCACTATCCCGCCGCACAGCACATTGTCACCCAGGTAGAGGATGAAGGGCTCTTCTCCGAGAAACGGCCGTGCGATCGCGACCGCATGTGCGATGCCCAGCGGCTCGGGCTGCGGGATAAAGGTGAACCGCGCTCCGAACCCCGGGCCGTCGCCCATCGCTTCCCGGATCTGCTGACCGGTGTCCCCGACAATAATGCCAATCTCGGTGATTCCCGCCTCGACCAGCTGACGCACCGGGAAGTGCAGCACGGGCGTGTTCGCAATTGGCACCAGCTGCTTGGCGCCCTAATACGTGAACGGCCGCAGGCGGCTTCCCTTTCCCCCGGCCAGCACTAACCCTCGCATCGAATCGTGATTATATGCCGCTGTCTCCTTGAGCACTCCGCGCATACCATTCTGCAACGTGACCGGGCGCCGTCCGCGAGTCCTGCTCAACGCCAGCGCAGTGCCGGCAAGGCCCGCGGGCGCAGGCGTCTACACCCTGGAGCTCGCCGCGGCCCTCCGAAAACGCGACGACCTCAGCCTGCTCGTTGCCTCTCCCCATTACGACGCCGATGTCCCTTCACCGGCCGGAGGGGCGCTTCGCCGAACTTCGTGGGAGCAGTTGCGGCTTGCCCGCCTCATGGCGAAGGCCGGCGTCGACGTATACCACGGCGCCCACTTCTCCGTCCCCTTCGGAGCAGGCATCCCCTGCATCGCCACCGTCCACGACCTCACCTTCTACCGGATCCCGCGCCGCTACCCGCTCCACCGCCGCCTCTACTACCGCGCCCTGGCCGAAACCTCTCGCCGCGCCACCCGCCTCATCGTCCCCTCACGGGCCGTGGCGCTGGATGTCGAACGGTACCTGAACTACCCGGCCGGCAAGGTCCGCATCATCGCCGAGGCCCCGCGCGCAGGCTGGGGACCGGCCCCGGAAAGCGAAGTGGACACCACCCTCAAGCGCTTTGGCGTCGAACAGCCCTACTTCCTCTGCGTGGGAACGGCCGAGCCCGGCAAGCGGGCGGTCGATGCCATCCGCGCCCTTGCGAAGTTGAAGGAACGTGGGCCGGCGCCCCGGCTGGTGCTTGCAGGCAACGCGGGCCCTCTCTCGAAGGCTCTCCAGCGAGAAGCCGCACGCCTCGGTGTTGCCGCCCGCGTGACCTTCGCCGGCTACGTCGGCGACTCTGAGCTCTCCTCCCTCTACACGGGCGCTACTGCCCTTATCTTCCCTTCCCTGTACGAGGGCTTCGGCCTCCCGCCTCTCGAAGCCATGGCCTGCGGAACCCCCGTCATCTCC
>WBZY01001428.1_pt1 | contig 12304 bp, 8 predicted proteins | sample 5204191 | NCBI WGS metagenome assembly WBZY01 (sample SAMN12344363, study PRJNA552823) | activated sludge metagenome | biome: Activated sludge suspended growth; feature: Anammox Sidestream; material: Wastewater; isolation source: activated sludge from anammox sidestream of wastewater treatment...
GGCCAAACAAGACAATTCCGCTGGAGGTCTCCTGATGGATGCCACAATGTGGCTGTGGCTCGCGGTCGCCGCGGGCATCGTTGCCGTGCTCTACGGCGTACTTTCCACCGTTTCCGTACTGGGCCTTCCGGCGGGCAATGCCCGCATGCAGGAAATCGCCGCGGCCGTCCAGGCTGGTGCGAAGGCCTACCTCAACCGCCAGTACACCACCATCAGCCTCGTCGGCGTCGTGCTGTTCGTCGTGCTCGGGCTCGCGCTCGGCTGGGCGACAGCCGGCGGATTCGCGGTTGGCGCGATTCTCTCGGGCGCCACCGGCTACATCGGCATGAACATCTCGGTACGCGCGAACGTGCGCACCGCGGAGGCTGCGAACAATGGCCTGAATGCGGCGCTCTCGGTCGCATTTCGCGGCGGGGCGATCACGGGCATGCTGGTTGTCGGCCTCGCCCTCCTCGGCGTCGCAGGCTATTACGCGCTGCTCGCACCCTCGATCGGCAGTGAAGCCGCGCTGCACGCCCTCGTCGGCCTCGCCTTCGGCGGTTCGCTGATTTCGATCTTCGCACGCCTCGGTGGCGGCATCTTCACGAAGGGTGCGGACGTCGGCGCCGACCTCGTCGGCAAGGTCGAAGCGGGCATCCCCGAGGACGATCCGCGCAACCCGGCCGTGATTGCGGACAACGTCGGCGACAACGTCGGCGACTGCGCCGGCATGGCCGCCGACCTGTTCGAGACCTACGCCGTGACGCTCGTCGCGACCATGCTGCTCGGCGGCCTGATGCTGCAGGATCAGGGAATTGCGGCGGTGATCTATCCGCTCGCGCTCGGCTCGGCCTCGATCATCGCCTCGATCATCGGCACCTTCTTCGTGAAGGCCTCCGAGGGTGGCAAGATCATGAACGCGCTCTACAAGGGCGTGATCGTCTCCGGCGTGATCGCTGCCATCGCATTCTGGTTCATCACGCAGGCACTGATGCCGGCGACCGCGGGTGCCATGTTCGGTTGCGCGCTGATCGGGCTCGCGCTCACGGCCGCGATGATCGTGATCACCGAGTACTACACCGCGACCGAGTACTCACCGGTACGCAAGGTATCCTCGGCCTCGCAGACGGGGCACGCGACCAACATCATCGCGGGCCTCGGCGTATCGATGAAGTCCACCGCGCTGCCGGTGCTCGCCGTGTGCCTCGCGATCTATGGGTCGTACGCGCTCGGCGGCCTCTACGGCATCGCGATCGCTGCAACCGCGATGCTGTCGCTCACCGGCATGATCGTCGCGCTCGACGCCTACGGCCCCATCACCGACAACGCAGGTGGCATCGCCGAGATGGCGGAACTGCCGAAGAAGATCCGCGACATCACCGACCCGCTCGATGCGGTCGGCAACACGACCAAGGCGGTCACGAAGGGCTACGCGATCGGTTCGGCCGGTCTCGCCGCGCTCGTGCTGTTCGCCGATTACACGCACAACCTCGAAACCCATCTCGTCGCCACGGGTCGCGAGATGATCGAGTTCTCGCTGTCCGACCCGGCCGTGATCATCGGTCTCTTCATCGGCGGCCTTGTGCCCTACCTCTTTGGCGCGATGGCGATGGAAGCCGTCGGTCGCGCGGCGGGCTCGGTGGTCAATGAAGTGCGCCGCCAGTTCCGCGAGATCAAGGGCATCATGGAGGGCAAGGCCAAGCCCGACTACTCGAAGGCGGTGGACCTCCTCACACGCGCGGCGATCAAGGAAATGATCGTGCCGTCGCTGCTGCCGATCCTCGTGCCCGTCATCGTCGCATTCGGCCTGAATGCGCTGATGGGCCCCGGCGCTGGCCTGCGCGCGCTCGGTGGCCTCCTGATCGGTACGATCGTCACGGGCCTCTTTGTCGCGATCTCGATGTGCACGGGCGGCGGCGCCTGGGACAACGCGAAGAAGCACATCGAAGAGGGCAACTTCGGCGGCAAGGGCTCGGATGCCCACAAGGCCGCAGTCACGGGCGACACCGTGGGCGATCCGTACAAGGACACTGCGGGCCCGGCGATCAACCCGCTGATCAAGATCATCAACATCGTGGCGCTGTTGCTGGTGCCGTTGCTGTAACGGGCAACGGGCCCGGAGCTACGAGCTGCGGGCTGCGGGCTGCGGGCTGCGGGCAAGAAGAAGACAGGCCGGTGCGGCTCACGCCCACCGGCCTTTTTCTTGGTCGACATGGCTTGCGCAGGTGCACCCCAGGCGCGCTCTGGCCCGCCGCGCGTCGCGCAAAGCCCGTCGCGCGCGCAGCGCGGGGCGCGCAGTCCCCGCTATACTCGCCCCAAGTCGGGACGGGGGGCCTCCATGAAGCACATTCCTTCGGTGATCGCCGCGATCGCCGCCATCCTGATCGCGGCAGTGCCGCTTCGCGCCGCGCACGCGGATGACCTGATCGATCGCTTCTCGCGCCTCGCTGCCATCGACGGGCTCGCCGTAGCGACCGACGGGCGGCACGTCGCCCTCCTGTGCGACCGCAACGGGCGGCGCGCCGCCTGTGTCTATGAGCTCGATGCGATCGACAAGCCGCCACAGATATTCGCGCCGCGGCCCGAGCAGAGCCTGTACAGGATTCGCTGGAGCAGCCCGGAGTGGCTGCTGCTCAACATCGACGTCACGGAAGACCTGACGAACGTCACGAACAATGTACGGCTCATGACTTTCTCGCGCACGCTCGCGATGAACATCCGCTCGCGCGAGGGCTCCCAGCTCCTGACCAACGGCGAGACGGCTTACAGCTCGAGCCTGACGCACATCGCCGCCGCACCCGAGGCGACTCCAGACGAAGTGCTGATGACTGCGCCTTACTGGCAGGTCGGCGCCGCCCAGGATACCCGCCTGGGACTGTCTGGCGGCGGAGCGCGCATGGGACTCTTTCGTGTCAACCTCAAAACCGGCTATGGCAAGCTGATCGACGATGGTGGCACCCGGACTTACTCTTTCGTCCTGGATCCGCAAGGGACACTGCGCGCCCGGGCCGACTTCGACCGCAATGCCCGGCGCGACACCATCTATCGCATCGATGATGGCCACGTGACGAAGCTGATGGAGCGCACCGATGTCGACACGAGCGTGAACGCGATCGCGGGACTCGTTGCCGGTGGCAAAGCCATCGCACTCGGGGAATATGACGCGGGCGGCGATTACAAGCCGTTCCTGATCGATCTGACTACGGGCGCGAAACGGCCGGCCGCCCTCGACGTGAAAGACATGAGCGCAGGCGGCTGGATGAGTGACGGCACGACATCCTCGATTGTCGGCGTGAGCTTCACGGGCGTGCAGGCAACCCAGAGATTCATTGACCCGGACCTGCAACGGTGGTACGCGGTGCTCGGCAAGGCCTTGCCGGGCAAGAGTATCCGTTTCGAATCATGGTCGCGCGACCGCTCGACTATCGGGGTCGCGGCCGAAGGCCCGGGTGAACCGGCTACCTACTACATCTTCGATGCGAGGCAGAAGGCGCTGTCACCGGTGGGCCAGGCGCGGCCGGAGCTCGCCGATCTGCCCGTCGCGCCGACCTTCCGGATCGAGTACGCGGCCCGCGACGGCCTTGCGATCGAAGCCTTCCTGACCTTGCCGCCCGGCAAGACCATGAAGGATGGGCCGTTCCCGTTGCTGCTCTTTCCCCACGACGGGCCACTCTCCCGTGATGACGCAAGCTTCGACTGGTGGGGAGCCTATTTCGCGCAGCGGGGCTACGCAGTCTTGAAGCCCAATTTTCGTGGTTCGAACGGCTATGGTCTCGAGTTCCGCAGGAAGGGCTACGGCGAGTTCGGCGGCGCGATGATCGAGGACATCATCGACGGGGCGAAGCATCTCGTATCGAAGGGAGTCGCCGCGGGCGCGCGCATCTGCGCCATGGGAGCAGGCTACGGCGGCTACGCGGCACTGATGGTGCCGATCCGCGACGCAGCGCTCCTCAAGTGCGTGATCGGCGTGACTCCCGTGACCGAGCCGTCCGGCTATGTCAGCGAAGTCGTGAAGCGCTACGGCAGGAGGTCGCTGACGCTCGAAGCCTGGGAGGACTACATGGGTGATCGATTCCGGGACACGGCGGAGAAAGCGGCCATCTCGCCCTTGCGCAACGCGCAGAACATCAAGGTGCCGGTGCTGCTGCTTCACGGCAGTCTCGACTCGGATGTCTTCGTGGAGCAGTCGCGCACCCTGCGGGACCGCCTCGCGGAGACCGGTGGCGACGTACGCCTGGTGGAGTTCGCGGGCGACGATCCTTACCTGAACACGACCGCAGTTCGTAAGACCCTGCTGACCGAGATCGATGCCTTCCTGACGCGCCATCTGGCGGCCAGATAGCGACGAACGGACCACACGAGCGCACGGTCTTGCCCTAAGCTCGCAGCCCTGAGCCCTTGGCCCGAAGGAGTCCCCCATGTCCTCCAGAACCCTCATTCTCGCCGCCGCCCTCGGCAGTCTGGTTTCCCTCGGTACGGCAATGGCCGGCGACAACAAAGGTGAGACCGAGAAATGCTACGGCGTCGCCGAAGCTGGCAAGAACGATTGCGCCACGGCGAGCCATGGCTGCGCCAGTCAGGCCAAGGTGGCCAAAGACCCGGCGGAATGGCTCAAAGTGCCCAAAGGAACCTGCGAGAAGATGGGCGGCAAGCTCACCGGGCCCGCGGCGATGTGACCGGCGGGGCTCCGCGCTTCCCCGCGCAGGTTCCGACCCGCGCCGGAATCGGCCTGCGGGCGCCGCATCACCGGGAAGTCCTCGAACGGCTTCCCGATGTCGGCTGGTTCGAGGCCCACAGCGAGAATTATTTTGCCGACGGCGGTGGTTCCGTCGCGACACTCGAGCGCGTGCGGGAGATCTGGCCCGTGGCACTGCATGGAGTCGGTCTCGCGCTGGGGTCCGCCGATTCCCTCGATCGCGAGCACCTGCGACGCCTCGCGCGCCTCGTTGCACGCATCGAACCCTGGGCCGTCTCGGAGCATGTGTGCTGGGGCCAGGCCGGCGGGCGCCATACGAACGACCTGCTGCCGATGCCGCGCACGTATGAATCCCTGCGCCACCTCGCGGCCCGTGTGGGCGAATTGCAGGACGCACTCGGGCGGCAGGTATTGCTCGAGAATGTCTCGAGTTATCTCGAATTCACCGGGGCGCAGTTCACGGAATCGGGCTACCTCGCCGCGCTTGTCGCCGAAACCGGTTGTGCGCTGCTGCTCGATGTCAACAACGTGTACGTCAACGCGCGCAATCATGGCTTCGATGCCGAGGCGTATTTCGACGAGCTGCCCGCCGGGGCGGTGAGCGAGATCCATCTCGCAGGCCATGACATTGTTCGCTTCGGCAGCCGGGAGATCCGCATCGACACGCACGATCGCCGGGTGTGCGACGAAGTCTGGGCACTCTACGCGAACGCCAGGCGTCGCTTCGGACCCGTACCGACCCTGATCGAATGGGATGCCGCGCTGCCACCACTCGAGACTCTCGTAGCCGAAGCGAAGCGGGCCGATGCGACTCGCTGACCTGCAACAGCGCTTCGTTGCGAGCCTCTATGGCGAGCCGGTCGACTTGCAGGACGTGGTCCGCAGCGAGGGCGGCATCGGCATCGAAGACCGCGTGGCGATCTATCGCAATAACCTGCATGCGGGCTTCGAAAAGGCGCTCGCGCTCGAGTTTCCGGTGATTGCAGCGCTCTGCGGCCCGGAGTTCTTCAGCGCGCTCGCGCGTGATTTCCAGCACGCGCACCCTTCCGTGTCGGGTGACCTGCACCATATTGGCGGGCCGCTCCCGCAATATCTGCGACAGCGCTTCGGCAACAGCGACTACGCGTACTTCGCGGATGTGGCCGCGCTCGAATGGGCACGTGAGGAATCGACGCGCGCCGCGGATGCGCCACCACTCGACCTCGCGGCGCTGGGCATCGTCACACCGGAGGAAACGCCTGCGCTGCGATTCGCGGTCCATCCTGCCATACGACTCGTTGCGTCGTGCTGGCCCGTGCTTTCGATCTGGGAGGCCCATCGGGTCGATGGCGATGTGCGAGGCGTGGATCTCGCGGCGGGCGCCGAGCAGGTGCTCGTGCGACGCGGCGCAAACGGAACGGCGCTCGAGCGCATCGCGACCGGCGATTTTGCACTGCTCGTCGCCTTGCAGCGCGGCGTCACGCTCGGCGAAGCATTCGACGCTGCAGTCGACGTCGATCCGGCCTTCGACGTTGCCGCGGCGCTGCAGCGTTGTGTCACGCGCGGCCTGCTCACGACCGTCCTTCAGGCTGCCATCGGCAGCGGTGCCGGTCGCGCGATGGCATAACCCTGGATGTAGTCGACGCCCATGCCGCGCGCCGCTTCGAGCGCGGCCTCGTCCTCGACCGCCTCGGCGATGACACGGAAATCGAGCGTGCGCGCGAGCCTGACCATCGTATCGACCATCGCGCGGTTCACGCTGTCGGTGCCGAGGTTCTTCATGAACGAGCCGTCGATCTTGACGAAGTCGACGGGCAGCGTCTTCAGGTTCAGGAACGAGCCTGCGCCGGCACCGAAGTCATCGAGCGCGAACTGGCAGCCCATGCCGTGCAGCACCTGGATGAAGCGGCGCGCCTGTTCGAGGTTCGCCGCCACGGCGGCCTCGCTCAACTCGAAACAGACCCGCGAGGGCGCGACGCCGGTGCGATCGAAGCAGTCGACGACGAACTCGAGGAACTGTGCGTCGGAGAGCGTCTGGCCGGAAATGTTGATCGCAACCGTGCGTCCGGGTGGCGTCTGGATCGCGCCGCGACCGAGTGCGGCCAGCGTCGTCTGCACGACCCAGCGATCGATGGCGGTAGTAAGACGGTAGCGCTCGGCGGCATGCATGAAGGCAGCGGGAGCCAGATCGCCGCCGCTCGTGTCGCGCAGACGCACGAGCACCTCGAGCGCAGGTCCCGTGCCGTTCGCACCCAGCGCCGGCACGATCGGCTGGTGGTAGAGCTGGAAGCGGTTGTCCCGGATCGCAAGCTGCAGGCGATGCAGCCCCTGCAACTCGCCGGTGTGACGCGCTGCCGCCTCGTCCCGCGCCGAGTACACCGCCACCTGCCCTGAACCTTGCCGCTTCGCCACATAGCAGGCGGAATCCGCTGCGGCGAGCAGCTCATCGAGCGTGCCCGATTCGCGCGCCAGTTCGACGATGCCGATCGAGACACCGATGCTGAACACCCGGTCGCGCCACACGAAGCGATGATCGGCGACGGCGCGGCTCACATCGTCGGCAATCTGTCGTGCCTTCTCGAGCGGGCAGCCGAGCAGCAGCATGCCGAACTCGTCACCACCGATGCGCGCCACGGTGTCCGAATCGCGCACGGCATCGCGCAGGATCTTGGCCACCTCACGCAGCAGGCTGTCGCCCGCGACGTGGCCACTGGTATCGTTGACGAGCTTGAAGCGGTCGAGGTCGAGATAGCAGAGTATGTGCGTGCCATCACCGCGGCGCGCTGCCTCCGCAGCCTCATCGAGGCGCCGCTCGAATTCCCGCCGGTTGACGAGCCCCGTCAGGGCATCGTGCGTCGCCTGGTACGACATCTGCCGCGTCATGCCACGCAGCTCGGTCACGTCGTGCAGCAGCACGACCGCACCCGTCACGGCACCGCCCGCATCCCGCAACGGCGAGGCCAGGGGCTCGATCGCATGTTCCTCGCCACTGTCACGATTCACGAGCAGCGCGCGTCGCGGTACATGCACCACCGTGCCACTTTCAATGGCGTGCCGCACGGGATCGGCAATCGCGCGACGCTCGGTTTCATCAACGAGGCTCACGATATCTTCAAACCGCCTGCCCTGCGCCTCGATGCGCGACACGCCGGCAAGCGATTCCGCCGCGGCGTTCATGTAGTCGATGTGACCCTGCGTGTCGGTCACGACGACTCCCTCGGCGAGCGACTCGAGGGCATCTTCACGCGTGCTGCGGGGCGACTCATCGACCGATATCAGATCGCTGCCGGTGGCCTGCGGCAGGCGCAGGGCGGGCACCGTCTGGGTCGGCACCACCTCGACGCCGGTCACGAGCACGGCAGGTCCGCCCTCGTAGTCGATCATGGTGGTGGCGATCTCGAGGCGGCTCGCGATGCCCTGCAGTCCGACGATGTCGATCTCGTAGCGATCAGCGGTCGACTCGCCGGCCAGCTTGCGGCGCAGATTCTCCTCGACGAGATCCGCGCTGTCGGCCGCGACGATGTCGGCGAGGCGGCGGCCAGGCAGCACCGCGCGCTCGACGCCCACGAGGTTGGCGAACTGGCGGTTCGCATAGAGGATCACGTCGCGGTGCACGATCACCACTTCATGGATGCGATCGCCGAGATCGGCGAACAGCGCGGGACTCAGCCGTTCCCGATCGGTCTGTGCGCCGACACGCGCGAGGAGATGGTTGACCGCGGTGGCGAGCGCCGCGAGCTCCGGCTGGTCGGTTTGCAGATCGACACGGCCGGAGAGACGCCCGCCGATCGCGATGCGCTGCACTTCCCGCGACAGGGCCGCCACGGTTCGCAGTTCACGACGCTGGAACAGGTACAGCACGAGCAGCAGCACCGCCACCAGCGCGAGAAGGATACTCACTAGCCCGACGATTGACATCGGTTTCCGGTTATCCCCTGTGTCGTTGTTATGCGCATGGGACGCGCTTCCGTAACTGCTGCCAGCATATAGGACGGCATCCGCAGCGCGGCGCCGATTTCACGATAAGCGTGCACCGCAACTTGGCAGCAGCGCGGAAAACCCTTACCTTGGCGCGCCGTTTCGCACGGCAGAATAAGTCCAATCCGGAGTGAATTTGCCCATGACGACAGTGGCTCTCGATCAGATGGTGATGCAGCAGGTGCGGGCATGGGACGTGCTCGAAGACCGCGTGCTCGACACGCTGCGCAAGGTACCGCGCGAACGCTTCGTGCCACGCGACTTTCGTGCGGTCGCGTATGCAGATGCTCCAATTCCGCTGCCACATGGGCAGCACATGCTCACTCCGCAGCTCATCGGACGCATTCTGCAGGCGATCGACGCCGCGCCGACCGAGAGCGTGCTGGAAGTCGGCACCGGGTCCGGCTACCTCACGGCGTGTCTCGCAAGCAGCACGCGACAGGTCCGCTCGATCGAAATCCACGAGGATCTCGCGGCGAGCGCCCGCGCCAGACTGGCGGCGGAAGGCCTCGCGAATGCCGAGGTGCGGACAGCCGACGTCTTCGAACTCTCCTTCGAGTCACGCTACGACATCATTGTTCTGACGGGTTCCCTTCCAGGCTACGACGAGCGCTTCCAGCGGGCGCTCGCGGTCGGTGGGCGTCTTTTTGCGGTCGTCGGTGAAGGGCCCGCGATGTCGGCCCGGCTGGTGCGCCGCACCTCCTCGACAAACTGGATGAGTCAGGATCTGTTCGAAACCTGGGTCGCGCCGCTGCTGCACGCCGCGCGCCCGCCCCGTTTCGTTTTCTGACAGATGACATCGCGGAATTCGTGTGATATAGTGATATACAACACTATATAAGAGGTTTCTTTATGCGGTGTTTTTGGGCACTGGGATCAATCATCCTGCTGTTGTTCACGCAGGCTGCCGCCGCAGAAGACCTGCTGGCCGTCTACCAGCGCGCGCTCACGGCGGACCCGCAGATTCGTGAAGCCAACGCCACGCGTCTCGCGGCCCGCGAAGCCAAGCCGCAGGCGATCGCCGCACTCCTGCCACAGCTGAACGGTACAGCAGGTTACGACCGGAACAAATTCGAGGGCACGAGCGACCAGGCCCAGATCGTCAGCGACGGGCCGAACGCCGGCCAGATCACGATTTTCGGCACATCGGGTACGCGCGAGCCGGAGACGAAGTCCTGGTCGCTCAATCTGAGCCAGAGTGTCTTTCGCTGGGAGAACTGGGTGGCGCTGCGGCGGGCCGACAGGCAAGTCGCACAGGCCGAGGCGGATTACGCTGCTGCCGAGCAGGACCTCATCCGGCGGGTCTCCACCGCCTACTTCGATGTGCTGGCCGCGCGCGACACGCTCGAAGCGCAGCAGGCGAACCTGCAAGCCGTTTCACGCCAACTCGACCAGGCGGAGAAACGCTTCGAGGTGGGCCTCATCGCGATCACGGATGTACAGGAGTCCCGCGCCGCCCGCGACACCGCCGCGGCCGCCGTGATCGACGCCAAGCGGCAGCTCGCGAGCGCCGAGGAGGGTCTGCGCGAGGTGACCGGCGAGGAGTATTCGACGCTCGACAAGCCGGGTGACGACCTGCCGCTCAAGAACCCGGAACCGGCGAGTGAAGACGACTGGGTCAGGGTCGCGATGGACCAGAACCTCGCGCTCGTTTCGAGCCGTCTCGCGGCCGACATTGCACGCGACGACGTACGTTCGGCCCTGGGCGGACACCTGCCCTCGATCGACCTCACGGCCAGCTACGGCAACCAGAAGACCACCACCGACCAGACGTTCCCGCCTTTTCCGCCAAACTTTCCCGCCGAACGGTCGATCGCACTCGACAACGACAGCGACGCCACGCTGGTCGGACTGCAACTGACTGTGCCGATCTTCAGCGGTGGCGGCACGCGCTCACGCGTGCGCCAGCAGGAATACCAGTGGCAGGCGGCGCGCCAGCGGCTCGAGCGCACTTCCCGGCAGACCGAACGCCAGGCCCGCGATGCCTTTCTCGGCGTCACCAGCGAGATCTCGCGCGTCAACGCGCTCAAGCAGGCGCTAGAATCGAGCCGCACCGCATTGCAGGCGACCGAAGCCGGTTATGAAGTCGGCACCCGGACCACCGTCGATGTGCTCGAAGCGCGCCGCAATCTCGTGCAGGCGTTCACGAACCTCTCGCGCAGCAAATACGATTACCTGCTGAATGTGATCCAGCTGCGCCAGGCCGCCGGCACGCTCGACCAGAGCGCGCTCGAGGAAATCAATGGCTGGCTCGACCAGACGGTGACGACGGTACCGGCGCCTCCGCCGGCCGAACCTGCCCCGATGGCGAGCGCATCGGAGCCGTAGCAGCGATCACGGGCGCAAGCAGCGCGAGGAGGCGCGACAACGCGCCTCGATTGGCCTCGACGACCGCCTTGCCGAGCGCGCCGATACGCGCCCGCTCGCTGGCATCGCCGCAGAGCATCGCCACGCGCTTCCCCAGTGCTTCACCCGTGCTCACGACCTCTGCGGCGCCCTCGGCAATCAGCAATTTCGCGATGTCCTCGGCGTTGAACGTGAAGGGACCGGTCAGTATCGGCAAACCGAGCGCTGCGGGCTCGAGCAGATTGTGGCCGCCGATGGGTATCAGGCTGCCGCCGACGAACGCGACATCTCCCGCGGCGTAGAGCAGCAACAGCTCACCGAGCGTGTCACCGAGATAGACCTCGGTGTCCGGTTCGCAGCGCTCGTCGCGTGATCGCGCAGCGAAACGCACCCCCCGCCCTTCGAGCGTAGCCCGCACTTCCGCAAAGCGCGTCGGGTGGCGCGGCACGAGTATCAGGAGTGCGCCCGGATGCTGCTCGCGCACCCGGCGATGGGCGTCGAGCAATATGTCCTCCTCCCTGGCATGGGTGCTGCCTGCAACCCAGACCGGGCGGCCCGGGGCGTGCAGTGCCCGCAATGCCGCGCCATCCGCCGCAACCGTCGCGGGCAGCGCGAAGTCGAACTTGATGTTGCCCATCACGTGGGTGCGCAGCGGATTCGCCCCGATGTAGCGAAAGCGCTCGGCATCTGCGGCGCTCTGCGCCGCGATCACGATGCCGTTCGCCAGCGCCTCCCGGAAGAGCGCGGCGAGGCGCCGGTAACGGCCAATCGAACGTGGCGAGATGCGCGCGCTCGCGAGCACCAGTGGCACGCCGCGCCGGCCACATTCGTGATACAGGTTCGGCCACAGTTCGGTTTCGAGGATGATCGCGACACGCGGTCGCACGCGATCGAAGAATCTGCGCACCGATCCGGGCAGGTCGTACGGGACATAGCGCACGTGCGCGAGCCCGGCAAACAGCGCACGCGCGCGCTGCGCCCCCGTCGGTGTCACGGTCGTCACGACCAGCGGCACTTCGGGGTGCCGCTCGCGCAGCGCGCGTACGAGAGCTGCCGAGGCCTGTATCTCGCCAACCGACACGGCGTGCACCCAGAGGCAGGAACCCGTGTACGGGGTCACGCCGAAGCCGAACCGCTCGCCGAAGTTGTTCCAGTAGCTGTGATCGCGAAAGCCCCGCAACAGCATCGCGATTCCGACCAGCGGCGCAAGGAGATAGACCACGCACAGATACAGCAGGCGCATCGGCGCAAAGCGTTCGCGCAACTGCGTCAAACCGGAACCTGCCCGCCGGCGGCGACCTGTGCGGCGGCAGGCGCGCCTTCCCG
>WBZY01001431.1_pt1 | contig 12263 bp, 9 predicted proteins | sample 5204191 | NCBI WGS metagenome assembly WBZY01 (sample SAMN12344363, study PRJNA552823) | activated sludge metagenome | biome: Activated sludge suspended growth; feature: Anammox Sidestream; material: Wastewater; isolation source: activated sludge from anammox sidestream of wastewater treatment...
CCGACGAATGCATCGACTGCACGCTGTGCGAACCGGAATGTCCGGTCGAGGCGATTTTCTCCGAAGAAGAGCTGCCGGCCGATCAGCTCGAGTACAAACCCCTGAATGCGGAGCTTGCGCGCAAGTGGCCGGTGATCACGGAAAAAGGCGAGCCACCAGCCGATGCCAAGGAGTGGGAAGGCAAGCCTGGCAAGAAGGACCTGCTCGAGCGCTGATCAGCGACCGACGGTCTTCAAGTGATCGACCAGCATTGCGGGTGGCACGTAGCCTGGCAGCATCTCACCGTTGGCGAGCACGATTGACGGCGTGCCCTGTACGCCAAGTTCCTCACCGAGCCGGTAATCCTTCGCGACCGGCGTCGGGCTGCAGGGCTTTGCCTTCACGGTCTCGCCGCGCTTGGCGCGCGTGAGGGCGTCGTTGCGATCGGCCGAGCACCAGACGCTCTCGGCCTTGTGCCAGGACTCGGTATCGGGACCCGTGCGCGGATAGAAGAGGTAACGAACGCGCACGCCGAGGCGGTTGTACTCGGCGATCTGGCTGTGCAGCTTGCGGCAGTAGCCGCAGTCGACGTCGGTGAAGACGCTGATCGTGTACTTCGGATCTTTCGGCGAGAAGACCAGCGTCTGGCTGTCGGGCACGGCCGCGAGCATCTCCTTGCGCAGGTCGCGCCGGCGGGTCTCGGTCAGGTTCCTGTTCGAGCCCAGGTCGTAGAGGTCGCCGGTGAGCGCATAGCGGCCGTCCGGCGTGACATAAGCGATATCCCCACCCCGCCGCAGTTCGAAGAGGCCGGGTACGGGTGCAGGCTGCACGTCCTCGGCGGTGGCACCGGGAAATTTCTTCGCAATATCCGCCCGGGTGTCGGCCTGAACGGCCGAGGCGGCCAGCGTCAGGGCGAGGATGAAGGCAAGGGATCGCAGCATGATGGGCTCTTTGACCCGCCACAGCCGGAATGGTTCGGCTGGCACGGCGCGGGTGCGCGGTATTCTATCAGCCCCGCGGGTGATGCAGGGCGTGCAGTTCCTTCATGCGCTCGCGCGCGACGTGCGTGTAGATCTGCGTCGTCGAGAGGTCGCTGTGGCCGAGCAGCATCTGCACGACGCGCAGATCGGCGCCGTGGTTCAGGAGATGGGTCGCGAATGCGTGGCGCAACGTATGCGGGGACAGGTCACGTTCGACGCCCGCCTTGCGCGCATAGCGCTTGATGATGTGCCAGAACGCCTGGCGGGTCATGCGATCGCCACGACGCGTCGGGAAGAGGTAGTCCGTCGTGCGGTCGAGCAGGATCTCGTTGCGCGGGCCGCGCGTGAACTCGGTCAGCCAGCGCACCGCTTCCTCGCCGAGCGGAATCAGGCGCTCGCGATTGCCCTTGCCGACGATGCGCAGCACGCCCTGGTTCAGGTTCACCTGGTTGTGCTTGAGACTCACCAGTTCCGAGACGCGCAGGCCCGTCGCATAGAGCACCTCGAGCATCGCCCGGTCCCGGTTGCCGAGCGGGTCGCCGGTTGCCGGTGCATTCAGCAACGATTCGACTTCCTCCTCGCTGAGCGAGCGCGGCAGCGAGCGGCCGATCTTCGGCATCGCGATCTGCGCCGTCGGATCTTCGCGCAGCGCACCCTCGCGTACCAGGTGGCGGAAGAAACGGCGAAATGAGGAAAGCTGGCGCGCCGTCGAGCGCGGCCGCGCCCCGGCCTGCACGCGAAATGCGATGAAGTCCATGAGGTCTGCGCGGGTCGTCGCGCTGATGTCGCAACCGCGTCCGCTCAGCCAGCGTGCGAGCGCCGTGAGGTCTGCACGATAGGCGGCGAGCGTGTTGGACGACAGGCCCCGCTCCATCCAGACAGCATCGATGAAGCGGGAGACAGCCGGGTCGGTGTCGCCGCCGGGTCTTCGCAGCTCGGTCGCAGTCGCAGGTCGTGCCATTTGGAGCGAGTGTGGGCAACCCCTCCGGGAGTCGGCGTGATCACCTTCACATATGCCCGGAAGCATTAACATAAAGAGAACCAGTTCACACCGCTACATTGCCAAAAGCGCGATACCGCACACCATGTCAGGCACCCCCCGCCTCCCCGCCCCGCTCGGCTGGCTGTACGCACTCTATGCGTATCTCGCCTTCGTACCGATCGGCGTGATCGCCCTCTGCGGCATGATCCTGCCAGGTCTTGCACTGCGGCGCGGTGTGGCGCGCGTGGCGGCGCGCTCGTGGCTCCTCCTGGCCGGCATGCGGCTCGCAGTCCGGCATGCCGATCGCCTCCCCGATGCTCATTGCGTCGTCGTCGCGAACCATGCGGGCTACCTCGACGGCCTCGTGCTCATGGCCGCGCTGCCACCGCGCTTCGGCTTCGTCATCAAGCGGGAAATGTCGGCAGTGCCGCTCGCGAGCCTCCTGCTCGCGCGTATCGGGTCGGAATTCGTCGAGCGCTTCGACCGGCACAAGGGCGCGAGCGACGCGCGCCGCGTGCTGCGCAGCGCCAGCAACGGTCATTCGCTCGTGTTCTTCCCCGAGGGCACGTTCGCGAAGCGGCCCGGGCTCCTGAAGTTCCACTCGGGCGCGTTCCATGCGGCGGCGCGTGCCGGCTGCCCGGTCGTGCCCTGCGTGCTGCGCGGCACGCGCGAGGCGCTGCCCGCTCCGAGCCTGCTGCTGTCACCCGGCCAGCTAGAAGTCGAGTTCCTGCCGGTACTGCCTGCCGCCATCGATGCCGATGAGCACGCGACCACGGCGCTGCGCGACAGGGCGCGGTCAGAAATCCTCGCGGCACTCGGCGAACCGGACCTCACGCAGGCTGCGGCCTGACGGTCTTGCAATGCGCGGTAAGATGCCTCTTTTCCACTGGCGGAGCGCATCTTGAGAGTCGCAGTTCTGGGCGGCGGCGTCATCGGTGTAACGTCTGCGTGGTACCTCGCACAGGCGGGCGCGCAAGTCGAGGTGATCGAGCGGCAGCCCGACGTGGCCCTCGAGACGAGCTTTGCCAATGCGGGCGAAGTCTCGCCCGGCTACGCCTCACCGTGGGCGGGCCCGGGCATGCCCCTCAAGGCGATCAAGTGGCTCTTCACGAAGCATTCGCCGCTCGTCGTGCGCCCGCAATGGGATCCTGCGATGTGGATCTGGATCCTGCGCATGCTGCGCAACTGCACCGCGGCGCGTTACGACGTGAACAAGAGTCGCATGGTGCCGATCGCGGAGTACAGCCGCGATCTGCTGCGCCAGCTGCGCGCCGATACCGGGATCGCTTATGACGAGCGCGCGTGCGGCACGCTGCAGCTCTTTCGCACGCAGAAGCAGCTCGACGGCGCAGCCAGCGATATCGCCGTGCTGGCAAGACTCGGTGTTCCATACGAGGTACTCGATGCCGCAGGCTGCATCCGTGCCGAACCCGGCCTCGCCGACGTGCGATCCCTGATCGCAGGCGGCCTGCGTCTGCCCGATGACGAGACCGGCGACTGCCATCTGTTCACGCAACGCCTCGCCTCGCTCGCGCAGGAGCGCGGCGTGAAATTTCGCTGCGGCGTGAACGTGCTCGGCTTCGAGCGTGCGGACGATCGCATCGAGGCGGTGCTGACCGACCAGGGACGCGTGACCGCGGACGCCTACATTCTTGCGCTCGGCAGCTTCTCGACCGCGATGGCACGCGGCCTCGGCCACTCGCTGCCGGTCTATCCGGTGAAGGGATACTCGATCACGGTGCCCGTCGCGAACGCCGCCAAGGCGCCGGTCTCGACCGTGATGGACGAGAGTTACAAGGTCGCGATCACGCGGCTCGGAGACCGCATTCGGGTCGGCGGCACGGCAGAGCTTTCCGGTTACAACACCCGTCTGCACCCGGCGCGGCGCGCCACGCTCGAACTCTCCGTGCGGGATCTGTTCCCCGCCGGGGGGGATTTCTCGGACATCACCTTCTGGACTGGACTGCGTCCGATGACGCCCGACGGCACGCCGATCGTCGGCGCCTCGCGCTATCGCAATCTCTGGTTCAACACCGGGCACGGCACGCTCGGCTGGACCATGGCCTGCGGCTCGGGCCAGGTGATCGCAGATCTGATCACTGGCTGCGAGCCCGGGATCGACACGCGCGGTCTCGCGCTCGGGCGCTACAGCTGAAGGGCTCGCGCTACACGTTGCGCCGATACTGCCCGCCGACCTGATAGAGCGCGCGCGAGATCTGGCCGAGCGAGCAGACTTTCACCGTTTCCATCAACTCGGCGAACACGTTGCCGCCGCTCGCAGCCACCTGCTGCAACCGCGCCAGTGCGGCCGGCGCCTCGGCCGCATGGCGCTGCTGGAAGGCGCGCACCGCGCCCACCTGGGCCTGCTTCTCCTCTTCCGTCGAGCGGATAAGTGCGACATTGGCGTGCGCTTCCGATTCATCGTGGCCCGACAGGAAGGTGTTGACGCCAATCAGCGGCAGCGAGCCGTCGTGCTTCTTCGTTTCGTAGTAGAGACTCTCCTCCTGGATCTTGCCGCGCTGATACATCGTTTCCATCGCGCCGAGCACGCCGCCGCGGGATGAGATCGACTCGAATTCCCGATACACGGCCTCTTCGACCATGTCGGTGAGATAGTCGATCGCGAACGAGCCCTGCCACGGGTTCTGGTTCCGGTTGAGCCCGAGTTCACGGTTGATGATCAGCTGGATCGCGACCGCGCGGCGCACGCTGTCTTCGGTCGGCGTGGTGAGCGCCTCGTCGAAGGCATTGGTGTGCAGCGAATTGCAGTTGTCGAAGAGGGCATAGAGCGCCTGCAGCGTCGTGCGGATGTCGTTGAACTGGATCTCCTGCGCGTGCAGCGAGCGCCCCGAGGTCTGCACGTGGTACTTGAGCATCTGGCTGCGCGGGCCCGCGCCGTAGCGCTCGCGCATCGCGCGCGCCCAGATGCGCCGCGCCACCCGGCCGATCACCACGTACTCCGGGTCCATGCCGTTCGAGAAGAAGAACGACAGGTTCGGCGCGAAATCGTCGATGCGCATGCCGCGTGCGAGATAGTACTCGACGATCGTGAAGCCGTTCGACAGCGTGAACGCGAGCTGGCTTACCGGGTTCGCGCCCGCCTCCGCAATGTGATAACCGGAGATCGACACCGAATAGAAATTGCGTACCTTGTGCTCGATGAAGTGCTGCTGCACGTCGCCCATCATCCGCAGCGCGAACTCGGTCGAGAAGATGCAGGTGTTCTGCGCCTGGTCTTCCTTCAGGATGTCGGCCTGCACCGTGCCGCGCACGAGTGCCAGCGCCTCGGCGCGCAGGCGTTCGTAGGTTTCGCGGTCGAGCACACCCGGCGCGATCAGCCGGTCGCCACTCACGCCGAGGAGCGCGAGACCCGTGCCGTCGTGACCCGCAGGAAGGTCACCCTTGTACTCGGGCACCGGCGCACCGGTCGCGGCGATCTCACGCCGCAGTTCCGCGATGCGCGCTTCGGCCGCAGCCCAGCGCCCCTCGGCACGCAGCCAGCGCTCGATGCGCTGGTCGATCGCCGTGTTCATGAACATCGCAAGGATCATCGGCGCCGGGCCATTGATCGTCATCGAAACCGAGGTCGTCGGCAGGCACAGATCGAAGCCCGAATAGAGATTCTTCATGTCGTCGAGCGTTGCGATCGACACGCCGGAATTGCCGGTGCGGCCGTAGATGTCGGGCCGTGTGTCGGGGTCTTCGCCGTAGAGCGTCGTCGAGTCGAATGCCGTCGAAAGCCGCGTCGCGTCGTGGCCGCCCGCGAGCAGATGGAAGCGGCGATTGGTGCGCTCGGGCGGTCCCTCACCCGCGAACATGCGGGTCGGGTCCTCGGCTTCGCGACGATAGGGATAGACCCCGCCCGTATACGGATACGCGCCCGGCAGGTTCTCGTTGCCGAGAAAGGCGAGGATTTCGCCCCAGTCCACGAAGCGTGGCACGGCGAGCTTCGGCACGCGGTTGCGGCTCAGCGTCTCGGTGTAGTTATCGCCAGTCACCGCCTTGCCGCGCACGAGGTATGAATAGGTTTCGTCGGTGACCGCCTGCGCACGTGCCGGCCAGGCCTTGAGCTCGGCGACACCTTCCGCGCCCACATGGTCGAGTGCCGCGTTGTAGGCAGCCCGCAGTTCGCGGCGTGTGGCGTCGCCGCTCTCCTCCAGCGCGGCTTGCGTGTAGCGGTCGAGTGGCGCCGGAAGTTGCGGGTCGCGCAGCGCCTTGAGCGATGCGTAGTGTGCATGGGCGCGCCGCGCTGCTTCGACCTGCCGCTCGATGCGCGCGCGCGCGTCGCGCCCGCCCTGGGCGATCTCGGCGAGATAGCGCACGCGGTCCGCCGGAATCAGCGCCGCGTGCGAGGTGAACGCCGTGGGACCAACGTCGCCCACCTCCCATGCCAGCTTCGTGCAAATCGCCTGAAAGAGGTGATTCACGCCCGGGTCGTTGAAACGGCTTGCAATCGTCGGATACACGGGGACCTGTGCATCCGCGATCTTCATGCGATCCGGGTGGTTGCGCCGCCACTGCTTGCGCACGTCACGCAGCGCATCCTCGGCCCCACGCTTTTCGAACTTGTTGAGCACGATCATGTCGGCGTAGTCGAGCATGTCGATCTTCTCGAGCTGGCTCGCGGCACCGTACTCGCTCGTCATCACGTAGAGCGAAAGATCGACGAAGTCGACGATCTCGGTATCGCTCTGGCCGATGCCCGCCGTCTCGACCACGATCAGATCGAAACCCGCAAGCTGGTACAGCGCGATCACGTCCTTCAGCGCCTCGCTCGTCGCGCTGTGACGGCGGCGGGTCGCGAGCGAGCGCATGAACAGGCGCTCGCTCGACAGGCTGTTCATGCGGATCCGGTCGCCGAGCAGCGCGCCGCCCGAACGCCGCCGGGTCGGGTCGATTGCGACGACCGCGATGTTGCGGCCAGGGAAAAAACGCACGAAGCGCGCCAGCAATTCATCGTTCAGGCTCGACTTGCCGGCGCCACCGGTGCCGGTGATGCCGATCACCGGCGCGCGACGTGCGTTGCGCGCGATCGCGCGCGCGATCTGCGCACGAGCCGACTCGCTGCCAGGCGAGCCCTCGAGGCTGGAGATCGTGCGCGCGATATGCTGCGGGTTCTGCGGGTTGAGGGGCCCGAACTCGTACGGCGGCTTGCGCGCGCGTCGCACGCGCGCAAAGACGTCGTCGATCATGCCCGCAAGACCCAGGCGGCGGCCGTCTTCCGGGGTGTAGATCTTCTCGACTCCATGCGCCTCGAGCGCGGCGATTTCCTGCGGCGAGATCGTGCCACCGCCACCGACGACCACACGGATGTGTGCGGCGCCGAGACCCTGCAGCATGTCGACCATGTAGGCGAAATACTCGTTGTGGCCGCCCTGGTAGGAGCTGACCGCGATGGCGTCGGCATCTTCCTGGATCGCGGCGCGGACGATGTCGGCGACGCTGCGGTTGTGCCCGAGATGCACGACTTCCGCGCCGTGCGCCTGCAGCAGCCGGCGGATCATGTTGATCGCGGCATCGTGGCCGTCGAACAGCGACGCGGCGCTGACGAAGCGCAGCGGCAGTTCTGCCTCGCCCGAATCCGCGGCCGGAGCCCGGCCTTGTTGCGCTGCGCGGCTATTCATAGGAATGTTACCGGGTGGTAGAATTCATACCGTGCAGTATAATCACAGGCGGATGAGCAAGCCAACTTCACCCTGGTCGGTTGCAGGCGACCGGGTTCGCCAGCGCGCCCTGAAGCGCGACGCCGTCATTCTCGCGGCCGCCCGCGCTTTTCGCGAGCGGGGGTTTCACAACACGTCGCTCGACGACATCGCCGCAGTGCTGCACGTCACGAAGCCTACGCTGTACTACTACGTCCTGAACAAGGAGCAGATGCTGTTCGAGTGCTTCCGCGAGGGACTGAACCGCATCGTACGCGCCTGTGGCGAGGCGCACGACGCCAGGTCGAGCGGCCGCGAGCGCCTGGTCGAACTGGTCCGCCGCTATGCCGAGGCGATCACCTCCGATTTCGGCTGGTGCATGGTCCGCGCCGAGGACCAGGATCTGAGTCCGGCGATGAGCGCACGCATCAAGCGGCTGAAGTCGGAGATCGATCAGGAGATGCGCAGCCTCATCCGGCAAGGCATCGCCGACGGCTCGATCGGCCCCTGCGATCCCAAGATGACGACCTTCGCGCTCGCAGGCGCGCTCAACTGGATCGCGCACTGGTACCGCAACGACGCCTCCCTCTCGGCGGCGCAGATCGCGGAGCGCTTTGTCGAATTGTTTGTCAACGGTCTTGCCCCACGTCCGGACGGGGCTGTTTCAGGAAAGTCCCCATGAGTCAGAAAACCTCCCCGTCGTCCTCCATCGTCCTCATCGCCGCGCAACGCACGCCCATTGGTGCGTTCCAGGGCGCGCTCGCCGGCGCGACCGCGATACAACTCGGCGCGGCCGCCGCAAGTGGCGCCATCGCCGCGGCCGGCATCAGGCCCGGGGATATCGGCGAGGTGATCATGGGCTGCGTGCTGCCGGCGGGCCTCGGCCAGGCGCCCGCGCGTCAGGCGGCGATCGCGGCAGGTATTCCGCACGCAACGCCCGCGACCACGATCAACAAGATGTGCGGCTCCGGCATGAAGGCGATCATGATGGCCGCCGACCAGATCCGCGCAGGAGATGTGGACGTCGTGCTTGCAGGCGGGCTCGAATCGATGAGCAACGCGCCCTACCTCCTGCCAAAGGCGCGCGGCGGTTATCGCATGGGACACGGCGAAGTGCTCGATCACATGTACTTCGACGGTCTGCAGAGTCCCTTCGACGGCCAGATGATGGGCTGCTTCGCCGAGATGGCCGCGGACAAGTACGGTTTCACACGGGCCGCGCAGGATGCGTTTGCGACCGAGTCGGTGCGTCGCGCGCAGGCAGCGGTGTCGGGCGGCGCATTCACCGCGGAAGTGACGCCCGTGACGGTCAAGGGCCGCAAGGGCGAGACCCTCGTCGACAGGGATGAAACGCCCTTCAATTGCGACATCCAGAAGATCCCGACGCTCAAGGCGGCCTTCCGCAAGGATGGCACCGTCACAGCAGCCTCCTCTTCCTCGATCTCCGACGGCGCCGCGGCAGTGATCGTGACCAGCGGGGCGGCTGCCGCCCGGCTCGGCGCGCGGCCGCTCGCGCGCGTGCTCGCGTACGCCAGCCACGCACAGGCACCCGAGTGGTTCACGACGGCGCCGGTCGGCGCGATCCGCAAGACGCTCGCCGCAGCGGGCTGGAAGGCAGACGATGTCGATCTCTATGAAGTCAACGAGGCCTTCGCGGCAGTCACCATGGCCGCGATGCACGACATCGGCATCGACCATGCGCGCATCAACGTCCACGGCGGCGCCTGTGCGCTGGGGCACCCGGTCGGTGCGTCCGGCGCACGTATCGTCGCGACGCTCGTGCACGCCCTGAAGCGCGCCGGCAAGCAGCGCGGCATCGCCTCGCTCTGCATCGGCGGCGGCGAGGCTACGGCAATCGCGATCGAGCTGCTGTAAGCTCCCGCGGCATGGCGCGCCTCGGCACCGCGATCGACCCCGCGAGCGACAGCTTCCGCGCGAACCGCGCGTACATGGAGCGCCTGGTCGCCGACCTGCGCAGTGAACTCGCGCGCGCCGAACGCGGCGGCAGCGAAGTCTCCCGCGCGCGGCACACCGCGCGCGGCAAGCTCCTGCCGCGTGAACGCGTGGCAACCCTCCTCGACCCCGGCAGCCCTTTCCTCGAAATCGCGCCGCTCGCCGCGTACGGCCTCTACGACGGCGAAGCACCGGCGGCCGGACTCATCGCGGGCGTCGGACGCATTCACGGCCGCGAGGCACTCGTCATCGCCAACGATGCCACGGTCAAAGGCGGCACCTATTTCCCGCTCACCGTGAAGAAGCACCTGCGCGCCCAGCAGATCGCGCTCGAGAATGCGCTGCCCTGCGTCTATCTCGTCGACTCGGGCGGCGCCTACCTGCCGCTGCAGGACGAAGTATTTCCCGACCGCGAGCACTTCGGGCGCATCTTCTACAACCAGGCGCAGATGTCGGCACTCGGTCTCGCGCAGGTCGCCGTCGTGATGGGCAGCTGCACCGCGGGCGGCGCCTATGTACCGGCGATGTCGGACGAGACGATCATCGTGCAGCAGCAGGGCACGATCTTCCTCGGCGGCCCGCCACTCGTGAAAGCTGCCACGGGCGAGGAGATCGATGCCGAATCGCTCGGCGGCGGCGACGTGCACGCGCGCCGCTCCGGGGTCGCCGATCACCTTGCCGAAAACGATGCGCATGCGCTCGCAATTGCCCGCTCGGTGGTGGCGACACTGCGCCCGCGCGCGCCGGCCTGGCTCGATCTCGAGCCGGTTGTGGAGCCTGCCCTGGATCCGCGCGAGATCCAGGGCGTCGTGCCGCGCGACACGCGCCAGCCCTACGATGTTCGCGAAGTCGTCGGACGCCTCGTCGACGCCTCGGACTTCCACGAATTCAAGCCCGAGTACGGCACGACAATCGTGTGTGGCTTTGCGCGCATTCACGGCTGTCCGGTCGCCGTTGTCGCGAACAACGGCGTGCTCTTTTCAGAGTCTGCCCTCAAGGCCGCGCACTTCGTGCAGCTCGCGAACCGCCGCGGCACACCGCTCCTCTTCCTGCAGAACATCACCGGCTTCATGGTCGGCGCGAAATACGAGCAGGCCGGCATCGCCAAGGATGGCGCCAAGATGGTGACCGCGGTCGCCTCCGCCACCGTGCCGAAGCTCACCGTGATCATCGGCGGCTCGTTCGGCGCCGGCAACTACGCGATGTGCGGTCGCGCCTATGGCGCGCGCTTCCTGTGGATGTGGCCGAACGCGCGCATCTCCGTGATGGGTGGCGAGCAGGCGGCGCAGGTACTCGCCACCGTGCGGCGCGACGGCGCGCGCGGTGCGGTCTGGCCAGAAGCGGAGCAGCAGGCTTTCATGGACGGAATCCGTGCCCGCTATGAGGAGCAGGGGCACCCGTACTACGCGACCGCACGCCTGTGGGACGACGGCGTGATCGATCCGCTCGACACGCGTCGTGTCCTCGGCCTCGCGTTGCATGTCGCCGCACGCGGCCCGCGACCGGGCGATGAGCGCTACGGCATTTTCAGGATGTAGCATGAGCGCGAGCGTGCAGGGCTTGAGCATCGATACCGACCGGAGGGGCATCGCACGCCTGACGCTCGACCGTCCTGAAAGGCACAATGCCTTCGACGGTGCCCTGATCGGCGCAATCCACGCTGCCGTCGACAGGCTTGCGCGCGATCCCGCGGTGCGTGCGATCGTCGTCACGGGGGCGGGCAACAGCTTCTGTGCCGGCGCGGATCTCGGGCACATGCAGGCCATGTCCGGTGCATCCGAAGAGGCGAACTGCGCCGACGCGCTCGCAATGGCGGAGATGCTCGCGGCGCTCGACGCATGCAGCAAGCCGCTTGTGGCACGCGTCAACGGCGATGCGTTCGGCGGCGGCCTCGGCCTCATTGCCTGCTGCGACATTGCGCTCGGACTCGCCGGCGCGCGTTTCGCGCTCTCCGAGGTGCGTCTCGGGCTCGTACCGGCCACCATCTCGCCGTTCGTGATTGCCGCAATCGGAGCCCGCGCGACGCGCGCGCTCGCACTCACCGGCGAACGCTTCGATGGCGCCCGCGCGCAAGCGCTCGGCCTGCTGCACGAGGTGGCGGGCGACCTGCCGCAACTCGATGCCACGCTCGAGCGCGTCCTCGCTGACCTGTTGCAGGGCGGGCCGCAGGCTCAGCACGAGGTCAAATCGCTCGTGCGCGAAGTGGCGGGCGCCCCTTGCGACGCAGCACTGCAGCGCTCGACGAGTCACCGGCTCGCCCGTCTGCGCCTCTCGCAGGAGGCGAGCGAGCGGATGAGTGCATTCCTCGCGCGCGGCAGGCGCTTGTGATTTACTAGTCGACCCGCTTACTCCCTTTGACAGAGGACTGGCATGAAGATGAAAGAAGCGCGCGCCGTCGTGACGGGCGCAGCCTCGGGCCTCGGCAACGCGGTCGCGCGTCATGTGGCAGCACAGGGTGGCAAGGTCACGCTGCTCGACGTGCAGGAGGGCCCCGGCCAGGCGGCCGCCGCCGAACTCGGCTCGGGCGCGCGCTTCGTGAAATGCGACGTGACCTCTGAAGCCGAGGTTAACGCCGCAATGGACAGCGCCAGGGCGTTCATGGGCGGCATCAACCTCCTCGTGAACTGCGCCGGCGTGATCGGCGCGGGACGTGTGCTCGGCCGCAACGGGCCGATGGCGGGTGACTTCTTCACGAAGGTGATCCACATCAATCTCATTGGCACGTTC
>WBZY01001432.1_pt1 | contig 12260 bp, 12 predicted proteins | sample 5204191 | NCBI WGS metagenome assembly WBZY01 (sample SAMN12344363, study PRJNA552823) | activated sludge metagenome | biome: Activated sludge suspended growth; feature: Anammox Sidestream; material: Wastewater; isolation source: activated sludge from anammox sidestream of wastewater treatment...
TGTCGGGCGAGGTCGACTACGGCCCGCACGCGCCCTCGACGCTCACCGACGACGAGAAGCGCGCCGCCTACGCGCTCTTCTGCTGCGCGAAGCCCCGGAGCGACCTCGAGATCGAGGTGCGCGAGGCCGTGAAGGAGATCTCCGAGGGCGTGAAGTACACGTTCTGGACCTTCGGCGGCTCGGTGCCCGGGCCGATGATCCGGGTGCGGCGGGGCGACGTGGTCGAGCTGCACCTCCTGAACCACCCCGACAACACGATGCCCCACAACATCGACCTGCACGCGGTCACGGGGCCGGGCGGCGGCGCCGCGAGCACCTTCACGGCACCGGGCAACCGCACCCAGTTCAGCTTCCGGGCCCTGAACACCGGCGTGTACATGTACCACTGCGCCGAGGCTCCGGTGGGCATGCACATCGCCAACGGGATGTACGGGATGATCGTGGTCGAGCCCGAGGAGGGCCTGCGCCCGGTCGACCGCGAGTACTACGTGGTGCAGGGCGACTTCTACACGAAGGGAGACTTTCGCGAGCCGGGCCACCAGCCCTTCGACATGCAGCGCGCGATCGACGAGGACCCCTCCTACGTGCTCTTCAACGGGCGCGAGGGGTCGCTGGTCGGCGAGGGTGCCCTGCAGGCCGACGTGAACGAGACGATCCGCCTGTTCATCGGAAACGGGGGGCCGAACCTCGTGAGCTCGTTCCACGTGATCGGCGAGATCTTCGACGTGGTGCACCCGGAGGGCAGCCCCACCGTGAATCGCGACGTCCAGACCACGCTGATCCCGGCCGGTGGCGCCGCCATCGCGGAGTTCGCGACGGAGGTGCCGGGCAACTACGTCCTCGTCGATCACTCGATCTTCCGGACCTTCCACAAGGGAACCCTCGGGCTGCTCCAGGTGAAGGGCCCCGAGAACCGGCTGGTCTACTCCGGGCGCGAGAAGGAGGGGACCTACCTGGCGGGCGCGCCCTCCGACTCGGCGGCCGGCGCCAGCGCCGCCGCGGGCGGCGATTCCCCCGACGCGAGCCATGCACGGGGGCAGACCGTGTACCAGTCCGTGTGCTCCACCTGCCACCAGAGCGAAGGCCAGGGCCTCGGGGACGTCTTCCCGCCGCTCGCCCAGAGCGACTACCTGATGGACAAGGAGCGCTCGATCCGGATCGTCCTCGGGGGCCTCACCGGGCCGGTGGTCGTGAACGGGAAGACCTTCAACAGCGTCATGCCGCCGCTCATGCACCTCGGGGACCGCGAGGTCGCCGACGTCCTGACCTTCGTGCGCAAGAGCTTCGGCAACCAGGGCGACGCCGTCCGCGAGGAGGAGGTGGCGCTCGTGCGCGAGGCGCTCCGCACGGAGCAGAAGGCGGCACTCCACTGAGGCCCTGCCGCACCGCCATCGCGTGGCTCGGGGTCGTGCTCGGGCTCGCAGCCGCCCCGGTGACGGCGTCCAGCACGCCGCCCGGGATGCGGCTCGTCCCCGCCGGCTACCACGTTCCCTTCCACTCGCGGGGAGGGGGCCAGGCGAGCCGCTGGGTCGACGCCGTCTGGATGGACGAGCGGCCGGTCACGAACGAGGAGTTCCTGGCCTTCGTCCGCGAGCAGCCGCGCTGGCGCCGCTCGCGGGCGGCGCCGGAGGTCGTGGACGCCGCCTATCTCTCGCACTGGGCGGGCGATCTCGAGCTCGGGCCCGAGGCCGGGCCGCGCCAGCCGGTCACGTTCGTCTCCTGGTACGCGGCCCGCAGCTATTGCCAGGCGCGGGACGCGCGCCTGCCGAGCGAGGCGGAGTGGGAGTGGGCCGCCATGCCCGCCGGGCCCGAGGAGGAGGCGGAGATCCGCGAGCGCACCTTCGCCTTCTACGGCCGTCCCCGGCAGCCGCTCCCCGACGTCGGAACGTCGCCGCCCAATCGCTACGGGCTGCGCGACCAGCACGGCGTGTTCTTCGAATGGGTGTCCGACTTCCAGGAGAGCCAGGCCGCGCTCCAGGCCCCGGAAGAGGGCGGCCAGGCGGGCGACCGGAAATCGGATGGCTGGTGCGGCGGGAGCGCGTCCAGCGCCGGGGACGTGCGCAACTACGCCGGCTTCGTGCGTCACGCCTTCCGCTCGAGCCTCCAGCCTCGCTTCACCCTGCACCATCTCGGATTCCGCTGCGCGCGCAGCGCCTTCTGAGGCGGCGCCCGCGCAGGGCCAGGAAGGACCCGGACGCCCGTGGACCCCCGGATCGACGCCACCCCCGACGAGCTCGAGCAGTTCCGGAAGCTCGGGTTCTTCGCGCGCGCGTCCGTGTTCTCCGAGGCCGAGCTCGGGCCGCTGCGCGAGGCCGCCGAGAGCGCGCACCAGGCGATCCTCGACGCCGCCCTGGCGGAGCCCACGACACCCATCGAGCAGATCGACAACCAGCGCTACCAGGTGCTGCGGGGCTCGACGATCAAGTGGGAGTGGCGCGAGGACCTCCGCGCCGTCCGCTCGATGGAGCCCTGCCACCACCTCGACCCGCGCCTCGCGGCATTGGTCGACGACCCGCGGCTCTGGGGTCCCGTGCGGAGCGTCCTCGGCGGCGAGGCGCTGAGCCTGTTCAGCGACAAGCTCAACGTGAAGCGCCCGGGCGGCGCCCCCTTCCCCTGGCACCAGGAGAGCCCGTACTGGGCGTACGGAGCCGAGCGTCTCGACCGGATCGTGAGCGTCCTCTTCTACCTGGACGACGCGAGCGAGGAGAACGGCTGCCTCTGGGTGATCCCCGGCAGCCACGAGCTCGGGCACCTTCCGGGCCTCGCGGACCGGGGGACGCTCGGCGCCCTGTACACCGACGTTCGTGGGGTTCCCGGGACGCCCTACCCGGTCGAGCTGCCGGCCGGCTCGGTCCTCACCTTCCACCGCGACCTGGTGCACGGGTCGCGGAGCAACCGCAGCCGCACGGACCGCCGCGTCTTCGTGGCGGCCTACCAGCCGGCCGGGCTGCGGCGCTGGCGCACGGGCCAGGTGCGCAGCATCGGCCCGAGCGCCCAGCCGCCCACCCCCTCGCCCTGAGGGGGCGGTGGCTTCCTATGATCGCGGTCATAGGAGGATCCACCGGGGCGCTGTTTCCTGCCCCCGGCATCGGCCGAACGACCGATGCGCGTCGCTCCGGGTGCTCCGTAGATTTCCACGAAGCCGGGAAGTCCCGGAGCCCGGGCCGACTGGAAACCCGTAGCGGCGACGAGCCGCCTTGCTTTGGGCGCCAGACAGGCGCAGGAGCCGAAGTCGAGTATGAGCAACGCGAAGAGGAACCTCGCGCAAATCCTGCACGACAAGAAGACCTGGTGGGTCCACTTCCTGATCGTCGCGGCGATCTGCCTCGCTGGACTCGTCTACCTCGGTACGGAGACCTACACGGGCGCTCCGCCCCTGGTCGACTTCGTCTCCTCCCGAGGCGAGGTGGTGCTCCCCGAGGCCACCATCAAGAAGGGCCAGGAGGTGTTCCACCTCCGGGGCCTCATGGGCTACGGCTCCTTCTGGGGCGACGGTGCCGAGCGGGGGCCGGACTTCACGGCCGACGCGCTGCACCGGAGCGTCGTCGCGATGCGGGCGTTCTACACCCAGCAGCGTGGTGGCGAGCAGGCGCTCAGCCAGTACGACAAGGACGCGATCGACGCCCAGGTGACCCGGGAGATCAAGACCAACACCTGGGACGAGGCCGCCGGGCACATCGTCCTCACCGATGGCCAGATCCACGCGATCGAGCAGTTGAAGGTCCACTACCAGCGGATGTTCAACGACCCGAACTACGAGGAGGCCTTCGATCCCGCCGGGTTCATCAGCGACCCCAAGGAGATCGAGGCCCTGACGGCGTTCTTCTACTGGGGCGGCTGGGTCGCCGGCGCGAAGCGGCCGGGGCAGGACTACAGCTACACGCACAACTGGCCCTATGACCCGGAAGCCGGGAACGTGGCGACGAACCAGACGCTGCTCTGGAGCGTGATCTCGATCTTCGGCCTGTTCGCGGGCATCCTGGTGATCCTCTACATCTACGGCCAGTTCAAGGAGATGGGCGACGCGTTCACCGGCAACGGGACCTCGCTCACCACGAACGACCTCGAGATGGGCCGGATCCGCGCCACGCAGCGGGCGACCTACAAGTTCTTCGTCCTCTCGATCCTGCTCTTCGGCCTCCAGGTCCTGGCCGGGATGCTGGCCGCCACCGACTTCGTCCGCCCGTTCGGGATCTCGCTCGCGAGCATCATCCCGTTCATGGTCCTGCGGGCCTACCACACGCTGTTCCAGATCTACTGGTTCTTCATGGCGTGGGTCGGCTACACGCTGTTCTTCCTGCCCCGGATCTCGCGGGTTCCGAGCGGGCAGCTGTTCCTGATCAACCTGCTCTTCGGGATCAGCGTCCTCACGGGCGTCGGGGCGCTGGTCGGGATCTACGCCTCGCACACCGGGATGATCACCGGTGCGACCGCCTACTGGCTCGGAAGCCAGGGCTGGGAGTTCATGGAGCTCGGCCGCTTCTTCCAGTACACGCTCCTGCTCTCCTTCGCGCTCTGGATCTTCATCATCTACCGCTCGGTCCGCCCGTGGCTGACGGTGAAGAACATCTGGTCGGTGCCCTCCTGGCTCCTCTACGGCAGCGGGATCATGGTCGCCTTCCTGTTCTTCGGTCTGATGATCTCGCCGGACCAGAACTGGGCCGTCGCCGACTACTGGCGCTGGATGGTCGTGCACATGTGGGTGGAGGTGACCTTCGAGGTCTTCACCACCGTGATCGTCGGCTACATGCTGGTCCAGATGGGCCTGATCTCGCGGATGATGTGCGAGCGGGTGATCTTCCTCGCCGTCATGATGTTCCTCATCACGGCGACGCTGGGCATCTCGCACAACTTCTACTGGATCGCCAAGCCGACCGGGATCATCGCGGTGGGCGGCGTCTTCTCCACGCTCCAGGTGCTGCCGCTGCTCCTGCTCACGCTCGACGCGTGGCGCATGAAGGCAGAGGCGGGCAACGCGCGCGGGCACGTCGTCGCCGGCCGGCAGGTGTACGTGATGGAGGGTGTCTGGCTGTTCATCCTCGCGGTGAACTTCTGGAACATCTTCGGGGCCGGGCTCTTCGGCTCGCTGATCAACCTTCCGATCGTCAACTACTACGAGCACGCGACCTATCTCACCGGCAACCACGCGCACGCGGCCATGTTCGGTGTGAAGGGCAACATCGCGATCGGCGGGATGCTGTTCTGCATGCAGCATCTGCTCCACAAGAACGACTGGAACGAGAAGCTGGTCAAGACGGCATTCTGGTCGATGCAGATCGGCCTGCTGCTGATGATGACCCTCGACCTGTTCCCGGTGGGCCTCTACCAGCTCATGATCGTCTTCCAGGAAGGCCTCTGGTTCGCGCGGACCCAGGAGGTCCTGACGGGCCCCGTGTGGAGCACCCTCACCTATCTGCGCTCGATCGGTGGGACGCTGTTCATCGTGGGCGGCGTGCTGCCCCTGATGTGGTTCTTCGTGTCGCGGGCGGGCCGCCTGCGGGCGGAGACGCCGGAGCTCGAGTCCGAGGGGGAGTGGAGCGTCTACGAGAAGGACTGGGCTGCATAGCTCGGAACCGTCTCGTTCCGCTCGGCTGCAGGAAGCTAGGCGGCCGGCTCTCCGAGCCGGCCGCCTAGCGCGCGCGGAGGCTCCCCGAACCCATGGCCAACAAGATCACCGAGGCGTGCGTGAACTGCGGCGCCTGCGAGAGCGTCTGCCCAGCCGGGGGAATCTCCAAGGGCGAGGACGTCTTCGTCATCGACCCCGCGCTCTGCACCGAGTGCGTCGGGTTCTACCACACCCAGCAGTGCGCGCGCGTCTGCCCGGTCGATGCCAGCGTCGTGGACCCGGACAACGCGGAGACCGAGGACGTGCTCTTCGAGCGGGCCCAGAAGATGGCCGCCAAGCTCGGCCGCACGCTGGAGCTCGGGCCGGAGACCTCGCACTTCCGGGCCGACCAGCGCAGCACCGGCTCGACGCTCGGGAAGATGGCCCGTAGACTCGGCGGCCTGTTCCAGGGATCGTCGAGCCCGTCCGCCGACCAGGAGCGCAAGGAGCGCAGGTGACGGCGGAGACCCTCGAGGCTCCCGCGACTCCACGCCGGAGCTCAGGGATGTGGAAGTACTACGCGCTCCTGTTCACCGCCGTTGCGGCAGTGCTCGCCTACACGTACATGGCGGACCCCTGCCACCGGCTCTTGAGGACCGACTTCGCGCGGATGCGGCCCGGCCAGGTGCTCGTGAGCTCCGAGGCCGAGAAGGGGTCCCCGTCGAGCGTGCGCTGCCGGATCTCGTTCCGGGAGCCGGGGGGGTCGGAGCTCCGCGAGGAGGTCTGGATCTACCAGTACCACGAGACCGCGTGGGAGTTCGCGAGGGTCGTCGAGGCGGGGAAGCAGGCGCTCACAGGTACAGAGTGACGTAGAGGACGGGCCAGATCCCGACCCCGAAGTACCAGGGGATGCGCGCCGCCGAGAAGGTGCTGCCGCGCAGGGGTCCCCTCGGCAGAGCGGACTCCTCGTCGCGAAGCGGCCCGAGGCGCAGCCATACGCTCCCGAGCAGCGCCAGGGCCCCGGCGACGTGGAGCGCGTGGAGCGCGTTGATCAGGCAGAAGAACCTGCCGTGATGGCTCGAGGTCACGTGCAGCCCTGCGCCGATCAGGCGGAGCCAGACGACGGCCTGGAAGAACAGGAAGAAGGCGCCGAGAAGGATGGCGGCGAAGAGGACGGGGGAGATCCGCGCCTCCGGGTCCTCCCACCTGCGGGCCGCCCGGAAGACCAGGGTGCCGCTCGCCAGGAGGGCCGCCGTGTTGAGCGCCGCCTCGCCGAGGGAGAACCAGGGCTGGCCGGGCGGCGGCCACGCGGCGCCGGCCGCCGCCCGCGTGACCAGGAAGCCGCCCAGCAGGCCGACGAAGACCAGCGCCTCGAAGGCCACGATGACGAGCGCCGCGGCCATGCGGGTGTCGAGGGAAACCCTGCGCGGCCGCCGCGCCGGCCGGAGGGAGATGACGTTGTCTTCCACGGTGGTGGCTGCTCGATCCCGGGCATCGTACCGGCGGGCATTCGGCCGTCGAGCCCCTAGCTCGCCACGAGCGCAGGCGCCCCGGGCGACCGCAGCTGCGGGTAGACGGGCGGCTCGCCGATGCCGAGCTGGCTGCGGACCTCCGCGATCGGGCGGACCAGCAGCGCCTCCCAGTCCTGGTCGATCAGCCAGGCCGACCGGAGGCCGCGCCGGAACCCCTGCCGGATCAGCCGCCCCGTCTCCGAGCCCCAACCCTCGCGCAGCAGGACGCGCAGCACGATGTAGGCCATTCCGGGGCTCCGGGACTGGGCCAGCGTGAAGGCGAGCACCGCCGCCTCGCCGCGCAGATCCCGGTCGTAGCCGGTCAGCACGTGGACGACGTCGTGCAGGTTCATGAACCGGGTGAGGAAGACCTGCTCGTCGCCGGCCTCCGGTGGCGCGGACCCGAGCTGCGCCCGCGCCACCGCTGCGGCCTGTGCCAGGCCCTCGGTCCCGATCCGCTCGCGCGCGAACCATGCGCCGATCTCCCGGCCGAGCGAGCCCGCCGGCAGCGCTCGCAGCCCCTCGAGATCGCCGAGCACGGCGTAGAGGTCCCGGCGCGCGCGCAGGATCGCCTCCGCGCGCGGTGAGCGGCGGAAGCGGCGCAGGAGCCGCTGGCTCCAGTTCCCCGCCAGGGCCGCGATCACGACGATCGCCTGCGCCGTGTCGTCGGGGTCTTCGCCGAGCCTGCGCATCGCGCGCAGCGCGACCAGGGGCCGGATGCGGTTGCGAGCTGCCATGGGGCCTCTCCTGACGCGCGAGCCGGGAACGAAGGACGGCGCCAGCGGCCGGTCGCTAGACCTCGAATCCGAGCTCGCGATAGCGCGGAGCGGTCCGGTCGGTGATGATCCCGAGGCGCGTGAGCTGCGGCATCACGTAGTCGCGGAACGGGTCCGGCTGCGAGGCCATGAACTCGGCATCGGCGATCTTCGCCTGGATCTCGGTCACCGCCGCTCCGAGGTCCGCGCCGACCTCGGCCAGGATCGCTCCCTGCGACAGGAGGCCGGTTCCCGGCCGGCGCCCGCACAGGGCGTCGACGGCGGCGAACGCGAAGTCCTCCACGCGCTCGCGGTCGCGATCCGGCATGCGGGGCAGCTCGTCCTTCATGTAGATCAGGCCGTAGGAGACGTGGCGCGCCTCGTCCTGCGAGGTCAGCCCGACGATCCGGCGGAAGAGCTCGTCCTTGGTGCCCTCCTTCATGATCTTGAAGGAGCCCATCGCGAGCCCCTCGACGATCACCTGCATCCCGACGCACTTCATCTGCCAGAGGTCGGCCTCGAGGATCTGGTTGAGGACGGCCTGCAGGATGGGATCGATCGGATAGGCGTGGTGGAGCCGGGTGATGTAGCGGTGGAAGACCTCGACGTGGCGGGCCTCGTCCACCACCTGGGTGGCTGCGTAGAGCTTGCCGTCCATGTCGGGAACCACTTCGACGAGCTGCCCGCAGCAGAGCAGGGCGCCCTGCTCCCCGTGCATGAACTGGGACAGGATCCAGGCGGCGTTGCGCACGGAGACCTCGACCTGCTTCTCCTCGGGGAGCGCCTTCACGACGTCGAGCTCGCGCAGCATGTCCTGGCGCGGATCCAGGACCTCGTCCGGGCGCTCGGTCTCGAGGTGCCAGGGGATGTCCGCGGAGGCGTTCCACTGCTCCTTCTTCGCCACCTCGTAGAGGTCCCGCAGGGCCTTGACCTTGGGCTCGTAGTCGAAGCGCCAGAGGGTCTTGAGGGTGGTGACGATCTCGTCGACGGACATGCGGTCCTCCAGGGAGCCGGGGGGCGGCAGCGGATCGGCCGCCCCGGTCGGCGGCGCGATGCTGCCAGCCCGGCACGGCGCCGGGGTATGATGGCGGTCATAGCCGGGAGCCGGACCACGCCCCCCGGAAGACGCCGCGAGGAGAAGGGCCGGATCCCCGTTTCGGAGCCCCGCCGGCGTCGCGTCCCGCCGCACCGGCGGCGTCTCCGAGTCGCTCTTCAGATCCGGTCCGGGCAGTGCCGCCGCCAGAGCGACTCGAAGTACGCGTTGGCGAAGGGCGTGAAGCCATCGCCGCCGTGCGGCGTGCTCGAGAACTCGCCGAAGACGCTGCCGTAAGAGGTCGCATAGAGATCGACCCGGACGTAGCTGCCGACGGCGGCCCCGAGCGTGCGGGCGTCCGCGAGGATCCCGGCCAGGCAGGCCGGCGGCTCGCCCGGCGGCGCCTGGGGAAGGCCCGCGAACATCGGGTCGTCGAAGGGCTCCCAGTCCGCCGAGTAGAAGCGGTTGACCGCGGGCATGGCGGGTCCCGGCGAGCGGTGGATCACCTGGATTGCCCCGATCACGCCGGCGAAGGTGTGGACCTTGTAGTCCACGGCGAGGACCCGCTCCCCCGCTTCGTCGGGGACGAGCTCTTCCGCGAGCAGGGGAACGTGGGAGACGAGACCGCGAGCGGCCCGCAGCCGATCGAAGAGGCGGGCGCGCGACAGGGGCTCGCCCCGGAGCAGCTCCTGCCCGCCCGCCATCACGTACGCATTCCGGCGTACGGCGTCGATCGCCGGTTTGATCACGAACCGATCGGGGAGCGAGGCGAGGGCCGAGCGGGTGAGCCAGCGGCCCTCCCAGTACAGATCTGGGACCCGGCAGCCCTGGGCGCACGCGAAGGCGCGCGCGTTCAGCTTGTTGAACAGGCGCCGCTCCCAGTGCTCGCCCCGGCGCCAGCGGCTCGCGGGGGCGCCCGCCGGGATCCGCGTGAGCAGCATCGCGAGACGCCGCAGGTCCTCGCGCGGCGAGCGCGGCGTGTCGCGGCCCCACCAGAGCGCCCGGCGCAGGCGGATCCGTTCGGAGTACACACCTACGGGCGTAGCGCAGGCGGGCCGCGAGTGCCGGCGCAGGCCACGCCGCGGCCGAGTGAGCGGCTCCTCGTGCCGTCCCGAGCGCCTAGAGCCTCACGGTGAGCTCGAGGCCGCCCGGATAGGGAAGGGTGAGCGTGCGGAAACGGTTGCGCGGGTCGTTCACGAACGCGAAGTAGTCGGCGTAGCCCTCGCGAAAGCTCTCGGTGTTGTCGGCGACGACGATCGCACCCGGCCGGAGCTGCGCTGCGATCCGCTCGATCGCCGGGCGTGCCATCGGCGTCCAGACGTCCATCAGCACGAAGTCGATCGGCCCCGGCAGCTCCGCCAGGGTCTCGCGCAGGTCGCCCTCGCGCAGCTCGACCAGGTCGGCGAGGCCGGCTTCGGCCCAGTGCGCGCGCGCGGCCGTCGCCTTCTCGGGCTCGTGCTCGGTGGCGATCACCACGCCCGCTCCGCCCTCGTCGTCCAGGTTGTCGCGCACCGCCGCGGCGAGGTAGAGCGTGGACACGCCGTAGGAGGTCCCGGCCTCGACCACGCGCCGCGCGCGCAGCGCGCGACACAGCTGGTAGCAGAGCTCGCCCTTGTCGCGGTCGAGCGCCACGAGCTTGTCGGCGAGGAAGCGCTCGCTGCGCTCGTCGAAGCGCAGCCCGTCACGGGCGCCCTCCTCGCGGACGCGTTCCGCGAAGAAGCTCCCGAGCGCCGCGTCCTGCGCCCGGCTGCGCGCGTGGAGCCGGTCGAGGAGCTGCGCGACACGCGGGTCGTCGAGGGTGCTCATCGGGGCCCCGGCTCGCGCCGGCGGGCGCCGGCACGCATCAGTAGGCGACGCGCGCCTCGAGCGTGCCGTCGTCGGCTCGCACCACCACGAGGCGCGACATGCACGGCATGCAGTATACGCGATCGCCCTCGCGCAGCTCCCGCGTCGAGCGGATCACGACCTTGCAGACCGGGCAGACCACCTCGTTGGGGCCGAGCGGGTCGCCCGGCCCCTTCCGCCGGCGGTAGAAGCGGCGGTACTTCGGCGGCACCTCGTCGAAGTCGGTCTCTTCGAGCAGGAAGCGCTGGCGCGGAGCCTCGTCCGCCTTGCGTTCGAGCGGGTCGACCATCACTCGAACCCCAGGCGCGCCACGGTCTCGAGGTAGTTGCGGCCGAGCTCGGGCCGCTCGCTGGCCGCGAGGCCGAGCTCGCGCGTGGTCTCCTCGAAGGTCTCGAGCACGAGGTGGTCGAGCTCGTTCTTGACCTCGAGCAGCCGCGCCCGGATGTGCGGCGTCGCCTGGATCCGGCGGCCCAGCTCGTTCTCCCCGAAGCCGATGTGGCGCCGCTCGTCCTTCACGATGCCCTGGAGCACGTCGCGGGTCTTCGGGTCGGCCTCCCGGGCATGGTGCTGGAACACGGTGAACTCCATTGCCTCGAGGATCACGTTCTGCGCGAAGATCGCGGCCTCCCAGTCGCGCCCGGCCACGAGCGCGAGCAGCCGCCGCTTGAACTGGAGCAGGTTGCGGCTCGCGCGCCGCTCGATCTCCTGCTCCGGCTGCTCGACGCCGAGCTCCGAGAGCCGGTGCAGCAGCACCTCGAGGTGGCGGCCCTCGTCGGCGACCTGGGTGGCGAGGAACACCTTGGAGAGCCGGTCCGGCGCGATCGCGATCAGGCCACTCGCGCCCTCGAGGGCAGCCGTCTCGCCCACGCAGTAGTTGCACAGGACGGTGACGAGCCGCTCGCGATCGGCGGGCGCCTCGTCGGGCGTGTCGGGACGCTGCCCGAAGTGGGTGCCGGCCAGGTAGCCGGTGACGGACTGGAACCAGAACTCGAAGGAGTGCACCTCCTCGTGGAAGGCGCGCGGATCGAGCTGGTGCACATCGGCCGATACCCGGTTCATCCCGTGACTCCGCAGCTCAGGGCCGGGCGGGCGTCTGGTACTCGATCCCGATCCGGCCGAGGCGGGTCTTGAACTCCTTCAGCACGGTGTCGGCGAGGAGCCGCTCCATCTCGGCCGGCTCGAGCGCGCTCAAGTCGGCGCCCTGCCACTTCGCCGGTGCCGATCCGTAGCCCGAGAGCTCCGAGCGCAGCTTCCGGATCTCCTCGCGCGCGGACAGGTTGCGGAACCGGTCGGCAAAGGTCGCCAGCATCCAGTAGGACATCTCCTTCTGCATGCGTTCGATCTCGGGCTTCTTCTCGGGGTGCTCCGCGATCAGCGAGCCGATCCGGTTCTCGCCGAAGCCGACGTGGCGGCGCTCGTCGGCGATCGTGCCGGAGAGGGTGTGGGCGAACTTCGGGTTCACCTCCTGCATGGCGGCCTGCATCATCTCGAAGACGCTGAAGGCCATCCCTTCGAGCACGATGTTCTGGCCGACCACGCCGGCCACGAAGTCCTTGCGGTCGACCTTCTCG
>WBZY01001434.1_pt1 | contig 12247 bp, 8 predicted proteins | sample 5204191 | NCBI WGS metagenome assembly WBZY01 (sample SAMN12344363, study PRJNA552823) | activated sludge metagenome | biome: Activated sludge suspended growth; feature: Anammox Sidestream; material: Wastewater; isolation source: activated sludge from anammox sidestream of wastewater treatment...
CGGCGCCGCGATCGACCGGCCCCGCGCGGGTATGCATGGGCGACGCGCCGGCTTCGTACAATTCCGGCCATGACCCTACCCGCGCCACAAGTGGAAGGCGAAGCCCTGGCCACCCTGGTGGTCAACGCCATCCGCGGCATCGTCAAGGTCTGCGCCGTCAAGGCGCCGGGCTTCGGTGACCGCCGCAAGGCCATCCTGGAAGACATCGCCGTGCTCACCAACGGCACCGTGATCTCCGAGGAAGTCGGCCTGTCGCTGGAGAAGGCCACCATCAACGACCTCGGCCGCGCCAAGCGCGTGGTGGTCACCAAGGAAAACAGCACCATCATCGACGGCGCGGGCGATGCCGAGCGCATCCAGGCGCGCATCAAGCAGATCAAGGCGCAGATCGAGGAGACCTCCTCGGACTACGACCGCGAGAAGTTGCAGGAGCGCGTGGCCAAGCTGGCTGGCGGCGTGGCCGTCATCAAGGTCGGTGCCGCCACCGAAGTGGAAATGAAGGAAAAGAAGGCGCGCGTCGAAGACGCCCTGCACGCCACGCGTGCGGCGGTGGAAGAAGGCGTGGTGCCGGGCGGCGGCGTGGCGCTGGTGCGCGCGCTCGCGGGCATCGCCAAGCTCAAGAGCGACAACGAGGATCAGGAGCACGGTATCGTGATCGCGCGCCGCGCGATGGAAGCGCCGCTGCGCGAGATCGTCACCAACGCCGGCGAGGAAGCCTCGGTCATCCTCAACAAGGTCGCCGAGGGCAAGGGCAACTTCGGCTACAACGCGGCCACCGGCCAGTTCGGCGACATGGTCGAACTCGGCATCCTCGACCCGACCAAGGTCACGCGCACCGCGCTGCAGAACGCCGCGTCGATCGCCGGCCTGGTCATCACCACGGAAGCCATGGTCGCCGAAGCGCCGAAGAAGGAAGAGCCCGCCATGCCCGCCGGTGGCGGCATGGGCGGCATGGGTGGCATGGATTTCTGAGTCCTGCCCTCCGGCAAGCTTGACCACAAAGCCCGGCCTCGTGCCGGGCTTTGTGCTTTCTGGCGTCCGAGGTCGGAGGCTTCCTGCCTGCGCCGCGGCAATGTCTGACGCGAACAGCAGAAATCGCCGATATGAAGGTGTGGTCGCGGACGCAATCCTGCGCAGCCGTCCCTGCACCGGAACGCTGCGCGCCGCGCATCGCCGTATCCAAGCGACAGGCCGAGGTGCGCGCGCCACGGCTCGGTTTGAAGCCCAAACGGCGCATTACGGAAGGCGTTACTCGAAGCCGTTGGCGAAGATCAGGTCGCTGCCCGGACTGCGGCTGGCCTGCGCCGTGTTGCCCCAGGCGCCCAGGTTGATCCGACCACCGTTTGGCTGGCTTTCCTGCGCAAAGTCCGAAGCCGGATCGCCGGCATCGATGCCCGGACTGGTCACCGCATCGAGCACCCAGCCGGTCGGCGTGTAGCGCCCACCGGCCGAACGCAGGTGGTAGTCGCCGTTGGCCGCGTCGGCGAACAGCGGATTGGCATGGATGTTGCCGGTCCCCGCCTGCTGCGTGATCGAATACACAATGCTGTAGCTGCCGCCCGACAGCGTGACGAACTCGCGGGTGTTGCCCCAGAAGATGGAATTGCGGACGGTGATCGCCGAGCCATCCTCGACCACCACCGCCGCACCATCCGGTGCCGTATCCGGGCAGACGTGATCGGCCACGGTCACGTTCTCGATGGCGACGGTGGAGGGACCGCCCGGCCCGCCATCGACGTAGATCGCCGCGCCGGAACGGCTGCCCTGCGGACAGCGGTTCTTGACGATCAGGTCGTTCTTCATCGTGCCGGTGGCGCCCTCGTCCCAGAACACGCCCGACCCCGCGCTCGGCGTGTAGTTGTCGGTGATGAGGTTGCCGACCAGGTCGGCGCCGGCAGCGGCGACGATGATGCCACCACCCCAGCCATAGCCCGCCGAAGCGCCGACGACATTGCCGCGGATCACGTTGTGGCGAACGTCGGTGCTGCCGGTGGACACGTAGACGCCTCCACCGTGATCGTTGTGGCCGATGTTGTCCTCGATGCGGTTGCGCTCGATCGCCGCGTAGCGTCCCACGACGTTGATGCCGGCACCCTTGCCGCCCAGGTTGTCGTGGATCCAGTTGTCCTGGATGCGCACGGTGCCGGTGAAGCCGTCCCATGTCGGCGTGTCGGCGTGGACGCCGCCGCCGCGCGAATCGGCACTGGTGTGGTCGTTGGTGCGATTGCCGTAGATGCGGTTGTGCGAGATCACCGTCGTCCCGGAGCCCAGCTGCTCCACATAGACGCCGCCACCGTGGCCATTGCCGGTCTGCCAGTCCGTACCCAGGCCGCGACCGCCGGTGATGCGGAAGCCATCCAACGTCGTGGTCTGGCTGGTGTTCAAATGCAGTTGCACCGTCGGCCCGAGCAAGCCGCCGTCGATGATGGAAGCATGCACGTCGGCATCGCGCGCGGCGAAGCCGGCATCGAAGCCGCCGAGCAATGTCAGATGCTTGCCCACCGGGCTGTTGAATGCGCCGACCGCGACGTTCTCGACGTAGCTGCCTGCCGCCACCTGTACGATGTCGCCGGCCTTGGCCGCCATGATCGCGGCACCGATCGACGCGAACGGCGCCACCGCCGTGCCGCTACCGCCGGGCGCCGCGTCGGCACGGACGCAGAGCACCGCCACACCGGCCTGGGCGCCGGTGCAGGCATGTATCTGACCGTTGTCTCCCATCACCACGCCATCCTCGGGTGAGGTCCCGCCCGACACCGGCGGCGCCAGCGCGGCGAGTACTGCCATCGTCCTGATTCCCCATCCACTCCCCATGTCCAGTCCCTCCGGTCTGTTACCTCTAAACCACAAATGCACTCTACATGCAGTGGCTCGACGGCGTGTTCGAGGACATCACCGAGCCCCAGCGGTGCAAGTCGCGCCTGCGTCGCGCCCGCGCGCCCACGTCCGCGCAGTTGACGGAACTGGCTGGAAGGATCGCGCATCCCATCTGCCGGCACCTGGCGCGGTGCGGCTGGCTCGAAGGCGAAGTCGAATCCATGTTCCGGTCCGGCGGCGCCGGTAGCGACGCCGGCATCGATGCGCTGCGGATGAGCTTCATCACCTACCGCATCGCCACCGGCCCGCTCGCCGGGCGTCGTGTCGTCACCCTGCAAACGCTGCCCGGTGATGCGGGTTCGCTCGATGGCGACGCTGGCAAGTTCGGCGGCTTCTTGCGGCATGCCGCCGTTGCCGCCGAGGCGCACTGACCAAACACCGACGCCCAGCGTCGCGATGGCCGACTGTTACACCACGGACTGGGACACGATCCGGCCAAGCCTGGCCCAGGCGCACGCCCTCCCAGGTGCTGGCCGGATGGGTGCCGGCAGGGGTAAAGCGGGTGACGTGGCCGTGTGTATGGAGGCGGATGCCTGCCGGGGTGTCAACCATCGAATCCATCGATGAAGATCGCGTCGCTCAGGCCCTCCGAAGCGCCAATGTCGCAGTCGAAAAAGACGCCATTGAACGGGCGCGGCTGACCGCGTTGGTCGACGATCAGGCGCACGCCGGAGTCATCGGCGCAGGCCAGCATGTCGCTGCCGATCGGCGCCGGCACATGGTTGATCGCAGGATTGCCTGCCAACAGGCCATGTGTGCGTGTCGGCCCGCCGAAGTTCGCCAGAGGCGACAGCGGCGCGGCGACGTTGCTGAGTTCAGTTGCCGGCAGCGGGCCGGATGGGGAGCAGCCGCTGGTCGTGCCGATCAGGTTGTATCCCAGGCGCTGCACGCTGCCGGCACAGTCGGGGGCAATGCCGGAATCGTCGCGGTTGCCGGTGATCAGGGTCGCTTTGACGAAGATGCTGCCGCTTGAGCGATGAATGCCGCCACCACTCCCGATGCCATCGCCATTGCTGTCGGCGCGGTTGCTGCTGATGGTCGAGAACGAGCTGCGCACGCTGCCGAGGTTGTACAGCCCGCCACCACTGCCCTCGGCGATGTTGCCGCTGATCGTACTGTTGTGCAGGACGAGCTCTCCGCCGGTATCGACGTAGACCCCGCCACCATTGCCGTTGAGGCCGTAGTCGGCGCGATTGCGCGAAATCGTCGAGTGGTAGACGCGCAGACTGCTGTTGGCGCCGACGTAGGCGCCGCCGGCGTTGAAGCCGGTCGAGTTCTCGATGGCCGATTCAAACAGGAGCGCGTTGGTGGCCGCGCTGGTCGCACCGACCTGCAGGCCGCCGGCGCCGAGGCCGGAACCCGGCTTGCCACCGCTCAGGGTCACGCCGATCAGGGCAAGGCTACCTTTTGCAAGGGTCAACACGTTGTTGGCCTGCCCATTTGGCTCGATCTGCATCTCGATGAAGGTTCGGTCGGCACCATCGCCCCGGATCACCACCGCGTCGTCGACAGAGACGTTGAGATCGCCGCCGGAAATGCCGCTCTGCGTGCTGCGCAGGAAGTAACGTCCGGCCGGCAGACGGATCTCGGTAGCGCTGGCGCGTTGACCTGCCCTGGTCAATGCCGAACGGATCGTGCAACCCCCGCCGTTTGGTGCGACGCTGTCGCAAATCGCGGGATTCGACGAGGAAGGGCCGCCATCTTCGGGTGTATCGACGGTGAAGGTGCTGCGTTGTTCGAAGGCGCCGATGTCACAGCCACCGCTGCGTGAAACACCGCGCTGATCGGTACTCGTGCAACTCGAGCCACCGCTGCCAGGCGTGGCCGGGTTGCCGGCGTCGCGTGCAGGGCTGTCGAGGAGCAGGGCGAGGGTTGGGGTCGGGCCGCCGTAGTCGAACAGCGGCAGCAGGCGCGGATCGGTATTGACCAGGTCCAGTGCCGTCTGTCCCACGCGCGTGCAATTGCTGATGTCACTGATCAGGTTGTAGCCCTGCGAGGTGAACGTGCCGTTGCCGCAATCGCGCGATGCGGATTCGCCACGCGTGTAGTTGTGCGCAAGGATCGAATTGCGCAGGGTCACGTTGGCGCCTGGCTGGCTGCTGATGCCGGCGATCAACGTCGAGTCGCGGGAGATCTGGGTATTGAAGGCGATCGTGCTGCTGATGACTCTAAGGTTCGCGGAGCTGCCGCCGAGCCTGATCGTACCGTTGGACGAGCGGTTGCCGCTGATCGTGCTGTTCTGGATCGTCACGTCCGAACCGTTCCCGAGCAGAATGGCGCTGCCGCCGGAGATGCTGTCGACGGAGTCGTTGTCGGAAATGGTGCACGCATCGAGCAGCAGGGTGGATGTTCCGAAGGTGCTGGCAATATAGATTGCGCCGCCTGCAGCGGCAGTGTTTCGGGTCATGTGCACGCGACGCGCGGTGACTGCCGCCTCCCCGGTCACCATCAACGCGCCGCCGCTCGAACCGTTGCCGCCGGCCATGGTCAGGTCCTCCAGGATCACCGACACGCCGTTTCCGGAGACCAAAAGAACCTCATGCGACGACCGATCGTCGCCATCGATGATTGTGCGTTCGGCACCTGCGCCGCGGATGGTCGTCGTACCGGCAGCACCGTGGATCGACAGGTGTGACGAGTTGCTGGGAAGCGTGAGGTGGTAAACCCCGTCGGACAGGACGATCGTGTCGTTGACCGTGCCGGCAATGCAACCTCCGTAGGCGGCGTTGGTCCGTGCAGCGGTGACTGCTTCGCGCAGCGAACATTGGACACCCGTGCCATCCTGGTCGGCAGTCGTGTTGACCGTGATGGTGGCCGCATGCAGCGACGAGGTGCCTGCCAGAAAGGCCAGTAAGAGAGCAAGCCGATGTTTCATGGTTCCGAATCCGTGACAGCCGAGCAACGGCCATTGCGTCCATCCACGGCGATCGGCAGTGCCAGGGGTCACCACCGATCAGGACCAGGCCTGTTCGGAGGTCCTGGTGTGCGCGGGCGGGCGTCCGACGTATCGTTGGGATCGTCGATTGCCTGGCGCGGGGAAGGGCCGCGTGAGCGGGTCGGGTGGCCGACCCGGCCAGCGCGTGCCGCCGAGGGCGGGTTGACGAAGGAGTTTGGACCGTCCTGCGTGCCGAATGCCGCGCGCAGCGCACAATCAGGCCAGTGCCTGTCAGGAAATCGCGGTTCGTGTTCGGCATCCGCCCGGTCGGGTGTTGGTGTTGGCATGCCTGTCGAAAGAGGGAGGTGTGTCATGCACTGGCGTTTTCCGAATGCGCTCATGGCGGTGGCATTCCATGTCGCGGCGTTGTTCGCCGTTCCGGCGTCGGCCGCGACGTTCTGCGTGCACGACAATGCCGAACTCGGCAGCGCGCTGTACACCGCCCAAGGCAATGGCATCACCAACTCGGTAAAACTGGTGCAGGGCACCATCACCCTGAGTCAGGCCATCGACTTTCGCACCGACGCGGATTTTGCCCTGAGCGGCGGCTGGAACAGCACCTGCACGTTGCGCACGCCGAATGCATCCAATACGGTGATTGAAGGCGCAGGCACGCTATTCGTCAGCTTCCGCGCGCACGCCCTTACGGTCGATGCCGTGCACTTCCACGGAACCCCGGTCAACGAGTTTCGTTCCGAGTCGAGCGTGCTGCGGCGCAACCGCTTCAGCGGACCCAACACGAGTTTTACGGGCGCGGTGCAAGTCGCCAGCAGCATTGGTTCGGTACTGCTGGACAGCAACCTGTTCGACGGCAAGAACGTTTCCATACGCAGCTACGACGGCACGTACGACGCGCCTGCATTGGATTGGAAGGCGATCAACAACACCTTCGTGGGTGCCGTCAAAGGCGTGTCCGGTTCGGTGTTGGTCAATGGCTACGGCTTGTCCCTGACCGTGCCTGGCGTCGGCGACAACGTGAACATCGTGCTGGCCAACAACATCGCCTGGGGCAATTCCGATGGCGGTGTCTTCTTCAACGGCGCGGTCCATGCCTTGCTGGTGAACAATCAGTGGCAAAGCCTGACCAATTACAACAACGTGCCGCCGGCCGCCGGCTCCGGCAACAACGGTACGACCGATCCGCAGCTCGACGGCAATCGTGTCCCCATCACGCCAGGCTCACCGGCGATCAACAGCGGCACCACGGTGGTGCCGGGCGGTGTCGGCGCCTATGACGTGACCGGCGGGCCGCGCATCATCGGCTCGAAGCCGGATCGCGGCGCCTTCGAGACCGCCGCCAACGACCAGTCGGTAATCACGGTTACCACAGCGGCCGATACCGGTGATTGCTCCGGTCCCGGCGACACGACCTGTTCCCTGCGCGGAGCACTCGCTGCCGCCGCGGCCGCCAGCAATGCCCAGCGCATCGTTTTTGCCATTCCGGGGACGTCTTGCCCGCGCATCATCAGCGTGGATTCGGCGCTGCCGTCCGTGATCGATGATCTGACCATCGATGGCTACAGCCAACCCGGCGCGCAGGCCAACACGCTGGACGTCGGCAGCGATGCGCGCCTGTGCGTGCTGCTGCATGACAACTATGCGGGCGGTCGCGGCTTGTTCGTGGATGGCGCAGGCAGTCGACTCGACGTGCGTGGCCTTGCCTTCGAGAACTTCAACTATGCGGCCATCGACGTGATCGATGGCGCGCACCACGTCATTCAGGGCAACCAGTTCGGCGGGCCGCTGGCGATCGGCGATGGCGCCACGCCGCCGCTGGCGCTGATGGCGAACAGGGTCGGCGTGGCCCTGCACGGCAACAGCAGCGACGTGCTGTTGGGTGGGCCCGACGCGGCGCAGCGCAACGTCATCGATGATTCGACCGCCACCGGCGTGGAGATCACCGGCGACCTGGCCAGCGTGCACGTCGTGCGCAACAACTACATCGGCCTGACGCCCGATGGCAGGAGCACTGCCGGCAACCTGACAGGTGTGCTCGTGCGCAGCTATTTCAACATTGTGCAGGACAACTACATCGCTGCCAGCGCCTATGACGGTTTGCGCATCGATGGCAGCGACGGGCAGGGCAATGCCGTGCTGGGCAATGTCATCGGCCTGCCTGCGGCGGGCATCAACGCCGTAAGCAATGGCGGCAGCGGCGTGCGCCTGAGCAACGGCGCCTCGAACAACCTCATCGGCCTCAACTTGCAGGGATTCGCTTCGTCGAACACGATCGTCGGCAACGGCATCAATGGCGTGGGCGGCCCGGCCAATGGCGATAGCGGCGTGGCGGTGGATTCCGGCACGGGCAATCGCATCACCGGCAACATCATCTACGCCAACTACGGTCTCAACATCGACCTTGGCCACGACGGTGCCACGGCCAACGACGCCAACGACAGCGACTCCGGCGCCAACATGCTGCAGAACTTTCCGCAATTGCTGAGCATCAGCCACGTGGGCGACCAACGCATCCTGAGTGGCAGCATCCACAGTACCAACGGCCTGCTCCTCGAGGTATTCGGCTCATCGTACTGCGGCAATTCCGGCCGCGGCAATGCGGCGGTGAAGCTGGGATCGCGCGCACTCGTCGCGCCGCCCAGCGGCGAGATCACCTTCAAGGCCTACCTCGGGCGAGGGCCGGGGACGGGCGTGGACAATTTCTGCCGCCTTTCCGCCACAGTCACATCGGTCAACACCAACGACCTGAGCCAGCACAACAACACCTCGGAACTGTCCGCCTGTTTCGTCGACGACACGATCTTCGCCCACGGCTTCGATTCCGCGACCGGGTGGTCGTGCGCACCGTGATGCGTGAGCGGGGCTTCAGCGTGCATGGCGCGTGGCGGGCCGCTTCACCCGCGCGTGCGTGCGGCGCAGGCTGGACAGCATAATGTCGGGCTGGCGCGATGGCGGCGGTGAGCGCCGATCGATTGCGGCGCACTCGCAGGTGAATTCGAACCGCCGCGGTTGCAGCGCACGCAGGAGACCTTGCGCCTCGAACGCGGCGGCGTGGCGGTCGGGCGGAAACTTGGCGATGCGCTGCGAGTGTCACGCGCGGCGGCACAGCTTGTACTGGCGCGCACCCTGGCGACCCGGGCACGCGGCGTGTGCGGGTGCGCGTGCTGCCCGGTGCCGGACGCACGCGACCATTCCTTGACACCAACCCACCCGGTCACGTTGCAGGAGTTTGTTCATGGCGGTAGCAGCGCGTTACGTCCACACCAACCTGACTGCGCGGGACTGGCGCTCGCTCGCCGCGTTCTACGCCGATGTCTTCGGCTGCACGCAGGTTCCGCCGGAGCGCGACTATCGATGCGCGAATCTCGATGCCGCGACCGGGTTGACCGATGCGCACCTGACCGGCGCGCACCTGCGCCTGCCCGGGTACGGTGCAACCGGTGGTCCGACGCTGGAGATCTTCCAGTACGACGCGCTCGAGCCGCGCGCGGCCACGGTCGTGAACCGCCCCGGGTTCGGCCACATCGCCTTTGCGGTGGATGATGTCGATGCGGCCCGGCGGCAGGTCCTTGCCGCGGGTGGCGCCCCCGTGGGCGAGCTGGTCACCCTGCAGACGTCCGACGGACGCCGGGTCACGTGGTGCTATGTGACCGATCCAGAGGGAAACATCATCGAACTGCAGGCGTGGTCCGGTCCGGAAGCCTGATGCGATCCGCTACACGCGGCCGGTCACCGGCAACAACGCGCCGGTGATCGCGCTGGCCTGGTCGGAGGCGAGGAACAGGATCACCTGCGCCAGTTGTGCGGGGCTGACCCAGCGCTGGAAGTCGGCGTCGGGCATGTCACGGCGGTTGGCGGCTGTGTCGAGAATGCTGGGCAGCACCGCGTTGACCGTGATGTGGCTGTCCTTGAGTTCCTCGGCGAGTGCCTCGGTGAGTCGAGCGACGCCGGCCTTGGATGCCGCGTAGGCGCCCATGCCGGCGCCGGCCTTGTGCGCCGCGTTGGCGCCGATGTTGATGATGCGCCCGGCCGCGCTGTTGCGCAGGTGCGGCAGTGCGGCCTTGCTGGCTGCCGCGGCGGTGCGCAGGTTGATGCGGTAAAGCAGGTCCCAGGTGTCGAGGTCACCCGCTTCGAGCGTCTGCCAGCGGAAGCTGCCCGCGATGTTGACCAGCGCGTCCAGTCCGCCGAGGGCGGCGGCCGCGGCGTCGACCGCACGCTGCGCGGCGGCCGCATCGGCCAGGTCGACATTGCCGCAGCTGTGGATGCCCGCGTCCCGCAGCGGGGCCGGCGCACTCGCCGCATGATCGATGCCGGCGACGCGGGCGCCGGCCGCATGCGCCGCGAGCGCCACCGCGCTGCCGAGCGCGCCGGAGGCGCCGGTGATGAGGATGCGCTTGTCCTGCAGGTTCATGCGATGGGCTCCCGTGGGCTGGAAGCCCGATCATAGGACAGTGGCGTGCCGGCACACGCGATGGTGCAGCCAAAAGCCCGTTGCCGCCCGCGAATCGCCCGCCTCGTTCCCGCAGGCGGCCCGTCCGCGGCGCTGCAATGCGCTCCATCCACGCACCGGAGCGCACATGGCCATGCAACTGGCAGGCAATGCAACGATCAAGGTGGCCGGCATCGCCGTGCTGGCGCTGCTCATGCTGATTCCATTGGCCAAGGTCGAAGGTCTGGTGCAGGAGCGCCAGCAGCGCGCGAGCGAGGCCACGGCGCAGATCGCGCAGCGCTGGGGCGCGGCGCAGTACGTCGGTGGCGCGGTGCTCGTGGTGCCGGTGCGGCGCACGATCGAAGTGCCCGCCGGTGAGGCTGGCGCCGACGAACACGGCAGTGCCGCGCGCCGCACCCGCACGGTCGAACTCAACCACTACCTGCTGCCCGAGCGCCTGGACGCGCGCGCGGTGCTGCAGCCGGAATTGCGCAGCTACGGCCTGTACAGCAGCGTGGTGTATCTGGCCGAAATCACCGTCCAGGGTCACTTCAATCGGCGTGACCTGGCCCAGTTCGCGCGCGACGGCGGTGAGCCGCAGTGGCAGCGTGCGCAATTGCATGTGCCGATCGCCGACGTGCATGGCATCCGGCGCGCGTCGCCGATGCGGCTGGGCGAGGTCGCGCACGAGTTCGAGCCCAGCGGCCATGGCGTGGGCGACCTTGCCGCGATCACCGTGCCGTGGCCCGAACTCGCGGGCCAGGGCGCCGGGCCGGTCCTGCCGTTCGCGTTCGAGCTCACGCTGGCCGGCAGCGAGCGCATCGCATGGCTGCCGCTCGCGCGCAACACCCAGGCCCAGGTCGCAGGGGCGTGGCCCGATCCCGGCTTCGATGGCGAGTTCCTGCCAGCGCAGCGCCAGCTCACCGCCGATGGCTTCAGCGCGCAGTGGCAGGTGCTCGATCTCAACCGCTCGATCGCGCAGTTCGGGCCCGAGCGCGGCGTCAACCTGCGCGGCAGCGAGTTCGGCGTGAGCCTGCTGCGCCCGGTCGGGCCATACCAGAGCAACACGCGTGCCGGCAAGTACGGCGTCCTGTTCGTGGTGTTCACCTTCGCTACCTTCTTCCTGTTCGAGATCCTGCGCGGCCTGCGCCTGCATCCGTTGCAGTACCTGCTGGTGGGCGCGGCGCTGTGCACCTTCTACGTGCTGCTGCTGGCCCTGTCCGAGCACATCGGGTTTGCGCTGTCGTATGCGCTCGCGGCGCTCGCGATCGCGCTGCTCATCGGCAGCTATGCCGCTGCGGTGCTGCGCCAGCGGCGCAGCGGTGCGGCGCTCGGGATGCTCGTCGCGGTGGTCTATGCACTGCTGTACGGGCTCATCGTCAGCGAAGACTACGCGCTGCTCATGGGCGCGCTCGCGCTGCTGGCCGCATTGGCCGCGGTGATGCTGCTCACGCGCAAGGTCGACTGGTATGCCTTGGGCGCACGGTGAGGCCGGAGTGGCTTGCTAGAATCGCGCCATGAACCTGCTGGCACTGGAAACCTCCACCGAGTCCTGCTCGGTGGCCCTGCTGTGCGGCGAGCGAGTCATCGCGCGCAGCGAGCTGGCGCCGCGCCGCCACGCCGAGCTGCTGTTGCCGATGTGCGATGCGGTGCTGGCCGAGGCGGGCCTGGCGCGCAGCGCGCTCGATGGCGTCGCCGTCGGGCGTGGGCCAGGCGCATTCACCGGCGTGCGCCTGGCGATCGCGGCCGCGCAAGGCATGGCGCTCGCGCTCGACCTGCCGGTCGTGCCGGTGTCGTCACTGGCCGCGCTGGCGATGCAGGCGCCGCATGATGGCGCGGCGATCCTCGCGGTGATCGATGCGCGCATGGGCGAGATCTATGCCGGCACCTTCTCGCGCGGCAGCCAGGGCCTGGTGGTGGCCTCCGGCGCCGAGACGGTCGGTACGGCCGCGGCGCTCGACCTGCCCCAAGCCCACGCCTGGGCCGTGGTCGGCAGCGGCTGGACGAGTTACACCCAGGTGCTGCGCACGCGCCTGCCCACGGCACCG
>WBZY01001435.1_pt1 | contig 12247 bp, 10 predicted proteins | sample 5204191 | NCBI WGS metagenome assembly WBZY01 (sample SAMN12344363, study PRJNA552823) | activated sludge metagenome | biome: Activated sludge suspended growth; feature: Anammox Sidestream; material: Wastewater; isolation source: activated sludge from anammox sidestream of wastewater treatment...
TTCCCCGGGAGATCCTTTCACGCAGGGTCGGCCGTACTCCAACGAGGAGAACAGCAAGTACCTCGTCATAATGTCGGACGGCGAGAATACCTACGGCACCGCGAGCAATCATAACCTGACGACGTATTCAGCGTTCGGCTATGCGGCGCCCTTTCGTCCCGAGCCCGCCTCGCGGCTCGGCTCAGATACACCCCAGCTAGTCGCCAACATGAACGCCAAGACGATCGCGGCCTGCAACAATGCCAAGGCCGCGGGCATCACCATCTTCTCCATCGCCTTCCGGGATGCGGCGGCAAGCCCCTCGGCGCGCGCCGTGCTGGCGGGCTGCGCCTCCGAGCCGAGCAAGGCGCTCGTGGCGACCGACGGCCAGGGTCTGGCCCAGGCGTTCCAGACCATCGGCAAGGAGATCTCGAAGCTGCGCATCGCGGGCTGACGCGCCGCTGCGCCGGTTGCGACCCGCCCGTCTTGCGGGCTGATCGGACGGGTCCCGGGGAGCCCTTCGTCAGGGCTCCCCGCACATGTTGCGGTGGGACTTATGCACAAACGCCGCGCGCGAGACGAGGCGATGCCGCCAGGGCAGGCCCGCGAACCGGCACGATCGCCGGCCAATCGCCCGTCAACACCCGGATTTTTAGGAAGGTTCCCCGGTGGGACCCCGCGGCATCGTCGGGCCTCGGGTATGCGCGCGCCCGCTTGAACAGTCTGTGGGTAAGCTGGGGAGCAAGCACATCCCTGCAACACTCGCCAGGATGTCACGCTGGTCTCGCTCGCCACTGCTGACCGATAGTGGGCCCCTCGGTTCCGGTATCCCTACCAGTCTCAGCGTCAGTTGTGCGTTTCGAGTTTGCTACTCGGCGCCCGCCTTTTTTGCGTTCGCGGCGTCCTTGCTCACTGTTCCAGCGGGGTTTTCTAGTGCCATGTGGACGCTGACCGGCAGCGCGGTTGCGCGCTCTGTCCTCTCGATTGCAATCGCGGCCCTTGTGATGCTCGGGCCGTGCGGCGCGGTCGATGCCGCCGCGCAGGGCGTGCGCGAGCAGGCTCTCGCCGCCCATGATCCGGCCCACAAGTCGAGCATCAGGATTCCGGCCGGAGGCCCCTATCCGGTGACGCGGAAGGTGACGATCGGGGTCGACAAGTCGACTCTGGTCGAGGTTCCGGTCGATCTCAAGAACGTGCTCGTCTCGAACCCGGAAGTGCTCGACGCGGTCGTGCAGACCTCGCGCCAGGTCTACCTGCTCGCCAAGGAGACCGGCGAGGCCAACGCCTTCTTCTTCGGTCCCGACGGCCAGAAGGTGCTGTTCCTCGAGGTCACGGTGACGAAGGACCTGACCGCGCTCAACGATTCGCTCGCCCGTCTCCTGCCCGGGTCGAAGATCCGCGCGGAGATGATGGGCGACAACGTCGTGCTCGCCGGCACCGTCGTCAATCCGATCGATGCCAATCGCGCCGCCGATCTCGCGGGCCGCTTCGTCAAGAAGCCGGACGGCGTCGTCAACATGCTGACGACGGGGGCCAAGGAGCAGGTGCTGCTCAAGGTCCAGGTGGCGGAGATGGCGCGCGACGGCCTTCGGCGCATCGGCGTCGACCTGCCCGAGGCCGTCGTCAAAGGCGGCAGCTTCACCTTCGCCAAGGTCATCCAGAACGGGTTCCCCGTCACCGGCCCCATCGTCTCCAGCGCGTTCGCGGGGGCGGCAGGCCAGGCGCCGGGCGTAGTTGCCGGCTCCGCGTTCCAGCCGTCCTGGTCGTCGAACGGCGATCGCGTGACGGCCCTCGTTCAGGCGCTCGAGCGGGCGGGCGTGCTGAAGACGCTCGCCGAGCCGACGCTGACCGCGATCTCGGGCGAAGAGGCCAAGTTCCATGCCGGCGGCAAGTTCCCGATCCCCATTCCGCTGGGCCAGGGCCAGTTCGTGATCGAGTACCAGGAGGTCGGCGTCATCGTCTCGTTCAAGCCGAACGTCATGAGCGAGGGCAACATCTCGCTGTCGATCTCGGCGGAGGTCAGCGAGTTGACCAACGAAGGCGCGGTCTCCCTCAACGGCACCTCGATCCCGGGCAAGAAGACGCGTACGGCATCCACCACCCTCGAGCTGCCCAGCGGCGGCACGCTCGCCATGGCTGGCCTGCTCTCCGACGACATTCGGCAGAGCGTGGAGGGCGTGCCGGGCCTCAAGGACCTGCCCGTGCTCGGCGCCCTGTTCCGGTCCAACGACTATCGCCGGCGCGAGACCGAGCTCGTCATCCTCGTGACGCCCTACCTTGCCACCCACGGTCCGGCCAAGGCGTTCGCCAAGCCGACCGACGGGTTCATGCCCGAGAGCGAGCTCAAGGAGCTGTTCTTCGGCCACATCAATCGCGTGTACGGCACCGGCGACGTGCGCCCCGCAGGCCGCTACCACGGCGATTACGGGTTCATCATCGACTATCCGGGAGTGAAGGGATGACCGCCACGATCAAGAAGGCGTGCGCCTCGCTCGGGACTGGCGCGGTCTCGCGCACCATGTGGCGCAGCACCGTCCTCGCGCTCGCCGCGGCGGGCATCGCGCTCGGCGCCTGCCGGGATGCGCCGCGGCTCGACAACCTCACCGCGCGCGATCTCTCCGATCCCGCCACGCGCCACCCGATCGGCTTCTCCAGCAAGCGCGAGGCGCTGTTCGTCGAGATCGCGCCGTCGGGCGAGGGCTTGAGCGCCAATCAGGAGGCCGACGTCTACCGGTTCCTCGAGCGCTACAAGGCCGAGAGCACCGGCCGCCTCAGGATCGGCGCGCCGGCGTCCGCGAAGGGCGCCATGGCGGCCTCGCGGTCGGTGCGACAGGTCGAGGACCTGGTGCGCAACGCAGGCATTCCCGCCGAGGCGGTCGAGCAGGCGCGCGTGTCGGCGGGCGGTGGGCATCCCCCCGCCGTCCGCCTCGCCTACGAGCGTTCCGCTGCGGTCGGACCCCAGTGCGGCCAATGGCCGGAGAACCTCGGCGAAACGCGCGAGCGGCTCCCGCATCAGGATTTCGGCTGCTCGTCGCAGCGCAATCTGGCCGCGACCGTGGCCAACGCGCGCGACCTGATCGAGCCGCAGGAGGAAGCCCCGCGATCCAGCGAGGTGCGCGACGCGCGCTGGTCGAAGTTCGCCGAGCGCTCGAGCAAGGCCGGCGGCGGAGGTGGCTCGTCGGGCTCGGGCGGCAGCGCGAAGCCGGGCGGCAGTGCGACGGGTGCCTCGAACAAGCCCTGATCTGCTGCCTGGCTCGTCATCCCTGATCTCAGACCTGATCTCAGGTCTGATCTCGGACCTGATCGCAGGGGCAAAGCCGGCAGTGCGCCTCCCGCGCAGGCCGGCTTTCTTGCATGGGAACGGGGATCGCGCCTATATGCGGCGACGCTCGGTGCGCGAGGGCCCGCGTGGCCGGCGCGCTCCTGCTCGATGGAGATCGCCTTGCCTGCCGATGGATCGCTCAGGGGACATGATCCGCGCCTGCGCTCGACGGTTGCCATCGTCGCGGCGCTGAACCTCGCCTATTTCGGCGTCGAAAGCACGGTTGCCGCGATCGTAGGCTCGGTGGCGCTGTTCGCCGACAGCGTGGATTTTCTCGAGGATGCGACGGTCAACGCGCTGGTGCTGATGGCGCTGGGGTGGAGCGCGGCGCGCCGGCGTGCCGTCGGCATCGTGCTGGCCGGACTGCTGCTGGTGCCGGGACTGGCCGCGCTGTGGACCGCGATCGCCAAGCTCGGCACGCCCGTCGCGCCCGAGCCCGTGTCCCTGACCCTCGCCGGCGTCGGCGCCCTTGCCGTCAACCTCGCCTGCGCGATGCTTCTGGCACGCGTGCGCGCTTCGGGCGGCAGCCTGACCAAGGCGGCCTATCTGTCCGCCCGTAACGACGTGGTCGCCAACATCGCCATCATCGCCGCGGGGCTCGCGACCGCGGCGTCCGGCTCCTTCCTGCCCGATCTGGTGGTCGGCATCGCCATCGCGATCATGAACGCGGGCGCGGCACGAGAGGTGATGGAAGCCGCCATGAACGAGAGCGACGACATCGAGGAGAGGATCGAGGCCTGAGCGCGCCGCTTACCCCAACGATCGCGGCTGTTTGCGCCGCCGCGACGAGGCCCGAGGTCATGGAGGCCGGATCGGGTCTACCCCGTGTCGTCCGCCCGGGCCCGCTGCGGCTGTGAGTGGTGCGCGATCCGGCCGCGACTGCCGCCATGCGTCGGACCCGGACGCCGCTCATGCGGCGTTCCGGGATCCGTGCGGGCCGGCGCTCGGCCTTTTATTGGGAGCATTCCGGCTCAGTTGGCGTTCAGGAGCCTCGTGTGCATGTCGCTGGCGCTGGGCTCGGCGGTGGCCGCCTTGACGCCCTCGTCTGCCGCAGGAGGGGCGGCGCGCGAGACCTGCGTGCGCTCTTCGCGCGCCTTGAGCCTCGACAGGTAGCTCACGTTGGCCTTGGCGAGGTCGCCGGGCAGGGCTGCCTCGCTGACCTTCGCGGCCTCCTCGATCTTGCCCTTGAGGCCCAGAATGAGCGCGAGGTTCTGCTGCACCTTGGGCTCGGCCCCCTTGAGACCCGCCACCTTCTTCAACAGCCGCTCGGCCTCGTCGTGCTTGCCGTCGAGCGCATAGGAGAGGGCGAGGTTGTTGAGCACGGACGGGTGGTCGGGAGCGATCTCGAGCGCCTTGGAGAACTGGATCTGGGCGTCGGACTGACGACCCTGGGCCGCGAGAGCCGAGCCGAGCGCGGAGTGCAGCCGCCAATCTGGCGCCTTGGTATCGTGCGCCTTGCGCAGGGTCTCCTCGGCCTTCTTCACCTGGCCGAGTTCGAGGGCGACGAGCCCCCGCTCCTTGGCGACGGACTTGTTTCTGGGCTCGGCCGCGGCGGCCTTGTCGAGAATGGCGAGGGCCTTCGCCTTGTCACCGGCAGCACGCGCGCGCCGCGCATCCGCGATCGGTCCGGTGACGGGGGCGCTCTCGGGCGTTGCCTGCGCGGTCGCGGCAGGCTTCGAGGTGCTGCCGGTCTCGACGGGAGCCGCGGCCGTTTCCGCGGATGGCTCGGTGAGGCTTGCCAGATCGAGGCTCGTCTGGGCGCACCCGGAGACGAGAGTGGCGGCGGCGAACGCCAGCACCAGACGTCTGGCGTAGGGTGCTGCGGCGGGCAGATCGGACTTGGTGAGCAACATGATGAACCCCTCGACTTGCCGTGGCGAGACAACGCCCAATCGGGTCTCGAGCCAGGGCGACGGACATGAACGGACTGGAACGTCACGCGACCGGGACGCAACAAGTGGTGGGACACAACGAAACCTGTGGCTTCGATGAGTAGAGAGATTCGCGGCGTGCAAGGGGGGACGTGCAGGGGCTGTCCCCGCTATCAACAGGCCCGACCCCAGCGTCGGCTCAACGGACTCCGGTGTGCCCGGCTGTCGCGCAATTTCAACACTTGATGCAAATGGGCAACGTTCAGAAAAATGTAATAACCACAATTAGCATAACATCGTCGGCATCCAAATATCTTTTGAAATCAATAATTAGCTCAGACGGATGATTTCGGGGCGACGATTTTGACGCGCGGCACGTTGGTCCTGACCTGATAATAATCAATCAAGAACTGGCGTTGTATTGTCATTGAATGCCCGCGGTCGAGTCGCTTAGCGTCTGACCAATACAAGAAACGGGGGGAGCAGCGCCCGAGTGTACGAGATCCGCTTTTTGGAGCGGGTGGAACGTCGACACCTGGAGCTGCCCCATGATCGAGATCGTCTTGTCCGTGTGCATGATCGATACACCCGATCGATGCAAGGATGTCCGCCTCTCCTATATGGCTGAAACCGTCACGCCGTTCGAGTGCATGATGTACGGCCAATCCGAGATAGCCAAGTGGAGCGAGGGGCACCCCAACTGGAAGATCTCCAAGTGGAGCTGCGGCACGCCGCGGCAGTTCGCCAAGATCTGATCCAAGTCGGCTGCGCACGACGGCGGCGGGATCACGCCGCCGGCCGGCCGGGCCGCTCGTGGTTTTCGGCTTCGACGCCATGAGCCCCGGTTGACACGCGCGGCGACCTTGCTTCCTTGTTGCTCCCGGACCAAGTTCGAGGAGCTCCTGGATGCCGGACAACGACGACGCCCAAAGTCCCGCTTTTTCCACGCTGGCCGTTCATGCCGGCGCGGCCCCCGACCCGACGACGGGCGCCCGCGTGACGCCGATCTACCAGACCGCGTCCTACGTCTTCAATGACGCCGACCACGCGGCCGCGCTGTTCGGGCTCGAGGCGTTCGGCAACATCTACACGAGATTGACCAATCCCACCCAGGCCGTACTGGAAGGCCGGATCGCCGCGCTCGAGGGCGGGCGCGCGGCGCTAGCCGTCGCGTCGGGACATGCCGCTCAATTCCTCGCGTTCCATACCCTGCTGGAGCCGGGTGACGAGTTCATTGCCGGCCGGCAGCTCTATGGCGGGTCGATCAACCAGTTCAATCACTCGTTCAAGAAGTTCGGGTGGCAGGTGGTGTGGGCCGACTCGACCGATCCGGAAAGCTTCGCCCGCGCCGTGACGCCCAGGACCCGGGCCATCTTCGTCGAGAGCATCGCCAACCCCGGCGGCATCATCGTCGACCTTCCCGCAATCGCCGCGGTCGCCAGGGGTGCGGGCGTGCCGCTCATCGTCGACAACACACTCGCCACGCCCTACCTGTGCCAGCCCAGGCAGCACGGCGCGGACATCGTCGTCCATTCGCTGACCAAGTTCATGGGCGGCCACGGCAACTCGATCGGCGGCGTGATCGTCGATTGCGGCACGTTCGACTGGCTCAAGGCGACGCACCGCTACAGGACGCTCGTGGAGCCCAACGCCTCCTACAACGGCATTCGGCTTGCCGAGACCTTCGGCGACTTCGCGTTCGCGATCGCCGCGCGCGTGATGGGCTTGCGCGACATCGGGCCGGCAATCTCGCCGTTCAACGCATTCCTGCTGCTGACCGGCATCGAGACACTGCCGCTGCGCATGAAGCAGCATTGCGACAACGCGCTTGCGGTCGCCGACTGGCTCGCGAAACACCCCAAGGTCGCGTGGGTCAGCTACGCCGGGCTGCCGGGCAACAGATACCACGCACTGCAGAAGAAGATCGCACCGCGCGGGGCCGGCGCGGTGTTCACGTTCGGTCTCACGGGCGGGTACGAGGCGGGCGTGAAGCTCGTCGCCGGCCTCAAGCTCTTCTCGCATCTGGCCAACATCGGCGACACGCGAAGCCTCGTCATTCATCCGGCCTCCACCACCCATCGCCAGCTGACCGACGAGCAGCGCCGCGCGGCCGGTGCAGGGCCGGAGGTGATCCGCTTGTCGATCGGGATCGAGGACAAGGCCGACATCATCGCGGATCTGGAGCAGGCGCTGTCATGGGTCTGATCGGATCGGTTCGGCGTTGATTCATGGACATGGCATCACCAAGCGGCTCGCGGCGGCGCGGGCTTTCGAACCTGTTGCGACACCAAGGACGGAATGGCGGGGGACGACACGATGAGGCATCAGCTCGTGCTGCAATTCGCAGGCGACAGCGACGAGGATCTGGCGAACGTCATCGAGATCGAGGACGCGCTGATCGAGCAGCTCGACGCCAAGCGCGCCGCCGTCGACGGCCATGAGGTCGGAGACGGCGTCATCAATCTCACGCTGCTGGCGAAGGATGCGATGGCGCTGTGGGAGGAGCTGGAGAGCTTCGTCGAGAAGCGCAGCGCCGACGGGCCGGAGCTTGCCGCCGTCGCCTATCGCGAGCTCGACTCGGACGAGTACACGGTGCTGTGGCCGGAGGACTACGACGGGGAGTTCGTCGCCGACTGACGCGCATCCGGCGTCGCATGGGCCGGCTTGCGGTCACGATCCCGGACGGGCCCTGGAAGGTCGCGGGGGAACGGCACTGCAGGGCGAGCGTCGGAGCACCCGTGGGGCGGGTGAAGGTCCCGGATCACCGCGGGCGCGGCGTCCGGGAGTGGTCATGGGAGCGTGTCGCGGCGCGTCAGGCGACCAGCATCTTGGTGCCCAGATCGCGGAATGTCGTCTTGATGCGGCGGACGGTGCCCGATTTCGACCGCATGACGACCGTCTCGGTCTCCGCGAAGTCGCCGCGGAACACGACGCCGTCGAGCAATGAGCCCGACGTGACCCCGGTCGCCGAGAAGATGACGTCGCCGGACGCCATCTCGTTCATCGTGTATTTCTTGCGGATGTCCTGGATTCCCATGGAGCGCGCGCGCTCGATCTGCGCCTTGCCTTCCGCGCCGGCGTCCGGCTTCAGGCGTCCCTGCATCTGGCCGCCGATGCAGCGCAACGCCGCCGCCGCCAGCACGCCCTCGGGCGCGCCCCCCGAGCCGAGATAGATGTCGATGCCGGTCTGCGCCGGATCGGTGGCCCAGATCACGCCCGCTATGTCGCCGTCGGGAATGAGGCGCACGGCGGCGCCTGTCGCGCGAACCTGGCGGATGAGCTCGGCGTGCCGCTCGCGGTCGAGGATGCAGGCCGTGATCTCGCGCACCGGACAGCCCTTGGCCTTGGCGAGATCGTTGAGCACGTCGGTGACGGGGCGGTCGAGATCGATGATGCCTTCCGGATAGCCCGGCCCGATGGCGATCTTGTCCATGTACATGTCGGGCGCGTTGAGCAGGCCGCCCTCCTCCGAGATCGCGATGACGGCGAGCGCGTTCGGCATGTCCTTGGCGCAGATCGTGGTGCCTTCGAGCGGATCGACCGCGATGTCCACGCGTGGTCCCTCGCCGGTGCCGACCTCCTCGCCGATGTAGAGCATCGGCGCCTCGTCCATCTCGCCCTCGCCGATCACGACCCGGCCGCGGATGTTGACCTTGCCGAGTTCGCGGCGCATGGCGTCGACGGCGGCCTTGTCGGCGTCCTTGTTCTTGCCCTGGCCGCGCCAGCGCGCGGCCGCGATCGCCGCGACCTCGGTGACACGCGCAACCTCGAGCACCAGGATGCGATCGAGCCCGTTGGTCGTCTCTGACTTGGATCTGGTGTTGGCCATGTCGGTTCCTCTCGCGGCGTACCACCGCCGCGGCCTCCCGTTGCTGATGTCTAGAGCTGCTCGATCCGGATCATCTGCGGCCTGGCGGCAACCTTGCCGTCGTTCTCAATGGCCTCGAGTGCCTTGCGGATCGCTTCCTCGGTGGTCTCGTGGGTGACGAGCACGACGGTTGCCGGACCGCCGGCGCCCGGGCGCTGCTCGGGTCCGCCCGCCGCCGCGCGCGGACGGCGCTGCACGATGCTCTCCAGGCTCACCTCGCGGTCGCCCATGCGCTTGGCAATCGCGGCCATGGCGCCCGGCTTGTCGAGCACGGACAACCGCACATAGTAGGCGCCCTGGTGCTGGCCGAGCCTGGCGCGCTTGTAGGGCTTGAGCTTCGAGGCCGGCATCATGAACGGCGCGATGAGGTCGCCGCGCGCGATGTCGAGGATGTCGCTGGCAACCGCCGAGGCGGTTGCCTTCGCACCCGCGCCGGGGCCGACCAGCAGCAGGTTGCCGGCGAAATCGCTGTCGATCGCCACGCAGTTGGTGACGCCGGAGACTTCCGCGATCGCTGAATCCTTCGGCACCATCGACGGGTTCACGCGCGCCTCGATCCCGCTCTCGGTCTCGATCGCGACGCCCAGCAGCTTGATGCGGAAGTCGAGCTCGTCGGCGGCCTCGATGTCGGCGGCCGTGATCGACTGGATGCCCTCGACGTGGATCTGGTCGATCGGGATCTTCGTGCCGAACGCGAGGCTGGTCAGCAGGGCCAGCTTGTGTGCGGTATCGAAGCCGCCGATGTCGAAGGTCGGATCGGCCTCCGCGTAGCCCTTGGCCTGCGCCTCCTTCAGCACGTCCTCGAAGGAGCGGTGCTCCTGCTCCATCTTGGTCAGGATGAAATTGCAGGTGCCGTTCAGGATGCCGTAGATGCGGCGCACGCGGTTGGCCGCGAGGCTTTCGCGCAGCGTCTTGATGACGGGAATGGCGCCGGCGACGGCCGCCTCGAAATTGAGTGCGACACCGTTCTTCTCGGCGAGGCGGGCGAGCTCCATCCCGTGCCTGGCGAGCAGCGCCTTGTTGGCCGTGACGACGTGCTTCTTCGCGTTGAGCGCGGCTTCGACCGACGCGCGTGCGGGCCCTTCGTCGCCGCCGATCAGCTCCACGAACACGTCGATGCCCGGAGCGGTTGCAAGCTTCACCGGGTCGTCGAACCACTTGATGTTGTCGAGCGCGACGCCACGGCTCTTGCCGCGCGTGCGGGCCGACACGCCCTTGACCTCGATCTGGCGGCCAAGCGTCTCGGCAAGATGGGGGGCGTGGGTCTCGAGCAGGTGCAGCAGGCCAGCGCCTACGGTTCCCAGTCCGGCGATGCCGAGGGTGAGTGGTTCTTTCATGGGAAGCAGCTGGCTAGCGCGTGGCTTTTTTTGCGGGATGCGGGATGACGTTATGCATCGTTTCGGGGGCCTGGGCGAGGAACTTCTTGAGGTTGCGGGCCGCCTGGCGGATGCGGTGCTCGTTCTCGACCAGCGCGATGCGCACGAAGCCTTCGCCGTACTCGCCGAAGCCGAGGCCCGGGGAGACGGCCACGTCCGCCTTCTCGATCAGAAGCTTGGCGAACTCGACGCTGCCCATGGCCCGGAACGGCTCGGGGATCGGGGCCCAGGCGAACATCGTGGCGGGCGGAGGAGGCACCTCGAAGCCGGCGCGGCCGAAGCTCTCGACGAGCGTGTCCCGGCGGCTCTTGTATACCGCCCGGATTTCCGCGACGCAGTCCTGCGGACCGTTGAGGGCGGCCGCGGCGGCGACCTGGATCGGCGTGAACGCGCCGTAGTCGAGGTAGGACTTGACGCGAGCGAGCGCGCCGATGAGCCTCTCGTTGCCCACCGCAAAGCCCATGCGCCAGCCCGGCATCGAGTAGGTCTTGCTGAGCGAGGTGAACTCGACCGCGACATCCATCGCCCCCGGCACCTGGAGGATGGAGGGCGGCGGGTTGTCGTCGAAATAGATCTCGGCGTACGCGATATCCGACAGGATGATGAGCCCGAGCCGCTTCGCCAGCGCCACGGCCTCCTTGTAGAAGTCGAGGGATGCCGTCATCGCGGTGGGATTCGAGGGATAGGACAGCACGACCGCCAGCGGCTTGGGGATCGAGTGCTTCACCGCGTGCTCGACCGAGCGCAGGAAATGCTCGTCGTTGCCGGCGCGGATATGGCGCATGGCCGCGCCCGAGATGATGAATCCGAACTCGTGGATCGGATAGGTCGGGTTGGGCACGATGATGACGTCGCCGGGCGCGGTGATGGCCTGCGCCATGTTGGCGAAGCCTTCCTTCGAGCCGAGCGTTGCGACGATCTGGGTCTCCGGATCGAGCTTCACGCCGAAGCGGCGGGCATAGTAGGCCGCCTGCGCGCGGCGCAACCCAGGTATGCCCTTGGAGGCCGAGTAGCGGTGGGTGCGCGGCTTGGATACGGTCTCGACCAGCTTGTCGACGATATGCTGCGGCGTGGGCATGTCGGGATTGCCCATGCCGAGATCGATGATATCGGCCCCCCGTGCGCGCGCCGCGGCCTTGAGGCGGTTCACCTCGGCAAACACATACGGCGGCAAGCGCTTGATACGGTGGAACTCCTCGTTCACGGGATCTCTCTTCTCGCTTGTGAAGGGGCCAGGAAAAACTTCGTGTGACGGTTTCGTGTGAGGAAGCCTCGCGGCTCGGCTCGGCGGTTGTGCCGGCGGAGCACGCAACGACGCACTTCCCGGGCTCGCCAGCCGGCACGGGATATCATTTACGATGCGCGCGCCCCGAGCGTCCAGGGCCAAGGAACGACAATTTCAGCGCATCCAGCGGACATCGTGCCGCTTGCAAGCGGTAGTCGCGGCTCGTGGCGACGGCGAGGCGGGGCCTCGATACCGGCGGCGCAGGCGGAACCAGACTGATTTCATGGTGTTGGTCTCGTGGCATCGGGCTCGCGCTCGAGGCGCCGCTTCGTTGGCCGATCGAGCCGGGCCCCGGCCGCTCCCAGGTCTCCGGCCTGTCGCCCGCGACGTCAGCGCGATTTCTCGATCTGACGGAGGGCCTCCGCCTCGTGCTGGGACTTCTGGTCGGAAAGCTCCTTCATAGCGGAGGCGGCGCGGGCCTGCTGGCTCGCCGAGTCGCCGCGCGGGGGCAGCGCGGTGATGTCGGGCAGCTTGGTCGAGGCCGAAGGCGAGCTGCAACCCGCGGTCAGCGCGCCACCGAGCAGGAGCCCGCAAGCAAGAACCATG
>WBZY01000802.1_pt2 | contig 12237 bp, 8 predicted proteins | sample 5204191 | NCBI WGS metagenome assembly WBZY01 (sample SAMN12344363, study PRJNA552823) | activated sludge metagenome | biome: Activated sludge suspended growth; feature: Anammox Sidestream; material: Wastewater; isolation source: activated sludge from anammox sidestream of wastewater treatment...
GATAAAGACACGATCGCTGCCGGCGAAGGCCCGCGTCCGCTTGATCCTTACGGTCCAACTACCAGCGACCTTCAGGCGCCCGTACGCCCATCATTCCTTTCGAATCCGGGCGAAAGCTCAATAACGGAAAGTACGACGCGTCACCTGGATAAAATGCCGGAAGGCGTGCGGAAGGCCGAACGTTCCTAGGCCGCGTTCACTTTTTCACTGAATACGTACATTGAACCATCCCGTTCGCGAATTCTCGGGTCTGATCCAGCTTTAATCGAATATCGCGGCTGGTCTTGCCAAATAGAGGTATCCCTTCGCCGATGAGTATAGGAAGCAGCGTAACCGTCAGAGTGTCGATAAGTCCTGCATCAAGGAACCTTTGGATCGTAATGCCTCCATCGATGTAAAGATGCTCGAACCCGCGGGAATCAAGATCAGCCCAGATCTCGGCGGGTTCGCCGGATCTTCTTTCCACAACAGCGCCGGGTGGGATCGAACCGAGGTCTCTGCTGCTAAGCACGAACACCGGCAATTTTCCATAAACCCAGCCGCCGAAGCCAAGGACGACCTCAAACGTATTTCGTCCGATCACAAGAGCATCGACAGTTGCGATAAACTCGTTGTAGCCGTTATCTTCGGGCGGGGCGTCATCCTTGAGCCAATCGAGTCCCCCGTCCTTTCTCGCAATGTATCCATCAAGGCTTACGCCGCAAAATACGGAAGCTCTCATATTCACCTTAGCGGAACCAGTCGCATGATCCGGTCGTCGTCTTTCGCAGCCGAACCACGGCCGTCGCGGTTCGATGTCGAGAAATAGATAAAGCCATCCGGCCCTTGCTCCACGTCCCTTATCCGGCCGAGAGCTCCTTCGAGAAGGTTTTCTTGTCGGATAACCTTGCGCCCGTCAAGGACAACGCGAATTATGCGTGCTCCGCGAAGGCAGCCAAAAAAGAAGTTTCCCTTAAAGGCAGCAAACTTGTCGCCGTTGTAGAACGCACCGCTTGCCGGCGCACATGAGGGTGAATATTCAAGCAGCGGTGGCTCCAGGCCTGCCTGTGTTTTCGTGCCCCAGATCATTGGCCAACCGTAATTTTTCCCGCGTTCGACGATGTTCACTTCGTCCGCGCCGCCGCCGCGGCCTTCGAAACCTGATGGGCCGTGTTCCGTCTGGAACATCAGTCCGGTGCCCGGCTGCCACGCAAGGCCCTGGGCATTTCTGTGCCCTGTGGTCCATATCTCGGGCCGATAGCCGGTCTTGCCAACGAACGGATTGTCCTTCGGCACGGTTCCGTCGTCATTCAGGCGCAGTGTTTTGCCGGCAAGCGAGTTGTTGTCCTGAGCGAGTTCCCAATCGGTCGAATCACCGGTTGTCACGTAAAGCTTTCCATCCGGCCCGAAACGGCAGCGCGTTCCCGCGTGGTTTGGCGAGCCAGGTATTTTCTCAATGATCGGTGTCGGCGCGGTGAACTTTCCGCCGACATACTTATAACGCACGACCTTTACATGCTTGCCGTCCGCATTATAGGCGTACGCGAGGTAAACAAACCCGTTCGATACGAATGCCGGGTGCAGCGAGATGTCCATCAAACCGCTTTCGCTCGAAGGCTCGACATCAGGCACGACAAAAACAGGTTCCGCACGCAGTTTTCCTTTTTCAACGATCCGCACGCGGCCGGGCCGCTCGGTGAAAAGCATATCGCCGTCCAGGAGCCAGGCGAACGCCCATGGCACTTCAAGGCCGGCCGCAACCGTTTCCAGCCGAAAACCTACACCATCCTGCGTTTTGAATACTTTTCTGGTAACGTCATCCGGGAGCGCGGTTTGAGAGCAGCTTGAGACCGGGACCAGAGCCAGCAGCAAACACATTGATCGCAAACGAAATACGAGGCGTGGTAGTAGTTCCGTCAATGCGATTATCATCGTGCTGCTATTTCTACGTCAGATACTCGATTCACGCAAGTGCGAACAGATGTTTAAGAACTTTTTTTTCCTTCTGCTGTCCTGCCTGTTTGCGGGAGAGGCCGAGGCACAGCGAAGCGGCCTCGATATCTCGGGTACGGTCAAAGATCCGTCAGGCGCCGTGGTTGAGAGTGCGGGCATAAGCCTTCTCACTCCGCAACAGCTCGTTGTCGCGGCAACAACCACCGATGGCGGCGGTCGCTTCGCTTTTTCCGGTCTGGCCGAAGGCTCTTATCTGATCAAAGCGACCCACCGCTCGTTCAGTGCGCAAAGTGTTCCTGTTTTAGTTGGTCGCGCTCATCCCGCAAATGTTGAGATAACGCTTCAGATCAACCAACTTTCCGAGGCGGTCACGGTCACTGCTGATGTCGGGCTGGCCGAAGAACGCGTTAACATTCCGTTTCAGGTAAATTCAATTTCCGACAGTGCGATCCGCCAACGTACGACAAATGTAATGGCCCAGGTCGCAGATGAAGAAACTGGCGTTTCGCTCCAACGAACGAGCCCTACGATCGGCGCCGTCCTGGTACGCGGGCTGACCGAGGTCGGGGTTTATGTTGACGGTATTCGGTACACGAACTCAACACAACGCGGCGGTATCAATACGTTCTTTAACCTGAACGAACCAAGCGCCACACGGTCGGTCGAGATCCAGCGCAGTCCGAACACAGCCCAGTTCGGCTCAGACGGGCTTGGCGGAAACGTCCAACTGCTTTCACGCCAGCCGGAATACGGGTTTGAAAAGCCGCGCTGGAATGGAGAATTGAATACGGCATTCACAAGCAGCGATCGTTCATTTGGCGGGAACGCGCTTGTTGGTTACGGATCTAAAAACTACGGCATTCTCGGCAACATCTTTGGACGCCGGATCAATGACCTTCGCCCCGGCGGCGGCCGCGACAGCCACTCGGCGATCACTCGTTTTCTCGGCCTTCCGTCTGATATTATCGGCAGCGAACGTCTCCCGAATACGGGTTTTACGCAATATGGAGCGAACCTCCAGGCGAACCTCGTGTTCGAAGAGAAGAATTTTCTCAGCTTTCGCTACCAACGCAGCCAGCAGGACGATGGTGCGCGCTACGACCAACTGCTTGGCGGCGACGGCAACCTGATCGCGGAGTTGAAGAACCTGATGCTTGATTTTGGCTACCTCCGCTTTTACAGGCAAGGCCTCGGTTTCTTCGACAACTTTTCTACCAATATTTCGTACAACAGCCAGCGCGAAGAACGGATCAATCAGGGCGGGCAAGGGAATCCGCTCGCCGCGATAACGAACGATCGCGAACGAACAACAAGCTGGGGCTTCGGCTTTTTTCTCGACAAGCAGTTCACTCGAAACAATTTCTTGCTTGGCGGCGACCATTATCACGACAAGGTCAAGGCTCCGTCGTTCAGGACCGAGCCTTCAACGGGTGTTGTAACTCTTGTTCGGCCGCGTGTTCCGAATGGTTCGACCTACGACCTTTCCGGCATCTATGTTCAGGACGTATTCAACGCGGTGCCTGACAGATTGCGGATCAGCGGTGCCCTTAGGTATAACATCGGCCAGTATCGGTCGCGGGCGGCAGACGCACCGCTCGTTGGCGGCCAGCCGCTTTTTCCCGACGACTCGGCGCGTTTCACAGATCTTTCAGGCCGGCTTGGGGCTACCGTCAGAATTGTCGGGCCGTTGAGCGCAGCTATTAATTTTTCGCGGGGATTTCGGGCTCCGAACATTACGAGCCTTGGCGGACTCGGGCTTGTCGGCGTCGGATTCCAGGTCTCGACGACCGATGTCATTGACCTTGGTGCAACGATAGGAACAACGGCAGATGCGAACGCCGTGTCAACCGATGTCAAAGTGGCCCCGCTCCGGTCTGAGATAAGCAACAATATCGACATTGGGTTAAGGTATAACGGCAAGCGATTCCGCGCCGATCTGACCACATACCTTATCGATTACGGCGACACTATCGTGCGGCAGACACTTATACTTCCGCAGGGCGCCGTCGGCCTTACGCTCGGCAGCCAGACCATCATCGCCCAGGACCCGAGCGGCGCCGTTTATGTACCATTATCAACCTCGCCTGTTTTGGTGCAAGCAAACTACGGCGACTCGCGCATCAAAGGTGCCGAGTTCGATTTTGAGTATCGGCTATCTTCATCGTGGACAACGGCGGGCAATTATTCATACGTTTATGCAGAAGATCGCGAGACCGGTGCCGCTCCTAATCTTGGCGGCGGCGGCATTCCGCCTCAGCTTGCTTTTCTTCGCGTCCGCTATCAACCGGCCTCACGCCCATATTGGATCGAGGCCTACATAAATGGAGCAGGACGCCAATCGCGGCTTTCAACCCTCGACTTGTCCGATCGCCGCACCGGAGGCTCGCGAACGCGCTCGCAGATCCAGAACTTTTTCAGGCGGGGCGCGTGTGTACGCGGAATAACGACGGTCGGGTCGAACGGCCAATGCGGTTCGAGCGGCGGTACTCTGGCCGCGACCGGCGAAACGCTGGCGCAAGTTCAGGATCGCGTGCTGCCGATCGGCTCGGTAATCAATGGCGTGCTTGTCACTAGTAACAGCACGTCGGTTCCGCTCTTCAATTCTATTCCGGGCTATGTCCTGTTCAACGTGCGTGGCGGGTATAGATTTGCCGAAGATCATCGCGTTTCCGTAGATCTTGAGAACCTGCTCGACAAAAGCAATCGATTACCGGGCTGGGGGATCGATGGCCCGGGTCGCAGCTTGACGCTGCGTTACCAATATCGCTTTTAGATCACAGGCCTCTCAAGTATTCTGCGCTCGCCGGCATTCGCGTTAGAGGGCTATGCCTTAGCCTCTCCCGGTATGCTTCCCTATCGTCGCCTCTTCGCCTAAAATCAAACATAAGTCAGCAACGAAGTTTTCAGGGGAGCTTATCAATAAGCTGAGAGTTGTCCACGGGCAAGACCCTAAAAACCTGATGCGGATAATACCGACGAAGGGAGAAAAACGATGAGTGAAAACATGCAGAAGCCCGCACAAAGTAAGGGCGAGATCAGGCTAACCAGCGACGAAGCACGACTTCCTAACTCAACCAAAGTTTACGTTACGAACACCAGCGGCGCGCGGAATTCGCAAAACGCTGAATTACGCGTTCCGTTTCGCGAGATCGCTCTCAGCCCGTCGCGCAATATGCGGGACGAGCTTGAGGAAAATCCGCCGGTGCGCGTTTACGACACAAGCGGGCCGTGGACCGACCCCGGCCATCGGCACAACGTTCGCGATGGCCTGCCCGCATTGCGTCGTGAGTGGATAATCGCCCGCGGCGATGTTGAGGAATACGAGGGTCGCACCGTTCGCCCGGAGGACAACGGTTACCTCACGAAAGGCGCCGAAGAATTCTCACGTGCCGGTAATGGCTCAGCTTCGCGAAACGGCGAGCTGGAGGAGTTTCCGGGTCTTAAACGCGCACCGCTTCGGGCGCGCACCGGCCAGTGCGTCACGCAGATGCACTACGCGCGCCACGGCATCATCACGCCCGAAATGGAGTACATCGCTATGCGCGAGAACCTCGGGCGGAGCGCGGACACTCTTGTCCGCACCGCGTCGCGAAGCGACCGGAGCTCGCTCGAGCATCAGCATCACGGCGAGAGTTTCGGTGCGTCTATCCCACAATTCGTAACGCCCGAATTCGTCCGCGACGAGGTCGCACGCGGCCGCGCGATCATCCCGGCGAACATCAATCACCCCGAATCTGAGCCGATGATCATCGGCCGCAACTTCCTCGTAAAGATCAATGCGAACATCGGCAACTCCGCGATCGCCTCATCGATCGATGAAGAGGTTGAGAAGATGCGCTGGTCAACCCTCTGGGGAGCCGACACGGTAATGGACCTCTCGACGGGAAAGAACATACACGCAACGCGCGAATGGATATTGCGAAATTCGCCAGTTCCGATCGGTACGGTGCCGATCTATCAGGCACTCGAAAAGGTGAATGGCAAGGCCGAGGAGCTGACCTGGGAGATCTATCGCGACACTCTGATCGAACAAGCCGAACAGGGCGTCGATTATTTCACGATCCACGCCGGCGTGCGCCTTCCGTACATTCCGCTGACAGCGAAACGCACGACGGGCATCGTCTCACGCGGCGGCTCGATCATGGCAAAATGGTGCCTCGCACATCACGAGGAAAGCTTTCTCTACACGCGTTTTCGCGAGATCTGCGAAATTATGCGTACCTACGATGTGAGCTTTTCGCTTGGCGACGGGCTGCGGCCCGGCTCGATCGCGGACGCGAACGATGAGGCACAATTTGCCGAACTCGACACGCTCGGCGAGCTTACAAAGATCGCCTGGGAGATGGATTGCCAGACGATGATCGAAGGGCCGGGCCACGTGCCGATGCACCTGATCAAGGAAAATATGGACAAGCAGCTCGAGGTCTGCGGCGAGGCACCGTTCTACACGCTTGGGCCGCTGACGACCGACATTGCACCGGGCTACGACCACATCACCTCGGGCATCGGAGCCGCAATGATCGGCTGGTTTGGCACAGCGATGCTCTGCTACGTCACGCCGAAGGAACACCTCGGCCTGCCGAACAAGCAGGACGTAAAAGAAGGCGTCATCACCTACAAACTCGCGGCCCACGCGGCCGACCTCGCAAAAGGCCATCCCGGAGCACAATACCGCGACAACGCTCTCTCAAAAGCACGTTTTGAATTCCGTTGGGAAGATCAGTTCAACCTCGGGCTCGATCCCGAAAAAGCGAAAGAATTTCACGACGAAACCCTCCCCGCCGAGGGAGCAAAACTCGCCCACTTTTGCTCAATGTGCGGCCCGCATTTCTGCTCAATGAAGATCACGCAGGACGTCCGCGAATACGCTAAAGAACACGGCGTCGAAGCCGAAAAAGCCCTCGCCGTCGGTATGAGCGAAAAGGCAAAAGAATTCGTCTCAACCGGCTCCGAGATCTATCATGGCACCCCCGACGGCGCGAAGGAGCATCATTAGAGTTTGTGAACCGCCGTCTGCAATGGACGGTCATTTGCTCAGATCGGACGGGGCTTCGGCCTCGTCTTTCTTTTCGGCGGAACTTTATTTTTCCTTCCTCGTAATGCACAAGCAAAAAACGCGAGTTTATCGCTTTTACTTCCCCTATTCACCAAGCTGAGGTGCATAGAAACGCCATTCTCTTAAGGAACTTATATGGAAAGCCTGATCTCAAGACTCAAGCAAAACCCGGTATTGCAGCTATTCACGATCTCGCTTCGATATTTGTTGGGGGCGGCTTTTGTTTTTGCGAGTATCTTCAAGATCCAGGGGATAAGGTTTACGCCGGAGTCTGCCGCCAACGCCCCCATCAATTCGCTTGAACACTTCTTTGAAGCGATGTACCAGACTCCTTACTACTGGAGCTTTATCGGGTGGGCACAGCTAATAGTTGGGGCTCTATTGATGTCCCAGACTTTTAGCACCGCCGGTGCGGTCGCATACTTCCCGCTGATCTTGAATATCTTTGTAATAACGATCTCCTTCAACTCCCCAAACATCCTCCTGATAACATTCCTAATGATGTGCGGAAACCTATACTTACTCCTTTGGGATTGGAACAAGCTGAAATTCATCGCCTTACCTGAACCGCAGGCTTTTGTGGACGATACGGCTGAATTTTCTAAGCGCAAGATCTGGACGGTTTTGGGTATATTCTTGTTTTTGGGCGTAATCGTTCTCCGAAAGGTTGTTCTAACGAATCACTAGCAAAACTAGATGAGGAGACGTGACCTCGCTTTGCCGATTCCGTTCGGGGCGAATTGGGCTCTCCGACAATCCGCACGGCGCCAAAGCCGTTCAGCGGCCCCACCTGAGCTTATTGCGGAGCACGTCGAAATAATTTCGGTTGGTCGGGCGCACGATGTTGAATGTGGTGCTGCTTTTGCGGATCACAACCCGGTCGCCGGCAGTCATTGCATAGCCGGTTTGGCCGTCGAGCGTAAGTACAACGTCATCGGCTTCGCTGACCAGTTTGAGTTCGATCTCGGCCGAGTCTGGGATAACGATCGGCCGATTGGTAAGCGTGAACGGACATATCGGCGTAATAACGACAGCGTTCATCGATGGATAAACTATCGGGCCTCCCGCGGAAAGATTGTAGGCGGTCGAACCGGTCGGCGTCGAAATGATCAGCCCGTCCGACCGAAAAGAATTCACGAATTGCCCGTCAAGCTCCACCTCAATTTCAATTATCCGGGCGAGAGCGGCCTTGTTTATCACAACATCGTTCAATACGCGTCCTTGAGCAAGAAGTTCGTCATCGCGAAAATGTCCGGCCCGCAGCATCACGCGGCTGTCCACTTCATACGTACCGGCCAAAATGGCCTCAAGTGCCGGGAACATCTCTTCAATGCGGAATTCTGTCAGATAACCAAGGCTTCCGTAGTTTACTCCGAGAACCAGCACCTGCCGGTCGCCGATCAATCTGGCCGTTGAGATCATCGTGCCGTCGCCGCCAAGGACGATCATCAGGTCGGCATCGAATCGGCCGCTCATTTCTCCGTCGTCCGGGGCCGATCCTTGATCGTTGGGCCGGCCGTTAGCCGCGTAAGGCTCGCCGATCAATTGCACGCCTCGTTTTTCAAGCCATTCGGCAAGCTCGCAGGCGGTAACCCACGCCTCGTTGTGATTTGGCTTTACGACAACGCCGACCGTTTTTATCGCTTCGTTAGGCATTTCGATGGCTTCAATGATTGACCACATCAAGGTGAAACTGCAAGCCGTGTCGGCCTTCGCTAAGTTGCCGCCTTTGCGACCGCATCGGCACCATTTTAGGCGGAAATGTTGGGATAGAAGGGTCATTCGCTCTTTATCGAAGCGGTAGATATGCGTCGAACCGAAGCGGCTGGGTCAATGGTTGAGGGAAAACAGGACATCCGGTGCCGGTTGATAGCATCAAATATTCGGCCCCGAACCAATGAAAGCTGACCGGATCTACCTGAACTAAATTGGTTCTGGAGCACATTTTTGCTAGTATTGCAGTTTGTCCGCCATTACGCTGGAAATTCAAAATTCGGGAAGTTAGAGATGTTAAAGTTCTTCAATCGTCTTGAAAAGACTCGCAATTTCGTCCTTTTGGCCTTTTCGGTCCTCATGGTCCTCAGCCTCGTGTTGTTTTATAAACCGCACGACCCGGCTCTTGGAGCGGGGTTGACGCTCAGTGAGGAGACCGCTGCGACCGTTGGCGGCCGATACATCACTGTCGGCGAGATCGCCAGGCAAAAGGACAAGCTGAATCGCAGCGGCCGAGGCGGTTCCTTACCGGCACGAACGATCCTCAATTCGCTGATCGGTGGCCGGATCGCCCGCGTTGAAGCTGACCGGTTAGGGCTCCGCGCATCGGACGCTGAGGTTGCAGACTATATCCGAAAAGAGTACAAGCCGGCTGATGGAAAGCCGTTCGACCAAGCCGCTTATGAGGCGAACGCGATCGAAGAGGAAGGCAGCGTCTCGGCCTTTGAAGAACGCATTCGTGATGGCCTGAGCGCCCAGAAACTACGTGCCTTCATCACGTCTGGCGTGACCGTGTCTGAAGACGAGCTTCTCGACGATTTCAAACGAAAGAATACCAAGTTCGAACTTTCGTATGTTTCTGTAACAACGGCAGATGTTGCACAAACGATCACGCCGACCGACCAAGAACTTCACGATTACTTTGACAAGAACAAGGCCGCCTACTATATCAGCTCGCCGCAGAAGAAGATCAAATATATTTTCGTCAATACGGGGAAAATAGGTGAGAAACTCGCTATCACCGATGCTGAGTTGAAGGAGGAATTCGATAAGCTTCCGGCTGACAAGAAGATCGCCGGAGTAATGGGCCAGGAGATCGTCCTGCGAATCCCGACACCGGCACAGGACTCGGATACCTTTACCAAGGCGAATCAGATCCGCGACGGCTTGGTCAAAGAGGGCCAGTTCGTGACCGAGACCGAGTTTGCCGACGTTGCAAAAGGCCAGTCGGAAAATCCGGCCACGGCGGCGAATGGCGGACGACTCTCGGGGCCGGTCCGCGAGAATCCGAATAATCCGACCGACCCATACCAGCGCCTTATCAAAATGAGCCCAGGCCAGGTGACTGAACCCATTGGTTATCAGGGCCGCTATTTTATACTCCGTCGGGGCGATGAAATACCAAAGACGTTTGAGATGGCAAAGAAAGAACTTGAGGTAAGCCTCCGCAATCGTCGGGCATATACGGTTGCCGCTGAACTTGCTCAGAAGATAGCCGACACGCTTAAGCAAAACAAAGATGTTCAGAAAACGGCCGCGGATTTTGCGGCCCAGGCGAACATGAGCGCCGCGGATATGATCAAGGAAACGGCGTACATCAAACCTGGCGACGATGTACCGAATGTCGGTGTTTCGCCACAGTTCGAGGAAGGCATCGCAGGCCTTGAGAACGCGAATGACGTCGGTGACAAGATACCGGTGCAGAACGGTTTTGCGGTCCCGCTCCTGGTTGAAAAGCGCGAGCCCCGTGATGCCGAATTTGACGAGGTCAAGGCCCAGGTGGTCGAGGCGGTGAAGCTTGAAAAGGCCCGGGCACAGGTTCAGGACATCGCAAATCAGATCGCAGCCGGGGCCGATAATGTCGGTGCTCTGGCGGCCGCGGCGGGTGCCAAGAATCTAAAGGTACTTGAAGCCAAGAGCTATTCGCTTGGCTCGCCGCTCGGGACTGGCCCTTCAGCTTCAACCAATAAGGAACTTGAAGATGCAGTTTATGCGATGAAGCAGGGCGAAGTTACGAAAAAGCCGATCAATATTGGCGACAATTGGTTCGTCGTCGGTATTGCAAAACGCGAGGAACCGAATATGGAGCAATTCGCTAAGGACCGCGACAAGCTTCGAGACGATATGCTCGACCGTAAGCGCGGCGAGTTCTTTAGTGACTATATGTCGGCGACCCGTTTGCGGATGGAACAGGACGGCAGCATCAAGGTTTATGACGACGCCGTCGCCAAAATCGACGCCCAGGTTGGTGAAGCCGACCTGCCGGCCGACCTCCCTACAGAATGATCTGAAAGTGGACTAGGGAAATAAGAAAAGCCGCCTTTTCGGGCGGCTTTCTTATTTGTTCCTGCATCATCGGGCTAACCCATAGGTTTGTCGTGGATATGCATAAAGAACCATATCGTTATACCTGTCCAAACGACCAGGTTTACGAGCGAAAGGATGAGTCCCAGTGACTTCGTCTTCGCACTTCTCGCCCCGCCGGGTTCGCGCTTGCCGTACATAAGCATCCAGATCAGGACGGCCGTAAGTACCCACGCAAAGAGCCTGATACCAAGGTTCAGCGCATAACCATCGGCGGCTTTTGCATTTGGATTGAGGCCGAGGCCAAGGCCGGCTGACGGTGCCAACACCTGATAGATGGTGAGGATGATGACGAGTCCGATGCCAACCATTGCCGCTATCGGAGGCGTGTAGTTAGCCACCCCTTCTTCAGCAGTTCCGGCCTCATTGCCAAGATGGCTGTGCGTGTAGCTGTATCCAAAATAGACGAACAAACCGATGGCCATCCAGTCGATCAATCGGATCCACGTATCAAGCGGGAGGCTGTTCATCAGAAATGCTGCCGAAAGAACCGTTCCGATCGGGATAAGCGGCACGAGCGGCACCTTGAACGGACGATGCAGTGCTGGTGCCGATGAACGCAGAATGATGATACCGGTCCCGACGATCACAAATGCGAAGAGCGTACCAATGCTCACGAGTTCGCCGAGAAGGCTGATCGGCACAAAGCCCGCCAGGATCGCGACGATCGTACCGGTTATCGCCGTCGTAATATGCGGCGTCCGATACTTCGGATGCACCTTTGCTGCCCATTCCGGCAAGAGTCCATCTTTCGACATCGAGTAAAAGACACGCGGCTGGCCCATAACCATCACGACCATCGTTGAGCTTAAGCCAAGAACAGCACCGATCTTGATGATCCACGAAGAGAAAACAGCGAGGATCGAGCCCATAACTCCGGCCGTCGAACCTTGATGCAGCCTCAGCGCTTCGTCGATCGCCGTTGCGAGCGGGGCGGCCGCGCTCGTCAGTGACTTGTAGTCGACCAAACCAACCATCACGCCAGAAACAAGAATGTACAGGACCGTACAGATCGCGAGCGAACCAAGAATACCGCGAGGCATATCTTTCTGCGGGTTCTTGGCTTCCTGGGCGGCGGTCGATACCGCATCAAACCCAATATACGCAAAAAAGATGACGGCTGCTCCTGTTATCACGCCGCTAAATCCGTACGGAAAGAACGGTGAGCAGTT
>WBZY01001439.1_pt1 | contig 12230 bp, 16 predicted proteins | sample 5204191 | NCBI WGS metagenome assembly WBZY01 (sample SAMN12344363, study PRJNA552823) | activated sludge metagenome | biome: Activated sludge suspended growth; feature: Anammox Sidestream; material: Wastewater; isolation source: activated sludge from anammox sidestream of wastewater treatment...
CCAATCGCTCAATCCAAGGAGGTGGTTATGGTCGGCGTGATGCTCGGTGGTATGGCAGTCATCGCTCTAAGCCTTGTTGCCTGGGCGGCCAAGGCTCGTCGGCCGGTGCCAATGCCGGTCCGTCGGTGTTCGGGCCCAGTTCGGGTTTCGGTTCGGTGAATGGAGCTGCGCGGAGGAATGCGTGCGGCTCCTGAGTATGAGGTTCTACCCTGTCTTAATGCGGGGGTTCCAATGGAAACAAATGGGACACCGGGACGAAGGAGACCCTCCCTCACGCCTGCGCGGGGTCATGCCTGTGCCCGATGTGGAGGGCTCTTACTCATACAGCACTATGTCGACTTGCTTGATGATACGGGTCAGATTGATATCACCGCCTGGCACTGTACCCTCTGTGGCGAGGTCATCGATCCCGTCATTCTCAGAAATCGCCGCAGTCCGCCGCCGAACTTGCTGTACGGGACCAAGGAACGCAAGTTCAGTCAGCGGGTGACGAAACGGTCGAGCGAGGGCGGCACGGTTGGACAGGTCGATGAGAAGGCTGATGAGGTCGCGGGATCGGATGGTGACGATGAGGCGGACCTGGACGAAGACCCCTGACATGGTCGGCTCTACGGAAGGGAAAGGAGGCGGCACCATGAAGATCGTTGTCTCGGGCGGAACGGGATTTATCGGCCGGGCGCTCGTGGCCGAGTTGTGTGGCGCTGGCCATCAGGTCGTCGTGCTGACGCGCAAGCCGGGACAGCCCTCCTTCCCGAATGAGCAGCGGGTGGAGTGGAACGCCAGGTCGGCGGGGCCCTGGTGGAAGGACCTTCGTGACGCCCAGGCCGTAGTGAACCTAGCGGGAGAGCCCATCGCCGACAAGCGGTGGACGAGTGCGCGGAAGCGGCAACTACTCGACAGCCGCCTATCCGCCACGCGCTGTCTGGTCGATGGTCTCATGGCAGAGGCCACAAGGCCTCCAGTGCTCATCAGCGCCTCGGGCATCGGGTATTACGGGGTCGGTGGTGCGCGGGCACTGGGTGAAGAGGCTCCGTTGGGTCAAGGGTTCCTGGCCGATCTCTCCGCGCGCTGGGAGGCCGAAGCGCAACGTGCAGCCCAAGCCGGAGCCCGCGTGGTCCTCCTCAGAATCGGCATGGTGCTCGAACGAGACGGCGGGGCATTGGCGAAAATGCTGCTGCCGTTTCGTCTCTACGCCGGAGGTCCGGTGCTGCCCGGCACGCAGTGGGTTTCGTGGATTCACCGCCAAGACCTGATCGGCTTGATCCTGTGGGCCCTCGCCACTCCGAGCGTCGCCGGGCCGGTCAATGCCGTCGCGCCCGAGGCCGTGACGATGAAAACGTTCTGTGAGGTGCTCGGACGCGTGCTCCATCGGCCGTCGTGGCTGCCGGTGCCGGAACTTGCCCTCAAGGTGGCGCTGGGCGAGCTGGGAACCTTGTTAACGACCGGGCAACGGGTGGAACCGACCAAGGCTCAAGCGGGTGGGTACCAATTCGTCTATCCGACGCTCGAAGCGGCCTTGCAGGCTATCGTGCATGGGCCAAGCCGAACGGAAGCGGCGTAAGGGCCGGTTGGCCTGGAATCGGGAGAGGTGACTCGGATGGAAGGACTGCTCACATATCTTCATACGCTGGCAATCGGCACCCTCATAGGGAAGGTGGTCTGCCTTTCGTTCGTCGTGGCTCCGGTGCTGGCCAGGACCTTGGAGCCGGAATCGTTCGGCAAGGTCGTACGGAAGCTGTTCCCGGCCTATTACTTGCTGGGCATGCTGGCGACGGGGATGGGGCTGCTCTCGTGGGTCATCATCGGCCTGGTGACTGGAGTGAGCCCGCTCTACTGGGCGGTCGGTCTCACCTGGCTGTGTCTCCTGGCCGCTGAAGACTATTGCCTTTCGCCCCTCACCCCTCGGAGTAATGAGATGCGGGATCGGCTCAAGGAGCAAGAGCGTCAGGGTGCCGTGGATGCGCAGTTGTCGGCAGCCTGGACCCGCTTGCATCAGCGGTCACTGTATCTGAATGCACTGGTGTTGTTCGGGGGCCTGGGATTGTTGTTGATGAGCCTGCACCTTTAACAGGGAGGAACCGAACGATGGAGACGAGATCCGTAATCAAGATGACCGTGCTAGTGGGGCTGATCACGACCCTGGCGTGGCCCCCTTCTGGCTTGGCCCTGGCCCACTCAGAATCGCCTCCGGGAACGGCGACGTCCGGCCACGGCGCGGAGACGTCGGGCCCGGATGGGGTGATCGGGGTGGCGCTCCACGTCGGCGCCGAGCGTGTGGGCGATCCGGCGGTCTTGTACATCGCGCAGATCTATCCCGATGGGCCGGCGCAGCAACCAGGGTTGAAGCAAGGAGATGAACTCGTGACTGTGGACGGGCAAGCCGTCACCGGCAAGACCTACGAACAAGTGGCGTCGATGATACGCGGCGAGGCCGGATCGGTGGTCAAGCTGGGCGTGAAGCGAGACGGCGAGGTTCGGGACATCACGGTTGCCCGAGTATCCAGTCAAACTCTCTACGGCTGTCCCCGGATGAAAGCTGGATGGCGGTGGAGCAGCTCTACTTGAACCTGGCGCATCGGCATACGGAAGACTTGGTGGATCCGCCTGGTGGCCTGGCTCGCATGGCGAAGGAAATGATCCAATCGAGTGTGCGGCAACAATCCGATATCGCCGCCGCAATGGAAGGAGGACCTGACCATGGCCGGCCATAGCAGTGAGCACGGGCGGGACATCAAACTGTTCGGGGCTCTCTTCGTCCTCGTCGGCCTGATCGATCTGCTCATCATCGAGTTCTTCCCGGCTTATGCCCTGAAGTTGTTCGGCGTCACGATCGCCGGTCCGCTGGCCTATATCGTGAAGCTCCATTCTCCGGCCGCCCACTTCGTCATTGGCTACGGCTTCTTGTTCCTTCGCCCCTGGGCTTGGGGGCTCGCCATGGCGTATGGCGGGTTCGGGATCGTAAGTGAGTTGTTGAATCAACTGGCATTTGGATTCCATCGATTGAGAACGGGATTCATGGTTTCCACGGTCTTGTTTCTCTGTTACCTGGCCTGGCGGCGGGCACTGTTCGCCGATCCCTTGCCACCGGCCCGTCGGCTGGCGTCTACTCCGGAGGTTCCGTCATGAAGGGGTTGGTGTGGTTTCGCCGTGACCTCCGTGTCCGCGATAATCCCGCTTTGTTTGCCGCCTGCCGGGACTGCCGAGAGGTCGTGCCGCTGTTCGTGTTCGACGAGCCGCTCCTGCGCTCCCACCTGTTCGGATCTGCCTGCGTCGGGTTCATGCTGGGCTGCTTGAATGAATTGAGAGCCTCGCTTGGCCAACTGGGGCTAATGCTCCAGTACCGCATCGGTGAGCAGACCGAGGCAGTCCTCCAGGCGGTGAGGGATCTCGGGATCGACGCGGTCTACTGGAATCGGGATTACGAGCCGGCCGCGCGGGATCGCGATCGCAGGGTCCAGGACTGCCTCTCCCAGCAGGGCAGAACCGTGAAGACATTCAAGGACCATGTCGTGTTCGAGGCGGAGGAAGTTCGTGGGTTGACCGGTGACCCCTTCCAAAGGTACAGCGCCTACCGGGATCGCTGGTGGAACCAGTGGCGCGCAGCGACTCCGCCGATGATTCCGGCGCCCAAGCGGAGAGCGGACGGCAACGAGACATCGATGCCGCGGGACTGGCCGTCGGCGCAGGACTTGGGCTACGAGCAGGTTCCGCTGTGGATCGAACCGGGAGAACGGGCGGCCCAGTCCAGGTTGCAATGGTTCCTGCGCGGGCCGATCCATGATTACGTGAATGGGCGCAACCTGCCTGCGCTCGATGGGACGTCCAAACTGTCTCCACACTTCCGATTTGGCACCCTGTCCTCCCGAACAGCCGTGCATGCGGCCTTGGCCGCCCTCACGGCAGGGGGGGCCGTTTCCAGGGCCGATGTTTTCACCTGGCTCGACGAATTGGTCTGGCGAGAATTTTTTCAACAGGTGCTCATGGCCTTTCCCCAGGTGACCAAGGGACCGTTCAAGGCGAAGGACGGATTGCCGGCACCGCGCCCAGAGGGCCCCGATCGTGATTGCTTGTTTGCGGCCTGGTGCGAGGGCCGCACCGGTTATCCCATCGTGGATGCGGGGATGCGACAACTCAATCAGACTGGTTGGATGCACAATCGGGTGCGCATGGTCACGGCCTCTTTCCTCGTGAAGGACCTTCGGATCGATTGGCAGAGCGGCGAGCGGTACTTCATGCAGCACCTGGTGGACGGTGATCTGGCGGCCAACAACGGAAACTGGCAATGGTGCGCATCCACGGGCACAGACGCCATGCAGGGGTATCGAATCTTCAACCCGCGCATCCAAAGCGAAAAATTCGACCGCGACGGGGACTACATTCGGCACTATGTGCCGGAACTGGCGGAGGTGCCTGTGAAGTGGCTCCATGAGCCGCATCTCATGCCACCCGATGAACAGGAGCGGGCCGGGTGCCGGATCGGGGTCGACTATCCTGCGCCGATGGTGGACCACAAGACTGCGCGGGAAGAATATCTCACCTTGGCCAAACAGAAGGGGACGACATGACCATCGCGCCGCTTCGCCTGGGGATCAGCCGTTGCCTGCTCGGAGAGGGTGTGCGATTCGATGGAGGGCACAAGCGGGATGCCTTTCTCACCGACCTGTTGGGGCGGTATGTCGAATGGGTGCCGGTCTGTCCCGAAGTGGAAGCCGGGTTGGGGACCCCGCGCGAAGCGATGCGGTTGGTCGGCGACCCTGATGGTCCCCGCCTCATGACCATCAAGAGCGGGCAGGACCATACGCCCGCGATCGAGGCGATGGCGAAGAGCCGCCTCCTTGAACTCGACCGGCTGGACCTGTCCGGTTACGTCTTCAAGAAGGACTCGCCGAGCTGCGGAATCGAGCGGGTGCGCCTCTATAACAAACATGGAATGCCGAACCGCAAGGGGGTGGGTCTGTTTGCCATGGCCTTCATGAAACGCTTTCCCCTGACCCCAGTGGAAGAGGAAGGTCGGCTGTGTGATCCCATTCTGCGCGAGAACTTCATCGAGCGGGTGTTTTGTTATCGGCGCTGGCGCGATCTCGTGCAGGGGGGGGCGACCAGGCAGGCCGTAGTGCGGTTCCACACGATTCACAAGTATCTCCTGCTCGCGCACAGCGTCCGGCACTACCAGACGCTTGGACGCCTGGTGGCGCAGGCCAATCAACACCGCCCGCACGAACTGGCCTCCCGATACGGCGAGTTGTTCATGCAAGCCTTGGCCGTGAAGGCGACGGTGCGCAAACACGTGAACGTTCTGCAACATATTCTGGGGCACTTCAAAGACCGGTTGACCGTGCAGGAAAAGCAGGAACTGTTGGGCGTCATTGCGGATTACCATCAGGGCCTTACGCCGCTGATCGTACCCCTCACGCTGATCAAACATTACGTCCAGGTTTTCGATGTCGAGTACGTCCATGACCAGGTGTATCTCAACCCACATCCGAAAGAGCTCATGTTACGCAACCACGTGTGACGGCGAAACTCCATCAAAGAGCGGTGTGACACGATCGACCACACTCGTCAGGAAGGAGAATGGCAGCATGGCGGGGACGACACGAGGGGTGATTTTGGTGGGGCACGGCGGAATTCCGAAGGATTGTCCGCAGGATCTCGTCACGAAATTGAAGCGGCTGGAGGCTCAGCGCCGGGCCGCGAAGTTGCCTCCGTCGCAAGAGGAACTGGAGTTGGACCGCACGATCCGAAGCTGGCCGCGCACGGCGCAGAGCGATCCTTACCAAGCAGGGCTGGAAGCCGTGGCGGCGCGGCTACGTACCCAATTGGACGGCGCGCTGTTCGCCGTGGCCTACAATGAATTTTGCGGCCCGACCCTAGAGGAATCGGTGGAGTCTCTGATCAAGCAAGGTGCCACCGAAATCACTGTGACGACGACCATGTTTACACCAGGCGGTTCGCATTCTGAGGTGGAGATACCGGAAATCTTAGACCATTTGCGCAGCCAGTATCCAAACGTGTCATTGCGCTATGCCTGGCCGTTTGATCTGACGAGGGTGGCGAACACCCTCGCGGACCAGATCCGTCGCTTCGCCTGACCGAGTGGGGTTCGCACGAGGAATGGGGGTGGGTTATGGGGAGGGGGCTACAACAGCGATGGCAGAAATGGTGGAACCGGACGGTACCCTGCGGGCTGTTGGGCTTTCTGCTGGTCGCGATGCCGAGCCCAGGCATGGCGGCTTCCCTCGAGGGCGTGACCTTCCCCGATTCGATCCATGCCGGTTCCGTGACTCTGCCACTACGGGGAGTCGGTCTCGCGAAGTTCATGCGGACGATTTCTCTCTATGTGGCCGCCCTTTATCTCCCATCGGCTTTGGAGCCCGACCGAGTGTTGGACGACGTGCCGAAGCGCCTGGAGTTGTCCTATTTCCGCAGCATCCGGAGGGCAGAGTTTGGGCGAGCCGCCACCAAGGTCTTGGCAGACAATGTTCCGCCGGAGACGCTCTCGATCCTGGCGCCGCGAATCGAACAGATGCATCGCCTCTATGAAGATGTGAAGCCGGGTGATCGGTACGGATTGACCTATCTCCCGGGAGTGGGTACCGAGCTGGCCCTCAACGGAGTCGTGAAGGGGACCGTCGAGGGTGCGGACTTTGCGGCGGCCTACTTCGCCATTTGGCTGGGGCCGGACCCCATCAACCAGGCCTTGAAGGCCCGGCTGTTGAACCGATGAGCATTCGGCGATGAGAGGAACAATGTCCATGCAGCCGATCGTGGAGCGGTTCAAGGAGACCTACCGACGGCTGAACGCCCAGACGGTGGGACGCTTGCCGGATCTCTACGCGGATGATGTGGTGTTTCAGGATCCCTTCCGGAAACTCGATGGGCTTGGAGCCGTCATGCGGTATTTTGCGGAATTGTATGCCCACGTGGAAGCCTGTTCTTTCACCTTTGACGAGGAAGTGCTGCAGGACCAGCGGGCCGTGCTGATGTGGACGATGGCACTGAGGCACCCGAAGCTCAATGGCGGGCAGCCGGTGGTGGTGCCAGGCTCCACGCACCTGCACTTCCGGCAGAAGATTCACTACCACCGGGATTATTTCGACGCAGGTGCGATGCTGTACGAACAGATCCCCGTAATCGGCATGGTCATTCGACTCATCAAGGAGCGGGTGTGAGATGAGGCGGCATCCGGTCAACGGGCGACGGGTTTGGGTCACCGGCGCATCGAGCGGCATCGGTCGAGCGGTGGCCGTCGAATTGGTGCGTCGCGGCGCCACCGTCATCGCGTCGGCGCGGAACGAGTCCCCGCTCCATCACCTCGTAGAGCAGTGCGGCGGCGACCGCCTGGCGGCAGTCCCTTGCGATGTGTCCGATCCTGTCGCTAATCGCCGGGCGGCCTCCGAGATCGTCGGTCAGTTCGGCGGCCTTGATGTGGCGGTTCTCAATGCTGGCACCTGTGAATATGTCGAGGTCGATCGCTTCGACAGCGCAGTGTTCGAGCGGACGATGCGTAGCAACTTTCTCAGCATGGTCTATGGCATCGAGGCAGTGTTGCCGCTCCTGCGACAATCACCGGCTCCTCACCTCGTCGGCATGAGCAGCACAGTGGCCTACGCGGGGCTTCCGCGCGCCGAGGCCTACGGGGCATCGAAGGCAGCCATCAGGTACCTGTTGGAGTCCCTGCGAATCGACCTGTACCGACTTGGCATCACGGTGTCCGTCGTCTGTCCCGGCTTCGTGCGGACGCCCCTCACGGACCGGAACGATTTTCCCATGCCCTTTCGCATCGAGGCGGAGGATGCAGCTCGCCGAATCGTGGATGGCATCGAAGCGGGCAAGGCGGAGATTCACTTTCCGAAACGCTTCAGTCTGGCGTTCAAGCTGTTGACTCTGCTGCCGACTCGACTCTACCTGCGCTTGTGCGCCCGGCTAGTGAGAGAGCCATGAAAATCGCCATTATCGGTAGCGGCATCGCGGGCATGACGGCGGGCCACCTCCTCCACGGCCGGCACGATCTCACCCTGTTCGAGGCGGGGGACTACATCGGTGGGCATACGAACACCGTCGAGGTCCCTTGCGAAGGAAAGACCTATGCCGTGGATACGGGCTTCATCGTCTTCAACGATTGGACCTATCCCAACTTCATCGCCCTGCTCGACCAGCTGGGCGTTGCGCATCAGCCAAGCGACATGAGCTTCAGCGTGCGTTGCGAGCGCACCGGCCTGGAATACAACGGGACCACCCTGAACAGCCTCTTTGCGCAACGACGTAATCTTCTGCGGCCGTCCTTTTACCGGATGGTTCGCGACATCCTTCGATTCAATCGTGAATCGGTCGCGTTGCTGGAGCAGCCGGGGCCCGGACCGTCGCTCGGGGCCTACCTCGAACACGAGCGCTACTCGGAGCCTTTCATTCGGAATTATCTGCTGCCCATGGCGGGGGCCATCTGGTCGGCCGGCCAGGCGACGATCTGGGACTTTCCGGCCCAATATCTGGTCCGATTTTTCAAGCACCATGGAATGTTGTCGGTGAACAACCGGCCGACCTGGCGCGTCATTACAGGCGGATCGCAGCGGTATGTTGATCCGTTGGTACGACCCTTCCGCGACCGGATAAGACTGCAATCTCCAGTGGAATCCATTGCACGCTTCCCGCAAGGCGTGGAAGTGCGGTGGCGAGACCGGCAGGGACGAGGGCAAGCCGAGCGCTTCGAGGCGGCCCTGCTGGCCTGCCATAGCGATCAGGCCTTGGCGCTCCTAGCGAACCCCTCGCCCTTGGAACAGGACGTGTTGGGTGCGATCCGCTACCAGCGAAACGAAGCGGTGTTGCATACCGATCGGTCCCTGTTGCCGAAGCGGCGACTGGCCTGGGCGGCGTGGAACTATCATCTGCTGCCCACACCGCCGGAGCGGGTCGTCCTGACCTACCACATGAACCGGCTGCAGCGTCTCGATGCCCCCTGTGAGTTTTGCGTGACCTTGAACCATGGCGAGGCGATCGACCCGGCGAAGGTTCTAAAGCGCATTGTCTATCACCACCCGGTGTATTCGCCCCAGGCGGTCGCGGTACAGGAGCGGTACGGGTCCATCAACGGGCAGCAGCGCACGTTCTATTGTGGAGCCTATTGGGGATTCGGCTTTCACGAGGATGGCGTGAAGAGTGCCATGGCGGCCTGTCGAGCGCTGGAGGCCTGGGCGCAATGAGGAGCGGCGTCTATGAGGGAACGGTGCGGCATCGGCGAATGGCCCCGGTGAGCCATGTGTTTCGGTATGCCCTGTTCATGCTCTACCTGGATTTGGACGAGTTGCCGAGTCTGTTCGACGGGCGCTGGTTCTGGTCGGCCTCGCATCCGAATCTGGCCTGGTTTCGCCGAGCGGACCATGTGGGCGATGCAGGCGTGCCGCTGGATCAAAGCGTTCGCGACCTCGTCGAAACCGCTACAGGGCGGAGGCCTGCGGGACCGATCTGCCTGCTGACCCACCTGCGGTACTTTGGGTATGTCTTCAATCCCGTCAGTTTTTACTACTGCTTCGACCACGCGGATGGGTTCTTGGAAACCATTGTGGCCGAGGTGACGAACACGCCCTGGGGCGAACGGCATTGTTATGTGTTGGATCGGACTTTGGACGAGGGCCACGGCCTTCACCACCGGTATCGATTCGGAAAGCAATTCCACGTGTCGCCCTTTATGCCGATGGACGTGGACTACGATTGGCGTTTTGGCGCTCCGGGCGAGCGTCTGATGGTGCATATGGTGAATCTGCGTGATGGGCGCCGCTTCTTCGACGCGACCATGGTTCTGACACGCCGTGAACTTACGGCCGCGTCCCTCGCGCGGACCCTGGTGCAATACCCGTTCATGACCGCCAGGGTCATCGGCGCGATTCATTGGCAGGCCTTGCGGCTGTGGATGAAACACTGTCCCTTTTACCCACACCCCAAGACACGCGCCTCGCTGGCGCAGACAGGGAGGTCTTCCGGATGAACGGTCTTATGAAGACCGACTGTGCATCGGGACCGACGGAACGGAGCCTCGTCCCGCGAAGGGAATCCGGCGCTCGCGACGGCTTCTCTATCCGGCTGGCGCGGCGCATGGTTTTCGCTCGGCTCCAGTTGATCACGCAGGGGGCCCTCACCATCGTGGAGGGCGGGCAACGGACGACCTTCGGCAGCCCGACGTCGCCTTGTCCCCTCCGGCCGGTGGTCATCATCGACGACCCCGCCTGCTATCGGGACATTGCCTGGGGTGGGACCGTCGGTGCCGGAGAAAGTTACGGCCGTGGCGCATGGAGCTGCGACGATCTCACCTCGCTCGTACGGCTGTTCGTCCTGAACCGCGCCATGCTCGATGGAATGGAGCAGGGAGCCGCCCGCTTGTCGGCTCCATTCCTGAAGCTCATGCATGGTCTGAGGCGCAACACGAAGGCGGGCAGTCGGCGGAACATCGCGGCGCATTACGACCTCAGCAATGAGTTTTTCGCGCTGATGCTGGATCCGACGATGATGTATTCCTGCGGGTACTTCGTTCGTCCTGACAGTACGCTCGAAGACGCCTCTCGCGCCAAGATCGATCTCATTTGCCGCAAGCTGCATCTGTCGCCTGATGACCACCTGCTTGAAATCGGGACCGGCTGGGGTGGGCTCGCGTGTCACGCGGCTCAGACCTTTGGCTGTCGCGTCACGACGACCACGATCTCTCAGGCCCAATACGACTGGGCGCTCCGGCGTGTTCGTGACGAGGGCCTGTCCGACCGCGTGCAAGTGCTGCTGTGTGACTATCGCGACCTGCCCTCTCTCGATATGCAATTCGACAAGTTGGTGTCGGTCGAAATGATCGAAGCGATCGGGTGGCAGTATTATGGCGCGTTTTTCGACGCCTGTTGGCGGCTGCTGAAACCGGATGGTTTGATGCTCATGCAGGCCATCACGATCGACGAGCGGTATTTCGAACGGGCCAAACGGTCGGTTGATTTCATCCAGCGCGTCATTTTCCCGGGAAGTTGTATCCCTTCGGTGATAAGCCTCTGCCACGCCATGACCCGCGCATCGGATTTCAGCTTGCTGCATGTCCAGGATATCGGCGCCCATTACCCGCCGACCCTGCGCGGCTGGCGCGCGAACATTCGGCAGAACCTGAGGCGGATCCATCAACTCGGCTTTGGCCATGACTTTCTCCGCCTCTGGGATTTCTATCTGTCGTATTGCGAAGGCGGATTCCTGGAACGATCGATTTCGACGGCGCATTTGCTGTTCGCCCGCTCCGGCTGGCGACAGGACCCCATGGCAGGATGATCAAGACCCTAGGCAATGCAGTCTTCTTTCAGCTCGGATGGTGGATCGCTATCCTGAGCGCCGGCCGGGGGCAGCCCTGGTTGGCTCCCCCGGTCCTGGGGGGGCTCCTCGCAGTGAATATCTGGAATGCGTCCCAGCCTCGCGCCATGACCCTGGTGGTCCTGGTGATTGGATCTGCCGGGTTGTTGTTGGATAGCGGGCTGACAGCGTTGGGCCTGCTCCGGTTCGGTGATCACCCCTTTGCGCCTTGGCTGTGCCCACCGTGGCTCTGTGCCCTCTGGTACCTCTTTGCCACGACGTTGCACCATTCGCTCCGCTGGCTGGAGGGGCGGAGCTGGCTGGCCGCCCTCCTCGGCGGGATGGCTGGGCCGGTCAGTTATGGGGCCGGACAGGCCTTTGGGGCGCTGACGCTGGGGCCCACCGACGCCTTGGCACTTCTACTGCTGGCTTTGCTGTGGGCTGGGCTTCTGCCGCTCTTCGTGCAGACGGCCGCGCGTATCCACGGCTCCGCGGCAGCTGGCCGTCTCCGCTGAGGTGTACTGTGATCGACCTCCCGATCGGTGTACAATCGGCCCTTCCCGAATCGAGCTGGAGGGCCCAGCGGGGGGCGGAGGACTTTTTCCAGGGAGTAAGGTGAACCATGACGGTGCGAGATGAACTGATTGCCGCCTTTCACGCCACGCAGGCGTTCAAATGGGATCCCGACAAGGGGTTCAAGCTGGCTTCGGGCTTGATGAGCCCCTTTTATGTCGACTGCCGTACCCTGATGGCGTTTCCGCATGCGCGCCACCTCGTGGCTCACTTGGCCTATGAGGCGACGAAGGAGTTGCGTATTGACTGTCTGGGGGGATTGGAGATCGGGGCCATTTCGATCGCCACCTCCATTTCTGACTTTGCCTATGCCGCGGTCCCGCGCCGCGAATGGCGGACGTTTTTTGTGC
>WBZY01001441.1_pt1 | contig 12227 bp, 11 predicted proteins | sample 5204191 | NCBI WGS metagenome assembly WBZY01 (sample SAMN12344363, study PRJNA552823) | activated sludge metagenome | biome: Activated sludge suspended growth; feature: Anammox Sidestream; material: Wastewater; isolation source: activated sludge from anammox sidestream of wastewater treatment...
ATTCTTGCGCTGGACAGACAACGGGCCATTCACGCTTTCCAAGCGGATCTGCACCTCGCCGCTTCCGATACGGCCATAAAGATCTCGTCCCACGAACTGGCCCTTTCGCACCGGTAAGCCAAAATCATTGCGAATATCCCCATTCAACGAATCCGCCTTCAGCGTTGCGTTCGCATCTGACGGTATAGTCAGGCTCACGCGGCCGTTGACGGTACTCAACGAGACCTTGCTGCCCGCCTCAAGCTGGTCAAAATCTGCCACAACCTCTCCATTTACCGTTGAAAGGTTGGCAGTCCCGCGCAAATTGCTCGCGATCACGTCCCCGTTTACAGCAGATGCCTTGGTCAGATTAACGAAATTGGAAACGCGGACCGATCCATTGACCGTCTCGATATCATCGAGCACAGCACCTCTTGGAACGGACAGTCGGAACTGGACCTCGAGCTTTCCGTTGTTCTTCCATCCCGCTTGGCGACGGCGCCAATCGTCATAATCGGTCTCTACGCTGAACGAGTCGGGGCGGGCGTCGATCTTGAGATGCACATTGGCCAACGCTTCTTTGGTATCTGCGATCTTTATCGCCTCGAGATGAACCTCGTTTCTGTCCCAAGCCTCGATGGTGATCGAGCCGTTGACATTCGAAACACTGACTCGCCCATTTGACGTTATTGGATAGGACTGTTCAAATTTCTCCTGTTCGTCACCCTGGACCGCAATGATATGGGTGGGATCGGCCGGATCAGCCGGGTTTGCCCGCTTTAGAGCGTCGCTCCCGGTTGTAAACACAAGTCCTGCAAAGAATATTGAATAAAGCCAACTCATTGATGAATCTTCTCCTTCGGAATGAAATAGAGGCTTAGCTTGCTTCTACCTCCAAAACACCGCCCTAGGCCTATTTATGACAACTAAATCACGAATTTTCCGAAGTTGTGCGGGCGACATGATAGGTCAGCATCCACTCGGCGCTCCAAACCCGACTGATGAGGGCTTGAGGGGTAACGTTCAGAATTTACTTATCATCTTCGATTTGTTACGTTATAAAGTTTGATGGACCAGGTCTAACGGAGAACGTTATGGATCTTAAACAAACACGGCTTCACATTTTGTCCCGCTCCGAGGACCTCTCGGGCAGGGCACGAACCGGCGTTTCTCTCCATTGCCATACGGAACACTCGAAGGAGATGCTCGATTTCATTCCGCACTATGCGGACAGGCTCCCCATCATCAACTATTTCTGGCATCGGGAACGAAAGAAATACCTCGCAAAAGAGGGTAAGGGAATTGATTTTTCCACGGCATATTGGTCGCCGCCGATGTCGGGGCATGCGGTCTATGAGATCGAAAGCGGTCAGATAACCGGAACCGGGCTTGAACCGATCGTTTCGGTTACCGATCACGACAGCATCCGTGCCTGCCTTGAGATCAATGAGAAAGCTGAGAATCACAAGGCTCCGATCTCGCTTGAATGGACGGTTCCGTTCGATTACGGATTCTTTCACGTCGGGGTACACAATCTGCCGAAACAGAATGCCGAGCAGATTACGGAAACGCTGCTGGACTACACCTTTGGCGATGATCCTACGGACGAGAAGCTGACCGAAATGTTCGCGATGCTGAATGACCTGCCCGGCGTTTTGGTCATTCTTAATCACCCGATCTGGGACATTGAGCTTGTCGGTGCCGAACGACACGAAGCTCTCTTGAAAGAATTCATAAAACGCCACGGCCGATGGGTTCACGCCTTTGAGGTAAATGGCTTCCGTTCGTGGTCTGAGAATAAGCGTGTTATTGAGATGGCCGAGGCCCTTGGGATACCGCTTGCGACTGGCGGCGATAGGCACGGCTGCAAGCCGAACACTGTTATCAATTTATCGAATGCGGACACCTTCGAAGGATTCGTCCACGAGATTCGGGCGGAAAAGCGAAGTGAGGTCGTGTTGATGCCCGAATATGAGCAGCCGCTCCATTCCCGCCAAATGCAGTCATTCTCGGAGATACTGAAACATTATCCAGAGTTTCAAGAAGAACGGCAGAAGTGGTTTCAACGGGTTTTCTTTGATACCGGCGACGGCAAGGGACTTGTTTCGCTCGCGTCACATGGCTGGCGGCTCGGCGGCCCTAAATGGCTTCGGGCGGCGATCTGGACGTTGGGGTTTTTGGGCAGCCCGACGATGCGGCCGGCTTTCCGCCTGGCTCGTAAGGGTAGGGATCGTGTGCCGAAGGACCTTGCTCGTGCGAAGTTTGAGATTCCGGATATGGACGAGATCGCGATCGGCATCGGCCGTGAGACGGTAGCGGAAGGCTAGTTTTTTGGACAAGGGCGAAGACACGAGCAGTAGCAAGTGTGCCTCACGGGCGAAAGCAACGCACACTCCTTACGGTTCGTGTTTCCGCCTTTAATACTTTTTTGAACCATTCTTCGAACAATCAACTACGCATTGCCTTTTTTCCCGACTCCTACCTTGAGGTAAATGGAGCAGCAATGACCAGCCAGCGACTGGTTGCGTATGCCAAGCGAAAGAACTATCCGTATCTTTGCATTCATGCAGCGAGGGAGAACGCTGCGTGGCAGGATGGAAGCGTATCGTATCTTTCGCTAAAGCGATCGCCGCTTTCCTTCTCGCTAGACGAAGAGCTCGCGTACGACCCTTTCTTTCAGCGATATTCTGGCAGGGTCGATAAGCAGCTGGACGAGTTCAAACCAGACGTGATCCATATCACGGGACTGAATGATATCAGTATTGTCGGAGCCTATCTTGGCTGGAGGCACCAGATACCGATCCTCGGCTCTTGGCATACGAATTTACACGAATTTGCCGCCCACCGCCTCGCCAAACTGCTGCGGTTTCTTCCAACTCGGTTGATCAAAAATATCACTGGATTTGCGGAAAAACGGATCCTTGACGGTGCCGTCCTATATTACAAGATGCCAAAGGTCGTTTTGGCTCCGAATCAAGAGTTGATCGATATTCTCGCATCGGGTACACACCGCCGTTCGCAAATAATGTCCCGAGGTGTCGATACCGAAAAATTCTCGCCGGAGCATCGGACCGTCGACGATGGCGTTTTTCGAATTGGGTTCGTGGGGAGGCTCCGGGCGGAAAAGAATGTGCGGTTGCTCGCGGATCTGGAAAAAACGCTGGTCGAAAGGGGAAAGACGAACTTCAAATTTCTAATCGTTGGCGAAGGCAACGAACGCAGCTTTCTTGAAGAGAATATGAAGTTTGCAGAACTGCCCGGATTCCTTGACGGTGACGAGCTCTCCCAAGCCTACGCCAACATGGACCTGTTCGTCTTCCCGTCTAAAACGGACGCCTTTGGAAATGTTGCCCAGGAAGCGTTCGCATCGGGCGTTCCGGTGATCGTGACAGATATGGGCGGCCCCAAGTTCCTCGTTGATCCCGGAAAAACCGGCTTTATCGCAAAGGACCTGGAGGAGTTTGTCGAGTATACTGTTCGATTGATGGACGACCGGGAAACACTTGCTCGGATGAAGTCATCGGCACGCGAGAACGCAATGTCAAAGTCGTGGGATGCCGTTTTCGAATCGGTCTATGAAGGATACAGGATCGCCTTTGATCTCCGAGAACGGAACGTGAAATACAAAAGATGACAACGCGGGACGAAATACACCGATCCGTCACGGAAGCGGAAGATATTGAAGAAATCCACGAGCCTGAGATCCCGCTCGGCGAAGTGCTCCGAAGCCTGATCTCGCACCCGTTGCAGATAATTACCCGCTGGAATTGGAAGTCTGCCCTGATCGGCGCATGTCTTCGTGCTTCATTCTATTTTACGGTTTACCAGGCAGCCAAAGAGAATATGCGAGCGGCGTTGACCGCTGCGACGGTTGAACTCGGATTCCGATTTTTCTCCTCGGGCGTTTCTGGCTCGCTGGTCCAATCGTTCCGCCATGCAACTCCGCCGTGGCTTGCAACATCCATCGTCACCATCTCGCTGCCGATGTTCAGTTTGTCGGTCGAATATATTACCCACAAGGTCCAGGAGACATACTTCCAGGGAGTCCTGCCTGCATCCCAAAACAATGCGCGTCAATACGCCCTTGCCTTCTCGATACTCTTCTCGGCCGTGTCGGCTATGTTCAACCTTCTGGCAATGCGTCACGGGGTACTTCTGGTCGGCGCTGGCAAGGAAACAAGGTCGCTCTGGTCCGATCTCAAAAAGATCCCCGCGTTGGTCCTCGAATTTGTAACGTATCTGCCTTTCACAATTATTCGGTTCCTCGGCGACCGTAAATTTGCACAGGCCGCTGCCGTTCTCCTCGGCTTTGGACTGTCGATCGGCTCAGTGCTTGGGATTTTCCGTGGGAAATGGTCGTGGGCATGGGTAAGCGGCCTCGGTGCCTTTGGCGGGCTTCTAGTCTGGACGGCAATCGTCGCGCTTGGGATAAAACTTCTGAACATCAGGAACAACGATCTTCCTGACGGATCGATCGAATCGACACATGCCGCCGCCGAATAAGCCGATCCGATCGGTTCACCTTACAAACTACTACCACAAGAATTCTGGCGGTATCAGCACCAGTTTCAATAACCTTCTTGCCGCGGCGGAACGACACGAGCGAGAGGTGCGTCTGATCGTTCCGGGCGAAACTGAATCGGTAGAAGATGTAAATCCTTTCGCACGCATCTATTACGTTCCGGCCAACTATTCGCCGATCTTCGACAAGCGATATCGGATAATGCTGCCGTGGCAGTATATGGTAAAGGATTCGATCATCCGCCGAATCCTGCTGGACGAAAAGCCCGATATCATCGAGGTGACCGATAAATACACGCTAAGCCTGCTCGGCGTGATGATCAGAACCAACAACTTCAAAAAACTCGGCCGCCCAATGTTGGTACATTTTTCGTGTGAGCGGATGGACGACAACATCGGCTCGTTCCTTACTGCCGGAAAATTGGGCAAATGGTTTGCTCGACGAGTGATCGGCAACTACACGATGCCGAATTTTGATTTCCACATCGCAAACTCCTCGTACACCGCCGAGGAATTTCGCGATTCTATATCGGCCGAGAAGAACCCGCACCGAAGTGAGTGGTTTCTGAATTGGTGCTGGCAAGCATTCAAGGCTCCGCGTCTTCCTATCGACGAACGTATCTTTGTCTGTCCGCGAGGTGTCGACTCTGCCCATTTCACGCCCAAACGTGTCTCAGACCGGGTGCGCCGCGAAATGATCGAGCGCTCGAGCATCCCCGAAGATGCCGTCATTCTCCTGTACGCCGGCCGCATTTCGCCGGAAAAGAATATCGGGCTGCTGGTCGACTTGATGACGCGGCTTGCCGTCGAAAACGACCAGGACTTCCGGCTGCTCGTAGCCGGAGCCGGCCCACAGGCCGATTGGCTCAAGGTACAAACGGATCGAAAGTCACCGGGAAAGGTCGTACAACTCGGCCATCTGGACAAAGAAACGCTCGCTGACTATTACGCCAACGCCGACATTTTTGTCCACCCGAACCCGAAAGAACCGTTTGGCATTGCTCCGCTGGAGGCAATGGCCTCCGGCGTCCCGACGGTCGCTCCAAATGGCGGTGGGATACTCTCATACGCAACGAACGAGAATGCATGGCTGGTTGAGCCGACCGGTGAAGCATTCGTCCAGGCTATCCGCGAGATCGTTGAGAATGAGCCGCTGCGTTCAAGCAAGACAGCTCGAGCCCTTGAAGCCGCGAGAGCCAACACGCGGGAGGCGTCGACCGATAGATTGTTTGCGACGTACGATCTGATGTACGCGGCCTTCATCGACCGCCGTGAGATGTTCACGGACCTGGAAATGTCCAAGAGCTTTGATTTTGTCCGAAACCTTCTGAATTAGAAGAATAGTCAGCGAGTGAGCAGGACTCTACGTTCCTGGCCGGCATACGTTAATATAGATCGATGCTCGAACTTGTATTCGCCAACCTTAAGGCCCGCCCGTTCCGAACGTTGATCAGCGTCATCGGCGTGGCGCTCGGCGTTGTCCTGGTTGTGCTGTTTACCGGTCTGGCCCGCGGAATGACTAACGAGATGGCAAAGCGGGCCACAAATTGGAAGGCAGAGATCGTCTTCACTCGTCCGGGCGGCATGGACCTGACCAGCTCAACGCTGAACGTGAATACGGCGTATGTCGAACGCCTGAGCCAGATCGACGGTGTACAGTCGACCACCCCCGTCGGCAGGTACATTACCCCAAGTACTAAAGGCCGCTTCGGCATCCAGCAGCTCGACGGGATCAATTGGGATGAGTTTGCCGCGATGAACGAGATGGAATTGGTTGAAGGCAGGCCTCCGCAGGCCAGCGATGAAGCTATTCTCGACGAACGGCAGATGCGTGATGATAGGTTGAAACTTGGCGATACGATCGACCTGTTCGGCAACAAGCCGTATAAGGTCGTTGGCGTCTTTTCTCCCCCGTCGGGGTCGCGAATCAAGATCTCGCTTGCGGCAATGCAGGAAGCTCTCGAGGCGGAAGGAAAGTGCACATATATTCTGGTCAAGGTCCGCAACGGTGCCGATCCGGCCGCTGTCGCCGCGCGGATAAACGAAACGCTTCCCGGCAACAAGGTCAACCTCACCAGCGACCTCGTCATCGACGCTCAGGAACGAATTCCCGGGCTCAATACGTTCCTTCGCGTCCTCGTCGGCCTTGGTGCATTCGTCAGTATCATCTTTGTCCTGCTTTCGATGTACACGACCATTACTGAACGCCGAAAAGAGATCGGAATTTTGAAATCGATGGGCGCCACAAAAGGCTTCATTATCCGAACCATCGAAGGCGAGGCATTCCTGATCGGCGTACTCGGCGTGATGCTTGGGCTGGCGGTTGCATTGGCCGCTTCCCTTGGCATCGGGCGAGCGTTTGAACTCGCCTTTGAATTCTCGCGCGGATGGGTCGGTACGGCAGTGCTGATCGCTATCGGCGGCAGCCTCATTGGTGCGTTGTACCCGGCCTGGCGAGCCTCAATGATCGATCCGGTCGAGGTCATGGCGAACGAATAACAGGCGTCATATGCCGATGGTCAGATGAACAACACAATCCTGACGTCAGCGATCCAGGATAAACACCTTCTGTCGAAACAAGGCTTTCTCCAAAAGCTCTTTGCCGTTTGGTTCGACGCATTTGTTTACAATCAGATATGGGAAGACCCTCGCGTTGACCTTCAAGCTTTGCAACTTAACGATGACTCTCGTGTGCTGACTATCTCCTCGGGCGGCTGCAACGCGCTGAACTACCTGTTGGAAGACCCGCGATCGATAACTGCGGTCGATCTGAACCGGCATCACATCTATCTCCTGAACCTAAAGATCGCCGCCCTCCGATATCTGCCGAAATACGACGACTTTTTCGATTTTTTCGGCCGCGGCAAGCGTAGCAATACGGGTTCTCTCTATCTTCGCTACATCGCTCCGCATTTGGATCAGGACACTCGCCGTTTCTGGGAATCGAACACGCTCGGCGGCGGCTTTCTTTACGGCGAGCGGATCAGCTTTTTTCGAAACTCCGGACTTTACGATCATTCGCGAAACGGCTATTTCCTTCATTTCTTCCATCGTCTTGCAAAGCTTTTCGGCTGCGACCCCGAACGAGTGCTCGAGGCCGTTTCGATGGATGAACAAGCCGAGCTTTACGCCAAACACATCGACCCTTTTTTCGATACCTTTCTTATCCGCGCGATCGGCAAACTACCGATCACAATGTTCGGGCTCGGAATTCCGCCGCAGCAGTATGAAGAACTAAAAACTGATCTGGGCGACGGCAGGACCGTTATCGACGTTTACCGCGAACGCGTCCGACGCCTCGCCTGCGACTTCCCGGTTGATGAGAATTATTTTGCCTGGCAGGCGTTCGCGCGGAAATACGATACCGGCGATAGAAAGGCTCTGCCGGCATATCTAAAGGAGCAATACTACGAAAAGCTGAGGTCGAACGCCGACCGGTTGACGACCGTTATTGGCTCCGTCACAGACATCATAGGAAACAGCGAACCCGGCACATTCAACCGCTTCGTTCTTCTCGACGCGCAAGACTGGATGAACGCCGAACAAATAACCGAACTCTGGACGGCGATCGCCGAAAAGACCGAACCCGGAGCACGTATCATTTTCCGTACGGCGGGATCGGCATCTCGTGTCGAGACCGATCTGCCCACGGAATTAAGGTCCAAATTCTTTTATGAAGCAGATCTGTCGCATGCACTCTTCCAGCAGGATCGAGCCTCGATCTATGGCGGATTTCATCTCTACGTCAAAAACTAAAGCCCGCTATCGCCCGTCCGCCTATGCCTGACACTTTCGAGAATATGGACCGTATGTATCGCCTTCAGCGGTATTTCTACGACATTACCCGCAAATTCTATTTACTCGGACGTGATCAGCTTTTGAACGAAATGGAGATCCATCCGGGCGAACACGTGCTCGAGGCAGGCTGCGGCACCGCGCGAAACCTGATCATCCTTGCCCGCCATTTTCCTGACACTCATTTCTATGGGCTTGATGCTTCTGCGGCGATGCTTGAAACTGCGCAAAAGAAGATTGGCAGGGTGCCCACGAAAAATATCACTCTTAAAACTGCACTCGCTGACGAATTTACACACGACGGTACATTCGGCCTGAATGCTCCGTTTGACAAGATCTTCTTCTCCTATTCCATCTCGATGATCCCGCCGTGGCGAGAATCGATCGACAATGCGCTCAAGAATCTGAGGCCGGGCGGCACGCTTTATCTCGTTGATTTTTTCGATCAGAAGGATATGCCCGCTTGGTTCCGAAGGCTTCTCAAATGGTGGCTAAAGAAGTTCCATGTCCAATTTTGGAGCGGCCTTTTGCCGTATCTTGCGTCTATGACCGAGAACGGCAGCGTTGATCTGAACATAAGGCCGTTGTTCCGCCGATATTCGTTCATCGCAAAATTGAAAAAATTATCTACTTCAGATTAACCCTTTTTTTTCAGCGTTTATAGTACTTATCTTAAAGCATTAGACGAACTGTTGTCTGCACTCCAGCTCAGAAAACACATTGACAAATGTTTCATCTATGAAATATAGTCTAAATCACAGCACAGACTGGCCTAATTGATTGGAATGCGGGATCTGAGTCTGGTAAAAACCTTAACCCATCTCAAAGAGGAAAGGAAACACTCAGATGAGGTCTTTCTTGAATCCGTGGGGCTGGCCTTTACAAGAGGCACGCTGGCCGAATTCGCCGGCGGGCCAAGCACGGGCAAGACAAGCCTGACGTTATCTCTTTTATCAAAGCTGACGCGTGCCGGCGAAGTTTGTGCGGTGGTCGATTCGGCAAACGGTTTCGACCCCTGCTCAGCAGCCACTTGCGGCGTCGAGCTTCAAAATCTTTTATGGGTACGCTGCGAGGGCAACATCGAGAAAGCATTTATGTCTGCCGATCATCTTGTCCAGGCAAAGGGGTTTGGTGCGGTCTGGCTGAATCTGATCGGCCTGTCAAGACGCCATCTGCGAATGGTTCCAAAGACGTATTGGTACCGCTATCGCACCCGGATAAAGGAAACGCCTACGCTGCTGCTGGTCACATCGGAAGAGCCTGTTACGGGCTCTGCCTCGCAGCAGGCATTTACTCTCGATCGCGCGCCGGCAGCCTGGTCAGGTACCGGACGATTCAAATTATTGAAGGAGCTGCCGCTCAGCATCCATTCGCGAAAGGAATTTTATGGGAGGCCGTTATCCACAAAGGCGGAGTTCGATCATAGCATCGATTTTTAGCTCCTATAGGAGCGGCATGTTATTGAATTCATTAAATATGCTGTCGCCTACGGGGCCGAGGCTTTCGATGTCGTCCGCTATCGCGGGCTATGAGCAATGTTCAAACTGTACGCTTGCATAATTTCAGCCAACGCAAAGGATGATAAAGCTCCTATTTTGTCGATCGCACAGGACTTTTCCTCTGGCATTGAAATGTTGGAAGACGGTGTGCTGTTCGACGTGAGCGGCTTACAGGATCTGATCGGCGATGCTGACGAGATCGCCCGGCGGATAGAATTAAAGCTTAAAGAGCACGAACTTGCGGCCAACTCCGCCGTCGCCGGATCGGCTGACACAGCCATTCTGATGGCACGGCAGACCGCCGATGTCAATACATTCTCGCAGCTTCCCTTGCGAGATCTGCAGATCGATAACGACACGCTGGATATTTTCGACGCTCTAGGCATCCAAAAGATCAGCGACCTGCAACAAATTCCCGCCCACGACCTGATAAACCGTTACGGCCAAAAGTTTCGCGATGTCATCGACATCATCGAGCAAAAAGGCAGCCGTATCCTGACGCCGAACGTTAAAGAGAACAGCCTGACATGGGCCTACGACCTCGACTTCCCCGTCGAAGATTTCGAACAGCTCATCTTCGTCGTCAATCATGGCCTCGGCAAACTTTTTGCACGAATATCTTATTTGGCCATGAGCACCGAACATCTCGATATTCATCTCGGGCTGCGAAAAAAAGAGGAGAAATTTTACGAGATCAAAACATCATTTCCCACGCTTGAAAGGGCATTTTGGCTGAAGCTGGTAAATTTGCGCATCGCTCTCGACCCGCCCGCGTCTGAGATAATTTCCGTCCGCGTCGTCACGCATTTCACACGCCCTCGCCCGAACCAACGCGGGCTGTATTCGGTCTCTCGCCCTGAGCCGGAAAGCCTTTTGCTGACCGTCAACAAGATCAGAAAACTCGTCGGCGAGGCCAATGTTGGCGTGCCGGTTTTGCTGGATCAGCGCGTCGAGCGGCCATTCGCACTAGATGGAACGCGGACGCCCTCGTCCTCAAACACCGTCCGAAATGGAGAAACTCTGAGCGGCACTTCGCGACGGGAGCTCCCGCGTTCAGCGATCGTCGCATTCAACTATTTTCATCCGCCGCTGCGAGCCGAGATATGCGTGAGCGAAGGTTGTCTGACTTTTATCCGCACACAGCATTTTAGCGGCCGCGTCATCGAGTACGGCGGCGCCTGGCGAGCAAATTCGTGCTGGTGGGATAAGTTATGGAGTACGCAGGAATGGGACATCGAGATCGAAAATGCCGGCATTTATCGTCTCGCAAGAACCTCGGGCGAGTGGTTTGTGGTGGGGGAATATGACTAGAGAACAAGGCTTAGTAGGTATCTTCGCGGCGTCTAGCGAGACGAAGGATCACGATCAACAGCACACGATCGTGAATTTCATAAATTATTCGATAATTACCGACCCGAATGCGATAAAGACCTTCTTCATCAACTAGTTTTTTGTAACCGAAAGGTCGCGGGTCACTAGCAAGTTTATCGATGGCGTTTTTGATCTTGTCAGCTGTTTGACTATCCAGACGACGCAGAACTTTAAGAGCAGATCTCTTAATGTCGATATGATATTTCACGCGCCCAATAACGCTTTAGCATCTTCCCAAGCGATAGATTCTTCCTTTCTGGCGCGACGGGCAGCGCGAATATCCGAGACGTCCTCCGCTGAAAGGGTCGAGGAGTCGATACGAACTCCGGATGAATCCAAAACTTCGATAAGTCTGGAGGCAACGCTTTTATCCACCTGATAACGACGTTTTAAACGGTTTGGAGTTTCAATAACGATTTGGCCCATATCTTGAGTATAACAAATGTTCTGCGAACTTCACACACGATCTGCATTCAGCTTTTTGGCTTCGGGCTCGCAGCCGCAGAGCTTGGCGGAGCGAGCGGCCGCATTAAATATTCCGGCCGCTGCCTTGCTCGACCGCGACACGGTTGCTGGTGCGGTGCGATTTCATTTTGAGGCGAAAGAGCAAGGCATAAAACCGATCATCGGTGCCGAGATAACAATGGACGACGGGAGTGTTTTGCCGCTTGTCGCGATGAATTTGAAGGGCTATCAGAACCTTTCAAAACTGATCACAACGATCAGGCTTCGAAATAAAAAGGGCGAGCAATTTGCGACGCGCGAGGACATCGAGAATCACTCCGACAACCTGCTTTGCTTCACCGGCGGCCCGGACGGTTTTTTGCACAACAGCATAAAGAACGGCCTCGGCCAGATGGACGCGGCTTGGCTGAAATACGTCTTTGGCGGCCGGCTTTACATCGAACTCCAGCGGCATCACCTGCGTCATGAAGAGCATATGAACCAGCAGCTTCTCGCTCTCGCACACAAGCTGCACATTCCCTATTTCGCCTCGAATGGGCCGTACTACGCCGACCGACACGACCGCGAGTTGTTCGACGTTTTCACCTGCATAAAAAA
>WBZY01001445.1_pt1 | contig 12208 bp, 10 predicted proteins | sample 5204191 | NCBI WGS metagenome assembly WBZY01 (sample SAMN12344363, study PRJNA552823) | activated sludge metagenome | biome: Activated sludge suspended growth; feature: Anammox Sidestream; material: Wastewater; isolation source: activated sludge from anammox sidestream of wastewater treatment...
CGAATCCCGGCGCCCGCCGGGAACGGGGGAACCAGAACCAGGTTATCGATTGGGGCTAAGCGCGTTCTTGCGCCGGTGACTTCCGACACCGAGCCCGTCAGCTAACCCCGTAGACTCGTCGGAGGCGTTGGCCTCCCAAGACCGATGGACGCATCCACGTGTGCGTCCCGCATCTGAGGAGGTGAGATTCGTGAGAACGGCTCTTCACTTGCTTCGTGCTGCCCGGGCTATGTCCCGGCGCGGTCACTCTCATCCGGGGCGCCATCCCTGGGGGCGCGCAAACGCGTCTCCGGGGCGCGGCCCCGTGATGGTCACGCCGCAGGCGTGGGAGCTCGCACCCGTGCCGATTCGCTACTCCAATCTCCCTCCACACGGCTCTCGCGACTGAACGCTGTCGCGCAGCCGGAATGGCCGCATTCGGCCAAAGGAGGTCATGCCATGTCGTTTTCGAGGATTGTCCCGCTCCCGGTGGGCGGGCCTGCCCGCGTTGGCGAGGCGGGCCGGGACCCGCTTTTCGACGCCTGGGAGGCTCTGAAGGAAGCGCGCGCGGTGCCCTTTGACACGCGCAATCCGGGGTTCTGGCAGGAGCGGTTCACGGTAGCCGTGGCTCGCGCTGCTTCGGCGATACGGGACCACGTGTACGAAGTGGAAGGCGAACGCTCGCCGCTGGAGTGGGCGTTCAAGGCGCGGGTGAGCGGCCAGGTGATGATGCGCCAGTTCGCGGAGCACCTGCCCTTGAAACAGAGAATCGACCGCGTGCTGAGGGACCTGCGCGCGCTGCGCACGGCCGCACTCCCGCGGGTGATAGACTTCAGCGAACAGATTGTGGAACTTGAGATCGCGGTTGCCCGCCACCACAACCGGCTCAGGGAGATCCTGAGCGGGGCAGAAGAGCCGCAGTTGGCCGCAGCAGGGGCGGGAGCGGGAGCCGCTGTGCGGCGGAGGGTCCGATGAGCAGGCTCATAATTGTTGACAACCGGCTCCCCGTTACGGTTAAGGCGACGGAGTCGGGACCCCGGATTGAGTACTCGTCGGGCGGGCTGGCCGTGGGATTGCGCGGCGTTCACCGGCCCGGCGAGAGCACCTGGATAGGCTGGCCCGGCGAGATGGCCGAAGGCGATGCAAGCGCCGGGGCAAAGCTGCTGGGCGAGATCGAGGAGCTGGGCTGCAAGCCGGTCACGCTCACCGCGGAACAGGTGCACGACTTCTACGAAACGGTTGCCAACGAGCTCCTGTGGCCGGTGCTGCATTCGCGGCTCGACAAGATCCCGCTGCGCCTGAGGGGCTGGGAAGGTTTCCGCGAGGTGAGCGCCCTGTTCGCCCGGGCAGTGGTCGAAACTTACCGGCCCGGCGACCTGGTCTGGGTGCACGACTACCACCTGGCGCTGGTGCCGCAGATGGTCCGGGAGCAGCTTCCGGATGCGAGGATCGGGTTCTTCCTGCACGTGCCGTTTCCTCCCGAAGAGGTTTTCCGCTGCGTTGCCGAGAGGGAGGAACTGATCACGGGGATGATGGGCGCTGACCTCATCGGGTTTCACACGCCCGGCTATGCGACGAATTTCCAGCAGACCGCAAGGAGCCTCCTGCGGATCGAAGGCGGCGGCGCCACATTCGCGTGGCAGGGCCGATCGGTGCGCGCGGGCGCCTTCCCAATGGGGGTGGATACGGGCGCATGGACGCGGCGCGGTGCCGATGCTGAAGTCCGGGAGATGGCGGCGTCCCTTCGCAGCGCGAACGGCAGCAGGCGCCTTGTGGTCGGGATCGACCGTCTCGACTATACGAAGGGGATCCCACGCCGCCTGCTGGCGATAGAGGAGATGTTCGAACGCGGCCTGGCAGACCCCGGGGACACGCGCATGATCCAGGTTTCGGTACCTTCCCGCGAGGGGGTGGACGCCTACCAGGAGATCAGGCGCGTGACCGATGAACTCACGGGGCGAATAAACGGGCTCTACTCGACGGTAGACAACGTGCCTATCCACAGCCTGTACCGCTCGCTTTCGGCCGACGAGGTGGCAAGCCTTTATCTCGCGGCGGACGTGATGCTGGTCACGCCGCTACGCGACGGCATGAACCTGGTGGCGAAGGAGTTCGTGGCGACGCGGGTGGATGGCGACGGCGTGCTTGTGTTGAGCGAGTTCGCCGGGGCAGCGGCTGAACTGCGAGAAGCGCTGCTGGTGAACCCGTATTCCACCGAGGACGTGGCCTCGGCGGTGGCCCGCGCCCTGGCCATGCCAGCGCATGAGCGGCGATGGCGCATGGAGCGGCTGCGGATGCGAGTGGGCGCAAACAACGTGAAGCACTGGGCCGAGTCATTCCTTTCCGAGCTGGCCCGTCCACTGCCGGCGTACCGCTCCGAGGTGGCGGCCATCGGCACCGGTTAGCCGGCGAGCGGTCAGGTTACGGTGCGTTCGAACTCTGAATCGGGCACGCGCCCGGGAAGCGCGGCATCAATGTGGTGTTCGCGGACCCAGTCAGTTCGGGCCTGCCAGTGGGCCGGGTGGCTGGCCCATCCGTGGGTGCGCTCTTCGACCCACTTCCAGTCGGCCCAGCAGAGCAAGGCGGCATCGAGGTCGCGGCGGGCGAGGCGACGGATCTCGCGCATTGCGGGGTCGCGCTCACGCTTGCGCTGTTCCACTTTGTCCGCGAGAAGGATGACCTTCGCAATGAGCGGCATCTGGCCGAGACCGAGGGTATGGTCACGCACGGCGGCAAGCGCGTCTTCGTCGGTGACTGAGAACTTGTCGTGAAGGACGGCGGCGGCCACCGGGCCGTGCAGCAGGATGGGGTTGGCCTCGTCTTCGGGCAGGATGGGCAGGCCGCATTCGCGAGCCATGCGAAGCTGGCCGGCGGGGGCAAAGGAGCGGAACAGGTCATGCCCCCAGGCGGCGAGCTCAACGCGGGCGGGGTCGAGGTCCCAGCGGGCGGCGAGGTCCAGAGCCTCGGCGGCGACGCGCTCAACGTGGCGAATGAGGCCGGAAGGGCGAGTCTGCATCTCGGCGCGAACGGCAACTAGCTGCCGTTCGATGGTGCCGTGCATCAGCCTTCGGGGCCCAAGGTCCGGCCACCCAGGAGATGGAGATGCAGGTGGGAGATGGTCATGCCTGCGGCGTCGCCCACGTTGAAGGCGAGACGGTAGCCGGGCTCCCACACGCCTTCGAGGCGCGCTACTTCTGCCGAGAGCATAAACATGCCGGCCAGCACGTCGCCGTGAACCCATTCGAAGTCGCGGCCGGATTCGATGTGGACGCGGGGGATGATCAGGTCATGGATTGGGGCTCGCGGGTTTATGTCGCGAATCGCAAATGCGAACTCGTTTTCTGTGACCTTCTGGGCGGGTACCTGGCCGGAATTCATCTTGCAAAACAGGCAGTCAATCATCGCGCCGCATTGTAGCAGGAGTCATTGAGCAGGCGCCTGCCGGCCGTCTTCGAGCGATTGGCGGACTTTGCGCCGCTGGATCTTGCCGTTGGCGGTGACCGGCAGTTCTTCGACCTGGTGGATGAGCCTGGGGATCTTGAAGCCGGCGAGCCGGGCGCGAAGGAAGTCCTCCAGGCCGGCGAGGCTGGCACCCTCGCCGGCAACGACAGCAGCAGCGACAAGCTGGCCCCACTGCTCATCGGCGATACCAACGACGGCGACGGCCTTGACCCCGGGGAAGGCCATGATGGCGGCTTCGACTTCGGCGGGATAGACGTTTTCGCCACCAGTGACGATGAGGTCATCGCGGCGGTCGAGCACGTAGAGGTAGCCTTCGGAATCCAGGCGGCCAATGTCGCCGGTGTGCAGCCAGCCATCGACGATGGCCGAGGCGGTGGCATCGGCGTTTCCCCAGTAACCCGCGGTGACGGTGGGGCCCGAGACGAGGATCTCGCCGGGTTCGCCTTCCGGCGCATCGATGCGGACGCGGGTGGTGATAAGCGGCTTTCCGGCGGACCCGAGGTGGGCGACGGTCTCGGCCGGGGTGATGGTGGCGACCTGGCTGGCGGCCTCGGTGAGCCCGTATGACTGGACCACGGGAAGGCCACGGGCGAGGGCGCGCTCAAGAAGCGGTCCGGGCACGGGGCCGCCACCGGCCATCACAATACGCACGGACTCGGGGTAGGGGAGCGCATCGGCCTCAAGCATGCGCTGCAACATGGTGGCAACGACGGAGATGATCGAGACACCTTCATCACGAAGGGCACGGTTCACTTCGTCTGCATCGAACCGGGGATGGACGACGGCGGTAGTGCCGTAGATGACGCTGCGCAGGAGGATGGAGAGGCCGCCGACGTGGAAGAGGGGCATGCAGGCCAGCCAGCGGTCGTTGGGATCGAGACCAAGGTTGAACGCGGAGGCGGCAGCGCTCGCCCAGAAGTTGCCGAAGGTGAGCATTGCCCCTTTGGGGCGACCGGTAGTGCCGGAGGTGTAGATGATGCTGTGGACGTCATCGAGCGAGAGGGTGGCGCGCAGGTTAGCCGGGGGCGATTCGCGCTTCAGGGGAAGCGGCAATGCCGGGATGCCGGCAGCACGCGCGGCCTTCGTGGCGGCCTCCAGTGTCGGCGGGTGGCAGAGCACTGCCCGGGCGCCAGAGTCGCGAAGCTGCCATTCGAGCTCTTCCGGGGAGAGGCGGGTGTTGAGAGGGACTAGGATCGCCCCCGACCGCGGGACGGCATGCACGCTCTCTACGAATTCGAGCGAATTCTCTGCCAGCAGGCCGACGCGGTCACCGGGCCGGATACCACCGAAGACTAGGGCGCTGGCAAGCGCGGCAGCGCGGCGGTCGAGCTCGGCGTAGGTGATCCTGTGTGACTCGAAGATCACCGCGGGGTGCCCCGGCAGGGCCGAGGCCCGGTGGGAAAGCCAATCGGGCAGCAGTGAGTTCACAGGGCGGCCTCGCGGACAGGACCGATGGCGACTTCGGACAGCGCAAGCTCATCCACCACCAGGCCGAGCCCGGGTTCGCCCGTGATTGTCATCAGGCCTCGCGTTAGCGGCGGAACGCCCGAGACGATGTCTCGTGTAACGTGCTGAAGGGTGGCAAGGCCGCAGGCAGGCATCGGGTCCGGAAGGAGACCGGCCATGTGGGCGGCCAGAGCAGTGCCAACGCCACTGTCGAACGTGGTGGTGACGATGGTTGCCAGCCCTGACTCCCCGGCGAGGTGCAACATGCGCAGGGCTTCGCGCAGGCCTGTGACCATGGGCTTCAGCACCACCGTCCCCGCAGCGCGGGAGCGAATGATCGCTTCGAGGTCGGTAAGCGAACGGCAGCCCTCATCGACGGCAACCGGGATCGGAGAGAGGCGGGCCACGGCCGCAAGACGTTCGAGCCCGGCGCCGGGCGCAAGTGGCTGTTCGCAGAGGGCGAGGTCAAGGGCGGCAAGGCGTTCGAGAGCAGCCAGTGCGGCTTCCTCTGAGGCCCACGCGCCGTTTGCGTCGATGCGCAGGACGGGGCCAGGTCCCAGCACGCCTCGCACCGCTTCGATTCGAGCGAAAGCAGCGTCGACGCCGGCGGTGATCTTGACCTTGAAGGTGGTGAAGCCCCCGCACGCGAGGTCGCGCGCCTGCTCAGCGGCGGCCGCGGGGCCGGTGGCGTCGATGACAGCGTTTACCGGGATTTCGCGAGGCGGGGGAGGGACGTCGCGGCCGGACTGCCGGGCGAGCCAGGAGAAGAGGGGCAAGCGGGCGCGGCGTGCCATCAGGTCTGCAAGGGCCGTCTCGAGGCCGCAGCGCGCGGCGGCGGCAGACCCCGGCGCGAAGCCGCGAAGGTCCCAATCCGCCTGCCACATCTGTTCGACGGAGAGGCCGCGGCCCTGGCGGGCGAGCTCTGCGAGGGCGGCAGCGGCTTCCTCCGCGGAGCCGCCGCCAAATGACGGCAGCGGTGAGGCTTCACCGAGCCCGGAGGGGCCGGATGGCAAGTGCAGACGCACAAGGAGGCCTTCGCGTGAGGAGATCTCGCCGTGGGCAGCGGCGAAGGGGAAGCGAAGGGTGAGCCGGAAAGGCTGCCATGTGAGCGTGGCGGTCACAGTATCAGGCTAGGGGAAGGTTCTTCGCTTGAGAAGGCGGCTATTCAGGGCCTGCGAGGGAACTTCTGCGTGTCGGAGTAGGCAGGCGGGCGCTTTTCGAGGAAGGCGTCGCGGCCCTCTTTCCCCTCATCGCTCATGTAGAAGAGCATGTTGGCGTCGTGCGCGAGCTGGGTGATGCCGACGAGCCCATCCATCTCGGCATTGAATGAAGCCTTGAGCAGGCGGATGGCGAGCGGGCTGTGGCGCAGGATCTCCTTTGCCCACTTCACGCCTTCCGCTTCGAGTTGTTCGAGCGGGACGACGGCGTTGACGAGGCCCATTTCGAGCGCCTCTTTCGCATCGTACTGGCGGCAGAGGTACCAGATTTCGCGGGCCTTCTTCTGGCCGACGAGCCGCGCAAGCTGTGAGGCGCCGAAGCCGCCATCGAAGCTGCCCACACGCGGGCCGGTCTGGCCGAAGCGGGCGTTTTCGGCGGCGATGGTGAGGTCGCAGATGACGTGGAGGACGTGCCCGCCGCCGATGGCCCAGCCGGGAACAAGCGCGATGACCGGCTTTGGCATGGCCCGGATGAGCATGTGGAGGTCGGTGACGTGGAGCCGGGGGAGCCTGTCCTCGCCAACGTAGCCGCCGTGGCCGCGTACCCGCTGGTCCCCGCCGGAGCAGAAGGCGCGGCCGCCCTCGCCGGTGAAGAGGACGACGCCAATACCGGTGTCGTCGCGGGCATCGTTGAAGGCGGCGAGCAGCTCAATGACGGTCTTCGGGCGGAAGGCGTTGTGAAGCTCCGGACGGTTGATGCTGATCCGGGCGATGCCTTCGGCCTTCTGGTAGATGATGTCGTCGAAAGTCGCGGCTGACTGCCAGGCAATGGTCATGGCTGGTTCCCTTCTTGAGGTCCGGTTTCCGCGAGGAAGGTGGTGACTTCAGCGGCGCAGAAGCCGGGGTTTTCGATCTGGGCGGCGTGCCCGGCAGCGGGAACGGAGACGAAACGGGCGGCCGGCATGGCGGCGGCCATCTCCCTTCCGATGGCAACGTACTTAGCGTCCTCCTCCCCGGCAAGCAGGAGGGCCGGGCGCGTCATCGTGGGGAGGCGGTCGAAGAGTGCTTCCTGTGACCCGGTGCCCATGCCGCGCAGGCTGTTGACGAGGCCCACAGGGTCGTTGGCGAGCCGCCCCGAGCGTATCCGCTCGCGGACTTCCTCCGGGAGGCGCGCCTGGGAGGCAAAGATTGGGAGCCGCTCCCAGTAGCGCACGAAAGCGGTCACGCCATCGGTCTCGATGTGCTGGGCAACGGCCTCATCGGAGTTGCGGCGGGCGGCGCGTTCTTCTTCGGTGGGCAGGCCAGGCGAGGCGCCGATGAGCACGAGCCGGTCCACGCTCCCCGGGTGGTAGGCCGCGACGGCGAGCGCCGTGCGCCCGCCCATGGAGTAGCCAAGCCAGTGGGCACGGGGGTTGCCGGTACGGCCCACGGCGCACACGAGGTCGGAGGCAGCCTGCCGCATGCGATAGTGGTCAAGCGCGGCCGGCTTGTCGGAATGGCCATGGCCCACGATGTCGATGGCGATAGTCGTGAAGCGGTCACCAAGGTGCCGGAGGAAGGGCTCCCAGGACGCGGCGGAGCCGGTGAACCCATGGAGCAGGACGAGCGGTGGACCCGATCCGGAAACTTCGACGTTGAGGTAGAAGCCGGGGGCAACGGCGATGCGGTTCATGTTGAGGCGGGAGCCGGCGAAGGCGCCCAGGCAGCGCTGGCGGCGGCGGCCCAGGCCTCGCGGTGCAGAGCGACGTTTCGCTGGCGGCCGGTGCGCAGCTCGATGACGTTGAGGCCGCCCCCGGTGAGGGCTGAGCGGAACCCGGCCCAGTCACGAACAAGGGTATGGCGCCCGCCGAAGAGCGCGACGGCGTGGGAGAAATCGAGCCCCGAGGGGGTGCCGAACCACTCTTCGAAAACGTCCGGGTGGGAAGCCTGGGGCAGGTAGCCGAAGATTCCGCCGCCATCGTTGTTGACCAGGACGATGGTCAGCGAGAGCCCGTGCCGTTTCGCCGCCCAGAGGCCGGTGAGGTCGTGGTAGAAGGAGAGGTCGCCGATTACGAGGACGACGGGCCCGCGGGCGGCCGCCGCAGTTCCCAGCGCAGAGGACGTGACACCATCTATCCCGTTGGCGCCCCTGTTTGAGAGCAACCGCAGCTGTTTGGCGTCGCTGAACAGGAACGAATCGAGATCGCGCACCGGCATGCTGTTGCCAACAACAATGGTGGCGCCTGCGGGAAGGGCCGCCTGGAGCTCCAGGAACACGCGCCCTTCGAACGGCTCTTCGAAGCTGGCGCAGGCGGACCGCATCGCCTCGCGGGCGGCGCGGTCGCGAGCGAGCCAGCCTGCAGCCCAGCCGGGCTCGCTTCCGCTGCCGGGCGGCAGCATGGCTCGGAGCGCGGCGGCAGTGAGCGCCGGAGAACCGGAGAGGCGATGCGTGGTGAGGGCGTCGGGGTCGCGCCACGAGCCGGGCAGATCGGCCTGGATGTGCGCGGACGAACGGTGGCGGACCAGGAACTGGCCGGTCGCCTTGGATGTTGGTATCGCTCCAAAGCGGAGGATGCAGTCAGGTGCGATGGCGCCGGAACGAGGGTCGCGGAGGACCGCGTCATAGGAGTCGAGGATGCGGGAGCGGTCGTGGGCGCCGGTGCGGAGGCCGCTGAGGGGGTCGGCAAGCACGGGGGCATCGAGCGCGGCGGCGAGGGCGGCGACCTCACTGGCAGGGAGGCCCCCGGTCTCCGGTCCCGCCACGATCAGAGGTCGCCGGGCGTGGGCGAGCACATTCGCCGCAAGCTCAAGTTCGGCGGTGGCAGGCGCGGGTTGGGCACGGACAGGCTCGCCAACCTCGATGACGCCGGGCGCCGGGGGCGGATGCTCGCCGGGCGCGGCAACAAGTGGCTCGTCGAAGGGCATGTTCAGGTGGACGGGGCCAGGCAGGTCACCAAGCGAGACGTGCACGGCGCGCGTGGCAAAGGCAGCGAACCGGGCTGCGACCGCGGTGTCGCCGGACGGGAGGGGGAGGTCGGCAGCCCAGCGGACGTTCGGGCCGAACATGCCGGGCTGGGGGATCGTCTGGGGGGAACCGGCGTCGCGCAGCGCGGGCGGGCGGTCGGCAGTACAAACGATGAGGGGGATGCGCGAAAGGCTTGCCTCGGCGATGGCCGGGTGGAAGTTGGCAGCGGCGGTACCGGAGGTGCAGAGGAGAGCCACGGGGCGGCCGCTGGTGCGCGCCAGGCCAAGCGCGAAGTAGGAGGAGGCCCGTTCGTCGAGGTGCAGCCACGGCTTGATTGCGTCCTGCTCGGCAAAGGCGATGGTCAGGGGGGTGGAGCGAGAACCGGGCGTGATGCAGGCATCGGCGACTCCGGCGGCAGCGAGGGCGCGGACAAAGGCGCGCGCGGCGCGCGTGTTGGCGGCGGCGACATCCATCTCAGGCTCCCGCGAGGGCTTCTCGAAGGGGGCGGAACTTGAGCTCGGTCTCGGCGAGCTCTTCAGCCGGAATGGAGCCTTCCACGATCCCGGCGCCGGCGAACAGGGTGGCCTCATCGCCCGCCACGCGAGCGGCGCGAAGGGCAACGGCGAATTCCCCTTCACCGGCGAAGTCCATCCAGCCGATGGGGGCGGCGTACCAGCCGCGGTCCATCTGCTCCAGCCTTTCGATGGCTGTGAAGCCAGGTTCCCGGGGCCAGGTGCCCACCGCCGGGGTGGGGTGGACCCGGCCGACGAGATCGAGGATATCGGCGCCCGGGTTCACGCGGGCGCTGACCGGCGTGTGAAGGTGCTGGATGTTGGAGATGCGCATGAGGACGGGGGTTTCGGGGGCATATAGAGCGGAGCAGACGGGGCCGAGGGCCTCGCGGATGGCGGAGACGACGAACCCGTGTTCGGCACGCTCCTTTTCGCTGGAGAGGAGGTCCCGGGCAAGGCGGCGGTCCGACTCCTCATCGGCGCCGCGGGGGCGGGAGCCGGCGAGGCTCGCGGCCTGCACTTCGCCATGTTCGAGGGAGACAAGGAGCTCGGGGCTTGCTCCCAGCCAGGTGGTGTCCATGGCGGCGAAGCTGAAGATGTAGCAGCCGGGATAGCGGGCGGCCAGGCGCTTGAGCACCGCGGGGACCTCGATGGGGCGCTCATGGACGATGTGGAGCTGGCGCGCAAGGACGACCTTCTCGTAGCGGCCGGCCTCGATTTCCTGGACGGCGGTGGTGACCGCTCCCTGCCAGGCGAGGTCATCGAGGCCCTCGGCGCGGTGGCAGGGATGGCCGGTGTGCCCGGGCGGTGGCGGCGCGAGCAGGGAAGCAAGCTCGGACTCTATTCGGGCGGCCTCGCCGGACACGGTCGAACCGCTATCGAGGAGGAGGGTCACGCTCGCCTCGATGGTCTCGCCGCGCAGGGCAACGAGGAAGCGGGGGAGCACGAACTGCCATCCGCCAAGGGAATCCCATGCCGGGTCATGGGCTTCGCCACCGGGCTGGAAGCGGCAGCCACCGAAGAAGCGGGGACGGGCATCGCCGCTGACCGCCGACCGGGCCGAAGCAGCCAGCGAGCGGAGGGCCGGCATCGCCATCTCAAGGCCTTCGTTTCGAGGTCCTGCGAGGCGCAAGGCCGCGCCAAGGCCGAAGAGAGCGAGCCGCTCGGAGGGGCGCTCCCACGTAACCAGGGAGCGGGACCGGATCCCATCGGGGCCCAGCGATCGCAGGGTCGCGAGCATCTCAGCGGGAAGGGGAAGCGAAACGAGCGCAGGCCCCTGGGCGCCATTGCGGAGCGCGAGCGCGCGTGCGGCGAGCTCGCCGGGGGCCGGGCGACCGGCGACCTGCCGTTCGATGGTGGTCAAGCGGGCACCTCCCGGCCAGGCGGCAGAAGGGGGGATAGCGGGAATGCTCGCAGAACGCTTAGCTTCACAGGGGGACGGACATCCATGGGCGGGACGAGTACTCCCCCTGATGTTAGCGCCGGGCAGAGTTATGCGCTGTCGGGTGGCTCACTGATACGCCCCCGGGCAAGCTCTAGGCGAAAAGGACATACCCGGTGAGGAAGCGCTCCACGGAGGCGTAGAACTTCTCGATGGTTTCGGCCTTGCGCCAGCCGTGGCCCTCTCCTTCGTAGAGGTGGTACTCATGCGGGATGCCGCGGGCGCGGAGCGACGCCACGATGCTATCGCTCTGGTCGCGCGGTACCACCCGGTCGATCTCGCCCTGGAAGACGGCAATGGGGTCGACGATCTTCGAAGCGTGGAAGATGGGCGAGCGCTCCCGGTAGATGGCGGCAGCTTCGGGCAGGGGGCCAAGCATGGTGTCGAGGTAGCGTTCTTCGAACTTGTGGGTGTCGCTGGCGAGGGTGAACATATTCGCCACACCGAAGAGGCAGAGGCCGGCCTTGTAGAAGCGCGGCAGTTCGACCAGCGACTGCAGGACGGTGAAGCCACCGGCGCTGCCGCCCATGATGACGAACTTGGCCGGGTCGGCGAGGCCGCGATCGGCGAGGGCCTGGGCGCCGGTCTGGGAGTCGCGAACGTCGTAGATGCCCCAGCTGTTGCGGAGCTTGAGCATGTAGTCGCGCCCGTAGCCGGTGCTGCCGCGGTAGTTGACCAGGAGGACGGCATAGCCGCGGGTGGCGAAGAACTGCGACTGGGCGGCATAACTGGCGGGCACCTGGCTGGTGGGACCGCCATGAACAGTGACGATAAGCGGGGGGCGGCCGCTGCCTTCGAAACGGGCGCTCGCGGGCGGGTAGTAGAGGCCATGCGCGGTCTCGCCATCGAATGAGGTCCAGGAGATGGCTTCGGCCTGGGAGAGCATGGAGGGCGGGACGGTCTCGCCGTCGCTACGGCGGCGAATGGAAGGCGCGAGCCGGGCGCCGGCAAGATCAAACACCACGAGTCGCGGTGGGACGGCGGGGGAGGTTGCCACGCATGCCATGCGCTCGGCAGTGGGCGAGGCGGCCGGCCAGTTGAAGGCGGCGTATTCGGGGTGCTGCGCGGCCAGGTCGATGATGCTTCCATCGCTTTCGACGCGGACCAGGGTATTGAAGGCGTTTTCGTTGCGGATGGCGATGACGGCGCCCGAAGGCGTCACGCAGAAGGAACGTTGTCCCTGGTTCCAGGCCGGCTGACCGAACTCACCGCCGCCCGAGGTGAGCTGGCGGACGGCTCCCGAGCCGAGGTCGCGGCGGAAGAGGTG
>WBZY01001446.1_pt1 | contig 12206 bp, 9 predicted proteins | sample 5204191 | NCBI WGS metagenome assembly WBZY01 (sample SAMN12344363, study PRJNA552823) | activated sludge metagenome | biome: Activated sludge suspended growth; feature: Anammox Sidestream; material: Wastewater; isolation source: activated sludge from anammox sidestream of wastewater treatment...
CCCCGACATCATCGTGGTGGCCGGCGGCGTGATCCCGCCCAACGACTTCGACTTCCTCAAGCAGGCCGGCTGCTTCGAGGTGTTCGGGCCGGGCACAAAGATCCCGAAGGCGGCGAAGGGGATCTTGGGGGTGTTGGGGAGTAGGAGGTGATGCTTCCTGATTGAGGTTGACCCTGTGCACCCAAGCTAGTCTGGGTCACGTAGATGTTTTGCTTCGGAGTGGTGCTACGCTTACAATGGCATTGCCGCCGTAGTCCGACCTGTGTAATTATCCGCCGGTCTCCCCTGTTCCACTATCACCAAACGGTCTGGAGGCGGATATGATTACCATGAAATATTTAGGAACCGCATTATTGCTATTTTGCCCCCAAGGCTCGGCCCCCCTTGTACGGCATCCCGGGATGCCAAACGCACCAATGTTGCTCTTCTTCCCATTAACCCAGAAACAAGCTATGCTTTGGAAAACCCTCCTTCCAATTAGTCTCATTTTCTGCACAGGCTGCGGAAATGATTTGGGGCGTCTACGAGACGATGCCACAAGATTGGCACAGGATGGGCAAATCGATCAAAAGGAGATGGTACAAATAATCGAAATTATCAATTCCACCCCTGGTTCATATTCCAAATTCATAAACACGGAGGGCGTTGTTGACACCATAGCAGTAGCAAGGTATCTCGATGATTGGTTCAGGGCTAAACCACGATTATCTGATGGTCCGGTAAGAATATGGAGGCCTTCCGCACCACAAAAGAGTCTGAAATTCAATGTGAATGTGTTTGTGGAGAATTCTGCAAGCATGGATGGTTATGTCAAAGGAGTGACCGACTTCGAAACCGCCATTTACAACCTGTTGGCGGACGTTAAGCTCAGTACGTTCTGCGACAGTTTGAACTTGAATTACATCAATAGTCAGGTGCTCAAGTTCCCTCCTGATATTGAGGATTTCATCAATAAGCTTGAACCGACCACGTTCAAGGAAAGAGGAGGTGATCGGGGCACCACGGATATCAAGGAAATCCTTTCCAATGTGCTCGGCAGGGTGAACAATCGCAACATGGCAGTACTGGTTTCTGACTTCGTTTTCTCGCCTGGCAAGAACAAGGATGCCACAGAATACCTGGAACAGCAACAAGTGGGCATCCGGATAGACATCGCTCAGAAGTTAGACTCCTTTGACCTGGCACTGGCGGTGATACAACTCGGATCACAGTTCCATGGCATTTACTACGACAGAAACAATTCGGGAATACCGATCGACAACAAGCGACCCTATTACGTGTGGCTGATCGGGAGTAGGGAACAGATCGAGGAGGTTAGGAACAAAAGGATCCTTGAACAGTTGAAGGGCAGGAACGGCTACATGAACATGGCCCTGTACAAGAAGTCTGGGAATGGGGCGGCGGCGTACGCGGTCCAACACGCGAAATGGAAGGAAGGAACCTTCAATCGCGATGTGAGCAAGGGCATCACCGGGGCAGAGTGGAACAAGGAGACCAAGCGATTCGGGTTCAGCATAGCGACCGACCTGTCCGGATCTTGGCAGGACGAGAGCTACTTGCGGGACACATCGAACTACCAAGTACACCCCGCCTACTATGTGATCAAGGACATCCGAGCAATCAAACACGATGACCAACTTTACAATAAGGGCTACACCCATTTGCTTGAATTGAGTACACGCGAGGCCGTCCCTCTTCAGCCGAATGAGACCGTCAGGGTGGAGTTGTTGGCCCGCATGCCGCAATGGGTGAATGAACACACATCCTCGGATGACACAAGGATGGCCAACGATCCTGCGCAAATGGAGAAGACCTTCGGCCTGAAACACCTCATGGAGGGCGTCCATGGGGCTTTCCATCCCGACCCGAACGGGTCCTTGACCTCCATCGCCATCCCCATCACGAAAAAGAAGTAAGCACCATGACCGATCTTTTCGCCGCACTGTACGAGTGGTTCGGACTGCTCCCCTATTCCCGCGACATGGGCGACCACCTGCGGGGCTGGGACATCCTGTGCGAAAGCTACACGGGAACACCGTGGTACGTGTACATGGGCTGGCTCATGTTCGCCGTGACCGGCTTGCTCTATGCCATCCAGTACCACATTTGGGACCGGTCGAGCTTCAACAAGAAGCACCATTGGTGGCTGGTGGCATTGGCTGTGGCCGGGGTGAACTTCCTGATCGCGTTCACCATTCCATTTAATGCGATCCAGTCGGGCGATCATTGCCCCGACCTGTACCTGACCGTTCCCGATTGCCTTGGCTTCGGGTTCTCCAACGCCTTGTGGGGTTTCATCCTGTTCGTGGTCATTACCACGCTGCCTTTCCCACGCAGATTGAGCACCAACTGCCGGCAAACCACCTTTTGGAAACCCTGATCCCTGACGACCATGCCACGTCTGTTCATATTCGCCATAGGCGGCACCGGGTCCCGGGTGCTGCGCTCGCTCACCATGTTGTTGGCCGCCGGGGTGAAGCCGGTCGGCGGACGGGAGTATGAGATCGTCCCCGTGATCATCGACCCGCACAAGGGCAACGAGGACCTGAAGCGCACCGAGCGCCTGCTGTGGAACTACCGCTCCATCACCAAGGAGGCTGGCACCGGCAACGGGTTCTTCAGCACGCGCATCGCCACGCTGGATGACATCGTTCCTTCCGGGAACCAAGCGCGGGGCAGCTTCACCTTCGGGTTGCAGCAGGTCTCCAACACCCGGTTCAAGGAGTACATCGACCTGCATCAGTTGAGCGCACCCAGCCGGGCCTTGGCCGACATCCTGTTCTCCGGCAAGTCGGTGAACAAGCATGGGCAGGAGGTGGACCTGCTGGATGTGGAGATGGACATCGGTTTCGTGGGCAATCCGAACATCGGCAGCGTGGTTCTGAACCAGTTCAAGGATTCGGACGAGTTCAGGGTGATCGCGTCCAACTTCAAGCAGGACGACCGGATCTTCATCATCAGTTCCATCTTCGGCGGCACCGGCGCGGCCGGGTTCCCGGTGATCTTGAAGAACATCCGTGGTGCCATGGCCAACACGGGGATCGATGGTCGGGGCTTCCTACAGGACGCGCCCATCGGGGCCTTGTCGGTAATGCCCTACTTCAACATCGAGACGGATGAGAAAAGCCCCATCCAACGCGCGGACTTCGTGGCGAAGACCAAGGCCGCGCTGCACTATTACAAGGACAACGTGACCGGCAACGGGTCGGTGAACGCCATGTACTACATCGCCGACGACCACATCGGTAGACCGTACAAGAACGACCCCGGCAATGGCGGGCAGCGCAACGATGCCCACTTCGTGGAACTGGCATCGGCGCTGGCGGTGATCGACTTCCTGAGCATCCCCGCTACTGAACTGCGCTGCGACAATGGCCGGGCGCAGGACCCGGTGTACAAGGAGTTCGGAATACGCAACGATGCCGGCGCGGTCACGTTCGCCGAACTGGAGGATGGGACCGAGCACATGGTGGCGTTGCGCCTCTCGCAACTGGCCCTGTTCCGCAAGTTCGTGGACGAAGCGCTGGAGGCTGCCAAGGACAAGCAACCGTGGAGCATGGACGCGCCCGCGCTGGACGGCCGCTTCTTCAGCGACACCTTCCACCGTACGCACGTAAAGGAGTTCCTCACAGCCTTCGGAGAGTGGCTGAACGAGATGGCGGGCAATCAACGCAGCTTCGCCCCCTTCAATCTCAGCGGTGCCATTCCCGCGCTCGTAAAGGGTCGGCAGCCGGACAGCGGGTGGTTCAAAAAGAATGTGGACCATGTGCTGCTGAACGAGCAATTGAACAAGACGGCGAAAGGAGCGGTCCACGATTCCGCGCACAGCAAACTGATCGGCCTCTTCTTCAAGGCCACCGAGCACGTATTGACATCCCGATTCGGCCTTAACGCACCACAGGCATGAGCAAGGTATTCGGCTACACGCAACGCGGAGGGAAGCACTGGTTCCGCTCCGACGCATACTTCGACAAGGAGATCGAGGCGATCAAGGATCCCGAGGGCGGTGGCGGCACGGTGATGCCCACGGCCATCCCGAGCCCGTTCGCGCGGATCGATCTGGCACGGACCGCCTTCCGGAACATAGGACGCACGCCGGACCTGCGGGCGCACACCAAGGACGGCAACGTGGTGGCCGGCCGGAACGACGAGAAGCTTGTGTCGCAATGCTTGGACCTTGCCGAACTGCTGTTCAACCACGACAGCGTGCGGGACAAGCTGCGCATCATCGTGTGGGACAGGGAGGCCGAGCTTGCACAGCTGAAGAGCGGCCCCGAAGCGCACCGCAGGCTGGGCGAAACGCTGGAACTGTACTTGGAGCAGGACGCCGCCGCCTACAATTTCGATCGCATGCAGCGGCTGTATCTGGTGGAGTACGACCACCGGGTGATCGGCTGCACCAGCCCCGTCACGCTGTTCTTCCCCACGGCCAACGACCCCGGCAACGCGCGGGTCAGCCTCACGATGAACGATCATGAGTTGTTCGGCGATCGCCATGTGCCCCTCTACGAGCGCGACCCGGAATTCCAGAAGTACCTGCACCTGCTGTTCAAGGCCCACCCGGAACTGCCGCGCCGCATGCAGGGCATGGAGGAGTACCTGTCGAAAAGCTTGAAACTGTTGCACGGAACCAACGCCGCGCTGCACGACGAGATCCAGCGGGCCGATACCGCGGCCATGCGCGACCGCTACGATGTGATCCATACCGGCACCTACGGCGAGGAAGTGGAAGTATTCGGGGTCCGGCTGCGCAAGCAGCGCCGGGCCGACCTGATCGGAACGGTGCAGGCCAGCGACTTCGTGATCCGCGCCACGAAGGAACCCGCAGGCCACCGGCCCTTGGTGCTACAGAACAAGCTGAACAAGCCGTTGAAGTACGTGAACGATACGTGGGACAGCAGCACACAGGTGCCCACGTACGATCCACGCCCTCTTCAGGAACGTGAACTGCCGGGCGTGATGGTGAAGTACCCGTACCTCACCGTGAGCGACTTCCTGGAGCCGTACCTGATCCGCTTGATGTACCCGCTGGACCGGGATCGTTTCTTTGACGCGGCCAAGTCCGGCAACGCGGACAACAGCAAGGAAAAAGGCCATCTGCTCCCGCTCAAGAACGCATTCTTCGACTACTTCAGCATTGACGATCTGCGGAGCAAGGGGCCTTCCGGCACCCCGATGGTCCGCATGGAACGCGGCGTGGCCGGTTCGGTGAAAGTCACCCTGTGGATACCGGTCGCCAAGCAGGGCGAGCACATCGCGCTGGAGCGGATCTACTACGAGCAAGTCCAGCCTGATGAAGCGGGGAACAAGGGCGTGGTGCGCGAGCATCAGTTCGGGCTCACGCTGTATCCGTTCATCAAGACGGGCAGGCCGGAGATACCAGCGCACTACCGGGTGCAGTTGATCGACGAGGAAGTGCTGGGGCCGTTGAAGCATGCCGAGTACGACCTCAGCTTCCACGCCGATGGCCCGGCATTGAACGAAGTGCAGCCTACCGGCCGGAAGACACGTGCGTTGAAAACACCCGATGCGGTGGGAACCGCCACCTCGCAGTACTACGTGCTGGGACAGGAGTTCGACCTGATCCGGGTAAGCATGAAAGGTGGCGATGCGAGCGGGGTCATCATCCCGCAATGGCCACCCATCGCGCCGGGGAACAAACGGTTCAGTTTCGCCGTGGACTTCGGCACCACCAACACCCATGTGGAGTACAAGGTGGACGATGGACCGGCGAGGCCCTTCGACGTCACACCACAGGACGTGCAGATCGCCACGCTGCACCGGCCCACACCGGAGGTGCAGCAGTTGATCAGGGAGGAAGGCTTGAACGCCATTCTGGACCGTTTGGACCATGAGTTCATTCCCCGCCTCCTTGGCAATGGCACGGAGTACAAGTTCCCGCACCGCACGGTGATCTCAGAGAGCCGCGCCCTCAACATCCGCACACAGACCTTCTCGCTGGCCGATTTCAACATCCCCTTCATCTACGAGCGCAAGGAGGAAAAGGGCCACGACCGGATCCAGTCCAACCTGAAATGGGCAAAACGGGAGGAAGGCAATGACAAGCGGGTCCGGGCTTTCTTCGAGGAACTGCTCATGCTGCTGCGGAACAAGGTGCTGCTGAACCAAGGCGACCTGTCGCAGACCCGGTTGATCTGGTTCTATCCATCGAGCATGACGCCGGGCCGCAAATCCACCTTGAGCGCGGCGTGGAGCGAACTGGCCCGGCAGCACTTGGGGCCGGAGGTCAATCCGATCGAAATGATGGAGTCGTTGGCGCCGTTCTACTTCTTCAAGGGCAAGAACGAATTGCAGGGCGGAGCCTACAGGCCGGTGGTTTCCATAGACATAGGGGGCGGCACCACGGACGCGGTGATGTTCAAGCAGAACGAGCCGCTCCTGCTCACCTCGTTCAAGTTCGCGGCCAACACCCTGTTCGGCGACGGGCTCAGCGAACACGGTGCGGCCGATTCCAGTGGACTGACCCGCAAGTTCCTGCCGCACTATGAGCGCCTGCTGAGCGACAACAAGCTGTACGACCTGCAGAAAGTACTCGGTTCCATACGCGACAAGAACCGATCGGAAGACCTGAACGCCTTCTTCTTCGCGATCGAGAACAGTCCGCAGGTCAAGGACCAGCAGCTTTTCTCGTACAACCGCGAACTCGCGAAGGACGAGGACTTGAAGATCATGTTCCTCTACTTCTACGTGGCGATCGTGTACCACATCGCCCACATGATGAAGGCCAAGGACGTGGCCCTGCCGAAGCATCTGGTGTTCAGCGGTACCGGCTCCAAGGTGTTGCGCATCATCACGCCCGATAAGAAGCTGCTCGCCGATCTCGCGAAAAGGATTTTCGAGGAAGTGTACGAGCGCACGTACGATCAGGACGGCCTGACGGTGATCACCGAGGACAACGCCCCCAAGGAGGTCACTTGCCGGGGCGGGTTGATGTGCAAGCCGGAGGAACTGGCCACCGATGCCCGGGAGATCAGGGTGGTGCATAACCATGGCTTGAACACGTATGCCGACCTGAATGAGACCAGCAAGGCAGCGATAGCAAAGGAGGTGGAGCGGTTCAACCGGTTCTTCCTCGGCCTCAACGACCAACTTGCGTTCCGCGAACACTTCAATGTGTCGGCCGATGCATTGAACCTCTTCCGCGACGAGGTGAACAAACACCTGCGCGACTACTTGGAGGACGGGATCGGTTACAACAGGCGACTGGACGAAGTGGCCGGGGACAACGAGCCGCTGGCCGATCCGCTGTTCTTCCTGCCCCTGATCGGCACGATCAGTCATCTGCTACGGGAACTGGCTACTCTAAACACCGACCAACAATGACGCGTGCTTTAAGAACGAGCTCGCTTGCCATGGTCATCGCCCTGTCATACACAGGTGTAATGGCACAACCCAACAACAAGGCCCTGTTTGACCGAGCCGTGGACCGATTGAATTGCGAGGCAGTAGCTTGGTCCATGGAGAGCGTGAAAAACTCGACGTTCAAGGATAAATGTCCTTGCGAGAATGCCACCTACGACCAAGTGAAGGAATGCATCAGCGGCGAGGACGCGGCCAAAACACAGGCCTTGTCCGAGGATATCGAGCGGGTGAAGAAGGATTTCAACGATGCATGGACGAAGGACGAGGCGGTGCGCTACCTAACGGAGGGGGTGTTCAACGACAAGACCAAGCATACTCCGTTGTCTGAATTCGTTGATCGGTCCGTGAAAGAGGGCAAGGAGGGCAAACCGCGCAGAGAGGATCAGCGGTTCAAGAACATCACAAGTCAGGTGGTCGCTGTACTGGATGGTTGGGCACAAGCACCGCCTCCTCAGCAAAACCTGCTGCGGGAAAGAGCGGCTTCGCCTAAGCCACCTGCCAACAACCAGGAGAAACAGAATGGTACAGGTATTTGGACATGGCTCTTTGTATGGCTGGCTTCCGTGGTCGCGTCGGGCGCGCTGACGGTTTTCCTGTTGGGTCGCCTGCTGAGGTCCCACGGCAAGGGCGGGGTGTCCAATGAAGTAAAGAACTACATCAAGAAGGAGATCAAGGCATCTTCCCCGCAAAGCAGTTGGGATGTTCCTCCGAAGGGGGGCAGCAGCAGGGACATGGACAAATTACGCGATAAGGTGGGCAAACTGGAGGCTGATCTCCATGATCTGCGTAGTCATGTCCCTGCGCATGAATCTCGGATCGCCGCGCTTGAATCTCGGAGAGAAGGCGGTACGCCCGCCCCACCGCCCGTACCTGATGAGTTCTTGTATCTTCCAGCGCCTGACGAACAAGGGGCCTTCGGTGACGCGTCGAACACATACCACGCGCAGAAACATGTATACAAGCTAACCAAGCGAGGCGAACAGGGGTCATTCGTTGTTTACGAACAAGCCATCGGGCTGGCGATCCAAACCCATGATGTGTACATAGATCGCGTGTGCGACGCGTTGAACGCATACGACCGCAACGCCAAGCGCATCTTGACCGAAGTACCCGGCGAAGCAAGGCTTGAAGGAGGCAAATGGAAAATGGTCCGCAAAGCAAGGATCCGCTATGAGCATTGAGCTGCTTGAAGCGGGTTTGGTGGGTGCGGTGCTGGTGGTCCAATTCATCGTGTTTGTACGTACTTGGTCGCGGATCTCTGATTTCAGGAGCATCATCCCGAAGGCGTCCACGCTACGAATAGGCAACATTTCGATTCCGAAACACGAACTTGATGGTCTTTCAGTGCATGATATCATCGTGAGGTACGCATCCGTTGGTAGGGTGCAGGAACCGAACGGGGGCGATACGGATGTGAGCCGAACGGAGCCTGTGAGCCTATTGCTGACTGAGGGTAAGCCAGGACGGTTGTTCGAACAGATACGATACTCAATTAACAACTACCTCATACGAAATCGGGGCGCCTCCACGGACTTCAATCTGATCAAGGATGTGGTGGAACGGAACACCAGTGCCGTGGAAGAGGATATCAATCTTTCGGTGGCCGTGCCACTCTATCTCGGCTTGATGGGAACGATGTTGGGCATCGTGATCGGCCTGTTCAGTATGCCTGACATCGGGACTGCCCTTTCAGATGCTGCGGATAGTAAGATGGGCGATGGGATTGACATGCTGATCGGCGGTGTGCGCATCGCCATGATCGCCAGCTTCGCTGGACTGCTGTTGACCGTAGTGAATTCAGGCTGGCGCTTCAAGGCCGCCCGCCGCCACGTGGAAGCCCGCAAGAACGACCTGTACACCCTGATCCAGATCGAACTGCTGCCCATCATCAATCAAGGCATGGCCTCCACGTTGGATTCCCTGCAACGAAACCTGATGCGGTTCAACGAGGATTTCACCACCAACCTGTCGCTGTTGAGCGGCGTTTTCCGATCGAACACGGAATCGGTCAAGGCCCAGAAAGAATTGATCGACACCATCGCGGAGGCCAAGATCTCGGAGATGGCGAAGTACAACGTGAAGGTGCTGAACAAGCTGGAGGGTTCCGTGGGTCACTTGGAGCGCTTCAACGAGTACTTGATCAATGTGAACCTGCTGGTGGGCGGGTCCCAGCAGATCGTCTCCGGGGTGAACTCTTTCCTTTCGCGCACCGATGACCTGAAGAAGGTCGCCGATACGATCGACCAGCGATTGCACCAAAGCGGCAGCCTGTTGCAGTTCCTGTCCGAACACTTCACCCAACTGGAGGAACACAAGGCGTTAACCGCGAACGCCGTCGCCGAGGTGGGACACGCCATATCGGGCACCTTCGACGAGCTACAGGCACATATCGGCAAGTCCACGGATGCGGTGAAACAGTTCACGGTGGATGAGCTTGATGCACTGAAGGCGGCCTTGTCCGAGAGCAAGACCAACTTGAGCAACCTCGAATACCTGGAAACCCTTTCCAAGGACGTTTCGCAGATGAAGGCAAGCACTGCGTCCCAAATGGAGCGGTTGAAAGGGGAACTGGACGCCACGGTGCGAACGCTCGGACAAATGAGCGAGAGCCTGCGTTCCGTGGACGCCCGCCTTGCCAAGCAGGGCGTGGTGGCCAAGGCATGGGGCCGGATCTTCGGGAAGAACGGATCGAGTCGGAAGTAATGACCATGCCATGAAGAGCAGGGACAGCGGCTTCTTCTGGCCGAGCTTCACGGACCTGATGACGAGCCTGTTCTTCATTATGCTCGTGCTGTACGTGCTCACCTACGCTAAGCTCACACAGCAGCAGCGGATAATCGACGAGGAGCGGCGTGTGACACAAGAGCAACTGAACAAGATCAAAGAGATACAGGACGCGGTGAAAGAGCTTCCCAAGCACTACTTCGTCTACGACTCCACATATAAGAGGTTCTCTCTCACGCAGGATGTGCGGTTCAAGAAAATGAGCGACATGATCTCGACGCAGGACGAGAACTATCTAGTTGGCGTGGGCTCCGCGATCAACACCCTGATCAATACCTTGAAGACCAAGTACGTCGGGCAGGACATCAAGTACCTCGTCGTCATCGAAGGCATGGCCTCGAAGGATGGCTATATGGACAATTTCCCGCTTAGCTACAAGCGCGCGTGGGCCGTACTAAAGCTGTGGCAACAACATGGGGTGGTCCCCGATCAGACGATCTGCGAAGTTCAGATAGCAGGATCGGGCATTGGGGGTATTGGGCGCGACCACAACGAGACCAAGAACCAACGAATCCTGATTCAAATCGTACCCAAAATCGGCAAGATTGAATAACGAACGTATGCGAACAGGCAACCTTGCTCCCTTGGTCCTTGCCCTTTGGCTGGGCCTCTCCGGCTGCTCCGGCTGTTCAAGCTCCGGAAGAAGGGCGGATACCCGGCAGGACCGGCAAGAAAGTGCGGCCGCTACGGACCGAGGAAGCGATGCCGGTCGTGATCGTCACAGGCTCGGCAGCTCGGATGAAAAGTCGTCTATACCCATCCAGAGGAAAGACGGCGTGGACTACATCGAAGTCGAGGTGAACGGGCTCAAACTGCCGTTCATCTTCGACACCGGCGCAAGCAATATCTGCATATCCTTGGCTGAAGCACTGACCATGTGGAGGTCCGGTACCCTCACCGATGAGGATGTCCATGAACTTGTTGAGATGCAGGATGCCACAGGTCGGGTGTCGGAGGCGCATTGGATCAAGCTGCGTACTGTGCGGATCGGCAACAGAACCTTGCACAATGTGGATGCCTTGGTAATCGACAACATCGATGCCCCGTTGCTGCTGGGCCAATCCGCGATCGGTCGCTTCGGCCGATACACGGTGGACAACGACAAGCGAGTGATCATCCTAGAATGAGCCGTGCAGGACTGTTTCAGTTCAGAGGAGGTGTGTTGCCCACGGTCGCCCTGCTGTTCCTGGCCTGTGCGCTCATCCTATGTGCGTGCGGGCCATCCGGTCGGACCGCTGGTGGCATGCAGGGCAAGGTCACGGGCATCAAGGACGGCGATACGTTTGAGGTATTGATCAACGGGAAGCAGGAGGTCGTGCGCCTGGCGCACATCGATTGCCCGGAGCGTGGTCAGCCCTTCGGCAAGGCCGCAAAGCAGTTCGCATCGGACTTGTGCTTCGGCAAGGCGGTGATTGTGCGGGAAGTGGGCCGAAGAGATCGCTATGGCCGGATGATCGCGACCGTATCGCTGCGCAATGGCAAGGTGGTGAACAAGGAACTGGCGCGCGCCGGATTGGCATGGCACTTTAGGCGATACTCGGACAACGAAGCATACCACCTACTTGAGCAACAGGCAAGAACAGCGAAGCTTGGCATCTGGGCAGAACCTTCACCTGTACCTCCATGGGAATGGCGGCACAAGTGATTGACCAAAAAGTGGATTTTGAACTCTTCGCATCGTCGAGTGGTTATTGCTTGGCTCCCTGTGTGAGCAGACGCAGCGGCAGCCTACTGAAAGGACCGGCGTGCAGCCACGTGCAGCGAGCCTGCCTGCGGTAGGCGAGCAGGCGACCGGAGGAAGCCCCCGCAGCGCCGTGGATGCTGGCGGGCACGAAGCAGCTAAAGCGGAGCACCCGACCCGGCTGCTCCCGAGCGAAGGCTCTGCGAAGCGAAGGGATGAGCCGGGGCACGCCCTCGTCGCCTGTCTTGTCCTGAAATAGGTTGACACCAACAACCAACCGAAGATGGGACTTTCAAAAGAGTTCAGAGTGAACAAGCAGTACAGCGAGGAACTGAAGAAGAAGGCTGTATTCAGGGTT
>WBZY01000503.1_pt3 | contig 12183 bp, 10 predicted proteins | sample 5204191 | NCBI WGS metagenome assembly WBZY01 (sample SAMN12344363, study PRJNA552823) | activated sludge metagenome | biome: Activated sludge suspended growth; feature: Anammox Sidestream; material: Wastewater; isolation source: activated sludge from anammox sidestream of wastewater treatment...
GGTCGTGACCGCCTTGCCGAGCGCCGTGAAGGGGAATCGTCCCGCTTTCACCGTGTAGCCCGCGTCTTGCGCCTGCTCCTCCGTGTAGCCGATCGAACCCACCTGCGGCTGGCAAAACGTCGCTCGCGGCATCTGCACGTAGTCGAGCGCCGGTGTCTTGCGTCCTGCGATGTGCTCTGCCGCAATCACCCCTTGCTGCGAAGCCACGTGCGCCAGCATCAGCTTCCCGGTCACGTCGCCCACCGCATAGATCCCGGGCACGCTGGTCTCCATCCTATCGCCGATGGTGATGAACCCGCGCTGGGTGGTCACCCCTATTCCCTCAAGGTTCAGCCCCTGCGTGTGCGGAACAAAGCCAATGGCCACCAGGACCACCCCCGCACTTATCTCTTGTTCACCGTCCGGTCCCGATACGGTCACTGTCGCCGCGCCGTCGGAAACCGCAACAGATTCCACCCGTGTCTTCAGCAGGCACTTCATTCCCCGCGCCTCGAACGACCGCTTCAGCTGGCGGCCAATGTCCGGGTCTTCAAGCGGCAGGACTGAATCCAGCATCTCCACCAGGGTCACCTGCGAGCCGTAGCTCGCCCACGCGTGCGCGAACTCCACGCCCACGGGCCCCGCACCGATGATGACCGCCTGCTTCGGGGGAGTGCGCAGCTCCAGTGCCTCGCGGCTCGTGAGCACCACTCTGCCGTCCACTTCCACCCCCGGGAGCATCCGCGTCCAAGCGCCCGTGGCGATAATCGTGTTCCGCACCTCGTGGTCAGTGCCCTTGCACGAGATCGTGCCCGGCCTTGGGATCGTCGCTTCGCCGCCAATCACGTCGACCCCGTTGTCCCGCAGCAGTCCCTCGATGCCGCCAACCAGCCGGTCGACGACTGCCCGGCTACGATCGATTGCCGCGCCCAGGTCGAAGCTCGCCTCACCCGTGGTGATGCCCCACTTCCCGGCACCGCGCACAAGATTCACGACGTCGGCGTTGCGCAGCACAGCCTTGGTGGGGATGCAACCCCAGTTCAGGCAGAGTCCGCCCACGCGCTCGCGCTCGAAGAGGGCCACCCTGAGCCCCAGCTGCGCGCCGCGAATGGCAGCGACATACCCTCCGGGTCCAGCCCCGATAACGCCGATGTCGTAAGTTCCCATAGTCTTCTCCTAGACTACCATAGTCACAGACTCTAGGTAGATGTTCGGCCACCGCCCGCGTCCGGTCCAGACTTGCCGCCCGGGCATCGCTAGATTAGGTCATCTCCCGCCGGTCGTGTTCACCACGCCAAATGGCGGAGTTGCCGGGCGCCGCAGCACATACATCGCGTGCGTCCGCAACGGAGGGATTGCCGCAAGGGAGCCGTAGAGCCATGGTGCATAGCGCCCCACGAACCGGGCAATGGGCGGTGCGAGCGTTATCGATCTCGTCCGCAACGGGCACTTCGGAAACCACCTGCGGATGTCGTCCTCGGCCACTGGGTGCACATTGGGATTGCCGGGGCTCTGCCGCCGCATGTCGTAGACCACTATCAGGCCCCCGGGCCGGGTTATCCGAAACAGCTCCCGGGCGATGCCCTGCGCTACATCCTCGTCCGGAACGCTGCTGAAGAGCGTGAACGCCAGGGCGAGGTCGAAATGCTGGTCCGGTTCGGGGATGCGGTCCGTTCCGCTCGTGTGGATGCGCATGCCTGCGATCTGGCCAGGCCGCGCGCTTTCCCCGCCTTCGAGGGCCAGGCCGGCCAGGTTCTCAGGTCTCGCCCCCCACTTCGCCCACAGTCCGAGGGTCTCGCCGGGCGACTGCGCGGCCTCGAAGGCCCGGAGTTCGCCTGCCGGTTCAATCCCCTGGCCCCGCAGCAGCCGTGAGAGGAACCGCTCCCTCTCCTGCATCATCAGGAGCTCGCCCATATCGATGCTCGAATGCCGGCTCATCTCGCCCCTCGCCATCTCTGCCTGTCACTGTAGCCGCTCTCGTAGATGTTGGGGAACATCCGCCGCGCTCTCCGCAGCGGCTGCCGCCATGGGCGCTATCATTTGCCTCAGGAGGAGTCTCATGGGTATCGAACAGGCGTACGTAGATGCGCATCCCGCCTCGCGGGCGCTGTATGAGCGCGCGCGCCGTGTGGTCCCCAGCGGCGTAACCCACGACAGCCGTTACCTGCGGCCGTTTCCCATCTATGCCGCCCGTGCACAGGGCTCGCGCAAGTGGGACGTGGATGGGCACGAGTACATCGACTACGTGATGGGGCACGGCGCGCTCCTCCTCGGGCACAACCACCCTGCGGTCATGGGCCCCGCCGCGGAGCAGCTCTCCCGCGGGACGCACTACGGCGCCAGCCACCAAGCCGAGATCGAATGGGCCGAAGAGGTCATCCGGCTGGTGCCTTCGGCGGAGGCCGTGCGCTTTACCAGCTCCGGGACCGAGGCCACCCTCATGGCACTCCGCCTCGCTCGCGCGCATTCTGGCAGGCCCGCTGTGCTCAAGTTCGACCGGCACTTCCACGGCTGGCACGACTACGTTATTGGCAGTTCCCGCTATGGCGCCGCTGCCCCTCCCGGGGTGCCCGCCGCCACCCTCGATACCGTCGTGGTGGTCGCGCCCCAGATGCACGTCGTCCGCGAAACCGTTGCCGGCCGCGACGATATCGGGGCCGTCATCGTTGAACCGGCAGGCGCCTCTTCCGGAACCATCCCGCTGCCACGCGGGTTCCTGCCAGAGCTCGAAAGCTTCTGCCGCCAGCGAGGGCTGCTCTTCATCATGGACGAAGTCGTCACCGGGTTCCGCTGGACCCCGGGCGGGATCCAGCAGGAAGAAGGCCTTTCCCCCGACCTCACCACGCTCGCCAAGATCCTGGCCGGTGGCTTCCCTGGTGGCGCCGTTGCCGGCCGCCGCGACCTCCTCGACCAGCTCGCCTTCCCGGCGCCCGGTGAACATGCGGAGAAAGTCGGTCACCCGGGGACCTTCAATGCGAACCCGCTCTCATCAGTCGCCGGCACGGCCTGCCTCCGCGAGATCGCCGATGGCAGGCACCAGTCGCGTTCGCGTGCCCTCGCCTCCCGCCTCCGGACCGGGATGAATGCCGAACTGCACCGCCTCGGCCTGCCGGGCTTTGTCTACGGCCAGGCGAGCGAGTTCCGCATCGTCCTCGGTGGCGACACCGTTCCCACGCCGCGCGACTATGACCCGCGTGATCTCCCCCTGGAACTCCTCTCCGCCGGGTCTTCGCGCGAAACTGAGAGACTCCTGAACCTCTCCCTGCTCACGCGCGGAGTCCATCTCTTCGGCAACGGCGGCACGACAAGCTCCGTCCACACCGAGGATGACCTTGCACAGACCGTTGAGGCATGGGCGGCCGCCCTCCAGGCGCTCTGCGACGAAAGCGTGCTCCCGTCGTGACGGCCCACTCCTTCGCGCCTCGCCTGCTTTGTTGACAGGGCATGTCCAGGCCCGGGCAAAGGGGTTTTCCCCTATTCTCTGTTGGGCCTTCCCGGGATGATGATCTGACGGATGGCTGCCGGCCGCCGGACTCCCTGGAGCGTGAATCGCGGGACGTTGGTTTTCCTGTCCGTCCTTGACCGGCTGCCAACGCCCCGCGCATCCGCAGCGGCCGGCCGGCGATGAGCCCCCGGCAGCCGGACGAGGTCGAACGCCTCAGGGCGGAGCTTGCTGCCGTCAGGCGAGAGTACGACTACTTCCTCTACTTCATGCCCGCAATGATCGAAGCGGAAGTCGGGACCGCCCGCGTCACGTACATGAACCGCATGGCGCGCATCCTCCTCGGCTTCGACGAAGCCGACCTGCAGGCCGGGCTCAACGGCTTCAGCCTTCTCGATGACGATGGTGTCCAGATGGTTGTCGAAGTCCGCGAGCGGCACCTGGCCGCCAGCACGGGAGCGGGCAAACGCTATGAGCACTCCCCGGCGCAGGAACTCTACGACGTTCGCATTCGCCGGAAGGACGGCGCCTGGCTCCCCTGCGAAGTCCAGGGGTCCTACCTGCTCGACGAACAGGGAAACCCGCACCGCATCAGGTTCCTCCTCCGTGACACCACCCAACGCAGGGAGGCAGAGGACGCCCTCGCTCGCAGCGAGCGGCGTCTGCGCACCCTCGCCGAGAATGCCCCGGTCATCCTCCTCCAGGTGAACCGTCACGGCGAGATTGTCCTCAGCGAAGGTAAGGGCCTGCGCGACCTCGGGGGCGCGCCCGGGCAGCTTGTCGGCCTGAACATTCATGCCCTTACGCTCGCCTTCACCCCCCTTGGCTCCATCTACGAACGGGTTCAGGCCGGCGAAGCCATCGCCGAACGCCTCCAGGTCGCGGACCGCACCCTCGACATCCGCGCCGAACCCCTGCAGTCCGGCGAGGGCGACTTCGACGGATTCGTGGCCGTCGCGACCGACGTCACCGACCTCGATGTCGCCGGCCGCGCGCTTGTTCAGTCGCAGAAAATGGAGAGCCTCGGCATCCTTGCCGGCGGCATCGCCCATGACTTCAACAACGTTCTTGCGACTATCCTGACCGTCGCCGGCGCGTTGCGCCGTTCCCCGGCTCTCGGGCCGGATGAGCGCGAGTACCTGGAGACAATCGATCTCGCTGCCCGCCGCGGTGCCGAAGTTGCGGGACGCGTCCTCGCGTTCGCCCGGGGTGGTACCGCCAACCTCATCCCGGCAGATCTCCGCGAGGTCATCACCGAGGTCGCAAACCTCGCCACCCCTGCATTGCGGCGCACAGCCGCCGTCCGAACCTCGATTCCACCCGAACCCGTGGTCGTTGAGTGCGACCGGGGGCAGCTCACGCAAGCCCTCCTGAACATGGTGCTCAACGCTCGCGATGCCTTGCCCCGCGGCGGCGAGGTGCGGCTGGCCCTCACCTGCGTGGGCCGTCAGGCCGTCATCACCGTGGCCGACAACGGCCATGGCATGGACGAAGCCACGCGCGCCCGAATATTCGAGCCATTCTTCACCACGAAGCCTCCTGGCCAGGGCACCGGCCTTGGCCTCGCCGTCGCCCAGGGAATCGTGGCGAATCTCAACGGCGCCATCTCCGTAACGAGCTCCCCTGGAGAAGGAACCACCTTCATCATCTCGCTGCCGTGCTATCAGAACGGTCAGTGCCCATGCGCCTCGCAGGAGGTGGAATAGCAGCCGTTGCTGCTGGGCGCCCCTCTCCCGCCTTCGCGGCGTGATCCCGCCGGGTTCCGTACAATCGCCCTATGCAACACACCCGGCTTGGCGCTACCGGCCTCAGCGTCTCCCGCCTCTGCCTCGGCACCATGACCTTCGGCCTCCAGTGCGATGAGCCAACCTCCATCGCCATCCTCGACCGCGCCGCCGAAGCCGGCGTCACCTTCATCGATACCGCCGATGTCTATCCCATCGGCGGCTCCCTCGAGACCGTCGGCCGCACCGAAGAGATCGTCGGCCGCTGGCTGCGCGGGAAGCGCGACCGCTACGTCGTCGCCACCAAGTGCTTCGGCCGCATGGGACCGAACCGCTGGGACCAGGGGAGCTCGCGCAAGCACATCCTCGATGCCATCGATGGCTCCCTCCGCCGCCTCCAGACTGACTACGTCGACCTCTACCAGTTGCACCAGTTCGACCACTCCACCCCCATGGACGAGACCCTGCGGGCCCTTGAAGACGTGGTCCGGGCAGGCAAGGCGAGGTACGTGGGGTGCTCCAACTTCATGGCCTACCAGGTGGCGCGCGCCCTGGGCCGAAGCGAGACGCTCGGCCTGGTCCGGTTCGATTCCGTTCAGCCCCGTTACAACCTCCTCCACCGCGAAATAGAACGGGAGCTCCTCCTCCTTTGCTCCGAAGAGGGGGTCGGCGTCATCCCCTACAACCCCATCGCCGGCGGCCTCCTGGCCGGGAAGCACCGTATTGACACTGGCCCTACCGAAGGGACGCGCTTTACCCTCGGCAGCGCCGCCGGGCGCTACCAGGACCGCTACTGGCACGACGACATGTTCGAAACCGTCGGCCAGCTCGCTCCCCTTGCCGCCGAGGCCGGTCTCTCCCTGGCCACCATGGCTGTCTCCTGGGTCCTGGCCAATCCCGCGGTGACTGCGCCGATCATCGGCGCCAGCCGCCCGGAACAGCTGGCCGGCACCCTCGCTGCCCTGGAAAGCCCGCTCGACCCGGCGCTGAAGACGCGCCTCGACGAGCTAACTGCACGGTACCGCTGAACCGTGAGCGAGCTCGCCAACCTGCTCGATATCGCACGCCGCGCTGCCGCTATCGCCGGCGAGGTCATCATGCCGCTCTACAGCGCGGGAATCCCCGTCGAGCTGAAGGCCGACAGGACACCCGTCACCGATGCCGACCGGCGCGCCGAGCTGGCAATGCGGGAGTTCCTGCTGCGCGAATGCCCCAGCCACGCCATCCTTGGCGAGGAATTCGGCGAAACCCCCGGCGATGGCCGTCACCGCTGGATCCTGGACCCCATCGATGGCACGAAGTCGTTCATCCACCACGTGCCGCTCTTTGGCACCCTCGTAGCCCTGGAGCTTGATGGCGAACCCGTGGCCGGCGTCATCGCCTGCCACGCCGCCGGCGAGACCGCCTATGCGGCCAGGGGCACGGGCGCCTTCATCAACCAGTCCCCGGCCCGCGTATCAGAAACGGCCGACCTCCACGACGCAACCGTGCTGATGACCAGCTTCAAGCGCCTACCTGAACGGCACCCCGGCGCCTTCCAGCGGCTGACCGCCGGCGCGGGCCTGCTCCGAACCTGGGGCGATTGCTACGGCTACCTTGCCGTTGCCGCCGGCCGCGCCGATGTGATGCTGGACCCGGTGATGAATATCTGGGATGTGGCCGCGCTCTACCCCGTCATTACCGAAGCCGGTGGCAGGCTCACCACCTGGGATGGCTCCCGCTCCGTAGGCGATAGCGCCGTGGCCACAAACGGCGCCCTTCACGACAGGGTCATCAGCCTCCTGCACGAGCAGTAGTGCCGGCTCGCGGGAGAACGAAAAGAGGCGCGGTCCACGGAGTCGCGCCTCTTTTCACCGCGCTGTGTCCGCTCCTAGGCTTTTCCGATCTTGAACATCCTGGTGCCACAGGTCGGGCACGTGCCTTCAGTGGCGGGCTTGCCGTTCTTCATCGTGATCGGCTTCGGATTCTTCATCTCGCGCTTGGTCCTGCACTTCAGACAGTACGCTTCCATTTCTTCCTCCTCTGGTTGCCGCTTGGTCAGCGCAACCCGGGGGGCCCCAAAAAGAATTGATCTAGCGTCTACGCACTTGCGCACCCGCTGAGGGCCCAAAGGCAGAATACACCCGCTTTTCAGCCTGTCAACCCCCTTCTCAGGATTGTAAGCAGACATAACGCGTCGCGACCTAATCCGGGAGCATCTTCAGCGGCCAAATCCGGCCACTCTCATCAACTCTCGTTACTCCCAGGAAGCTCCCCCCGGCGTCGTAGACCCGTGCCGCTGCCGCTGGCCACGATTCCCGCGCTACCGGCGGCAACGTGACCCCGTGGCGCAGCCGCTGCCCCCGCTCGACTGTCACGATAGCCGCGCCTGAGCCGGCCAATCCCTCGTCCGGCGCCAGGATCACCTCCTCCACGAGGCCTGCCTGCGCCAGCGTTTCCAGCTCTTGAAGCGTCACGGCGCTCTCCACCCGGAAGCTTCCGCTGGCAGTCCGCCGCAGGGCCGCCAGGTGCGCCCCGCACCCGATCGCCTCGCCAATGTCGCGGGCGAGGCTGCGCACGTACGTGCCCGGGCCGCAGTGCACACGCACCAAGAGGTGCCCCGGGCCCGCTGGTTCCAGCCTCACGTCATGTACGGCCACCCGGCGCTCGGCCAGCACCGGCACGCCCCCGCGCCGGGCCACCGCGTACGCCCGCTGGCCGGCGACCTTCACCGCGCTGTAGGCCGGCGGCCGTTGCTGCAGCTCCCCCATGAACCCCCGCTCGAGTTCTCTCAGTCGCTCGTCACTCAGCACCGGTACCGGCCTGCTCGCCAGGATCTCCCCTTCCGCGTCGTCCGTGGCTGTGGTTGCCCCCAGGGCGATAAGCCCCTCGTAATGCTTGTCGTGGCTCACCATGTACTCCACCAGCCTCGTCGCGCTCCCCAGGCAGAGCACAAGCAGCCCCGTCGCCATGGGGTCGAGCGTCCCCGTATGCCCGATTTTGCGCTGGCCCGTCAGTCGCCTTGCCTTCGCAACTACATCGTGACTGGTCCAACCGCCCTGTTTGTCGACCAGCAGAATCCCGTTCAGCGCCACCTGTTAGCTGCCCGGTCCTGGCCCGGCCACATCGCTGATCAGCGAGGCCAGGCGCGCGCCCCGCTCTATCGAGGGGTCGAAGCGAAACAGCAGCTCCGGCACGCTCCGCATCTTGAGCCGGTGCATGAGCTCCGTGTGGAGGAAGTGCGCGGCTGCGTTCAGCCCGCGGAGCGCCTCCTCCCTTTCTCCGGAGTCACCCAGGTGCGACACATACACCGTGGCATGCCGCAGATCCGGCGAAACCTGCACCTCGGTGATCGATACCAGGCCCCGGGCCACCCGCGGGTCCTTCACCTCGCGCTGGATAAGCTCGCTCAACTGCTCGCGCAGCAGGTCATTGACGCGTTCGGTGCGCCTGCTCATCGCTGTCTCCCCGCGGCCAGGGGCTAGTTGGCTCGTTCTTCGTGGAAGAACTCGAGCACGTCGCCCTCAGCGAACTTCTCAAAGCCGCTGACGACCACGCCGCATTCGTAGCCCGTCTGCACCTCGCGCACATCGTCCTGGAAGCGCTTGAGGCCCTCACACCGGCCCTTGGCCATCTCCTGCCCGCCGCGCAGCACCCGCACGTGCAGCCCCCTGCGGATCGTCCCGTCCGTCACGTAGCACCCGGCAATGCCACCAACCCTGCTCGACTTGAATACCTGCCGAACCTCCGCATGGCCGTCTATCACGACGTTGAAGACGGGCTCGTACATCCCCGCGAGCGCCTTCTCGATGTCTTCGAGAAGCTGGTAGATGATGCCATAGGAGCGGATGTCCACCCCCGTAGCGTCCGACCGCTTCCGCGCCGATGGGTCCACCTTCGTGTTGAACGCCAGGATGAGCCCGTTCGAAGCTTCCGCCAGCATCACGTCGGAATCGTTCACGTTCCCTGTCGAAGAGTGGATTACCTTGACCTTCACTTCCGAAGTGCTCAGGCGCTCCACGGCCGCGCGAATCGCCTCCGCGCTGCCCCGCACATCGGCCTTCAGAACGATGATCAATTCCTTCAGCTTGCCCGCGCTGATCTCGTTGAAGAGCGAATCGAGGTTGACGTGGGCGTGTGCCGTCTGCTCCGAAGCTTCGCGCGCCCTCCGGCGCTCTTCAACCAGTTGCCGGGCCGTCTTCTCGTCGGCAATCACGCGTACCCGCTCGCCCGCCTCGGGAACTTCTTCGAGGCCCATGACCACTACCGGCGCCGATGGCCCCGCCTCCCGGATGCGTTCTCCCCGGTCATCGAACATCGCCTTTACTCGCCCGCTGATCTCCCCCGCCACAATCGCATCGCCCTGCCGGAGAGTGCCGTTCTTCACAAGCAGCGTGGCCAGGGGGCCGCGGCTCGAATCCATCTCAGCTTCAACCACAACGGCCAACGCAGGCCGGTCCGGGTTGGCCTTCAACTCCGAGATCTCGGCCACCAGGTTGATTGACTCCAGGAGGTCGTCAATCCCGGTGCCCTTGGTCGCCGACACCGGCACCGTGACGATGTCGCCGCCGTAGTCCTCAACCACCACGTTGTGTTCGGTGAGCTGCTGCTTGATGCGGTCCGGGTTCGCCCCCGGCAGGTCAATCTTGTTGATCGCGACGATCATCGGCACGCCCGCCGCCTGCGCGTGGCTGATCGCCTCGATGGTCTGCGGCATCACGCCGTCGTCAGCCGCCACCACAAGCACGGCAATGTCCGTCACCTGGGCCCCGCGCGCTCGCATCGCCGTGAAGGCCGCGTGCCCCGGGGTGTCGATGAAGGTGATCTTCTTGCCGTCCCGCACCACCTGGTAGGCGCCGACGTGCTGCGTGATGCCCCCGGCCTCTCCCTCGGCCACGCGTGTCTTGCGAATCGCGTCGAGCAGGCTCGTCTTCCCGTGATCGACATGCCCGAGGATGGTCACCACCGGCGGCCGCTCCTGCAGCTTCGCAGGATCGTCGGCTTCCTCTTCCTCCACCGGGGGGGGAGCCGGCGCAGTCTCCACCGCCTCCTCTTCCTGCGGGTCCCATCCCAGTTCCACCGCCACCACGGCCGCCGTCTCGTAGTCGATTGTCTGGTTCATCGAGGCCATGACCCCGTTGGTCATGAGCCGCTTGATGACCTCGACAGGAGACACCGTGAGCAGGTCGCCCAGTTCCTTCACGGTTAGCGCCATCGGTATCGTCACCGGCCGGGTCGAAGAGGTTTGTGCCGACATCAGGTTTCGCTTTCTTCAGCCGGCAACGACATACCGTAGGCTTGCAACGCCTCGACGTCTTCTTTCGCCGGGGTGAACTTGAGTGCGTGAGTTATCGTACCGCGTTTCAGCGCTTTCTCCCAGCAGGGCCGGCTGGCGTGCAGGTAGGCCCCCCTCCCGTTCGCCTTTCCCGTTGGGTCAACCAGCAAACGCTGTTCCGGCGTTCGCACAATGCGGATCAAGGCCCGCTTGCCCGCCTCTTCCCTGCAGCCGATGCACGTGCGCTGCGGTACGTGCCGGGGACGTGCTCCCTTCGCTGCCATCATCGCCCCGTCCCTAGTGAATGCGGCCCGAGTAGTCTACGTCCTCCATCTCCTCTTCCTCTTCGAACCGCGCCGCGCGCTTCACCTTCTTCGTTGAAGCTTTCTTGGCTTCCGGAGTCTCCTCCGCTACCTTCGGCAGGACATCTTCGGCAAAGCGAATGGTGGTCGGCCGCGCTTCGGGCGCAACCATCGTGGGCACCTCATACTCCTCTTCTTCCTCCTCCTCCTCGTACTCGTCGCCGTAGTCCTCAGACTCGCGCTCCTCGCCCCGGGGAATGGGCATCCCGGCAAGCGCATCGGCGAACGAAGTGACCTCTTCCTCCACCACTTCCGCCTGTGCTGGCGGCGCAATCGGCGGAGCAACGTGCACTGGCTCCTCCGCCACCTCCACGACTGCCTCTTCCACCTCGTGGATGATGTCGATATCCGGGACTTCACCGGGGGCGAACGCCTCGAATGAGCTCGGTTGTTCCTCTTCACCGCGGGCCCGCGCCTCCGCGGCCGACTGGCTGAGAATGTCAATCCGCCAGCCCGTCAGCTTCGCCGCCAGGCGCGCGTTCTGGCCTTCCTTGCCAATCGCCAGCGAGAGCATCCGGTCGGGCACCACCAGGGTGGCTCGCCTCTCTTCCGGGTCGACCTCAACGTCCACCACCTGGGCCGGGCTGAGCGCGTTCGAAACAAAGTTCGCAGCGTCCGGATCCCACTTGATGACATCGATCCGCTCGCCACCCAGCTCGTTCACGATGTTCTGGATCCGTGAACCGCGCATGCCCACGCAGGCGCCTATCGGGTCGATGCTCGGCACGCGCGAATGGACCGCGACCTTGCTCCGGTACCCGCCATCGCGCGCGATCGACTTTATCTCCACCGTGCCGCTGGCAATCTCGGGCACTTCCGTTTCGAAGAGCCGCCGCAGGAGGTTCCGGTGCGTACGGCTGACGATGATCTGGGGGCCCTTCACCGCCTTCTGCACTTCAAGGAGCAGCACCTTCACGCGTTGTCCCGAGCGCAGGTGCTCGTTCCTCACCTGCTCGCTGAACGGCAGGACCGCTTCTGTCCCCCGGCCCAGTTCGAGAATGATCTGGCGCGGCTCGATGCGCTGCACCGTGCCGATTACCACCTCGTTCTCGCGACCCGCATACTCGTCGAAAACCGCGTCGCGCTCTGCCTCACGCAGACGCTGGAGCACCACCTGCTTCGCCGTCTGCGCAGCGATCCGTCCGGCATGGTCTGGAATCTTGATCTCGAAGTCGAGCACATCGCCCGGGGCCACGCTGGCCTTGTAGCGCCTTGCCTCCGTAAGAGCGATCTCGATGTTCGGCTCTTCAACCTCTTCGACAACCGTCTTCTGCATGTACGCGTGGATATCGCCCGACTCCGCGTCGATCTTCGCGTAGATGTTGGGAGCGTTCTCGCCCTCTCGCCTGTAAGCGGAAGTCAGCGCCGCCTCAACCGCCTCGAAGACGATCTCCTTCGGCAGGTTCTTCTCCGCGGCCAGCT
>WBZY01001450.1_pt1 | contig 12182 bp, 12 predicted proteins | sample 5204191 | NCBI WGS metagenome assembly WBZY01 (sample SAMN12344363, study PRJNA552823) | activated sludge metagenome | biome: Activated sludge suspended growth; feature: Anammox Sidestream; material: Wastewater; isolation source: activated sludge from anammox sidestream of wastewater treatment...
TGAACGCTCTCATTCGGGACCGTTCTCATTGGAACGTTGCTTTTTCCGCTTGACATTTAACACAGTTACTCTGTGGTTAGGCAATTAAAATAGCGACATAAATGTCGCGTTACGTTGGAAGAAAGCATGGAAGTCCGCTCGAGCAGACTCGGCGTGCCAGTTGTGTAGAGAATGTTGATGAACGCAAATTGAACCACGGAGTCACGGAGACACTGAGAAAAGATCTTTTTAAAAACTTCGCGGCTCAGTGTCTCGGTGGTTAACGGTTTCAAAATCATATGCGACATAAATGTCGCGTTACGTTGGAGGAAAACAATGCACACTATTTTGAAAAGTAATTCCAAAACTGTGACCATCGGTCACGACAAGCCGTTTGTCATTATTGGCGAGAAGATTAACCCGACGGGAATCAAGAAGTTGGGACAGGCTTTGGTAGACCAGAATTTCGAATATGTTCAACATCTTGCCAAGCGACAGGTCGCGTGGGGCGCGGATGTGTTGGATGTGAATGTTGGGCATCCGCAGATTGATGAAGCGGCGATCATGCCGAAGGTAGTGGAGGCGATATTGGCGGTGGCAGATGTTCCGCTGTGCATCGACTCAAACGAGCCGAAGATTCTTGAAGCGGGATTAAAGGTCACGCCTGGGAAGCCGTTGGTGAATTCAGTCAATGGCGAAGACAAGCAACTGGCAACGGTTCTGCCCATCGTCAAAGATCGAGGTGCGGCGGTGATCGGGATGGCGATCGGGAACGAGGGCATCCCACCCACCGCGGAGGGACGTCTCGCGGCGGCGGGTAAGATCATCGAGCGCGCGGCGAAGATGGGAATCCCTGCGGAGGATATCGTCATTGATCCGTTGGTGATGACGGTGGGTCATAACAGCCAGGCAGGTCTCGTGACGTTGAAGGCGATTGAGTTGATCGTGAAAGAATACGGCGTGAACATCAGCCTCGGCGCGAGCAATGTGTCGTTCGGTCTGCCTGACCGTCACGCGGTGAACAGCGCGTTCCTTGCGCTGGCGATCCAGGCGGGTGTGACCACGTCCATTACTGACCCGATCAAGTTGGGCAATTCCATCAAGGCAATTGATTTGCTTCTCGGCAAAGATGCGAATTCGATGCGGTATTTGAAGTATTTCAGGGCGACGGAGAAGTTGAGGGAGGAGGAGGGGAAGAAGTAATTGGTAATTGAGGGAGGAGAATTGGAGGATTAGAGAATTGAGAGATTGGAGATTGGAGATTGATAAATCTCGGTGGTTGAGTAGCGACGAACGGAGTGAGAGCGTATCGAAACCACCGCGCCGCGAATTAATTTTTGTTACAAGATTACTCTTGATTCCTGCTGGTTTCGATACGGGCTTCGCTTCACTCCGCCCTACTCAACCAGCGAGATTGGCTTTGAATTAATTTTTAGTTCATTCCCAACGATTTCAACAACATCATCTTCAAACCCGAAGAAACTCCAAAAGGTTACTTGGGGTTGAGTCGCTTCAAGCATCACGGAGATGGCTGGTTCTTTGTGGGCGTAGTAACGTGACAGCCAGCCACGCGTGGAGTTGGGGTCGGCGCGGAGGATAGAGAATTTGCCGTTTCCATCGAGCATTCCCATTTGAATCTTAATTCTGGAGTCGGACAGCTTGCTGTCCGTTTTTGTTTGAAGTAACAATCCATTTGCACGAGCAAGCTCCTGCAATCCAAAATCGGCGAGCAACCAGTGAAGCGCGTAATGATGCGCTTCTTTGGCAATCAGATTATCAATCACGAGCCAGCGATCACCTTCGAGCGCCATCACCGTTCGCTTGTGAGATACAGGTTTATAACCATCATGCTCGCCCTGCCAGAGATTCTTATCGTGCTTGAGAACTTTTCCCTTTGACCAGTTCGTCCACGTGAAGCGGCTGACCATTGTCATTTGGTCTTTGCCATCAACAGTGACGGTGTTGTGGACATTCGTGTGCGCGAGACCGTTGCGCCAGACGCCTTGTCCGCTGTAGAGGTAGGTTCCCGCGTCAATGGCGATGTTGTATCCGTGAATCCATAAGTCAACGTGGAGTTGGTCGGCGTGGGAGGGACGGGAGGTGTAGTCCGTGCAGTGGAGGAGGGCGTGGGAGTTGGAGGAGCGGAGGAGGTAGATGCCGCCGTTGGGGAATGATATGTTGCTGAGCGGCGCTTCGACTGCGGTCTTCGTCTCCGCTACGCTTCGCTCAGACCTCCGCTCAGCGCGAGAGAAATCACATAACCAAAATATATCCTCATCCCATGGACCAGGCTCGAAGAGGTATTCTTTTTTGGTGATGTACCAGCCTAACTGCAACAGCGGACGGTAGTCGGTGAAGTCGCAGTTGTTGAGAGGGAGGACGAGTGCGCCGTCGTTTGAGCCGTAGGTGGGCATTTCGCCTGTTTGGGGGTTGATGAGGTGGGAGAGGTAAGTAATGGAGTTGGCGACCGATTCTTTGAGTTCAGTGGAAAGTGGAAAGTGGGTGAGTTCTCCGAGTTGAATGGCATACAAGTAAATGTGAAGGATAAAGCGATGGTAGTTGAGAGAGTACATTGAGTAAGTGCCATCGGGAAAAATTTGTTCGACGGCGGATTGTTCGAGGAGTTTTCGTCCGAGGGTGAGATATTTTTCGGCGTGTTTGAGTTCAGGGAAGAGCAGACCGACCATCCACAAGCCGAAGGCTTCGCTGATGGTGTGGTTACTGCGTGTGGATATGGCGTAGCTGATGTTTTTATAGATACGGTTCGTTTGCGCGGCAATTAGCAAAATGAATTTTGCTGTACGGTCGGGTGTGAAAGAAGGAGAATTGGAGAATTGGAAGTAGCCGAACGTCCATGCCATGAGGCGGAGGGCGATCTCCTGTCCGTCCATCCAGTTGGGTCCTGTGTTGGGAGGGTTGTGCTGTGCCCAGTCTTCGATGAGAGTCCAGAAGACTTCGGGGTATTTTTCATCGTGAGAGGCGGCGTAGGCGCGGACGAGGGTATAAACAAAGGCGAAGCGATTCGGTTCCCAGATGAACTTGATGTCAGCAGAGGAATCGTCGGAGATTTGTGACCAATGTTTCGCCATGTCATTCTGAGGGAGCGTTTGTTGCGACCGAAGAATCTCTGACTGTGAGAGGAGAGACCCTTCGCTATCGCTCAGGGTGACATAATCGCGGTGCCAATTGGGAGGAGATCCAGTTTTGATGAATTGGTGGGAGAAGTATTTTATTTCGCCGTTGAGGATGCGATCTGCTTCGGCGATGGCGGTTTGTGGATTCCAAGAAATATTTTCTGGCAAGCGTCGCGCTTCGAGGGCGTGACGAGAAGGGCGTTCGCCACTCCGCTCAGCGAGGAGGTGTGCATAATCACTCCACTCACCCATCGGCATCTGCAAGCGGATGAGTCCCGTGCGGAGGCGAAAGGCGTAGGCGGCGCGAAAGGCTGACCAGCGCGAACCAAGTTCACGGTAGAGAGAGGCGAGTGCTCGAAGTCGAGTTAACATTTTTTACCACGAAGGGCACAAAGTCCACTAAGGTTAGTCGGATGATGGTTAAAAACTTTGTCCAAGATTTTCTCAAACGATGACAGAAAAGAAGTCAACACGTTGCGCAATGAATCAAACCTTTGTGACCTTCGTGTCCTTTGTGTTTAAAGATTTCGCATGACGAGAGAGGATAATCCAAATGAGTGGGAGTCCAATAATAATTAATGGCGGGGCGAGGCGGCTTCCCGACGACCATTCGTATGACAACACGCCCGCGAGAAGCGTGAGCATGAGATACAACGTGCTGACGATGTGATGCGGATACCCGCCAATGACGAGTCGTTGATATAGATGCGTGCGATGCGCGGCGAGGACGTTTTCGCGTTTGAGCGCGCGGCGGATGAACGTGACGCCCGCGTCCATGATGAACGTCCACATCAGGAGCGTGCCGAGCATGAGAGCGTCGCCGCCCTGATCGGCAGAGAGCAACGGCAGAACCGCAAACGTATAACCGAGGAACGTGCTGGCAACGTCGCCCATGAAAATTTTTGCGGGGTGCCAATTGTGCGCGAGAAAACCCAAACTGCTCGCGGCGATGGCAAGCGCCACCGCAAACACAAACGCATTGTGCATGTTCGACGCGAGCATCATCCATCCCAGCCCGCCCGCAAACGCCACGCCGCCCGCGATGCCGTCAATGCCGTCCATGAAGTTGTAGGCATTGGTGAGTCCGATGATCCACAAAAACGTGATGACCAAGCCGACGACGCCCAACTGCAATTCACCGAACAACGGGATGGTGACCGTTTTGAAATATCCCAGCCCATAGATCGAGACCGCCGCGACGAGTCCTTGCACAGCAAAGCGTATCTTTGGCGATAATGACGAAACATCGTCGCGCCAGCCCAGCCATGCGATGACGACTCCACAGACAAGATAGATCAACGCGCGATCTATCCCCGCCTCTCTCGCGGACCATAAGCCTGCTCCCGCTACAAGGACGACGATCGCCACCCCTCCCCCGCGCGGCGTGGGCATGGAGTGTGAACTCCGTTCGTTGGGATGGTCGAGGATCTGTCGCCTCTCCGCGTAACGGCGGATGAGGTAGACGAGGAGGGAGGAGAGGAGGGCTAAGATGGAGAATATGACGAGGGAGGACATTGAGGATGATTGTAATGGAGAATTGGAGAATTGATTCGCTTCGATAGGCTTTATCGCGTCCCCTTACTCCGCACTGGGATGAACCCCCGTGCTATTCGTACGAAGCCCGCTCAAGCGGACTGAGATCACCGAAAGACCTGCTCCGTTTTGATAGAAAGAGTATCTACAATCTCCCCGCTTCTTCCACCAAGAAGGGAATATTCGGCTGGTCGAAATGTATTTCTGGCGCAGGGATACGATTGTGCTTGATGTCTGGCGAAACATGTTTATGGTGAGGATGCGTACTTTGTAAAGCGGGATCATTGGGATGAGGTTGCGAATCATACCAATACAACTTTTCCTCCCCGCGCCAAACTTCGTAACCGTATCCATCAATGACGAGTGGCAGACGGTCAAAGACTACGCGCTCACGAACCGTCAACCTGATTCCATTTTGCAGAAACAATTCACCTATTATCCGCGCCATGCTGGCTCCCACGCGAACAAAAACGAGAGTCGAGCGGCTGATACTTGGAAACCGTTCGACAAGGCTATACAAAAACAATTCGTAATCTTCGGGTGAGCGGAACAGGTCGCTCATACCCCAGAGACTCGAATTAAGCCAGCCAAAGTGGTTTTGTTGCGTTGGAGTCGCTGAATCTCATCACGATATTGCGTTTGGCGTTCCAGCCATATTTTATATACACTCGCCCACTCGCTGAAATCGAGCACCCAATCATCATTCTCTGGTTCTTCGCCGTTCGTGTAAGCCGCGTAGAATGTCTCGGAGCGAATCCCATATTTCCGCTCGAAGGAAATCAACTCTTCCTCCAGCGCATGAATATCAGCAAGGATTTGAGATGTGTTCATGGTAACTCTCCTGTAAGAATTATACACCTCCCTGCCTAAACAGATTCCAACCCCATTCCCCTCCTCAAACGCCAGCGGACTAAACCCGAAATCCGTCTGCGCTTCGGCGTCGCCCGAAGGTAAACCATCGGGCTAAGCAATGAAGTCCTGCGAGGGATAAAGATCATGTACGGAGAGGGTTACAACAGCGACGGTTTTACCTTCGTCTGTCAAAAACTCAACTTCGTAGGCTTTTCCGCTTTCATGGACATGAACCACCGTTCCAACGTCACCACGCTTGAGTTGATAGTCATTCAAATCTCTGGCAAGTACAACAACATCTAATTCTTTGATCATATTCTTGCTTCCTTCACTAAATTATGCCAACCCCAACCTAATCCCCTCCTCAAACGCCAGCGGACTGAACCCGAATTCTCTTTGCGCTTCGGCATAACTGAAATCTTTGTTCTCGTTCAGCCGCAGGACTTGTTCCGCTTTGATGGGGAATGGAATCCGCATCCGCTCGAAGAGACTCAGCAAAGCAACGACAGGCTTCGATGGGATGTGGATTTTCCACACGCGCTTATTCGTCGCTTTGGCAATCGTATCAATGACTTCGTTGTACGTCAGCGGATGTTTCCCTGCGATGTTGTAACTTTTGCCGATGGTCTTGTCGTTCGACACACAACTCACCACCGCTTGCGCAACATCGTCCACGAAGATGGGTTGTTGCAGAGACTTTCCAGCGCCGAAAACAGGAATAATTGGAGAGACTCGTATAAAGCGAATCAGTCGCCACATATTGCGGTCGCGTGGACTGCCGTAGATCATCGTTGGGCGCAGGATGGTGTATTTCAGTCTGCTCGTTTCGATGGCAAGTTCCGCCGCCACGCGGACTGTCTTGCTCTTGGCATTCAACTGCGTGAAGATGGCAGTCGTGCTGATGAAGACCGCGCGTTTGATGCCCGCATCTTTCGCGGCGCGGATAATCGAGTCCGCGTGACCGAAGCCGAGCGAGGCGATGTTGACGAGGGCGTCAGTCCCTTGCATGGCAGAGGTCAAAGCTTGGGTATCGGATAAATCTCCCAGCGCCCATTCAATTTTGGGATCGGAAAGAGTCGAACGATCGCTGGAGGCGCGGTGAAGACAGCGGACTTCGTATCCGTTTTTGAGGAGGAGCGGGACGACGCGCGAGCCAGTGAATCCTGTCGCGCCTGTGACAAATAGTTTCATAATCATCTTTTGCCACAGAGACACAGAGAACGCAGAGAAAATCTTTTAAAAAATCTCTGTGGCTCAGTGTCTCCGTGGCTAATTCTTTTTCACTAACTTTTCGAGCAATTCCAATGTCTCATTCAGCTTATCACGTCGATCAAGATGCTTGACCAAATACTCGCGGGCGTTTTGCCCCATTTGTTGGACAATATCCACATTCTTTGAAAGATCGAGGATCGTTTCGGCAAGTGTTTCATCGTCATTCGGTTGGACAAAGACTCCGCCATACGAAGATTCAATTAATTCCCGTGTGATTCCATCAATGACGAGCACGGTGGCGCGTCCCGCCGCCATGTAGTCGAAGACTTTGTTCGGGTAGGTGGTGCGGAACATGGGAATATCTTGAAGGATGGCGAGACACACATCCGCCGAGGCGACGACGCGCGGCATATCTTTTTTAGGGCGGACGCCAGCGAAGATGACATTTGAGAGATTCTTCCGCTCCGCTTCGTTTTGCAGGCGTGGGCGTTCTTTGCCATCACCAAAGAGGACAAAATGAATTTTGTTGTACGGCTTCAAGCGTTCCGCCGCGCGGAGGATGGTGTCAATGTCGTTCGCCTGTCCCAACGCGCCAGCATACAACACGATGAATTTATTTTGCAATCCTAACTCGTTGCGAATGGATGAGCCATCCACTCGCGGGTTGAACATATCCACGTCTGTGCCGTAGGGGATGAAAGTGATCTTCTTTTCAGGCACGCCTTTGCCGATCATGTACTCTTTGTACGCGGGAGAGTTCACCAAAATATGGGTCGCGCGCGCGTACAAGAATTTCTCCAGTCGACGTCCCAGCGCAATGACAATCGGATTCTTCAACACGCCCATGCTCACGCCGAACTCGGGCCACAGGTCGCGCACTTCGAGCAGGAAGGGCTTGCGGCGAATCCATGCGACGAACCACGCGGAGACGGCTTGAAAGATCGGCGGCGTGGTGCCTAGAACCAAGTCCACATCGTTTACCCGAAAAGAAGTCCACACCGAACTGAACATGAAACTGAAAAACGAAATCACGCGCCAAAAATAACTGCGATGCAGAGCGGGATAAATATACGCGCGTAAAACCCGCACACCGTCAATGATCTGCTCGGCGAAAACTCCTTTGCGTTCAACAGTTCGCTTACCCGTTTGATAGTTCAAATCGCTGGCAACGATGACCAGCTCGTGTCCGCGCGATTGCAAAAATTTTGCCAACTCGAAATGACGCGTGTGTCCTGGCTCATCGGGCGAGACGAAGGCTTGATTGATCAGCAGTATCTTCATTGGGAGCGATTATAAATTATTTGCGTACCGAGGCGACGAACTGCCGAAGAACAACGAATCAACTTGAACTGGCAAAATGAGGCGTGAATAGAGGATGATCAAAATCTATAATACTCAGCACATCCATCAAGCATATTATCGTTTATAATGACCACGCAGGAGAAATTCGCCTGACAACATATATAAATTCGAAAGGAATATCTTATGAGTTTTTTCAGCAAAATCCTAAGCAAGTTGGGTATCGGTAAGAAAGAGGAAGAGCCCGCAAAAAGCGCCGCCGCCGCGGTTGCGCCAAAACCCGCTCCTGCCGCGAAACCTGTTACCACGCCCGCCTTCAGACCGCGCGAAATGGAAAAGGACGACGCGGTCCTGCGAGGTCCCGCGGCTGTCGCGCCGAAAGCCGTCTCTGAGGTGGATGTGGTTGCGAAACTTGAGGGTCTCGCTCAGGCAAACCCCGCCAAACTCAATTGGAAAACCTCGATCGTGGACTTGCTCAAACTCCTCGACCTCGAATCCAGTTTCGATGCTCGCAAGGAACTCGCCACTGAACTCGGTTGCCCCGCCGATCTGATGGGCGACTCAGCCAAGATGAACACCTGGCTTCACAAGGAAGTCCTCAAGAAGATCGCCGCAAACGGCGGCAATATTCCGAAGGAATTGCTCGACTAAAAGAGTCGGATCGACTAACAGCGCAGACGGATATATAACGTCTGCGCTGTTTTTGTTTGCGGACGCGGCGCTTCGCCTCCCCCTTGCGGCTGGGTCGCCACTGGCGAATCAGCCCTCCCGTCGGGCTGACTCGGGCAAGTCATCCCATAAACATTCTTGCAAAGAATCCAGTTTGAGAGTCTTTGAGAGTCCAGCGGGATAGAATTACCCTTGCGAAAGGAAAGCAATCATGGAAATTCCAAGACACTGGAGACTCAAGAAACAACGCTACGGGCTGGTCGGCGAGGTGTGCCCGCATTGCGATTACAAAATTTTCCCCCCGCGCGACGTGTGCCCGAACTGCGGCGACGAAGCCAAAGACCTGTACACCTTCAGCGGCAAAGGCGAGGTGTATTCATTCACCACCGTGTACGAAGCCCCCGCAGGCTATGACGCCAACGCGCCTTACACTGTTGCGTTGGTAAAGTTGGATGAGGGCCCCATGATCACCGCGCAGTTAACAGACGTTGACAACAACGCCGTCGAGATCGGCATGCCCGTCGAAATGGTGACGCGCAAAATGCGCAACGACGGCGATGAACGAGGTTTAATCGTGTATGGGTATAAATTTCGCCCGCAAAATTTTGTACCCGCCAACTAAAGGATAGTACGTCTGATAAAACAAGAACGCCCCTGTCGACAGGGGTGTTCTTGTTTGGGTTTTCTGATTGAAATTCAAGGCATTGCGAGATATTTCCCCATCGCATTCAAGTTTGGCATCTCGAAACCAAGTTCAGCCGCAGATTGCATGACCTGGGCGTAGTGATATTTCGACTCCCTACGGCTGCCCTCACTGACGGCGTGAGCGGTATAACGCTGCATACTTTCATTCCGGCGGAAGTTCCGACGCAATAAGAAAGCCACCAGCCAGATAGGGAATTTGATATAGCCGATCTCAGGGTACTTCTTCAGATCCACGCCACGCTGGGCGCACAGATCGTACAATTCTTTTGTGGCTCGAATCGATTGGTAGACCAGTTCATTATCCGCGAGATAGGGGTCGATGACGCGATACTTCGCCAACCCAGCTGCAAATCCTATCACGCCTGCATTGTGGATCCATAACCAGTGCAGCATATTCTCCTGCATGTCGGGCTTCATATCAGCGCGGGTAAATACATTCTTTACTTGTTCCAGTCGTGCGGCAGATTGACCTTCCACCAGACCGAGATGAACCTCCGCACCCAGGTTCGTCCAGTAGACGCCATCCTTGACCGTTCCGCCGCCATCGGGGTAACCAAGCAAATAGCGTTCACGCGGCAAGATCGCATCGTAAGCAGCCAGTCCATCCCAATTGCTGGAGAACAGAAGGAAGGTGGCATCCCCCGAAACCGACGCCAAATCCTTCATCGCTGCTTCCACCTGCTGACCGTTGGTCGGCACAATGATAAGCTCATAGCCGTCCGCCGGAGAAATCGAATCCACACAGCGGATCGGGTAATGTTGGATGGATGTGGGCGGATAGCCCTTGCGTTCGTCGAGCAGGTCGAGGGTGACGCCCTTTGGAAACTGACCAGCCATGCCAGGGCGAACGAAGTGTGTAACTTCCGCGCCCGCTTTTTGCAGCGCCCATCCGTAGATGACGCCGATGACACCTGCGCCAACGATCAATGTTTTCATGAGGTTGCTCCCTCAAAATTCTTAATATCGGTTTCGAATGCGCTCAAGGCAGGCATCGCCACGTTGAGTGTGCGTCCGCTGTTGAGCAGGTCGTAGTAAAACACTTTCACTTCTTCGATGTCTTCCAGTCCATGCGCTGAACTGCGCTGGACGAGTTTGTTGTAGCGAAACAGCACTTTGATCACAATGTTGGCGACCCACATGCCGAACGGCGAATTGTTCATATACATTTTTGTTTCGGGATACTTCGCCAGGTCCACGCCGCGGCGGGCGATGACTTCCAGCGATTCGCGCGCGGCGCGTAAGCCCTGCTCGCCGATCTGACGGTTCTCCAGCACCAATTCAAAACTGCCAGCCTTGACCAGTGCGGGCCACAGCCCGCCGGTGATGGCATATTGCACCCACAGGTAATGCAGGATGTTCTCGTGAACGGTGATGCCCACCTGCGCCGATTCGCACAGCGCGACCACTTTTTCCAGACAGGCATCGCGCCTGCCGCCCACTTGACCCACATCCACGCTGGCAATTGTGGCGATCAGTTTGTCTCTTTCGAACTTGCCGCCCGCCTTGGCATCGCCAAAGACGTAGCGTGAGGGCGGCAGGATGGCGTCTATCTCATCCGTCCCATCCCAGTTCTGGGTGAGGAGCAGGAAGTCCGCGCTCCCTGCCTGCGGGACGATCTGTTTTAGCGTTTCGACCAGGTGATAATGTTTGGTCGGGATGATGATCAGTTCATACCCATCAGACGGATCGAGCGTTTCAGTGACGCAGATGGGATAATGCCCGACAAAGTTCCGTTTGTGCCCCTTGCGGATGTCGTACATATCGATCTCAAATCCATTTGCAAATTGCGAGGCTTTTCCGGGGCGGACGAGATGCGTGACCTCGTGCCCCGCTTCTGCAAATGCCCAGCCGTAAATAGTTCCGATAATGCCTGCGCCGACGATCAGTGTTTTCATGTTTTATCTCCTTGAAAGAAATATGCCCATCGTTTATGGATGGGCATATCTTATCGAGAAGGAGGGGAGAGGTCATCCCTCGAAAGGATGAACGGGCGGGGGGAAAGGCTAGAGCAGTTTCAACTCCCTGGCACGCGCCACCGCCTCGGTGCGGTTTTTGACTTCGAGTTTCATCAGTATACTTTTGACATGACTCTTGACCGTCGAAAGCGCGACGACCAATCGCTCGGCGATCTCCTGATTCGAAAGTCCCGCCGATAACAGGCGCAGCACGTCCATTTCACGCTCGCTCAACAGGGCAGATGGACTCTGCATGACGGCGCGTCGTTCAAAATCATCCACGAGGCTGATGGCGAACAGTTCGTCAGGATGTTTGGCGCGATAGATTCGCAGGAAGGGTAGCAGTTCTGTCTCATCCAGAAAGACGCGGCGCTGGTTTTGCGGTTCTGCCATCCGCAAGGCTTCCTTCAATATGGAATCCTTCTCAGGCGCATCGGTGGTTGGGAGTTGAATCTTCAGGAGTAGAATCTCGATCAGGCTGGTACGACGACCCGCGCGGGCATTTTCTTCGAGTTGCACAAGCAACCCTGCCGCATGTTCAAATTCGTGGCGTGTCAGCAGGATCCGCACAAGAACCAGCCACTGGCTTTCATTATCAAAGGTGACGGGAGTTGCTGAGGGAGCGAACTCTTTCGCCCATGCTTCGGCATCTGCGAATTGTCTCTTTGCGAGAGAAAATCGCGCGTGAATAGAACGCAGGAATCCATTTTCATGTATGGGCATGGCAGAAGCAAACTCGCCCTCCAATTTTTTGATGAAAGCCAGCGCTTCGTCCAGCCTACCTTGTGTAAACCGCAGACGCGCCAAACTTAAATACCCGCCGATCTGAATCTCAGGGCTACCC
>WBZY01001033.1_pt2 | contig 12176 bp, 14 predicted proteins | sample 5204191 | NCBI WGS metagenome assembly WBZY01 (sample SAMN12344363, study PRJNA552823) | activated sludge metagenome | biome: Activated sludge suspended growth; feature: Anammox Sidestream; material: Wastewater; isolation source: activated sludge from anammox sidestream of wastewater treatment...
ACAACCTATGCCGACAGGCTGAATGGTACGCCTGTGGTCAATATCCTCTCGCCCACGCTCCTCTATTTTCTCTTCTTTGTCGCCGGCCGCGGGATAGCTCCGGTCTATTTTCGCTACATGAGCGAGAATCAGGTGCTTTTTCTTGATATCGGACTGATGCTGGTCGGAATGCTGACGATCCTTGCGGCCGCCGATGTGACATTGCTCGCCATTGGGGCCGCGATCTCGGGATTCGGCGCATCGTCTGTTTTCCCAACCAACCTTTCGCGATTCAGCCGAACCTTCGGCCCTAGCGCGACGCGACGGGCCATACCACTATTTGTTACAGGGACACTTGGCGGGGCGATGGTCACCTGGCTGATCGGGTTCGTATCTGAAGAGGCAAACAGTTTGCGAGCCGGAATGTTCTCGCTCCTGGCGTGTGTTTGCGGCGTTGCGGCAATTCAAATATTTCTGGCGGTCAGCGGCCGGCAGCCGCGAAACCGCGACATGGTCAGGGATTGATCTGTCGCTACAGTGTCAGGCGTTTTAGATAATCTCGAAATTCCGGCCCAAGATCGTCGCGTTTAAGAGCGAACTCGACCGTGGCGATGAGGAAGCCGAGTTTGTCACCGGCATCGTGCCGTATGCCGTCGAGTTTTACCGCATAGAACGGGCGTTCTTTCAGGAGCACACGCATCGCGTCGGTTATCTGTATCTCGCCGCCGGCCCCGGGCGTTGTCTGCTCGATCGCTCTGAAAATATCGGGAGTGAAAATATAGCGGCCAATGATCGCGAGGTCTGACGGCGCGTCGGCAAAGGCCGGCTTCTCGACCATATCGCGTATTCGGTAAACATTCGGCTCGACCTCTTCGGCATCGATCACACCGAAGCGCGAGATCGCCTCGCCTTCGATCTGCATTGTCGCAATGACGGGCGCGTTATATTTCTCATACACCTCGATCATTTGCTTCAGGGCTGGCTTTTCGGCGTCAACGATATCGTCGGGCAGCAGTGCGGCGAATGGCTCGTCCGAGGCAAAATCCCGGGCTTGATAGATCGCGTGCCCCAGGCCCAAGGCTTCGCCCTGCCGCGTGTAGCTGATCTTCGCTAGTTCCGCCACCGACCGAACCAGCCGCAAAAGATCGTGCTTGCCGCGTTCGTGAAGTACCTCTTCGAGCTCGAACGAGATGTCGAAATGATCTTCCATCGAGCTCTTATCACGGCCAGTGATGATAAGGATCGACTCAATTCCGCTCGCGACCGCTTCTTCGACCGAGTACTGGATCAGCGGCTTGTCGACCAGCGTCAGCATTTCTTTCGGCGAGGCCTTTGTTGCCGGAAGAAACCTCGTCCCGAGGCCGGCAGCCGGAAAAACCGCTTTACGAACTTCTGTGCTCATTGCATTAAGTTAAATCATACGGTGAATTGAGACAAACCCGGCTCGATCGACCCCCAAACGGCGATCTTTTTCCCTCCACGTGCCTCATTGCCTGCCGCACGAAAAGCTCGCCACGAAGCTAGTTGAACACACCGCTACTTCGCAAAGGACCCGTTTGGCTAACGAAAAGCCCTAAGGCCTTTGACCGCGATTTCACTTTGCTTTCATAATATTGAGTTTATGTTGGACCTCAATTTTGTACGAGAAAACCTTGATGCTGTCCGATCGGCACTGGCTAACCGCAATTTTCCGTTGGACGGCCTCGATCGCTTTGTTGAACTCGACGCTGAGCGCCGCCGCGTGATCGGCGAGGCCGACCGACTCAATCAACTGAGGAATGCCGCAAGCAAAGAGATCGGCGGCCTGATGCAGGCAGGCAGAAAAGAAGAGGCTGAAGCCAAGAAGGCCGAGGTTTTGGGTTTGAAAGACCAGCAGGCGGAACTCGAAAAGAAACGCGATGCGTCGGATGCCGAAATGCACGATCTGCTTGCCGGCTTGCCGAATCTTCCGGCTACCGACGTTCCGGTCGGGGCCGATGAATCCGCCAATGTCGAGATCAGAAAATGGGGCGAGCCGCGTGTGTTTGATTTTGAGGTCAAGGACCACGTCGATCTTGGCGAAGCTTTAGGCATTCTCGATCTCGAACGCGCAACAAAGATCGCCGGGTCGAGATTTGCGATCCTGAACGGTGCGGGTGCCAGGCTGGAACGAGCGCTCATCAATTTCATGCTCGATATTCACACAACGGAGCACGGTTACACCGAAACTCTGCCACCGTTCCTTGTGAATCGTTCGGCCCTGTTCGGCACGAACCAACTGCCGAAGTTTGAGGACGACCTTTTTCATATCAAGGACGAGAGAGAATTTGCCCTTATCCCTACTGCCGAGGTTCCGGTGACCAACTACTATTCGGGCGAGATACTCGACGCAAAGGATCTGCCGCATTACTTTGCGGCGTACACGCCTTGTTTTCGCAGTGAGGCAGGCAGTTATGGCCGCGACACGCGCGGGTTGATCCGACAGCATCAATTCGAAAAAGTGGAACTGGTTAAGCTAAGCCTGCCGGAAGACTCTGAGAACGAGCATGAAAGACTTACGGCGGATGCTGAGCGGATCCTCCAACTTCTCGGCCTCCCGTATCGCACTGTGGTCTTGTCCACCGGCGACATGGGCTTTGGAGCAAGGAAAACCTACGACATCGAGGTCTGGCTGCCATCGCAAAAAACCTATCGGGAGATCTCAAGCTGCTCGAACTGTGGCGATTTCCAGGCCCGCCGGATGAATCTTCGTTTCCGCCGCGCTGGAGGTGCAAAGCCCGAATTTGTTCACACCCTGAACGGGAGCGGCCTGGCCGTCGGCCGCACTTGGATCGCGATACTCGAAAACTATCAGCAGGCAGACGGGTCGATCGCTGTACCGGAAGTGCTTCAAGCGTATATGAATGGGCTGGACAAGATCGCCTAGCTCCCGGAATATTTGACGGCCGGGGGCATTGTAATTACGATGTAATTATGAAATCCCAGATCATTCAGATCGGCAATTCACAAGGCATTCGAATACCCAAGATGATGCTTGAGGAAACTCGGCTTTCGGGTGAGGTCGAGTTGGTCGTCCAGCCGGAGGGCCTTCTCATCCGAAGCCTTACGCAGCCACGAGGCACGTGGGACGCTGAGTTCAAGGCGCTTGCCGATCACGACGACGATCAACCGCTTGGGGCGGCACCCGAAGGCAAGTTCGATTCGAAGGAGTGGAAATGGTAAGCCGCTTCGATGTTTTTCTGATCAATCTCGACGACCAGCCGTCAAATGATCCAAAGAATACTCGCCCGGCCGTGGTCATTTCGCCCGATGAGCTTAATCGTCACGTTGATACGGTGATCATTGCCCCGCTATCATCGACGAACGCAGCATACCCAACGCGTATCGAGGTGGATTTTCTGAACGCAAACCGATCCGTTATCCTCGACCAGATCCGGACGGTCGATAAGGACCGGCTAGTGAAAAAGATCGGTGAGTTAGACAAGCCATCGCGCGGGGCGGTGATCGACAGGCTGCAGGAACTGTTCTCTGAGTAAAGATCGAAGCTGCTCGTTAGGCTTTGGCAGCGTTCCAGAGCTCTTCCATTTCTGCGAGATCCGCATCTTCGATCGATCGCTCACGGGCCTTAAGGCTGTCCTCGATAAATCTGAACCGCTTGCGGAATTTGCGATTGGCTTTTTTTAGGGCCGTTTCGGGCTCGATGTCGAGGTGGCGAGCAAGATTGACGACCACGAACAACAGGTCGCCGAGTTCCTCGTCGATCTTCTCTTTCGTTCCGCGGCCGATCGCGTCACGCAGTTCACTGACCTCTTCGTCGAGCTTTTCAAAGATCTGATTCTCGTTCTCCCAGTCAAACCCGACCTTTGCCGCTTTTTTTGTGACTTTGAGAGCTTCGAGCAAAGCCGGAAAATGAACAGGAACGTCGTCGAGCAAAGAATCCTTCGGCTTCTCGGCTTTGCCTGACGCTTTACGCTCATTCGCTTTCAACTGGTCCCAATTGTCGAGAACGTCCTGTGCCCGCGCCAGTTTTGCGTCACCGAAGACGTGTGGGTGCCGAAGGACGAGCTTTCTTGCGACTCCGGCCGCGACATCGTCGATCGTAAAATCGCCGCGCTCCGCCCCGATCGTGGAATGAAATACGACCTGAAGAAGCAGGTCGCCGAGTTCTTCGACAAGATGCGTCGTTTCGTCAGATTCGCCCGCCGCATGGATGGCGTCGAATGTTTCATATGCCTCTTCGAGCAGGTACTGCGAGAGCGACTGATAGGTCTGCTCGGCATCCCATGGGCAGCCGCCGGGTGCACGAAGGCGCGCCATCACTTCCACAAGTTCATCAAACGGTTTTGACATATCTGATCCGGCCGATAGCAGATGACCGCAAACGAGCGGCCACAGTATTATTTGCTGTTCTGGATGAGCCTAGTGAATTTTGAATTCTTTTTCCCCAAAATGCTACTATCGAACTGAATTTTTACTCTTATGATCGGACACGAAGAGAACCAGGAAGACGTCAGTTTCAAGGTTACGGACCGCCGCAAATTTAATCCTGACGGATCGGTCAGGGAAGGCGTGGTGATCGATGAGCCGAAGCCTGTTCCCGCAGCTGTACCGGAAACGCCAGCCGAGCAGATAAAAGAAAAGGAAGTGCTGCCTGAGGTCGGAGCGGGGTCGGTCGATGAGCCTGACGACGGCGACATTCCCGGCGCAGATGACCCGGCCAGCTTCGTCAATTTTCTCTCGACGCTCGCCACCAACGCTGCTGCAAGCCTTGGGGCCGTTCCGCATCCTGCCACAGGGCAACGCGCGGTCGATCTTGACACGGGCAAGTATTGGCTCGATGTGCTCGGCATGATCCGGGACAAAACGAAAGGAAATCTACATTCGCAGGAGGCCAGGCTTCTTGATGGATTGCTTGCGGATCTGCGGATGCAGTACGTGACGATGGTTCGGGCGACAGAGGAAAAGCTCAAGGCCCAGGCGGCGAAGAAATTCTCGGGCGCAGATATTCTCGGAAAGAAATAGTTCCGGGCAACATGGAAAGTCGAGAACGCGATTTTTTCGACATTTCGGCATTCGTTGGTTTCCGAGAATCTCTATGAAATTGACCTTTCTCGGTACAGGCACTTCCACAGGTGTTCCGTCGATCGCTTGCGATTGTGAAACATGCCTGTCCCTGGATCCGCGCGACAAACGGCTTCGTGTGTCGATCTTGATCGAGCATGCTGGAAAGACCATCCTCGTTGACACCTCGTCCGATTTCAGGCAGCAGGCCCTGAGGGCAAATATCCGGCATCTTGACGCGATTCTTATCACGCACTGCCATGTCGATCATGTGTTCGGCCTTGACGATATTCGACCGCTGAATTTCCGCTACGGGGCAATGCCTATATTTGCCAACGAGATCGCCTGGATCGACCTTCGCAGGATCTTCAAATATATTTTTGAGCCCACGCATTTTGGCGGCGGCCTGCCGCAGCTTATCCCGCACACAGTTGCCCACAATTCACCATTCTGTATTGGCGAGATCGAGGTCACGCCGCTTGAGGTCATCCATGGCAAACTTCCGGTCGTTGCGTATCGCTTCAATGACTTTGCGTACGCGACGGACCTGAAAATGATCCCGAAGGATTCCATGGACGGCCTCCGGGGCCTCGATACGCTTGTGCTCGATTGCGTTCGTCTAAAGCCGCATTCGACCCATTTACACTTGGACGAGGCTTTGGAGATCATCGCCGACCTCAAGCCAAGGCGGGCGTATCTCACCCATTTGAATCACGACATTTTGTACGAACGCGACAAACGGCTCTTGCCGGATAATGTCGAATTCGCGTGGGACGGCTTGGTCGTGGATGACCATGATCTTGAGCCGTAAAGGAAATTTGTTGAAACTGATCGGCACCGCCTAACGAATAGTAGGGTTATGGGTAGTATTTGCTGGGAACGCTCGGAAAACGCCATTGGACATAGATCGGCCGGCCGCCGGTTTGGCCCAAAGCTTTTGCTGATCGGTTTGTGGGTGCTGAATCTTGTCATCGTCGTCGCCGCTCTTCCCATTCTTGTGTTTGCGAAAGGGCGTCGTCTCCTGTCGGAACGATCTCATGAGAGCTGACCGCCGACAGGACGCCGGCGATCCCATCAAGCCGATCGAATAGCGCAGGCGGCAGGTTGCTTCTAACTGAAGACATAGCGTGCTATAAATGAAACTTGTGGCACGCTATGTCTTAAAGCGCGATGATGGCGCTCTTCCGGAACGCCTAACCCGGTACAAAAGTGAACTGAACGAAGAGCAGTTTCGCGTTGTCACTGCACAGCCTAAGGCAACGCTTGTTGTTGCGGGAGCAGGCACGGGCAAGACCCGCGCGATCACTTACCGCGTAGCCTACCTGATAGAGCAGGGCGTTTCACCGCAGCGGATCCTGCTGGCAACATTCACTAACCGAGCGAGTCGCGAAATGCTGCGGCGAGTCGAATCTCTGACCGGGAATCAAAACGTCCATCGCATCTGGGGCGGCACCTTCCACCGCATCGCCAACCTTTTATTGCGCCGCCACGCGACAAGCCTCGAGTACGACGTGAATTTCTCGATCCTCGATGGCGAAGACGCCCGCGACCTTATTGCCTTGTGCATCGACGATGCGGCGATCGACACGCGCGCGACGCGATTTCCAAAACCTGAGGTCGTGCAGGACATCATCAGCTTTGCGAACAATACCGACCTGCCGATCGAAAATGTCATCGCCGGGAAGTATCCGTACTTCGAGATGCTCACCTCGCAGATAATGCGGGTCGATGCGATCTATCAAGTGAGGAAAAAAGAACGGAACGTGATGGATTATGACGACCTGCTGCTGAACACCAAAAAACTTCTGATCGAAAAGCCGGCGATCGCGGACAACTATGCGGAGCAGTTTCAACACATTCTGGTCGATGAATATCAGGACACCAATCGGCTTCAGGCAGAGATCATTGATCTTCTGGCCGTAAAGCACCGCAACGTGATGGTCGTCGGCGACGACGCGCAATCGATCTTTGCCTGGCGCGGAGCCGAATTTACGAACATTCTCGAGTTTCCAAAGCGCTACCCGGAAGCCCAACTCTTCAAACTTGAGACAAATTATCGCTCGACGCCGGAAATATTGGGCCTTGCAAATGTGTCGATCGCAAATAACCGCCGCCAGTTTCCAAAGGTCTTGCAGGCAGTAAAGCGATCACGAGATTTGAAGCCGGCCTTGGTGCCTTGTTCGGACGTGGAGCAACAGTCGGCGTTCATCGCCTCACGGATCTTAGAGCTGCGCGACGAAGGAACAAGCCTGGAAGATATCGCGGTGATGTACCGGTCGCATTATCATTCGATCGAGCTCCAGCTTGAGCTCTCGCGGCGTAACATCCCGTACCGCGTCCAATCGGGCGTACGCTTTTTCGAGCAGGCACACATCAAGGACGTCATCTCGTACCTTCGGGTCATTGTGAACCCGCGCGATGAGCTGGCGTGGAAGCGGATACTAAAACTCATTCCGGGCGTCGGAAATAAGACCGCGAACCGGATCTACGAGGCGATCGCAGGACGGTCAGAACCGCCTGCATCAGCGGGCGGCCAGAATGCCGGCGTACAGACGTCTCTAGTTCAAAAGATCGAGTCCACCAGCGACATGCAGACGACCCGTTTGCGTTCGAGCCAGCCGTGGAAGGATTTTGTTAGATTGATTGGATCGCTCGTCAGTCCAGAAAATCAAGCAAAGCCTGCAAATCAGATCAACCTGGTACTGGAAAACGGATACGAGCAATACCTGCAGGAAAATTTCGAGAACGCCGACGCGCGTATGGAAGACCTCCGCGGCCTTGCTCAGTTTGCCAACCGGTACGACTCGACCGAGGACCTTCTTGCCGAACTCGCCTTGCTTTCGACCGAGCGATTCAAGGAACCGCAGGCTATTGTGGGTGAAGAAGTGATCGAAGGCGGAGAGGACGGCGAACTCCTGACGCTTACCAGCGTCCATCAGGCAAAGGGCCTTGAATGGAAAGCTGTATTCATCATCTGGGCTGCCGAAGGAAAATTCCCATCACCCCGCAGCCTGAGAGAGATCGACAGTGAAGAGGAAGAACGGCGGCTTTGGTATGTGGCGCTCACACGGGCGAAGGATGAGCTTTACATCACCTACCCGTTGCTGATCACCGACCATAACCGGCAAACTGTCCTGCAGAAACCTTCACGATTTGTACAGGAGTGCCCACCCGCTTTGTTCGAACTCTGGACGCTTGAAGAAGAAGCACCGAAATTCGACGCTCCGGTCGAGATCAGTGAGAAGCGACAAGACTATTTGAATTAGTCGCCCTGTTATCGATTCAAACCAAAGTCGGGACTTCGTCGCTCATGTCGGATAACAAGGACAAAGATTTACGTTGGTTCGACGCTGAAGATGATATGAAACGGAAATCGGTCAAAAATCGTTCGACGCAGGCTACTATCGAAGGTCGGAAATGATAGCGGTCGCCGAAGGATCCTGCCGTCGAGAAATCAGTTCGGCTGCTGTTGCGAAAGGCAATGGAGCGTGCCGAGGCCCCAAACCAGATCGACGGCATGGATCCCGATGACCTGACGGCCGGGGAAAAGATCGGCCAGGGTTCCGAGAGCAATGCGGTCCTGTGGGTCGTTGAATGTCGGCACAAGGACGGCGGCATTCGTGATCAGGAAGTTGGCATAGCTTGCGGGCAGCCGCTGGCCGCGATAATAGATGGGATCGGGCATTGGAAGGAAAGCCAGGTTGATCTTCGATCCGTTTTCCAGTTTCATTCCTTCCAACCGTTCGCGGTTTTCTTCAAGCAGATCGTAGTTCGCATCGTTCGGATCGTCTTCCCGGCACAGCACGACGGTCGTTTCGTTCACAAAGCGGCAAAGATCGTCGACATGGCCGTGAGTGTCGTCACCGGCGATGCCCTTGTTCAGCCAGAGAACATTAGTTGCACCTAGGCTGTCGCGCAGGACCTTTTCATATTCTTTTCGGGAAACGCCCGGATTGCGGACCTGGACATTTTCATCCAGTAAGCATTCTTCGGTGGTCAAGAGCGTTCCGCGACCATTGACATCGATCGCCCCGCCTTCCAGAACGAACTTTCTGCCGTTATGCATCACGGGCAGATATTTTTTTTGAAGCCGTTTTGAGAGCTTCTCGGCGACGTTCGTGTCTTTTTTGTAATCGTCGTATTTTGCCCACGCGTTGAAGCGGAATCCGGCGATCGCGGTTTCGGATCCTGAGGTCGCCCGACCATTTACGATTCCAGTTCTGACAAAGATCGGGCCAAAATCCCGTGTCCAGCCGCGGTCGGTCGGGATTCGAAAAAACTCGACGCGAGCGAGATCGACACCGGCCTTTGTCAGGTGACCGCGGGCCTTAGCCTCATGTGCCGCGTCGTTGACGATGATCCGAGCGATCTCGCCGAGCGTGATCTTCTTAACGATCTCGGCATAGACGAAATGTATCGCCGCGATCTTTCCGGGCCAGTCCGATGCATTGTGCGGCCAGCCGAGCCACGTCGCTTCATGCGGCTCCCACTCGGCGGGCATGATCTGCTTGGGGGTTGATCCTGGCATTGGCTAGCTGTCGATGAATCGCTTTTGGATCTCCTCGTAAGCATCGATCCGGCGATCGCGCAGAAAGGGCCAGCCGCGGCGGACCTCTTCAATTCGGGCCGGATCGATCTCGCCTATCACGACCTGTTCGGTTTGGCCTTCGGCTTCGGCAACAATGACGCCGAACGGGTCAGCGAGGAACGTGCTTCCCCAGAATTCAATGCCCGGCGTGTCGGGAACGAACACCTCGTGTCCGACACGGTTGACGCCGGCGACGTAAACGCCGTTTGCGATAGCATGCGAGCGCTGGATCGTTCGCCAGCCGTCCCGCTGCTGTGTTCCGTAGGTGTCTTTTTCATATGGATGCCATCCTATCGCCGTGGGGTAAAAAAGTATTTCGGCCCCGCGCAAAGCGGTAAGCCGGGCGCCTTCCGGGTACCACTGGTCCCAGCAAATGAGCGTTCCGATCCTCCCGTACTCCGTATCGAAGGCCTTAAAGCCAAGATCACCGGGCGTGAAATAGAACTTCTCGTAATAAGCCGGATCATCCGGGATATGCATTTTGCGATACACACCTGCGAGCGCATTGCCGGGCTCGATCAGGACCAGGCTGTTGTGATAAAGCCCGAGTGCACGTTGTTCAAAGATCGGCGCGATGATCGTCGCACCGGTCTTGTCGGCGACCTTTGACAACGTCTGCGATGACGGGCCATCGAGCGGTTCGGCCAGATCGAAAAGATCCGCGTCTTCCTTCTGGCAGAAGTACTGCGAGCGGAACATCTCGGGCAGGCAAATGATCTTCGCGCCTTTTGCCGCTCCTTCTTCACACAATTCGGCGGCCTTTCTCAGATTATCGTCAACGTTTGTCGACATCGACATCTGGATCAGACCGACCTTATATTTTCCCCGCTGGTGCATAATCGATAAGGATACAATCATCGGTCAAAATCCATAAGCGCTCAGATGGCCGGCCTCGACCCGACTTCTCGCCGCCGTTACTTTTTTTGCCCAAAAGCAACCATTCGAAATTACCGCCGCATCTAGGGGAAAGAGCTTCAGAAGTCGCATATCTGTTAGGAACAAATCCCCGAAAAGGGTGTCTATGTTGTTGCGCAAACGGTTGACAGTAAGCCGTTTAGCCCGAGGTATAACTATGTCCAAAAAGAGCATTATCGATTCAGTCAAAGTGGGCAAGCCGTGCTCGGAAGAGTGGGAGAAAATGCGTGGCGACGACCGCATTCGGTTTTGTAGCCACTGTGCAAAAGACGTGCGCAATCTTTCTGCGTTGACGCGAAAGCAGGCAGCGCGGATGGTTCAGGCATTCGGCCCGAATATCTGCATTCGGTACGTTAGAGATCCGATCACAGAGCGGCCGATCTTTGCCGGCCAACTTCACCAGATCACGCGCCGTTCGCCCGCGTTCACCGCAGGCATCGTCTCAGCGTCGCTGGCCCTTTCGGCCGCGGCCTATGGTCAGGCGCAGCCACAGGCGAACGAACGGGGAACGGTGATCACCGTCAACCAGCGAGTTACCGGAGAAGAACCCGAGACGGCGACGCCGGATACGGAAGCCGATCCGACATTGGGCTCGTTGGAGGGGATGATACTTGACACAAATGGGAAACCGGTCTTGGGGGTCGCCTTGATGATCGTCGGGCCGGATGGCTACATCGATCACGCGTGGAGCGATGAACGTGGTAACTATCAGTTCAACGAGCTAGAGGCAGGAACTTATGTAATTCGCATCGCTTCGTCGACCGGCAAGATGAAAAAGGCGATGCGCGGCATCGAACTCGCGGAAGGCCAAACTCTGTTCCAGAATATTTATGTCAAGGTGGCCGCACCGCAAAAGAGCGGCATAGGCGTCGGTTCAGGTACAGGATGGGGTTTCGGCGGGGCGATCGCGATGGTCGAATACGATCTTGAATTGAACCGCGCCGTTGGCGCTGATGACCTCCAAGAGGTGCGGCGACTCCTCGCGGCGGGCAAGGACGTCAACGGTCGTGACAAGAACTACGACGGCATCACACCGCTGTTTCTGGCTGTCGAGAACGGAAATGTCGAGATGGTGAAACTCCTTCTGGATAACGGGGCTGATGCTTCAGCCCTTGATGACACCAAGCGAACGGTGCTTATGTCTATGGACAGCGATGCCACACCGCAGCTTGTGGAAATGCTCTTAAGGGCAGGTGCCAACATTAACGGCCGCGATGGAAACGGCGCAACGGTACTTCTCCACACGATCGAAAACATAAATGTAGAAGTTCTCGATGCACTAATAAAAGGCGGAGCCGACATCAATCGGTCCGACCAGGACGGCGAAACCGCTCTGATGACGGTTGCGGACGATAACGATCTTGAAAAGGTCGAAGCTCTTGTTCTCGCCGGGGCAAAAGTGAACGAAAAGGACAAAGGAGGCGAATCAGCATGGGATAAGGCCTCGAATCCAAAGATCGAACAGTTCCTTGAAGTGCATGGTGCAGTTGCGGATTACGGCACCATCGAAGTGATCGCCGCCACGGTTGTGGATAGCGACGAAGTAGATCCAGACGCGGAGCGCGAGGAACCCGACAGTCCTGTGAGGGCTGCCGAGTTACGCAAAACCGCAAACAGATAACCTTCTTTCGTCTGTGGCCGCTATGCCCTGACC
>WBZY01001009.1_pt2 | contig 12172 bp, 10 predicted proteins | sample 5204191 | NCBI WGS metagenome assembly WBZY01 (sample SAMN12344363, study PRJNA552823) | activated sludge metagenome | biome: Activated sludge suspended growth; feature: Anammox Sidestream; material: Wastewater; isolation source: activated sludge from anammox sidestream of wastewater treatment...
CCGTCCGCGCCTGGCTCTTCGCGATCGCCGCGCGCAAGGTGGTCGACGCCCACCGCGCGAGCGCGCGGGCGCCGCAGCCGGTGGCGGACCCGGAGCCGCTGGCCGCCGCGAAGCCGGCCGCCCCGCGCGACCCGGCGCTGTGGGCGCAGGTGCGGCGGCTGCCGGCGAAGCAGCGCCAGGCGGTGGTGCTGCGCTACCTCGGCGATCTCTCGCACCGCGAGATCGCCGCCGTGATGGCGACCAGCGAGGCCGCGGCGCGCCGCAACGTCTTCGAGGGCCTCGCGCGGCTGCGGCAGGAGCTCGCCCGGGAGTAGCCGGGAGGAGGCCGGGATCTCACGGACCGCCGGGCTCCCTCGTCCTACCGGCATGAGCCACGCCGACCGCCGGACGATCGAGGCGACGGAGAGGCTGGAGCGCCAGCTCGGCCAGAACGCAGGGCCCCACCCGCAGCGGTGGGAGCGGATGCGCCGCACGCTCGCCGAGCGGGCGAGCGCCGAAGGGCTCGTCGACGTCGCCCTGGCGCGGCACGACACCCCCCTGGGCTCCCTCGTGCTCGGCGCCACGGCCGCGGGCCTGCTGCGCGTCGGGCTGCCCGTCGAGAGCGAGGAGGCGCTGCTCGAGGAGCTGGCTGCGCGCGTCTCGCCGCGCGTGCTGCACGCGCCCCGCGCGTCGCTCGACGCCGCCCGCCGCCAGCTCGACGAGTACTTCGGCCGCCGCCGGCGCCGCTTCGACCTGCCCCTCGACTGGCGCCTCAGCGCGGGCTTCCGGCGCGCCGTGCTGCGCGTCACCGCGCGGATCCCGTACGGGAGCACCGCCAGCTATCGCGAGGTCGCCGGGAGGGCGGGGCGCCCGCTCGCGTTCCGCGCCGCGGGCAGCGCGCTCGCGACGAACCCCCTGCCGATCCTGGTGCCCTGCCACCGCGTGCTGCCCGCGAGCGGCGGGATCGGCGCCTACCGCGGCGGCACGCCCGCGAAGGAGCTGCTGCTCGCGCTCGAGGGCGCGTCATGAACAGCGGCCGCGAGGTGGACGGCGGAGCGCCGCGAGCGCGGCGGCTGCCGCCAGGCCGGCGGCGCCGGCCGCCGGCTCGGGAAGCCGGATCGAGCTGCTGAGGGCCCTCACGTAGGCGCCGTCGTGGAGGTCGATCCGGTAGATGCCGGGCGCAGCGACCTCCCATTGCTGGACGAGGCCTTCGGGGGGCACCGGGACCTCGTCCTCGACCGCGCCGTTGCGGAACAGCCGCAGCTGCGGGGCGATGTCTCTCGCGGGGACGTTCAGCACCTCGGCGTGGAGGGTGCCGCTCGGGTCGGGGATCGCGTCGCCCATGATGCCGGAGCCGCCGAGGTCGCCTTCGACCGAGAAGCGCAGGTCCGCGCCGTCCGCCCGGGTCTTGGCGTAGGTGTGGCCGGCGCGGATGCCGGCGAGGATCCCTTCCTCCGACAGCTCCTCGGCGTAGACGACGGTGGCGGCGTTGCCGATCGGGGAGTCGAACTCGTCGTTCGGGTCGTCCGCGCCCGCCTCGTGGGAGTCGCTGACCCCGACGGCCGCGATGCGATGGCCCTCCGCGAGGCGGTCCTCCCAGAACCCGGTGGCCCACTCGCCGAACAGGAAGAAGGTCGTCTCCGAGCCGGACGGGACCTCGATCGCCTGCACGCGCGCGTAGTCGCTCTGCTCCGGGGTGTAGTCCCAGGAGCAGCCGCGGCACAGCTGCTGGCAGAGGGGGATGCTCGACGGGCAGGACTGGGCGTGATTGATCTGGGCCAGGCCGCCGGCCGCCTCGATCTCGGCGAAGAGCTCGGCCGGCGTGCGGTCCTCGCGCAGCAGCGTGAGCGCGCCCGAGCCGGGATCGAGCTCCCAGACGGGGCCGCCGATCCGGTGGTCGAGGTAGCGGAGCGAGCGGTGCTGGTTCGCGTGGCCGTGGTAGGTGATGGTCTCCGAGCTGCGGAGGATCACCTTCCCCGGATGGTCGCCCTGGTAGCGGCCGATCTCGCCCCAGGCGCTCGGGGTCACGTAGTCGCTGAGCGCGATGAAGTCGAGCCCGGCCTTGCCTTCGCTGCGGGGGCCGAAGGCGTAGTCGAAGGTCTCCGTCATGGTCGCGTTGCCGAGCGCCGAGTGCTCGGCGTGGACGTGCAGGTCGCCGGTGTACCAGCCGGGCTCGAGGCTCGCGGGCGTCTCGTCGTAGGGGGCCGGCTGGTAGGGCTCGTCGTCGAAGGCGGGGTCGCTCGAGAGCTCGATCTCGACCCGGAAGTCGGCCTGGCCGTCGCCCCCGCTGCCCGTGTCGTCGACGACGAAGCCGGCGCCGAGCTCGACCGCCCAGGTGCCGGGCGGGAGCGGGCCGGGCAGGAAGCCGCGCGTCGTGCGGCCCGCCACGTGGCCCTTCGGATCGGCGAGGTACTCGGCCTCGCTCGAGAAGCCCTGTGCCGTGACGGAGACGTCGGGGTGGCTCGAGCCGCCCCAGCCGCGGAACTGGTCGGGGCCCCAGGGCTCGCTCTCCGCGCGCGCCTGCCACAGGCCGAGGTCCACGGTGTTGCCGCCGCCTTCCCAGCAGTACTTGACCCGGATCTGTGTCGTTCCCTCCGGGACCTCGAAGGGCAGCATGAGGTAGTCGCCGATCCGCGCCTGCGGAAAGGCGCCGCTGACGGTGAGGTCCGGGGCGATCGGGTCGCCGGGGCAGGGGCCGAGGGAGTTCGGGCCGATCGGGATCGACGGTCCCTCCTGCCCCGAGGCCGGCAGCGCCGCCGCCGCGACGAGGAGCACCAGGGCGGGGAGGACGGAGCGCGGGCGGGGCTCGGGCATGGAGGTCTCCTGCGAGCGCGCGAAGGTAGTCGAAGCGAACCCGCCATCCAGGCGTCGAAGTCGCCATTGCGGGGTCGGCGGGCGAGTTCCAGACTCCCGCGCGTGTCCAACGCCCAGGGGGCTTTCCGTGAGGGGTGAGGCTTCATGACGTCCAGGACGATGACGGTTGGCTTGGGTTCGCTCGCACTCGCGCTCGCGCTCGTGGCGGCGGGCTGCTCGAAGAAGGGCCCCAGCGCCGACGAGGCCGGGCTCGATGGCGGCATCGGCTCGAGCGAGTTCGACACCGGCTCGGGGGTCGGTGCGGCGGGCGAGTACGGCGAGCCCGAGAAGGTGAGCGAGCTCGCGAGCGTCTACTTCGACTACGACAGCTTCGAGGTCCGCTCCGACGCGCGCGCCACCCTGAAGGCGAACGCGGGCGCGATCCGCAACCACGACGAGTGGCGCTCGGTGGTCGTCGAGGGCCATACCGACGAGCGCGGCAGCGAGGAGTACAACCTGGCCCTCGGCGAGCGCCGCGCGCACGCGGCCCGCCAGTACCTCGAGGACCTCGGGGTGCCCGGCGCGCGGATGCGGGTGGTGAGCTTCGGCGAGACCGCACCGGCCGTGCAGGGCAACGACGAGTCCGCCTGGCGCTGGAACCGCCGCGTCGAGTTCCGCGTGACGCGCTGACGGAGGGGACAGACCCGGCGATTCGGCGATTCGCCTGACGGCGGGGACAGACCCGGCGATTCGGCGAATCGCCGAATCGCCGGGTCTGTCCCCTCTTGCTAGCGTCCCGCGAGGAGGCCCCCCCATGCCCGTTCACGGTGGCAAGATCCTGGCCCGCGCGCTCAAGAACGCGGGCGTCGAGGCGGTGTTCACGCTCTCGGGCGGCCACATCATGCCGCTCTACGACGGGTGCCTCGACGAGGGCATCCGGATCGTGGACGTGCGGCACGAGCAGGCCGCCGTGCACGCGGCCGACGCCTGGGCGCGCTGCAACCCGGGCAAGATCGGCGTCGCGGCGATCACGGCCGGCCCGGGCGTCACCGACGGCGTCACCGGCGTCGCCAACGCCTGGCGCGCCAACTCGCCGATCCTCGTGATCGGCGGCCAGGGCCCGTTCACGAACCTGCGCCGCGGCTCGCTCCAGGAGATGGACCACGTCAACCTGATGCGGCCGATCACGAAGTGGGTCGACGCCTGCTACCAGACCCATCGCATCGGCGAGTACGCCGAGCTCGGCATCCGCCACGCGGTGTCGGGCATCCCGGGCCCCGCCTTCCTCGAGATCCCGATGGACGTGTTCATGGGCCAGTGCGAGTGGTCGGACGCCACGCTGCCGCCGATCAAGACCGCCGCGCCGCGCCTCTCGCCCGACCGCGCCGACGTGCGGGCCGCGCTCGCGCTGCTCGAGAGCGCGCGCAAGCCGATGCTGATGGCCGGCACCTCCGTCAAGTGGTCGCAGGCGAGCGCGGCGATGAACGCCTTCCTCGCCGAGACGCGGATGCCGGCCTACACCAACGGCATGGGCCGCGGCACGATCCCGCCCGACTCGCCGCAGTACCTGAACCGCTCGCGCCGCCACGCGATGAAGGAGATCGACCTCATCGTCCTGGCCGGCTCGCTGCTCGACTTCCGGCTCGCCTTCGGCAAGACGATCCCGGCCACCGCGAAGATCATCCAGCTCGACATGGACGCGACCCTGATCGGCCAGAACCGCCCGGCCGACGTGGGCCTGGTCGGCAACCTGGCCTGCACCTTCGAGCTGCTCCTCGAGGAGATGAAGAACGCGGGCACCAACCTCGACTTCACGGCCTGGCGCGAGGAGCTGCGCGCGATCGAGGTGGCCGAGGAGAAGAAGGTCGAGGCGGCGCTCGCCAGCGACGAGTCACCGGTGGACCCGCAGCGCATGTGCCGCGAGGTGCGCGACTGGCTCGCGACGCTCGGCGACTCGATCGTGATCGGCGACGGCGGCGACATCGTCGCCACCGCCGCGAAGATCCTGCCGGTGCCGCGCGAGGGCGCCTGGATGGACCCGGGCCCGCTCGGCACGCTCGGGGTCGGCATGCCCTTCGCGCTGGCGGCGCAGCTCTCGCACCCGGACAAGCGCGTGGTGATCGTCTACGGCGACGGCTCCTTCGGCCTGAACGGCTTCGAGTACGACACCGCCGTGCGCTTCGGCCTGCCGATCATCGGCGTGCTCGGCAACGACGGCGCCTGGGGCCAGATGATGCGGCCGCAGGGCGCCCTCTACGGCTGGGACCGGCTCCAGGGGACGCTGCTCGAGTACACGCGCTACGACAAGGTCGTGGAGGCGCTCGGCGGCCACGGCGAGTACTGCGAGCGGCCCGAGGAGATCCGCCCGGCGCTCGAGCGTGCCGCCGCCTCCGGCAAGCCCGCGCTCGTCAACGTGAAGCTCCGGCAGGACCGGCAGTACAAGGGCGGGATCTACGTCTGAGCGGCTGAGCGCGCAGACCCGCGAGCCCGCGGAGCTGGGGATCGACCTCGCCGCGCTGGCGCCCTGGCTCGCGCGGATCGGCCCGGTCGCCTTCGTGGACCTCGAGACGACGGGCCTCGCGCCCCACGAGGGCGCCGAGATCCTCGAGCTCGGCGCGGTGCTGGCCGACCCGGGCGCCGCGACGCTCCGCACGCTCGCGACCCTCGTGCGGCCGGACGGCGCGGTGCCACCCGCGATCGCACGCCTCACCGGGATCCGGCCCGAGGAGGTCGCCGCCGCGCCGCCGCTCGCCGCCGTGTGCGCGGCCTTCCAGGAGGCGCTCGCCGGGCGCGCGATCGTGGCCCACAACGCCGGCTTCGAGCGCCTGTTCCTGGGCCGCTTCCTCGGCGCCGCGCTCGCCGACGCCTGGTATCTCGACACCCAGGACCTGCTCGCCGTCACCCATCCCGACGCTCCCGACCTGCGCCTCGAGACCTTCACCCGCTCGCTCCTCGACACCGAGGAGCGTCACCGCGCGCTCGACGACGCCCTCGACACCGCACGCGTCGTCTCGCGCGCGGCGGCGGGCACAGACCCCCGCTACGGGGCCGCCCGCGACGCCCTCGAGTCCTTCGCGCCCGACTCCCCGTGGCTCGCGCTCTTCGCCAAGGGCGAGGCGCGGGTGCGTGCCGAGCGCGCCCCCTTCGTGGTGGTGGGCGAGACGCCCGAAGCCCCGGTGCCCTTCGACGAGGACGCGATCGCCGCTGCGCTGCGCGACCCCGAGCGGGGCCGCCGCCACTGGCCGGGCTACCGCGTGCGCGAGCCGCAGGTCGAGCTCGCGCGCCGCTTCGCGAGGCTCCTGCGCGAGGGCGGGACGCTGCTCTGCGAGGGCGGGACGGGGGTCGGCAAGTCGCTGGCCTACCTGGCGGCGGCGATCCCCTTCGCGATGGAGCGCGCGCGCGACGCCGCCCGCACGGGCGAGCGCTTCCACCCGGTCCTGATCTCGACGCGCACGAAGCTCCTCCAGGACCAGCTCCTCGCGAAGGACATCCCGACCGCCGCGCGCTTCCTCGGCTGGCCGGCCTTGCGCGCGCTCTCGATCAAGGGCCGCGCCAACTACGTGTGCGAGCGGCGCCTCGTGCCGGTGCTCGCCGAGGGCCGCGAGCCGCGCATCTTCGCCGAGGACCGCTTCGCCTACGCGGTGCTGGCGGCCTGCGCGGAGATCCGGCCGCACGGCGAGGTGGGCTCGATCGGCGCCGCCTGGCTGCGCCGGCAGCCGCTGCTCGGCGAGCTCCTGCGCCGCTCGGTGGCGGCGCGCGCCGAGCAGTGCTCGCGCGAGCAGTGCGCGCAGCACCCGGGCTGCCCCCTCGGCCGCCGCCGCGCGGCGCTCGCGCAGGCGCACCTGGTCGTCGCCAACCACGACCTGCTGCTGCGCTGGCCGCCGGACTACCCGCCCTTCGCGCACGCGATCGTCGACGAGGTGCACGAGCTCGCCGACGTGGCCGACGAGGTCTACGCGCTCTCGGTACGGCCCGAGGAGGTGCTCGACCGGCTCGACGACGTCTTCGGCCGGCCCGATCAGGCGGCGCGCGCGCCCGGGGATCCGGCAGCGCGCAGCGCCGCCGGGGCTCCGGCCGCACGCGGCGCCGCGGCCCCGGGGGCGACCCGCGGCGAGGGCGGCGAGGGGCTGCTCCCGGCGTCGAAGCGCCGCGCGCTGCGCAAGGACGCGCTCGCCTGGCGGCGCTCGATCCAGCAGGAGCTCGCCTCGCTCGGCCGCGCGCTCGAGCCGCTCGCCGGCGAGTGGGGCGACGTGCAGGTGCCCGAGCACCCCCCGGCCGCCCTCGACGACGCTGCCCGCGCCGCCGGGATCGCGGCCGAGCGCATCGACGCCGTCGCGCGCGAGATCGACGCGCTGGTGGACCCCGAGGCGGCCGGCGGCCCGCTCGCGCGCAGCGCGGACGAGCTGCGCGCGGCCGCCGGCGCCCTGCGCCTCGCCTTCGCCGGCGCCGAGGACTCCGTCGCGGCCTTCGAGCGGATCGAGCCGCCCTGGGACCGCTGGCGGCTCGCGGTCCGGCTCGTCGCGCCCGCCGAGCCCTTCCGCGAGCACCTGCTCGCGCGCCTCGCGTCCTTCGCGGGCGTCTCGGCCAGCGTCTTCGTCGACGGCGACGCCTTCGCCGCGCTCGGCGCGCTCGGCATCGACCCGCGGCGGCCGGGGCCGGGCGGGTCCGACACCGGCGTCCTCTCCCGACTCGACACGGTGTCGGTCCCGAGCCCCTTTCCCTACGCCGAGCACATGCGGGTGGTGGCGCTGCCCGACCCCGGCGACCTGGTGGCCGAGACGGCGGCGGTGCTGGCCGAGCTCGCCCGCCGGCTCGGCGGCCGCACGCTCGGGCTCTTCACGAGCCTGCGGCGCATGCAGGACGTCGCCGCCGAGCTGGCCGAGCACCTGCGCGACGCGGGCATCGAGGTGCTCGCGCCGCGCCGTGCCGGCGACGACCCGGGCGCGCTCGTGGCGCGCTTCGCGCAGGGCGGCGCCGTGCTGCTCGGCGCGCGCCGCTTCTGGCAGGGCCTCGACCTGCCCGGCGACCAGCTCCAGGCCGTCGTGATCGAGAAGCTGCCCTTCGAGGTGCCGACCGAGCTGCGCCGGCGCCGCGAGGCGCGCCTGAAGCGCGCCGGCGTGGACGCCTTCGCGCGCTTCACGCTCGGCAGGATGCTCCTCAACCTGAAGCAGATGACGGGGCGCCTGATCCGCAGCGAGGAGGACCGCGGCGTGGTCGTGCTGGTCGAGGGCCGCACCGGCAAGGGCTACTTCCGCCGCCTCGGCGACGCGCTGCCGCCGGGCGTGCGGGTGGTCGTCGCGGAGCGCGACGAGCTCGCGGCGCTGCTCGCCGAGGTCGGCATCGGCCGGGGCGGAGCGTGAGGGAAGCGGCGCGCCCGGCGCCCCACGACCCTGCGCGCACGCCGGCGCTCGCGCCCCGAGCCAGGCTGCGGGCCGGCGCGCCCCGCACCCTGCGACGCCGCGCTCGCGGGGCGGCCCGCGCCCTGGGCTAGGCTGCGCTCGATGGCGGAGCGCCCCGTCGCCCTCGTGACCGGCGCCGCGCGCGGGATCGGCGCCGCGTGCGCGCGCGCGCTCGCGGCCGAGGGCTTCCGCGTGGCCGTGCACCATGGCGCGAGCGCCGAGGCGGCCGGGAAGCTCGCGGGCGAGCTGCCCGAGGCCTTCCCGGTCCGTGCCGACCTCACCGTGCCCGCCGAGATCGACGCGCTCGTCGCCGCCCTCGGCGAGCGCACCGGCCGCGTCGACGTGCTCGTCAACAACGCCGGGGTCGTGCGCAACGGGCCCACGCCGGTGATGAAGCTCGAGGACTACGACGCCGTCGCCGCGCTCGAGCGCGGCACCTGGTACCTGAGCAAGCTCGTGCTGCGGAAGTTCATGCTCAAGCAGAAGAGCGGGCGCATCATCCAGATCTCGAGCGTGGTGGGCCACACCGGCAACCGCGGCCAGTCGGCCTACGCGATGGCCAAGGCGGGGCTCGACGCCCTCACGAAGTCGCTCGCCGCAGAGCTCGCGGGCCGCGACATCCTGGTCAACTCGGTGGCGCCGGGCTTCATCGAGACCGACATGACGGCGGAGCTTCCCGAGCCGGCGCGGGCCGCGATCCTGGGCCGTGTGCCGCTCGGGCGCATGGGCCGGCCCGAGGAGGTCGCCGAGGTGGTGGCCTTCCTCGCCACCCGCGGCAGCTACGTCCACGGCACCGTCATCCACGTCAACGGCGGGCTGTACGGGGGCTAGCGCGGCGGGTAGAGTGCGCGTGTGGCGCGCATCCTCGTCGCCGGCTGCGGCTACCTCGGGAGCGAGCTCGCCGCGCAGCTCGCGGCCGACGGCCACGTCACCTTCGGGCTGCGCCGCAGCGCCGGTCCGCTGCCCCGGGGCGTCCAGCCCCTCGTGGCCGACCTCTGCGACCGCGCCGCCCTGCGCGCCGTGCTCGCCGGGGTCGAGCACGGCGGCATCGACGCCGTCGTCTACGCCGCCGCCGCCGATCGCTCCGACGACGACGCCTACCGGCGCGCCTACGTCGAGGGCCTCGCAAACGTGATCGACTGGGCCGACGCGCAGGGCATGCGCCCGCCGCGCGTCCTCTTCACCTCGAGCACGGCGGTCTACGCGCAGCAGGACGGCGCGTGGGTCGACGAGGAGAGCCCCACCGAGCCGACCCACTTCAGCGGCGTCCGCATGCTCGAGGCCGAGCGCCTGCTCGCCGCCGCCGGTGGCTGTGCGCTGCGGCTCGGCGGCATCTACGGCCCCGGCCGCACGCGTCTCGTCGAGAGCGTGCGGGCGGGCACCGCCACGATCCGGCCGGGCCCGCCGCGCTGGACCAACCGCATCCACCGCGACGACGCCGCCGGCGCGCTGCGCCACCTGGTCGGGCGCGCGCTCGCCGGCGCCCCGCTCGATCCCGTCTACGTCGGCGTCGACGACGAGCCGAGCGACGACGCCACGACGCTGCGCTGGCTGGCGGAGCGGCTCGGCGTCCCGGCGCCGCCCGTGGCGGGTGATCCCGACGGCCCGCGCGCGCGCAGCGGCAACAAGCGCTGCCGCAACGCCCGCCTGCGCGCCGCGGGCTACGCCTTCGCCTACCCGACCTTCCGGGAAGGCTACGGAGCCGCGATCGCCGCTAGCGGACCGTGATCGTGATCCGCTCCGACACGAGCGGCGGATCGTGGGGCACGTGGTCCTTGTCGCCGAGGATCAGCTGGAGCTCGTGGGTGCCCGGCGGGAGCTCGATCGTGGTCTCGGTCTGGCCGCCCCCGAAGTGGAGGTGCTTCGCGTCGGCGGGCAGCGGCCGGTCGAGCGGCGGGGTCGGCGCGTCGATGATCAGGTGGTGATGGCCGGTGTCGGGCCGCGCGACGCCGGCGGGCGCCACGCCCATGCCCTTCAGACCGAAGCGCACCGTCACGGGGCTCTCGACCGTCGCGCCCGCGGCCGGCGAGATCAGGTAGAGCAGCGCGCCGGCCGGGCGCGGCGTGCGCGGAGCCGGCTGGCCGGTCTCGGCGCCCGCCCCGGCCGGCGTCCCGGCCTGCGCCAGGAGCGGATGCTCGTGGGGCACCCCGAGCTCGTGGGCAAGGGCGCTCGGCGCGAGGAAGAGGGCGAGCAGGACGGCGAGGGCGGGAAGCGGGGCGGGCATGGGGCTCCTCTCGGGGCGGGTGCCCCTCCAGGCTAGCCGCTTCCCTCACCCGGCGACGAGCACCTCGCAGCCCGTGCCGCGCAGCGCGGCGTCCACCGCGGCGCGATCGCCGGCCGCGAGCGCCGCATAGCCCTCGCGCAGCCAGCGCAGGCACTTGCCCTGGTAGGGGAACGGCGCCTGGACCCAGGGCCGCCCGTCGATCGTGCACTCGACGCGCTCCGCGCCGCGGGCGAGCGCGTCCGCGTTCGCGAGCAGGAAGGGCGCGTAGACGCGGCCCACCTCGGCGAGCAGCGCGTGCAGCGTGTCGGGCAGGGGCGTGCGCGGGATCCAGTCGGCGGCGGCGGGCTCGAGCCCGGAGAGGTCGTCTACGACGTCCACCCAGGCCACCACGCGCGGCGCGAGCGCGAGCGCCAGCGCGGCCGGGGTCGGGTCGAAGCCGGCGAGCTGGGTGAGCTGGCCGTAGAGCGCGAAGTCCGACGCCGCGGGCCGCCCGCCCCACAGGAAGCGCGCCTGCGCGAGCCGCGCGTCGAGCCGCTCGAGGAGCCGCTGGTAGCTCGCCTCGATCACCGGCGCGGTGGTCGTGTTCGAGCCGACGACGGCGAGCCGGCCGATCTGGCGCGCGGCGAAGGCCTCGGAGAGCGGACGCACGCGCTCGTCGGCGAGCTCGGTGCGCGACCAGCGCGGGAGGATCGCGGCCGCCTTCGCCACGTCGGGCGCGAAGTGCCAGCGGTAGTGGAACATCGCCTTGGTGAGCCACTCGTCGGCGTAGTCCTCGAGCAGGGCGTCGAGGAAGGCGAGGGCGGGGTCGGGGGGCACGACGGAGCGGCCCGCGGCGAGCGCCTCGAGCCGGCGGATCAGCGGCGTCGAGTCGGTCTCCGCCGCGAGCGCGCCGCCGGGGCCCGGCAGGAGGAGCTGCGGCAGGAGCGCCACGCGCGGCTCGGGCAGCCCGCGGCTCTCCGCCGAGCCGCGCACGATCCAGGCATGGGGGATCCGCCGGTAGCGGAGCACCGCCCGCAGCTTGCGGCTGTAGGGGGAGCCCTCGGCGCCGACGATCCGCAGCGGCGCGGGCAGGGCGGCGTCCACCACGATCCTCCTGCATCCTCGACGGCCGGGCTGGCAGCCACGTCGATATTGGCATATCGACTGTCATGACTCCAGGCACCCGGGAGGGACGGGATCCGATGAGCGCCCGCCGCCGCCTCGCCCCCTGGCTCGCGGCCGCCCTCACGAGCGACGCGCTCCGCGACCTGCGCCGCGCCGGCGCCGAGCTGCGCCGCCGCCTGGGCCGCGCCCCCCGGCGCGTGCGCTGGTTCCACCAGGTCGACGACCCCTACTCGCAGCTCGGCGCGCAGCTGCTCGCGCGCTTCGCGGCGCGCTACGACGTCGAGCTCGTGCCGCGGCTGGTCGGCCCCCCGCCCGACGACGCCGCCCCCGAGCGCGAACGGCTCGCCGCCTACGCGCGCAAGGACGCCGCCGACGTCGCGCCCGGCTTCGGGCTCGCCTTCCCGCGCGCCGCGCCGGCGCCCGCCGCGGCGGCGGTCGCGCTCGCCACGCGCGTGCTCGCCGGGGCGCCCCCGGCCGCCTTCGCGGAGCTCGCGCCGCGCGTCGGCGACGCGCTCTGGCGGGGCGACGACGCCGCGCTCGCCGCGCTCGCGCGCGCGCACCCGCCGGCCGGCGAGGAGGCGGCGCGCGCCGCCGTCGCGGCCGGCAGCGAGGAGCGCCGGCGCCTCGGCCACTACCTGGGCGGCATGTTCCACTACGGCGGCGAGTGGTACCG
>WBZY01001451.1_pt1 | contig 12158 bp, 13 predicted proteins | sample 5204191 | NCBI WGS metagenome assembly WBZY01 (sample SAMN12344363, study PRJNA552823) | activated sludge metagenome | biome: Activated sludge suspended growth; feature: Anammox Sidestream; material: Wastewater; isolation source: activated sludge from anammox sidestream of wastewater treatment...
CCGATTCTCGGCGTGTCATCGCGCTCCCCCGCGTATTCAATGCATCCCAGTCACTGCGGAGGACACGACCATGAAAGCAATGCGCCATTCCCGCGGCCAGGGCATGACCGAATACATCATCATCGTCGCGCTGATCGCCGTCGCCGCGATCGGCGTCTACACGGCGTTCGGCGACATCGTGCGCGGGCAGACCTCGGTGGCGGCGTCGGCCCTCGCCGGCGCGAATTCCGGCGGGGCGCGCGGCGCCGTCAACCAGGCGCAGCAGCGTTCGAATACCGAGGGGCAATCGCAGAAGACCCTGCAGGATTTCGAGCAGTAGGCCGTGCGACGCGAGCATGGACACGCCGTGGTGTTCGTGGTGGCGCTGCTCGGCTGCCTTGCGACGGCAGCCTTGCTCGTGTTCGAGGCCGGCCGCCTCGCTGCGCAGAAGCGGCGTCTCATCGACGCCGCCGATGCCGCGGCGATGTCGGCTGCCGTCTTCGAGGCGCGCGTGCTCAATTTCGAGAGCTACATGAACCGCGCGATCGTCGCGAACGAAGCCGCTACTGCGCAGTCGGTGAGCCTGCGCTCGTGGCTCGCCTACGAGACGCGGACCGTGGCCAGGATCAATCGCGTCACGCGTTTCGTCCCGTATCTCGGCACAGCCGTGCAGTCGTTGCGCGGTGTCATGGCGGGCGTCAATCGCGCGGCCCAGCCGCTTCTGGTGGCCGGTGAGGGCACGCTCGCGCTCTTCACCACGGACTACGCACTTGCCGCCGAGGCCTTGCACCGCGCAGCGTTGCCGGCGGCCGCCGGGATCGCGCATCGCGCGGCCGCGAGCAACTTTCCGGGTGCCTCGCTGAGTGGGCGAGGCGAGGCATTGCTCGCGGCGCACGGTGCACGGTGGACAGCCTTCACCCGTTCCTACGACGGCGCGCTGCGGGCCCGGCAGAAGGATGTCATCGTGCGCTCGCTCGATCGCTTCACGGCGGATCGCGGCGCGTCGTTTCGGGCCCCCGTGATCGCGCGGCTCGAAAAGCGCGGCGGTACCGATCTGCTGGGGTTCGGCACCTGGCGCGGCATGGACACCTTTGCGCTGCATTTGCGCGGGCTGTTCGGCTGGCGGGAAGCGTACTCGATCGGCTGGGGTGCGGCGGAGCAGGGCGTGCGCACGGGTGCTCGGGGCACGCACGGAGGCAGCTACCGCGTCAACCGGCGCACGGCACGAGCCGCCATGCGCGACCTTGCATCTTCAAGGCTGAAGCGAGGCCTGCCTGCAATGCGCGACATCGCCCGTCCGGAAGCTCGCGGCGACGACAGCTTGCGCATCGACCTCGAGTTGGCGGCACCGGTGACTGTGCAGGGCACGTCGGGACCCGCGACCCTGACGGCGAGCACCTCGGCGCGGGTGTTTCACGCGCGGCCGGTGGCGCGCCCGGATCGGCGGCGCGAGCTCGCAAGCCTCTATTCACCCTACTGGCAGGCGCGGCTCGCCCCGTCGCCTCTCGAGGCGGTGCCATGAGTCATGCGCGGGGACAGGCCATGGCGGAAATGCTCATCGTGCTGGCTGCGCTCGTGCCGCTGTGGCTCGGGTTGCTCGCCTTCGCGGGCCTGCAGGACGTCGCGACGACCACGCAGGCGGCCGCACGTTATGCGGCGTTCGATGCGGCGCTGTCCCCGGAGTCCACGGTCACGCTCGCGTCACGGGTTCGCCGCCACGTGTTCGACACGTCGCCCGGTGCCGTCGCCGCGGCGCTTGACGCACCCCGCGATACCTGGATGCGCTACCCGGGCCTCTGGATCGACCCGGCAAGCCATCGCCGCTGGCTCGCGGCACCCTCGAGCGTAACGATTGCTGTCGCAGCCGAACCGTTGGATGGCCTGGCGGGTGGCGCGAGCGCGGTCGCGCTCGCCGCGGTGGCACCCGCTGCGCCATTGGCGCCCGGCCGCTTCGATCTGCGGTCGAGCGGTCCGTCGGAAGCCGTGGTGCGCACCGAGGCGGCCGCCGTCAGTCTGCCGTTCCTGCCGCGCCCGCTCCGGTTCGAGGCGCGCGTCGGCGTGCTCGCTGACGCGTGGGCGGCAGACGACTCGCGCCAGGTGGCCTCTCGTGTGGGCGGCGCAGCGCCGCTGCGGGTGCTCGCACCGGTTACCGCGGTGCTTGCGCCGCTCACACCCCTGCTCGGCTTGCTCGAACCGACGTTGCGGGAATTCTGCCCCGGCGTCGTTGCGCCCGATGTCGTGCCGGCCGATCGACTCGGGCCTCGTCCCGTCCCGTCGCGGCGAGAGTACGTGCGATGCTGAGCCTCATCCTCCTCGCCGGCCTGCCTGTCGACATGATCACGATCGGAGTCGACCGGGCGATCGTCGATCGCGTGCCGATGGAGTTGCGCCGGTATCGTTCGACGAGGCCGCCAGGCGACCTGCTGGCGCGTTGGCCCTTCGACGGGAGTCCCGCACACTCACGCCCGGCGAGTGGTGGATGGCAGACTGTCAGCCGCGTGCAAGGCCACTGGCACGAGGCGGTGCAGGCGCGTGCCGATGGTGCAGGCGGCAGCGAGGTGCTCTATTCGCGTGTCGACCTGCGCGCGCCGCTCGCGCCGATCGAGGCGCTGCCGCTCGCGATGCCTGCCGGCGGAGTCGTGCTTCGCACGGTGGTCTTCAGCGACACCGCGGGCCGGTGCGCCCAGTTCATCGTCTCGTTGCCGGGCCGCACTGCGCACATGTGGCCGCTCCTGTGCGCCCGGCTCGCAGCGCGTGGCTGGCGACTCGTCGGCGCGGCCGATTGCCGCGCTGCCGCGCCGGCGGCCGCGCGCTGGTTCGTGCGGGGTGACGAAACGGTGGCCGTGAACTTGCGCGAATCGGGCAGAGGAAGTCGCGCGGTGATCGGATACCTGGTGCCCCGGCCATGAAGCGGGTCGCCGGGCAGGCGTTGGCGGAGTACGTGGGTGTCCTCGCAGTACTGGTCGCCGCACTCGTGTTGCCGGTCCTCGGCGGCGAATCGGTCGTGGTGCGGCTGGGGGCGGCGCTGCGCCTGTACTGGCGTGCGTGGAGTTCGGCGTTGCTCAGCGTTGCGGGCTCGCCATGAGCAGGTGGCTGCCGTGGTTGATTGCGGTGGTCGCGGGTGGTGGCGCCGCGATACTTGCGTCGCGCTACATGGCCGCGCGGATCGCGAGTGCAGAGTCGACCCTGGCGAGCCGGTACGCGCTGCGGCCGGTCATCGTGGCGTCGAGGCCCGTCCCTGCGGGGCAGATACTGCAGATCGAAGACCTGGCGCTGCGTCGGGTGCCTGCGCAATTCGCGCCAGCCGATGTGCGCGGCGCCGAGGGCTCGGGGGAGATCATCGGGCGCACGGCAATGCATGCGCTCGCCCCTGGTGATCCCGTGCTGCCGTCGACGCTCCAGTCGAACGAGCGACCCAGTCTGGCGTCACTCGTGCGTGGTGACCGCCGTGCGATCACGCTCGCGGTCGACGAAATCAACGGCTTTGCAGGTCTCCTGTCGCCCGGTGACCACGTCGATCTCGTCTATGTCGCGGATATCGCGGACGCCTCGGCGCGGGGTGTGACTGTGCGGCCGCTTCTCGAGGCGGTCACCGTGATCGCGACAGGTCGCAGCACGCGTCGGGTGCGCACGACCGACGTCGAAGGCGTCGCGCGCGACATCGATGTCGACTATGCCACCGTCGCGCTCGATGTGGCGCCCGTCGACGCCCAGCGCCTCGTGCTCGCGCAGCGCACCGGGGAGGTCACGGTCCTGCTGCGGGGCACGGAGCCGGCGGGCGCCGCATCACTGCGTGTGATCGACACGAGCGCGCTGGTCGGCGCGCGGCCACTGGCGCGGCGGGTGCGACACGATGTCGTGCAACTGATCATCGGTGGGGCCGCGGCGCAGCCCATGCAGAGTGTGGTTGCGTCCTTGCCGGCGGACATACCGTGAGCGGCCCGGCCGTGCGCCGCACCGTGCTGCTCGCGTTTGCTGTGTTCACCGCGCCGCTCGCGGCCCGGGGGCTGCCGTCGCACCTCGAGATGTATGTCGGGGACAGCCGTGTGCTCGAGGTGCAGCCTGCGCGCATCGCCGTCGGCAATGGTGCGGTCGTGTCCGTGACCAGCCTGCCGGAAGGCGAACTGCTCGTCCTTGGTGAGAGCGCAGGCCGCACCGCGCTGCAGCTGTGGCTGCGCGACGGCACCGAGCACCGCGTCGTGATCGATGTCGCGCCGAACGATACCGCTGCGATCCTTGGCGTCGTTCGCGAGCTGCTCGTCGGCGTCGAGGGCATCGCAGCGCGCGCCGTCGGCAACCGCGTCGTCCTCGACGGCGTCGCAACGGGCGGGCGCTCGCAGGAGCGCGCGGTGGCGATTGCCAGTCTCTACCCAGGTGTCGTGCTGAACTTCGTGGGCAAGGTCGCGTGGGAGAGCATGATCCACTTCGACGTACGCATCGTCGAGGTGCGCAGCAGCGCGCTGCGGGACGTCGGCGTGCGCTGGCGCGACGATATCGCGGGGCCGGAGGCCGGTATCGCCGCAAGTCGCACCGTGAACGATCCCGCCGGCGGCGATGCCTGGCCGCCGCGTCTGCGGTTTGGCTGGGCCGCGACCCTCGACTCGCGTCTGCGCCTGCTCGAGCAACGGGGCGATGCGGTCATTGTCGCCGAGCCGATGCTGAGCTGCCGCAGCGGCGGCAGCGCCCGTTTCGTCTCGGGCGGCGAGCTGCCGATTCCGGTGGTCGACTCGCTCGGCAGTACCGACGTCGAATTCAAGGAATATGGCGTGATCCTCGACGTCAAGCCGGTTGCGGAACCCGACGGCAGCATCATCGCGCGCATCGACACGCAGGTGAGCCAGGTCGACGAGGCGCAGCGGGTGCTCGGCGTGCCGGGTTTCCTCAAGCGCCAGTCCGCGACCGACGTGAACATGCGCGAGGGGGAAACACTCGTGATCGCGGGGCTCGTGGATCGCCAGCGTGCCGGGGAGCGCCGGCAGCTGCCGGGCCTCGGTCGTCTGCCCGTATTGGGCACTGCCTTCCGGGCACGCACGCGACGCAGCGCGGATGCCGAACTCGCGATCTTCATCACGCCGCGCATCGTGCAGGCGGAGCGTCTCGAGCGTCCGCCTCCCGAGGCCGCGTCCGCGACGTCCCAGCGGCTCGGCAAGGAGGCCGATCGCCTGTCCCGCGAGCTCGCGCCGCGGAGTCCGCCGCCGTGATGCCGCCGCCGGAACTCGCGCGCACACTGCACCGGGAGCTGCTCGAATCGCTCGACCTGCGCCGCCGGGACATCGTGCAGATGCCGGAGGCCGACCTGCGTGCGCTCGCGAGCGAGCAGCTCGCCGGGATCCTTGCCCGCATGGCTTTGCCGCAGGACGCCGATGCCGGTGCGCTCGTGCAGTTCGTCGTCGACGAGGCGATCGGCCTCGGTCCGCTCGAGGCGCTGCTCGCCGACGACACGGTGTCGGAAATCATGGTGAACGGGGCAGGGCGCGTGTTCGTCGAGCGCGGCGGGCGCATTGTGCCGACCACCACGCGCTTCACGAGCGAGCAGGCGTTGCGCGCGGTGATCGAGCGCATCGTGTCGCGCGTCGGGCGGCGCGTCGACGAGTCTTCGCCGCTGGTCGACGCGCGCCTGCCCGACGGTTCGCGCGTCAACGTCGTCCTCGCGCCGCTGTCGCTGTGTGGCGCGGCGCTCACGATCCGCAAGTTCGCGCGGCGGCGCCTCGAGGTCCGGGATCTCGTCGCGCTCGGCGCGATCAGTGAGCCGATGGTGGCATTCCTCGCAGAATGCGTGCGCCACCGCCGCAACATCGTCGTGTCGGGCGGCACGGGCTCGGGCAAGACAACGCTGCTCAATGTGCTGTCCGCGCTGATCCCGCCCGCGGAACGGATCGTCACGATCGAGGACGCAGCGGAGTTGCAGCTCGCGCACGAGAACCTGGTGCCGCTCGAGGCACGCATCGCGAATATCGAGGGCCGCGGGGAGATCACCATTCGCGCGCTGGTGCGCAATGCGCTGCGCATGCGGCCCGACCGCATCGTCGTCGGGGAATGCCGTGGCGGAGAGGCGCTCGACATGCTGCAGGCGATGAATACCGGCCATGACGGCAGCCTGACGACGGCGCACGCCAACAGTCCGCGTGACCTGCTGTCGCGCCTCGAGGTGATGGTACTGATGTCGGGGGTCGATCTGCCGCTCGCGGCGGTACGGGAGCAGATTGCGGCCGCGATCGACATCATCGTGCATGTCGCGCGCTTCGCCTGCGGCGCGCGTCGCGTCACGCACGTGGTCGAGGTCACGGGCCTCGATGCGGGGGTCATCTCCACCCAGGAAATCTTCCGGTTCGCGCCTGCGGCGAGGCGCGGGCAGGGCAGTTTCGTGGCGACCGGCCAGGTGCCCGGGTTCTATGAGCCGCTGTGTGCGGCGGGCGCAAACCTCGACTATTCGATCTTCCGGCGCGCAATGCCCGGCGAGGAGACATAGAAGTGCGCTTCCTCGTGGCCTTGCTCGGCGCGGCCGCGGCAGGCGCATTCGCGCTTGCAGTCGCGGCGCTCATCCGCCCGGCCGCACAGTCGTTGCGCCGCAGTGCGATCGACGCTCCTGCGGGCGCACTGGCCGACCTTTTCATCTTCATCGCGCCGCAACGCCTGCTGCGGGCGAGCGCGGCGGCGGCGCTGGGCGGCCTCGTGCTGGCTTTCGTCCTGACGCGTTCGTGGCTCGTCGCTTCGCTCGGGGCCTGCGTCGTGTTCGCGGCGCCGCGTGTCATGCATCACGTGATGCGCCGCCGATACCGACGGCGCATCGGCGAGCAGCTGCCGGACGCGATGTCGATGCTGTCAGGCACCATACGCGCCGGCGCCGCGCTCGCGCAGGGGCTCGATCAGCTCGCGCTGCGCGTGGCGCCGCCGCTCGGCCATGAGCTCGCGCTGGTGATGCGCCGGCACCGGATCGGTGTGCGCTTCGACGAGGCGCTGCGGGACTTCGGGCGTCGCGTGCCACTGCCGGAAGCGCAGCTGCTCGTGACCGCGCTCACGCTCACCCTGCAGGTCGGCGGCAGCCTGGGAGGAGCGCTCGATCGGCTCACCGACACCCTGCGCCGCAAGCACGTCGTCGAGGCGAAGCTGCGCGCGTTGACCTCTCAGGGTCGCCTGCAGGCCATCATCGTCACGGCGCTGCCGGTCGCATTGATGCTCGCGCTGACTGCACTCGATCCGGCATCGATGCGCCCGCTCTATACGACTGCGGGGGGTTGGATGGTGCTCGGCGGCATCGCCATGCTCGAAACCACCGGCTGGCTGCTGATACGCAGGATCGTGTCGGTGCCGTTGTGAATCCCGTCGATCCCTGGGCCACGATGCTCGCCGCCGTGATCGGCGGGTCGGTGGCTTGCGTCGGCGGACTCGCGAGTCGTGCCGTGCTCACGGCACGCGGCCGTGCGCGGCCCCGGGTTGCGTTGCCGCTCTGGTTGCGCCTCGCCCTGCCGCCCGCAGCGGCCCTGGTGCCGCTGGCGCGCATGGCATTGCACGAAACGTCGCGCGCACGCGTGGCGGCTCGCCTGCAACGCGCCGATCTCGACGACAGCATCGGGCCTGATGAATGGTTCGCGCTGCCGTTCGTACTGGCGCTGGCCGGCGTGGCATGCGCGATCGCTGCAGGCGGCGGTCCGATGCCGACATTCGCCGCGGCGCTCGCCGGTGCCTGCTGGCCCGCCCTCTGGCTGCGCGATCGCCGGCGCGCGCTCGCGCGCGCCATCGACCGGGAGTTGCCACAACTGCTCGAGCTGCTCACCCTGGCGGTCGAGGGAGGCTGCGCACTCGGGGCGGCGCTGCGCATCGCCGTCGATGCGGGCGGCGCGGGGGTCCTGCAGCGGGGACTGGCCGAGGCGTTGCAGGCGATCCGCGCGGGCCGGCCACGCGGGGAGGCGCTCGCGGATCTCGCGCGCCGCTACGAACACGCGGGTCTGCAGGCCATGGTAGGGGCCATCGTGCACGCCGAGGCGAGCGGTGCCGGCGTCGCCGCAACGCTGCGGGCGCAATCCGTGCAGCGAACCGAGGAGCGCTTCGCGCGGGCCGAGCGGCTTGCGATGGAAAGTCCGGTCAAGATGCTCGCGCCGCTGATCCTGTGCATCTTTCCCTGCGCCTTCCTCGTGATCGCCTTTCCGATCGCGCACCGCCTGCTGCAATGGGCATGAGGCCCCGCCATGCGTGAACGCTGCCTGATCCACAACGGCCGACGGCTCGCGCCGGGCGTCCTCGCGTGCGAGTCGTTCCTCGAGCGCGCGCGCGGGCTCGCCCTGGCGCGCCGCTGGCGCGCGCCGGCGATCGTCAAGATCGCGCCCTGTGCCGGCGTGCACACCTTCGGCCTGCGCGGCCCCATCGATGTCGTCTTCACGAACCGCTCGGGGCGCGTCCTGCGCTGCGTGCATCGCCTGCAGCCCTGGCGGATCGCCGTCTGCGGCGGGGCGCTCGCCGCGTGGGAGATGCCGCCCGGCCTGTGCGGGACTCTCTGCATCGAACCCGGCGATCGCCTCGATGACCAGCCGCTGCGCGCATGAACGCCGCCTGCGCGGCGCGGCCACGATCGAGTTCCTGATCGTCGCGTTCGCGGTGCTCGTGCCCCTCGTGTTCGCGACATGCGAGATCGCGCTGCTCGCGGTCGCGCGCCAGACACTCGGCGTCGCGACGCTGCTCGCGGCGCGTGCCGGCGCCACCGCGCACGGGGACGGTGGTGCGATGCGGCTCGCGCTCGCCCGCGGCCTCGTGCCATTGCATGCCGCGCGCGGCACGTCGGCCGCGCGGGTGGCGAGCCTGATCGACGCGCAACGTCCCGATCGCGCGCGCCTCGAGATCTGGAATCCTGTTCCGGCGAGTTTTGCGGATTTCGGCGTCATGGTCGACGGGCGGCAGGAGATCCCGAACGTGTGGCCCCGCACCCGCACGCGCATCGGCGCAGCATCGCGCCAGACCATCGCGGAGGCCAACCAGCTCGGGCTCACGGTGAGTCTCTGTCGCCCGCTCGTCTTTCCGATGACAGCGCCGATCTTCATCGCGGGGCAGCGGCTCGTCGATGCAAGTCCGTTCTCGCTTTCGTGCCATGCGCAAGGCGGTATCGTGCTGCATGCCCGTGCGCTCGTGCACATGCACTCGCCGCTGCGCCGTGCCGCGCTGCCGTGGTGAGCCGTGCCGCTGTCCGCCTGACGGTGTACACTGCCGCCCGAATTTCCGGTCCGCTCGCGCGGAGGGGTGAGGGAGCTTGGCGGAATTCGATTTCGATCTGGGCGAGAGTGTCGAGCTCCTGCGCCGGACCGTAAGGACCTTCGCGAGGGAACGCATCGCGCCGCGCGCGCCGGCGATCGACAGGGACAACAGATTTCCGCGCGACCTGTGGCCGCAACTCGGCGACCTGGGACTCCACGGGATCACGGTCGGGACGGAAGACGGGGGCAGCGGCCTCGGTTACCTCGAGCACGTGATCGCGATGGAAGAGCTGAGTCGTGCTTCGGCATCGGTCGGGCTCTCCTATGGCGCCCATTCGAACCTCTGCATCAACCAGCTGCGACGCTGGGGTTCGCCGGCGCAGAAAGCCCGCTACCTGCCGAGACTCCTGTCCGGTGAGCATGTCGGGGCTCTCGCGATGAGCGAGCCGGAATCGGGTTCCGATGTCGTCGGCATGCGGCTTTCGGCAGCACCCGCGGACGATCACTACGTGCTCGATGGCCGCAAGATGTGGATCACGAACGGTCCCGAGGCGGATGTCGTGATCGTCTACGCGCGCCTGCCCGGCACGCGCGGGCCGCAAGGCATCACGCCGTTCATCGTCGAGCGAGGGATGCCGGGGTTTCGCGCCGCGCAGAAGCTCGACAAGCTCGGCATGCGCGGCTCGGATACTTCGGAGCTCGTGTTCGACGGCTGCCGCGTGCCGGCCACGAACCTGCTGCACGAGCCGGGCCGCGGCGTCGAGGTGCTGATGAGCGGTCTCGACTACGAGCGTGTCGTGCTCGCCGGCGGCCCGCTCGGCATCATGCAGGCCTGTCTCGACACGATGCTGCCCTACGTGCGCGAACGCAAGCAGTTCGGCCAGCCGATCGGCCAGTTCCAGCTGATGCAGGGCAAGCTCGCCGACATCTACACGACGGCGAACGCCTGCCGCGCGTATGTCTATGCGGTCGCCCGGGCGTGCGACCTCGGCCGCACGACACGCCACGACGCGGCGGGTTGCATCCTCTACGCGAGCGAGCGCGCGACCTGGTGCGCGCTCGAGACGATCCAGGCGCTCGGCGGCAACGGCTACATCAACGACTATCCCGCCGGCCGGCTGCTGCGCGATGCCAAGCTCTACGAGATCGGTGCGGGCACGAGCGAGATCCGTCGCATGCTGATCGGCCGCGAACTGTTTGGCGCCGATGCCTGATCGCGGCGTCGGCAAGCTCGGGACATTGCTCGTCGCGAACCGCGGCGAGATCGCCTGTCGCGTGATGCGCACCGCGCGGCGCCTCGGCATGCGCACGGTCGCCGTCTATTCCGATGCGGATGTCGATGCGCTGCACGTGCGTACGGCGGATCTCGCCGTGCGCATCGGGCCTGCACCGGCGCGCGCCAGCTACCTCGACATCGACGCCGTGATCCGCGCCGCGAGGGACAGCGGAGCCGATGCCATCCATCCCGGCTACGGCTTCCTGTCGCAGAACGCGGATTTCGCCGATGCGTGCGCAGCCGCGGGCGTCGTGTTCGTCGGCCCGGGCGGCGCCGCCATGCGGGCGATGGGGCGCAAGGACGAGGCGAAGGCCCTGATGAGGGCGGCGGGCGTGCCGGTCGTGCCAGGCTGGCAGGGCGACGACCAGGATGACGCGAACCTCGTGCGCGAGGCGGAGCGCGTCGGGTTCCCGCTGCTCGTCAAGGCGGTGGCCGGGGGCGGCGGCAAGGGCATGCGGGTCGTGCGCCGTCGCGAGGAGTTGCCTGCCGCGCTGTCGGCGGCCCGCGGCGAGGCGTCGCGCTCTTTCGGCGATGCACGGCTGCTCCTCGAACGTTACATCGAAGGGCCCCGCCACGTCGAAGTGCAGGTGATTTCCGATCGCCATGGCCGCTGCCTGCATCTTCACGAACGCGACTGCTCGTTGCAGCGTCGCTACCAGAAGGTGATCGAGGAATGCCCGGCTCCCGGGCTGTCCGACTCGCTGCGCGGACGCCTGCACGATGCGGCCGTGCGCGCGGCGCAGGCCGTGCACTACGAGAACGCCGGCACCGTCGAGTTCATCGTCGCGGGCAATGAAGGCTGGTTCCTCGAGATGAACACGCGCCTGCAGGTCGAGCACCCCGTCACCGAAGCGGTACTGGGTGTCGATCTCGTCGAATGGCAGTTGCGCGTGGCCGCGGGCGAGCCGCTGCCCGAGCGCATCGCTGCGCCACGAGGGCACGCCTTCGAGGCGCGGGTGTATGCCGAGGACCCACGCAACGGCTACCTGCCCGTCGGTGGCCGGCTCGAGGCATTGCACTGGCCGGATCGTGGTGTGCGAATCGACGCGGCCGTCGAGGAGGGCGACCGCGTCGTGACCGACTACGATGCGCTGCTCGCGAAAGTCATCGTGCACGATGCCACGCGCGCGCAGGCGCTCGCACGCCTCGAGGCGGCGCTGCTCGCCACGCGCATCGAGGGCGTGACGACGAATCTCGCGGCGCTCGTCGCGCTGACGCGCGATGCGGATTTTCGCGACGCGCGCATGACGACGGCGCTCATCGACGCGCGCGGGGACCATCTGCTGCAGCCGCTCGAGGCGCAGCGCGAGCGGGCCGCGCAACTGGCCGCCGGTGCGCTGCTCGCGCCGGCGGCCACGGCCGAGCGCGCGGACCCCTGGGCAGCGCGGGATGGCTGGCGCCTGCAGGGGGTGTCCGAGACCGTGGCGCGGTTCTCGATGCCGGGGCTCGGCAGTCTCGTGATCGACGGCGGCACCGGGCGGGCCCCGCCAGCCGATCCCGGCACGGTCGAGGTGACAGCCGATGAAGTGCGCGTTTGGCTCGACGGGGAGTTGTTCCGCCTCGCCCGTGTCGCGCACGGAGCACCCGCCGCCGCGGGCGGTGCGGTCGGGCGGGTCACGGCGCCGATGCCCGGCGCCGTACTTGATGTTCGGGTCGCGGTCGGCGCCTTCATCGCACGAGGCCAGCCGCTCGTGGTGCTCGAAGCGATGAAAATGGAGATT
>WBZY01001455.1_pt1 | contig 12126 bp, 11 predicted proteins | sample 5204191 | NCBI WGS metagenome assembly WBZY01 (sample SAMN12344363, study PRJNA552823) | activated sludge metagenome | biome: Activated sludge suspended growth; feature: Anammox Sidestream; material: Wastewater; isolation source: activated sludge from anammox sidestream of wastewater treatment...
GAGGAGACCAGCCGAGGTCAGCTCTTGAAGCTGCTGGTCGAGCTCGGACCGCTCGTCGTTTTCTTCTTCGCCAATTCCCGCGCGGGCATCTTTTGGGGAACCGCCATCTTCATGGCGGCGACGGTCGTTGCCCTCATTGCCTCACGCGTGCTCCTCGGCCGCATCCCGACCATGCCCCTGGTTTCGGGCTTTTTCGTCCTCGTTTTCGGTGGCCTGACGGTCTGGCTGCAGGACGATTTGTTCATCAAGATGAAGCCGACGATCGTCAACTCGTTGTTCGCAGGGACGCTTTTTGGCGGCTTGTGGTTCGGCAAACCGTTGCTCAAACTCATTTTTGGAGAGGTTTTTCGACTGACCGAGGAGGGCTGGCGTCACCTGACGATCCGGTGGGCCTGGTTCTTCGTAGCTCTTGCGGTGATCAACGAGGTTGTATGGCGCCTGTTTTCCACGGATGCCTGGGTCAGCTTCAAGGTGTTCGGGATCATGCCGCTGACATTCGTCTTCGCCATATCTCAGATCGGACTTATAAAGCGGTTTGAACTTGGTTCAGACGTAAAGGGTTAGTCGATCAGAGCTATCCTGAAGATCCCTAAACTGACGATCAGTCCAGGCGACTAACTTGCGGAAATTTCAAGAGGATTTGGTAGGGATTTCTTCATAAGGCGACCTTTTTTTTATGGACGAACGTCTGAAATCCCGTATTTTCCTCACTTCGACGGTTGTCCTTCTTCATCTGGTTGTAACGGCGTAGTCGTGATGTACAGCGGCAAGGTCCCAGCCCCGCAGGATGAGAACAAGAAGACCAAAACAATGGCTCGTGAAACTTCCACGGCACGACTTGAGCGCTCCCCCATCCACCTGCTTCATCGCGCAGGCCAGTGCGCGGGAGAGATCTTCCAGGCTGAGATGGCGGCGGGCGAGCTCACGCCGCGCCAATACGCGGTCCTGGTGACGGTCGCTCAGAATGAGGGCTTGAGCCAGACCGATCTCGTCAACAAGACGGGCATCGACCGGTCGACCCTGGCCGATATCGTGCGCCGGATGATGCGCAAGGGGCTGATCGGCCGCCGCCGGACCAAGGATGACGCCCGTGCCTACGCGGTCAAGCTGACCGAGGAAGGCTGGCGGGTGCTGAAGGCCGCCGAGCCGATGGCCAAGCGCGTCGACGACCGCATCCTGTCCGCCCTTCCCGCCCAGCAGCGTGACCGGTTCGTCCAGGATCTCAACACCATCGTGCAGGCGTTGAGCCAGCTCCAGGCCGCCGGGGCCGACAAAGGGTCCGAGAAGGTCTGAGGCCGGCCGGTGCGAACCACTGCCATCGCGGGGTGATGCAACCGCGTTAAGCCTTTTCGCGCTCCCGAAGTCGATCGGCGGGGTCGCGGAATTGCGCGTCGCGCCAGCCGATACGCAGACCTCAGACCATCCAGCCGCCATGCCGGCAGCAGACGACATGAAGCCCTGCCGAGCCCCTGCATGTGGCCTGCATGATGCACCGCATTACGCAAGCACGCAGGCGGGCTTGTGCCAATCACCTGCCTCGCAGCGCCCCGTGCGATACCCGGACGGAACTGCGCCCACCGTGGGGCTCCAGGGCGTTCCAATCGATTCGTAAACGGATCATTATCGGTCGATACCCTCCCCCCTCCCGCGCGGGGAGATCGGGAGGGCAAGTCCCTGGCTGCCGCGCCTCACGCCGCCTTCAGGAGTTTCCGCTCGATCAGGGCCTCGGCGATCTGGATCGCGTTCAACGCCGCACCCTTCAGCAGGTTGTCGGAGACGATCCAGAGCGCGAGCCCGTTCTCCACGGTCGCGTCCTCGCGGATGCGCGACACGTAGGTCGAGAACTCGCCGGCACACTCGACCGGCGTCGCATAGCCACCCGGCTCGCGCTTGTCGACCACCATGATGCCCGGCGCCTCGCGCAGGATCTCACGCGCCTCCTCAGGCGTGATCGGCCGCTCGAATTCGAGGTTGACCGATTCGGAGTGCCCCACGAATACCGGCACGCGCACACACGTCGCGGTCACCTTGATCTTCGGGTCGAGGATCTTCTTCGTCTCGACCAGCATCTTCCATTCCTCCTTCGTGTAGCCGTCCTCCATGAAGACGTCGATGTGAGGAATGCAGTTGAAGGCGATCTGCTTGGTGAACTTCTTGGGCGCCACCTCCTGGCCCGGCACGTACTTCGCCTTGGTCTGGTGCCACAGTTCGTCCATCGCGTCCTTGCCCGCGCCCGAGACCGACTGATAGGTCGAGACGACGACGCGCTTGATGGTCGCGGCGTCGTGCAGCGGCTTCAGCGCCACCACCATCTGCGCGGTGGAGCAGTTCGGGTTGGCGATGATGTTCTTCTTGGCGTAGCCGGCGAGCGCCTCCGCGTTCACTTCCGGCACGATCAAGGGAACGTCCTGGTCATAGCGCCAGGCCGACGAGTTATCGATCACGACGCAGCCCTTGGCGCCGATCTTCGGTCCCCACTCCTTGGCCACGCCCGAGCCCGCCGACATCAGGCAGATGTCGGCCTTGGAGAAATCGAACTGCTCGAGGTCCTGACACTTCAACGTCTTGTCGCCATAGGAGACCTCCGTGCCGATCGAGCGCCGCGAGGCGATCGCGTGCACCTCGGAGGCAGGGAACTTGCGCTCCACCAGAACATTCATCATCTCCCGGCCGACGTTCCCGGTGGCGCCGACGACGGCAACTCTGTAGCCCATGGTCTGCTGATCCTTGATCCGTCGAGGAGGGAGCGCGCGGCGCCTCGCGCCGCCGATCCAACCGTTCTGCACTGTTCTGCGGCCGTTCCCTTACGCGCCCGGCGCGCCTCTTTCAAGGTACATCACACTCGCACCGCCGGCCCGAAGGGCGGGGCGGACCTGCTCGTGGAGTGATCGCGAAGCTCGTCAGCATGTCCGATACGCTCGGAACGAGCTTCGCGATCTGAACCACGCTAGCCGGACTTTGGCCGCTTGGCCTCCTCGCGCCGCATGGGCATCGCGTCGATCGTGTCGAAGATGGCCCTGGCAGCAAGCGGCGTGGAGGAGGAGATCTTGACGCCACCGTCCTTGCCGATCAGGACGACTCGGAAGTCGTCCTTGCCGACGCCGTATCGGCCGCGCAGCGCCTCAGCGGTCATCCGCGGCGCGCGACCGAGCGCGGCACTGACCGAATCACCCACGACGTAGACGACGACCACCTGGCGATCCTGGAATGCCGGCTGGAGCGATCGCACGGCACGGCGCTGCTGGGCAAGGGCGGGGCTGGCCCGGTCGGGCGCGAAGACCAGCAGCGGCCGTTTGGACCATTTATAGCCCGACATCGCCGGCACCGGACCGGGGAAGGCAACCGCGGCAACCGCCAAAGCCACTGAAGATACGAAGATTCTCACGAGATCTGCTGGTGGGCTCATTCAACAACCTTCCGTGTCGCGTGATCGGTCGTCAGCGTTGTTGTTACGCCCTGTCCCCGGAGGGTGGATCGGGTAACCGGAGCGAGACCGGATCATATGAGAAGTGGTCGTTTCCTCCCCAAGTATGAGGCGAGCCTGCCGTGTTGGCCCAAAGGATGATCGCCCAAGTCTCGCATTGCGGCATTCCAGACCTGAAGCAGCGGTTGAAGGCCGGACGCGCAAATGTTAGAGAACCGCCGATTTCACTGTGGCGGTCGGGCGGGTCGGCCCGGCACAAATCCGCCGCGGAACGTCAAATCTACCCTGCCAATGGGTGCGCATCGGCGGTCTGGACTCCATCCGGACACCGGCCCGCGCATTTTCAACGCATACGAGAGCGCGACGTGGCAACCGACGATGCAATGATGGCTAGCGTGGCGGGCCGATACGCCGCGGCTCTGTTCGACCTGGCAAGCGAGCAGAAGGCGCTGCCGCAGATCGAAGCGGATCTCTCCAAGTTTCAGGGACTTCTCGACGAGAGCGCGGATCTGCGGCAGATGGTTCGCAGCCCCGTGATCTCCTCGGATGATCAGGGCAAGGCCATCGCGGCGCTCGCCGTCAAGGCCGGAATAGGTCCGGTCACGACCAACTTCCTTCAATTGATCGCCCGCAACCGCCGGTTGTTTGCGGTCGAAGACATGGTGAAAGGGTTCCGTGCGCTTGCCGCGAAGGCCCGTGGCGAGGTCACCGCCGAGGTGACGAGCGCGGTTGCCCTTACCGACGCGCAGGTCGCCAGTCTCAAGGAGACACTCAAGGCCTCCGCCGGCAAGGACGTCGCCCTGCGGCAGCGGGTCGAGCCCGGCATCCTCGGCGGACTGGTCGTGAAGATGGGCTCGAAGATGATCGACAGCTCCCTTCGCACCAAGCTCACCAACATGAAGGTGGCGCTGAAGGGATGAAGCTCTTCGCCTCCTCCGGCTCGCGGGCGGGGGGAGGTTTCGTGTTTTGCACTACGAACCGCTCGGTTGATGCTGACTGCCGCATCTCGAGCATGCCGACGAACCGAGCTAACGACAAAGGCAAGAGGTCAAGTGATGGATATCCGGGCCGCAGAGATCACCTCGATCCTCAAGGAGCAGATCAAGAACTTCGGCAAGGAGGCGCAGGTCTCCGAGATCGGCCAGGTGCTGTCCGTGGGTGACGGCATTGCCCGCGTCTACGGACTCGACAACGTCCAGGCGGGCGAGATGGTCGAGTTTCCCGGCGGCATCCGCGGCATGGCGCTGAACCTCGAGGCCGACAACGTCGGCGTCGTGATCTTCGGCGACGACCGCGCGATCAAGGAGGGCGACACCGTCAAGCGCACCGGCGCGATCGTGGAGACGCCCGTCGGCAAGGGTCTCCTGGGCCGCGTCGTCGACGCGCTCGGCAACCCGATCGACGGCAAGGGTCCGATCAAGTCCGACAAGCGCATGCGCGTGGACGTGAAGGCACCCGGCATCATTCCTCGGAAATCGGTGCATGAGCCGATGGCGACGGGCCTGAAGGCGGTCGACGCCCTGATCCCGATCGGCCGCGGCCAGCGCGAGCTGATCATCGGCGACCGCCAGACCGGCAAGACGGCGATCGCGCTCGACACCATCCTCAACCAGAAGCCGCTGAACTCGGGGAACGACGAGAGCCAGAAGCTCTATTGCGTCTACGTCGCCGTCGGCCAGAAGCGCTCCACGGTCGCCCAGTTCGTGAAGGCGCTGGAGGAGCGCGGTGCGCTCGAGTACTCGATCATCGTCGCCGCCACGGCGTCGGATCCCGCACCGATGCAGTACCTCGCGCCGTTCACCGGCTGCACCATGGGCGAGTTCTTCCGCGACAACGGCATGCACGCCGTCATCATCTATGATGATCTGTCCAAGCAGGCCGTGTCCTACCGCCAGATGTCGCTGCTGCTGCGCCGCCCGCCGGGCCGCGAAGCCTATCCCGGCGACGTTTTCTATCTCCACTCGCGCCTGCTCGAGCGCGCCGCCAAGATGGGCGACGCCGCCGGCAAGGGCTCGCTGACCGCGCTGCCCGTCATCGAGACGCAGGCCAACGACGTGTCGGCCTACATCCCGACCAACGTGATCTCGATCACCGACGGCCAGATCTTCCTCGAGACGGATCTGTTCTACCAGGGCGTCCGCCCGGCGGTGAACGTCGGCCTGTCGGTGTCGCGCGTGGGCTCCTCCGCCCAGACCAAGGCGATGAAGAAGGTCGCCGGCAAGATCAAGGGCGAGCTCGCCCAGTACCGCGAGATGGCCGCCTTCGCGCAGTTCGGCTCGGACCTCGACGCGGCGACACAGCGTCTTCTGAATCGTGGTGCCCGCCTGACCGAGCTTCTGAAGCAGCCGCAGTTCTCGCCGCTCAAGATGGAGGAGCAGGTCGCGGTCATCTACGCCGGCGTCAACGGCTATCTCGACCCGATGAGCGTCGACAAGGTGAAGCCGTTCGAGGAGGCGCTGCTCAACGCGCTGCGCTCGCAGCACGCCGCGATCCTCGACGACATCCGCGACACGAAGGACCTCTCGGACGCCACCGCGGCCAAGTTGAAGGCGGTGGTCGAGCAGGTCGCCAAGACGTTCGCCTGAAGACCGGAACCACCTGACCAAAGGGGAATCGGCCGATGGCCTCGTTGAAGGACATGAGAAACCGCATCGCCTCGGTGAAGGCGACGCGGAAGATCACGAAGGCGATGCAGATGGTCGCCGCCGCGAAGCTGCGCCGCGCGCAGGACGCGGCGACGGCTGCCCGCCCGTATGCGCAGAAGATGGACCGGGTGCTCGCGAGCCTCAACCAGCGCGCGATCCGGGATGGCGCCTCCCCGCTGCTGGTCGGCACCGGCAAGGAGGACGTGCATCTGCTGGTCGTCATGACCGCCGAGCGCGGCCTGTGCGGCGGCTTCAACTCCAACATCGCCAAGCTCGCCCGTGCGGATGCGCAGCGCCTGATCGCGGCCGGAAAGACGGTCAAGATCATGACGGTCGGGCGCAAGGGCGCGGACAACCTGCGCCGCGACTTCAACAAGAACATCGTGGAGCGCATCGACTTCCGCGGCATCAAGCAGCTCGGCTTCTCCAATGCGGAAGGCGTCGCCAACAAGATCCTCGGCATGTACGACGAGGGCCAGTTCGACGTGGCGACGATCTACTTCTCCGAGTTCAAATCGGTGATCGCCCAGAAGCCGACCGCGCTCCAGCTGATCCCGGCGAAACTGCCGGAGACGAAGCCGGGAGCCGAGGCGAGGCCCGCGGGGGCGGAAGCCGTCTACGAGTACGAGCCCTCGGAGGAGGACATCCTGGGCTTCCTTCTGAAGCGCAACATCTCGACGCAGATCTTCCGGGGATTGCTCGAGAACGCCGCCTCCGAGCAGGGCGCGCGCATGAGCGCGATGGACAACGCGACCCGCAACGCCGGCGACATGATCAACAAGCTGACGATCAAGTACAACCGTCAGCGCCAGGCGCAGATCACCAAAGAGCTCATCGAAATCATCTCGGGCGCAGAAGCGCTCTGAGCCGACATACGCGAACGAGGAACGAGCAATGGCTAGCAAAGTTGGTAAGATCCGTCAGGTCATGGGCGCCGTCGTCGACGTGCAGTTCGACGGTGCTCTGCCCGAGATTCTGAACTCGCTGGAGACGAAGAACCGCGGCCAGCGGCTGGTGCTCGAGGTCGCGCAGCACCTCGGCGAGAACACGGTGCGCACGATCGCCATGGACAGCACCGAAGGCCTCGTGCGCGGCCAGGAGGTCGTCGATACCGGCGCCCCGATCTCGGTGCCGGTGGGCGACGAGACCCTGGGCCGCATCATCAACGTGATCGGCGAGCCGGTGGACGAGGCCGGTCCGGTCGGCTCCAAGTCGACCCGCGCCATCCACCAGGCGGCTCCCACCTTTGCCGACCAGGCGACGGAGGCCCAGATCCTCGTCACCGGCATCAAGGTCGTCGACCTGCTGGCGCCCTACGCCAAGGGCGGCAAGATCGGACTGTTCGGCGGCGCGGGCGTCGGCAAGACCGTTCTCATCATGGAATTGATCAACAACGTCGCCAAGACGCACGGCGGCTTCTCGGTCTTCGCCGGCGTCGGCGAGCGCACGCGCGAGGGCAACGACCTCTATCACGAGATGATCGAATCGGGCGTCAACAAGGACCCCAAGAAGGCTGGCTCCGCCAAGGGCTCCAAGTGCGCGCTGGTCTACGGACAGATGAACGAGCCCCCGGGCGCGCGCGCCCGCGTGGCGCTCACGGGCCTCACGGTCGCCGAGCACTTCCGTGACCAGGGCCAGGACGTGCTGTTCTTCGTCGACAACATCTTCCGCTTCACGCAGGCGGGCTCGGAAGTGTCGGCGCTGCTCGGCCGCATTCCCTCCGCGGTCGGCTATCAGCCGACGCTCGCCACCGACATGGGCGCGCTGCAGGAGCGCATCACCTCGACCCAGAAGGGCTCGATCACCTCGGTGCAGGCCATCTACGTGCCGGCCGACGACCTGACCGACCCTGCGCCGGCGACCTCGTTCGCCCACTTGGATGCGACGACCGTTCTGTCGCGCGCGATCGCGGAAAAGGGGATCTATCCGGCGGTCGATCCGCTCGACTCGACCTCGCGCATGCTCGATCCGCGCATCGTCGGCGAGGAGCATTATCAGGTCGCCCGCAAGGTCCAGGCCGTCCTGCAGAAGTACAAGTCGCTGCAGGACATCATCGCAATTCTGGGCATGGACGAGCTCTCCGAAGATGACAAGATGACGGTGGCGCGCGCTCGCAAGATCGAGCGCTTCATGTCGCAGCCCTTCGACGTCGCCCAGGTGTTCACCGGCTCGCCGGGCGTGCAGGTGCCGCTCGCCGACACGATCAAGGCTTTCAAGGGCCTGTGCGACGGCGACTACGATCATCTGCCCGAGCCCGCGTTCTACATGGTGGGCACCATCGAGGAGGCGATCGCCAAGGCCGAGAAGCTCGCCGAGGCTGCATGATTTTCGGCGGCGCTTTCGCCGCCAGGGGGAGGACTTTGAATGGCGGCGGAGAAGGCACCAGACCACAACTTCGGCACCTGTTGCGCGGAGTTGAAGAATGCGATGAGCGGGGAGGACTTCGAGCCGCTCATCACGGTCGGCGACGACGGCGTGCTGTACATGTCGGTCGGACTCGTCGATCTGGAGGAGGACGAGCCGGGCATGGTCGATCATCCGCTGTTCTTCTGCCCCTTCTGCGGCGCGCGCCTGCAGAGCGAGGAGGAGATCCAGGTGAAGACCGGCGAGGCTCCTTCGGCCTGACACGGTGACCGGACCGGCTGAAAACGACTGACCTGAAGGACGCTCATTCGATGCCATCCACGTTCAAGTTCGAGCTTGTCAGCCCCGAGCGGGTGTTGCTCTCCGGCGACGCGAGCGAGGCCATCCTGCCGGGCTCGGAAGGAGACTTCACGGTGCTGGTCGGCCACGCGCCGTTCATCTCGACGCTGCGGCCCGGCATCATCGAGGTGGTGATCGGGGGCTTGAAGAGGCGCGTGTTCGTCAAGAGCGGCTTTGCCGACGTCGATCCCGAGCGCGCGACGGTGCTGGCCGAGAAGGCGGTGCTGGTCGAGGAATTGGACGCCGGCCGCCTCGCGGACGAGATGGCGGCGGCGGAAGCGGAGATCGGCGAGGCAAAGGACGACGCGGCGCGCTCTGCCGCGGAAGCCGCGCTCGATTCACTGCGCCGCCTGCAGGGCAAGGCCGCGTAGGGCCTTCCGGCGCGCCACGCAAAACACCCCGCCGCGAGACAATCCAAAGGCGCCAGGATCGAAACCTGGCGCCTTTGCGTTCTCGGTCATGCCGGCTTGCAGCGCTCGAGGGCGCACGCCGGTCGCCTCCTCATCAGCTCCCCTGGGCGAGACAGCCCTTGAGCGAGGCGGCGAGATTGCGCAGCAGGGAGAAATAGGCGTCCGGGCCCGGCTCCAGACTGGCGCCCTCCGGGTCGAGCGAGCCGGCCCTGGCACCGGTTCCCTCCGAGACCGCGTTGATGAGCTTGGCCGAGAACTGCGGCTCGGCGAACACGCAGGCCGCGCCCAATTTCGAGATCTTGGCGCGGACGGCGCTCAGGCGCTTGGCCGACGGCTGCACTTCGGGAGACACGGTGACGGAGCCTGCCGCCTGCAGTCCGAACCGGCGCTCGAAATATTGATACGCATCGTGGAACACGACGAACGGCCGGGATTTGACCGGCGCGAGCGCCGCGTCGATCTCGCTCGTCAGCGCGGCGAGATCGGCATCGAGCGCCTTGGCGTTTGCGGCGATGGCAGCAGCATGGGCCGGGGCGCGCTTCGACAGCACCTTCGCCATCTCGGCGGCCATCCCGCGTGCATTTTCCGGGTCGAGCCAGACGTGACCGTCCGTGCCGCCCGTCTCCTCCTCGTCGTGATCGTGGCCGTGCTTGTGTCCCTTCTCGCTCTTGCCGTGCTCGTGGGCATCGAAGGTGCCCCCTGTGCGCTTGTCCAGCCGCTCGATACCCGGCGCGTCAGCCAGGGTCACCGCCTCGACGGATTTCGGAAGCGATTTCATCAGCTTGATGGTGAACGGCTCGATCTGCTCGGAGACACGAAAAAAGACGTCCGCATGGTTCAGCGCCTTGGCGTCCGACGGCTTCAACGAGTAGGTGTGCGGAGACGCGGCGCCTTGTACCAGGAGCTGGGGCTCGCCGATCCCCTTCAAGAGGCGGGCGGCCAGGGAATGAACCGGCTTGATGGTTGCCACGACCTTGATCTCTGGAGCGGCGTAACTGGTTGATGAAACGAGAATAAAAGAAGCCATCGCGCATCCGGCGGCAAGCGGTCTCATGATGATCGGTCTCATGGAATGTCGGTCCTCCTCGCTCGAATTCCGCCCATCGATCCGGCTGCAAGGCCTGAAGCGGAGGCCTTTGTCATCACATCAGAGCGACCGGGTTCTGACATTTGCTTCCCTGTGCTGCCAGGTTCCGCGCACATGTCAGAACCATAAGGAACCCTAGCGGTGGATCATGACGCAATTCGGATGTTATCAAATCACATATAGGTCATACCGCATTTCGCCACCATCTGGTTCCAACGTCGCACCTCGCCTATGTAGAGTTCGAGAGATTTTGGTGCGTGTCCGTTCTCGCCGAAGGGACAGGGTGGACGCGCTTCGGGGCTTGGCTCCGACCGGTCATAGCAAGCGATCCAATAACAAGCGATCCAGAGGCCACTCGACATGAACCTGACGCGGTCACGACTATGGGCTTTGCTCGCGGCATTGATGCTGCCGGCCGTCACGGCCGCGCCGTCGGCCAATGCCCATCCCCACGTTTGGGTCGCGGTCGAGGCGACCGTTGTTTACGACAAGGGCTCCATCAAGGGTTTGAAGCACCGCTGGACCTTCGACGAGCTTTATACCTCGATGGCGATCCAGGGGCTCGATACGGACAAGGACGGCAAGTACTCGCGCGAGGAGCTGTCCGAGCTCGCCAAGGTCAACATCGAGGGACTGAAGGAGTTCGGATATTTCACCTACGCCCGGCTCGGCACCGCGGAGTTGAAGCTCGCGGAGCCCGTGGACGTCTGGCTCGATTACGACAACGGTGCACTCGCGCTCAATTTCATGCTGCCGCTGGACAAGCAGGTGCTGGCGGAGGCGGACGGCTTCAATTTCGTCGTCACCGATCCGAGCTTCTTCATCGCGTTCGATCTGGCCAAGGACAAGCCCGTGCAGCTTGCCGACGCGCCGTCGGGATGCGTGGCGCGGGTGGCCGAGCCCGAGAAGGACGATGCGGACGCCAAGCGTCTGGGTGAAGCCTTCCAGCAGCAGCTCGGGGGCAACGCGCTGGGGCTCGGCACGGCCAAGACGGTGTCGGTCTCATGCCCCAAGTCCTGATGACCGCCACCTCGACGTGGAACGGGATGATGCGACCGGCGCTGCGGCGCGGCTGGCTGATGGCGCTCGCTTTGCTGGTGTCGTTGCTGGCGCTGACGGGCGGGGCGATGGCGCAGGCCGAGCCCAAGCGCTCGCCGCTCGGCGTGCCGCTGCCCTCCATCACCGACAAGGCGCAGCGTGGTCCGGTGGCCGCAACCGAGCCCGCCGGCGTTCTCGATCGCGCCTGGATCGCCATACTGGAAGCCCAGAGGGCCTTCCGTGAGCGCATCGCGCTCGCCGTCCGCGAGATGAAGCAGCATCCCTTTGGCGCAGGCTTCGTTACGCTCGTCCTGGCGAGCTTCACCTATGGCGTGCTGCACGCTGCGGGGCCGGGACACGGCAAGGGCGTGATTTCGGCCTGGGTTCTCGCCAATCGCCAGACCATGCGCCGCGGTGTCGCGCTGTCGTTCCTGAGCGCAGCCTTCCAGGCGTTGACGGCGATCGCGATTTTCGCGGTGCTGAGCCTGTTGATGGGTGCGCGCCAGCAGGATTTCATGAAAGTCGAGAGCTGGCTCGAAACCCTGAGCTGGGGGTTGATCGCGGCGCTGGGTGCCTATCTTCTCTACCGGCAGGTGATGCCGCTGCTTCGGGAACGGGCGGCCCATCGCGCGGCGGCGACGAGTTCGCACGCGGGTCACGAAGCCTGCTGCGGGCACGATCACGGCCACGGCCATGCGCACGATCATTCTCACACGCAAGGCCCCCATCACACCCAACACGCCCACGATATCCACGACGGCCACGACCACAGCCAGTGCTGCGGGCATGGGCACATGCCGACGCCCAAGGAGCTCGAAG
>WBZY01001458.1_pt1 | contig 12110 bp, 9 predicted proteins | sample 5204191 | NCBI WGS metagenome assembly WBZY01 (sample SAMN12344363, study PRJNA552823) | activated sludge metagenome | biome: Activated sludge suspended growth; feature: Anammox Sidestream; material: Wastewater; isolation source: activated sludge from anammox sidestream of wastewater treatment...
GGGCATGGGCACGGCGTATCGCTATCTCGGTTTCGCGACTCTCGCGGCGGGTCAACCCAACGAAGCGCGCGCCCACCTCGAAAAGAGTCTCGAAATCTTCGGCGACGCCTTCAAAGGCTGGGACATCGCCCAAACCATGATCTACCTCGGCGAGACGTATCTCCGCGCGGGCGACGACGCGCAGGCTAAAACGACTCTGCTGGACTCCCTGCGCCTCGCGCGCGACATCCGCTCCGAACCGCTGATTCTCCAAGCCCTCGCGGGACTCGCCTCTTTGGAAATCCGCGTCAATCCCGCCATTGCGGCTGGCTGGCCGACCCTCATCATTTCCCACCCCTCGGCGCTGCATAGCACAAAAGTTCGCGCAGAAGAACTATTGTCCAGCCTGCCCGTGCAGGGAGATTCGAATCCAACTATCGAGCAGGCAGTGGAGGAAGCGCTGCAAAAATAACGTGCGTTCAAGCCGTCCATGCGGATGGAATGATGAACCATAGCGTCAAGGAACAAGCCGCGATAAAATCAAGAAAGTTAATCGCAAGCATGACATCGGATTTTTCTCGGGCAGAGTCCACGCCTATCCCGACGGATCGCGGCAAACGCGGCACAAAATGCAGTTTGTTGGTCAACCAACAAGGCCTGCCGCTGGGAGTGGTAGTCAGCGGAGCGAATACGCCCGACAGCAAATTGCTGGAGACCACCTTGTTGTCCATCCGTCCTGTTGGGACGATTCGTCAATTCGCCTGGCTCCTTCCTCCCCGGCGAATTTTCTTTCTCAGAAACGCCTCCAGCCCGGACTGACCCTGGTCAGCGGGCCGCGCGGCGGGACGCTGGAGGCGGGACCCGACCATGTCTGGAGGATCGAGGCGCTTACTTCAAGATTCAATCCACCGTCAGCGTTTTGGACAAATTCCGCGGGAAATCGGGATCGAAGCCGCGCATCACGCTCATGTGATATGACAGCAACTGCAAAGGCAACACGCCCAGCAAAGCCGAAATCTGCGGATCGGATTTGGGAAGCGCGATCACGTCGTCCGCGTTGGCGCGCAGGCGGGAATCCTCCTCCGCGATGACGATGGTTCGCGCGCCGCGTACTTTCACCTCATTGATGCCGCTGATGATGAGCGGCACATCGTTCGGACCCGCGACAAAAACGATGGGGAAGCCTTTGCTCACCGCCGAGAGCGGTCCGTGTTTGAACTCGGTCGAGAGCATCCCTTCACAGTGCGCGTACGTGATCTCCTTCAACTTCAACGCGCCTTCAAGCGCAATAGGATAGGTCGCTCCGTAGCCGAGACAATATGAGTCATTCCATTCATTGATATCTTTTGCAATCTCTTTGATCTGCGGCTCGACCATCTCGATAGTCTTGTCCATCAGTTCGGGGATGGAGTCCAATTCACGGACATCTTTTCCCGCGAGTTTATATGCCAGATACAAAAACGTCACGACCTGATTGGTAAACGTCTTCGTGGCGGGGACGCTGATCTCGTAGCCACAGCATAAAGGCAGAGAGAACGAAGTCGCTTTGGTCAACGTCGAGCCGACCACGTTCGCCAATCCGAAACACGCCATGCCTCTCGCCTCCGCAACCTCCAGCGCGTTCAACACGTCTTTCGTCTCGCCCGATTGGCTGACGAAAATTCCCACATCATCGTGAGTCACTGCAGGCGCGTATTGCGCGATGAACTGCGGCGCCAGCACAGGGATCGCGGCGCGCCCCGCCAATTGCGCGAAATACACCGCGCCCACCGACGCGGCGTGATAACTCGTGCCGCATCCGATAAAATATAAATTGCGCGCGCTCTTCATCTTCTCGACCAGCGACTCGACCTCGCGGTTTCCGTTCAATACATGGGATAACTCACGGGCGACCTGACTCTGCTCGTGGATCTCTTTCAACATAAAATGCGGGTACCCGCCCTTCTGCACCGCGTCCATCGACTCGGTCACTGTTTCGGGCATTCGGACGATTTCTCTCCCATCCTTGACCGACCGCACCTCGACCTTGTCCGCCCACAATGTGACGATCTCTCCATCCTGCGGGCGGATGACCTCGCGCGTTAGCGGCAGAATCGAAGGCAGGTCGGACGAAACGCAGGTGAAGCCTTCGCCCAGTCCCACCACCATGCCCGATCCTTTTTTGAACGCGTAGAGTTTATCGTCGTCCGCGCGCCCGATGACAAACGCGTAATCGCCTTCGAGATCGCCATACGCCAGTCGGATCGCGTCGATGAACTCATAGCCGCGATTGATATATCTCTCCACCGCGTGGACGCAGGTCTCGCCGTCATTCTGCGAACGGACGGTCATGCCCTCTGCCATGAACTGCTCGCGCAATTCGACGTTGTTCACCACGTTGCCGTTGTGCGCGCCGACCATGTCGCCGTCCGAATCCAGATGCGGCTGTGCGTTGACCTGTGAAGGCTCGCCGAAGGTCGCCCATCTCAATTGAGTGATTCCGCGTGAGCCGCGCATTTCGCCGATGTTATATTTCGCCGCGACAGAATCCACTTTGCCCACGTCTTTTCGCAGATCGATTTTGCCGTTGTTCAACGTCGCCGCGCCGACCGAGTCGTAGCCGCGATAGGTGAGTCGCTCCGCCGCCGCGATGAGAATGGGTCCCAGCGCAGTTTCCTTGTTCGTCACATAGCCGAAAATTCCGCACATTCTTATTCTCCATGTGGTTTTCGTAATCTGTTGATTGAATATTATCGGAAATAACGTCAGCATCTCTTTTCTCAGCCGTGAATGACGCGAATTCCACGAAAAAAATCATGGAAATTCACGGCCAAGGATCTTATTTCCAAAGAAGTTTATTATATTCCATTCTAAAAAAGAATCGGACAACGCGCCTGGGACCGGCGCGACGCGCGGCCGCCCGTTGTCATTCTGCGGGCGGCCGCTGAGTAAAACGTCCAGACGGCGAGGCTATTTGGCCGAACGCGACGGCTGGCCGAGCGGATACCGTTGGAAGAAGATGAAGGCAAGGACCATGATGGCGGCCACAACTGGGCCGATGATCACAACTCCATATCGCCAGGTCAACAGCAACGCCAGAGCCGCGCCGGACAGCGAGCCCATGAACTGATTGATCACGCCCTGCACCGCGAAGAACATGCCGGCGCGATTCTTGCCGGTCGCCTGCGCGTCCACCGCGGCGATCTGGGCTGGGAACGCGTATGGAATGGTAAAGAACGCGCCAATGGAAAAACTGCCGATCGCGCTGGCAATCATGCCGACGGTCAGCGGCGAGACCGGCAGGTTGAGACGCGACCAGCCGAGCGGGAAGAACAGCATGGCGACGGCAAACGCCAGCAGCGCGGCGCTGAACGCCCGCTTGGCCCCCCACTTGCGGGTCATCACATTGAAAAGGACTAGCATGAACGGGATGGGAGCGAACGCCGCGGCGTTCATGAATCCCAGCTGGGACTCGGTAATGCCCATCATGTCGGCGGCCATGAAAGCCAGCCCGCCCAGGAAGAATTGCAGGCCGAAGAAGAACGTCGCCACCGAGGACATGTAAATGAGAAACGTCCGATTGGTGAGGGTTTGCTTAAAACTCTCCCACAGGGGAACTTCCTTCTCAGCGCTGCGACCTTGCGAGCCGTCTGAGGGCGTCTCTTTGATGACCAGCAGCGGCCCGATAAAGGTGATGAAACTGGGCAGCAGCAGAATCGCCGCGCCGCGCACGCCGAAGCGGTCGAACAACATGGGCGCCACCACGAAGACCAGGACATAACTGCCAGTATTGAAGACCGTCTGCCAGCTGGCTACGCGCACGCGCGAGTTCTCGTCTGGCACGATCTCCGAAAGCGCGGCCAGATAAGGCACGCTGATCATGGTGTGGAAGAAGAAGTAGCAGGTACTGACCACCGCCACATAGACCACGTTACCCCAGTGACCGTCTTCGCCCAGGCTGACGCCGGTGATGGGCGGAAACCAGAGCAAGACAAAAAAGACGATGGTAGGAATGAAGCCGAGCGCCATCAGAGGACGGCGGCGGCCCCACTTGCTTTTCATGTTATCGGTCCATCCGGCAATGGGAATATCAACAATGCCGTCCAGGATACGGGCGACCAGTATGCCGAGGGCGAACCCGGCCGCCGGAGCAAAGACCAGCGCGCCTTCCTCGATTCTGGCCTGGGCGGGGCGATAATAATACAGCAGATAGGTCAGGACAAGTTGATACATGAAGCCTGGCCCAAAGCCTCCGACAGCATAGAACGGTTCCTGCCATTTCTTGATCTGTTTCATATCTCGCTCCTATTGGGTATATGAGGGGATGATGGCCGATCACGCGATCGACTCAAAATAGGATCGGACCTGCCGGACGACGGATGGGTCGCCGGGGACGCCCGGTTGGGCCGATCCCTGGATACCGATCATGGCTTCCACCTGGCCGCACATCTCAACGATCAACGCCGGGTTCAGCGGGCGCGGCGCGGGCGAGGCCATCCGCTCGAAATTCGCGCGGTAGATCTTCTCGAGGACGCTCTGCGGCAAGCCCAGACCGTGGAACCAGACCTCACGCTCGTCGAACAGGAAGCCGCCGCCGGGCGGCAACGAAAATTCGCCTGGGTTTTCCAGAAAATTGCGCGTCACGGTCACCCGTTCGCGGCTCTCGGAAAACTGGATATCCGTCTGCGGCGTCGAAAGCAAGGCGCGGGCGCCGATGTCGGTGCCAAACAGGATGCGGTCCTGATACTTCAGGAAGAAGTCGCGGGCCTCGTCCAGGCGGCGGGTGAAGTTGTGATACATCTCGATCCCCGGCGTCAGGTCCACGCAGACGTTGGGGTAGCGGTCGAGCAAATCTGCCAGCCTCGGCAATTGGGCAGAGAGAAAGAAAAAGTGGGCAAAAATCACCTTCAGCGTGGGATTGCGAGCCAGCACGTTGAAGATCTCCGTATATTGGGCCTCGTTATTGATGTACGCGCCGTCGCCGTAAAACCAGCCGCGCTGCATGGCCCAGCCGGGGACTTTGGCGGCGTCCCAGAATTCTTCAGGGTCGTTCACATGAAAGAGCAGCGGCATTTGCATCTCTGCCATTTTTGCCCAGTAAGGGGCCAGGACTTCGCTATCGAACGACGGCACAGGCAGCGTCTTACGCATGGCAGGCTTCCCCTCGATCATCTTGACGCCGTCGCAGCCCAGCGCGGCCAGCCCCTCGACGAAACCGGCCAGCGTCTCGCCGACCCGGTCGGGGACGCGGAAGTAGGCCGAGATGTCCAGGCCGCCGAAGACGAAGACCCGCTCGGGGTAGTGAGCCTTAAGATGCAGCGCGTCTGGGACGAGACTCAGCCGCATCGGGTCGGGCGTGCAGACCACATTAAACCGGTCAATATGCAGTTGATCGCATGTGGCGATGAGATTCTGCATTTGAGAGGGATGCGGATAATGGATATGGCAGTCAAGGATCGAAAGCGGCGAAAATTGTTCCAGGTTCATCGGTTACTCCTCTTTCCGGTTGGCGGGCCGGGCGATCTTTCAGGAAAGGATTTTGCCAGCCGGACACAAATCAACTGTTATATACGACCAGATAATCAACGTACTTCTGGACGACGCGCGTCACCGCGCCCAGAATGGCCGCCCTGCCCTTCAGCGCCGATTCCTCGATGCGCGGCACGCGGGGAATGACGCCCTGCAAGCGGGCCTTGATGGGTTCAATGAGCATGTGAGCCGAGCCAGCCACGCCGCCTCCCAGGATGATCAGTTCGGGGTCCAGGCAGACGGTCACGTTGGCCAGGGCCAGGCTGAGGTAGTCAACCGTCTCCACGATCGTCTCGACAGCCCACGGCTTTCCCTCCTGTGCGGCTTGAAACACATCCACAGCGTGCAGCTCGGACGATTTCTGCGAATCGCCCAATTCGACCAGCCGCCGGGTCGCCCGCTCCACGATCCCGCGACCCGAAGCGACGCTCTCCAGCGCGCCGAAGCCGGGGTACTGTCGGTTGAGGAATTGAACGCCCGGTAGGAAGTAGCCAATCTCACCTGACGCCTCGGCAAAGCCGCGGTTCAGTTTGCCGTCCAGGATGATGCCCGCGCCGATGCCGGTGCCGATGGCCACCATCACCAGGTCGCGGACTCCCTGGCCGGCGCCGAACCATTGTTCGCCCAGCGTAGCCAGATTGACGTCGTTTTCCAGGATGACCGACGCGGGGATGTCGCGTTCCAGCTTTTCCAATAAGGGATAATCGTTCCAGCCCAGCCCCGGCGCCAGTTTAACCGTCCCCGTCCGGCTTTCCAACATGCCGGGCACGCCGATGGCGATCCCCAACATGCGGGCCGGCTGTTTTTCGGCTTGTTCAAGGAGCGATTGAAGAAAACTGACCAGGGTCGCGTAGTTTTCTTCGCCGCGGTCGTGAGTTGTGGAAGCGTGAAATTCATGCAGGACTTCGCCGCCCAGATTCACGAGTCCGCCGCTGATGTGACTTCCGCCCAGATCGATCCCGATCACCAGATTGTCGTCGGCGTTGACCTCGAGCAGTTCGCGGCTGCGACCGCGTTCGCTCTTTTCCAGGCCGACGGAGTGGACCAGGCCGGACTGGAGCAACTGGTCCATGATACGGGTGACCGATGGCAGGCTGATCTTCAACTTCTGGGCGATTTCGGCGCGTGAAGAAGTCCCCGCGAGACGGAGATAATCGAAGATGGCGGAACGATTGATGTTTCGCATCTCGGTTTGAGTGATCGTGGTTGGATGGTAAATGTTCATGCAAGCGTTACGGGAAAGGCTGGAAGAAATCAATATCGGCCATATAATTACTTTCTGAAAGAAAATATATATGAGTTTGTGACATTTGTCAATGGCGCAGCGCAACTAATCCGCCCCACCTCCGCCCTCCATCCCGCCCTTGCTCGAATTAGCCCTGCGCGCCTGGGCCGGTGGATCGTACGCGGCGGAAGTGAAAACAGTCAGCGCGTTGCCCGGATCGGTAATATTTTCTGACTCTCCTGCAATTAACGGGAAAGAGCCAAACACAATGGCGCTCAAAAGATGTTAATAGGAAATTTCCCGTCAAAAACGGAAGAGCCTGTTTTCTTTTGACGGAACGATACCAGTTCGACAACATCATACTTGAGTTAACGCGCATTTTCCCCCGTCTCCAATTTCTCTGGTAAAATATCGGCCTGTCAGCTTCAGCCCGTGAGCGCGTTTCCTTTGACGCACCCCTCTCTCACCCGCCGAACCTGCAAACCTCATCTGCAACTTTCAACTTGCAACATTCAACCTCACAAGGAGTACGTGTTCGATGGTTCGCATCCGTTTACGCCGCATCGGCCTCAAGGGCCAGCCGTCCTACCGCATCGTCGCGGCGGACAAAGAGAACGCCCGCGATGGCCGCTTTCTCGAAATTCTGGGACACTACAACCCGCGCAACGACCCTTCCATGCTCGACGTGAAGGAAGAGCGCGTCTACCATTGGATGAAGAACGGCGCCAAGCCGACCGAGTCCGTGGAAAAGATCTTCCAAAGCGTGGGTCTCCTCGACCGCTTCGAGCGTTTCAAGAAGGGCGAGGCCGTGGAAGCCCTCGTCCAGGAAGGCGCCGAGGCCATCGCCAGGCGCGCCCCGAAGAAAGCCAAATAACCCTCGCCCGAAGAGGGAAACGAGTTGACCATGAAAGACTTCATTGAATACATCGCCAAATCGCTGGTGGATCATCCCGACGACGTGGAAGTGCGCGAGTCGGGAAGCGGCAGCCGCGTCCGTCTTGAACTGAAGGTGGCCGCCGACGACATGGGCCGCGTCATCGGCCGGAGCGGGCGCGTCGCCAACGCCATCCGCACGCTGGCCCGCGTCGCCGCCGAACGCGAAGGCAAACAGGTCACGCTCGACGTTCTGGAACCCTGATGCCCCGAAAGACCTCCCCAGCGCCCGCTGGTTCAGGCTCGCCGACCGGCGAGCCTGTCTATTTGACGGTGGGCTTCATCCGTCGTCCGCACGGCGTGCGCGGCGAACTGATCATGGACGTCCACACCGACTTCCCCGAGCGGCTGCGCGCCGGGACGCGGGTCTTCCTCGGCGAGAGGCATAAACCCGCCCAGATCGCGTCCACGCGCCCGCACGGAAATTCACTGCTGGTCGCGTTCCAGGGACTCGACACCCCCGAACAGGCGGGCGCGCTGCGCAACACCTGGGTCTACGTCCCCGCCGCGGACCGTCCGCCCCTGCCCGAAGGGGAATACTACCAGCATCAGGTCATCGGCCTGCGCGTCGTCACCGACGACGGCCGCGCCCTCGGCGTCCTGGCAGACATCCTCGAGACCGGCGCGAACAAAGTCTATGTGGTAAAAACGGACGAAGGCAAAGAGATCCTGCTCCCCGCCATCCCCGACGTGCTGCTGGGAATTGACCTGCCGAACGGCGAGATCAAAGTGCATCTGTTGGATGGGTTGATCGAGTAAAGCGAGATAATATCTCGCTCAACAGCCAATGAACGATAAGCGCTATTGGATCGGCTTCAACCTCGTGAAAGGCATCGGCGCGGTGCGAATGCGCGCCCTGCTGGCGTATTTCGATTCGCTCGGAGACGCCTGGAACGCGCCCGTCGAACAGTTGCAGGAAGCGGGACTCAGTCCAAGACTGGCCGAGTCCGCCGTCAACCTGCGCGCAAAGGTTGATCTCGAAAAAATCTGGAACCAGATCGAAAAGCAGGGCATCTCCGTCCTGACGTGGGACGACGAACTCTATCCGCCGCGCCTGAAAGAGATCGAGCAGCCGCCGCCCGTCCTCTACGCGCGCGGCGAGATCACTCTCGACGACCACTACGCGGTCGCCATCGTCGGGACGCGGCGCGTCACGCCCTACGGGAGGCAGATCGCCGAAGACCTGGCCGCGTTCCTGGCGGGGCAGGGAATCACGGTCGTCTCAGGGCTGGCGCGCGGCGTGGACGCGGTCGCCCATTCCGCCGCGCTCAAGGCTGGCGGACGCACGATCGCCGTCCTCGGCTCGGGCGTGGACAAGATATATCCGCCCGAACATTTGCAGATCGCCGAAAAGATGATGAAACAGGGCGCGGTCGTCAGCGACTACGCGGTGGGGACGCCGCCCGAATCGGCCAACTTCCCGCCGCGCAACCGCATCATCGCCGGGCTTTCGATGGCAACGGTGGTCGTCGAAGCGGGCGAGACCAGCGGCGCGCTCATCACCGCCGAGTTCGCCGCCGAGCAGGGGCGCGAAGTCTTCGCCGTGCCGGGCAGCATCCTGGCGCCGCAAAGCAAAGGCGCGAACAAACTCATCCAGCAAGGCGCGCACCCGCTGCTCAGTCCGCAAGACCTGACGCAGGCGCTCAACTTGACTCGCACGGGCGACTTCAAAGCGGCGCGCAAGGCCATCCCCGCCGACGCGCTGGAGGCGCAACTGCTCGCCGCCCTCGGCGCGGAACCCGTCCACGTGGACGAAATCCGCAACGCGACGGGCTTGCCGATTGAGAAAGTCTCCGCTACACTTACGCTCATGGAATTAAAAGGAATGGTGCGCCAGGTGGGCGGGATGAGTTATATTTCCGTCCGCGAGGGACAAGCCGACTACTCAACCACGTAACCAGGCATGACCGACATCCTGAACCATACCTACGCCGTCATCATGGCGGGCGGAGGCGGGACCCGCCTCTGGCCGCTCTCGCGCCGCGACCGCCCGAAGCAGATGCTTCCCCTCCTGGACGAGAAACGCACCCTCTTCCAGACCACCGTCGAACGCCTGGAGGGACTGCTTTCCCCCGACCGGATCTACGTGGTCACCGTCGCCGCGCAGGTGGACGAGTTGCGCGCCCAAACGCCCGAGATCCCCGCGCGGAACTTCATCGTCGAGCCGGAGCCGCGCGGCACCGCGTCCGTCGTCGGGCTGGCGGCCGCGATCCTGCGTCAACGCGACCCCGAAGCGGCGATGGCCGTCCTGCCCGCGGACCACTACATCCGCAACCGCGATCTCTTTCATTTGTTAATCCGCGTGGCGGTGGACGTGGCCGAGAAGGGCTACCTCGTCACGCTGGGCGTCACGCCCACTTACGCCGCCACGGGATACGGATACATCCAGCGCGGCGAGACGATCTCCGAACGCGTCGTCTATCCCGTTTACCGCGTGTTGAAATTCAAAGAGAAGCCGAACGAGGTGGAGGCGCGCGCCATGATCGCCTCGGGCGACCACTCGTGGAATTCGGGGATGTTCGTCTGGCGCGCCGACTCCATCCTTGCGGAGATCGGTCGGCAACTGCCGAGGCTGAATCAAGCGCTGACGGAGATCGCGTCCGCCTCAACGTCCGCGGGACGCGAGGAAGTCATCCAGCGCGTCTGGCGGAAGCTAGATACCGTCACCGTGGATTACGGGGTCATGGAAAACGCCGACAAGGTGGCCGTCCTGCCTGCGGGCGGGTTGGAGTGGAGCGACGTCGGCTCGTGGGATTCGCTCTTCGACGTCCACATCACCGACAAGGACGGCAACATCGTCTTCGCGAACCAGCACATCGCGGAGGACACGCATCACTCGCTGGTGTACGACAACGGCGGCGAGCGGCTCATCGTCACCATCGGCGTGGACGACCTGGTCGTGGTGGACACGCGCGACGTTTTGCTGGTGTGCCACAAAGACCACGCGCAGAAGGTCCGCAAGGTTGTGGACAGTTTGAAAAATTCCGAACACGAAAAGTATTTATAGAGATTGGACAACGGAGAGAGAGCAGCGTTGACTGATCTCTACTCTCTGCGTCCTGTTCTTTGGAGGATTTATGGAAGCTTATTGCATGAAGTGCAAGACCAAACGAGAAATGAACGACCCGCAGGCGTCCTTCAACGCGAAGGGCTCGCCCGTGACCATCGGCGTCTGCCCAGAGTGCGGGACGAAGTTGTACCGCATGGGAAAGACCGACGCGCACGCGGGATTGACCCCGCCTGAGAAGCCCGTCAAAGCGGAGAAGCCGCGCCAGGGGAAACTGGTGATCGTGGAGTCGCCCGCCAAAGCCAGGACGGTGGGACGTTTCCTCGGCAAGGGCTACACGGTGAAGGCCTCCGTCGGCCATATCCGCGACCTGCTGCGCTCGCAACTCTCGGTGGACGTGGAGAACAACTTCGCCCCGAAGTACCGCGTCCCGAACGAGAAGAAGACGGTCGTCAAGGAACTGAAGCAGCTGGCGAAGGAACACGCCGAAGTCTATCTCGCCACCGACCCCGACCGCGAGGGCGAGGCCATCTCGTGGCACCTGCTCGAAGCCGCGGACATCGAACCGGAGCGGGCGAAGCGCGTGGTCTTCCACGAGATCACCGAACCGGCCGTCAACGAGGCCTTCGCGCACCCGCGCGGCATCAACATGGACCTGGTCAACGCGCAGCAGGCGCGCCGCGTGCTGGACCGACTCGTCGGCTACAGCATCAGCCCGATCCTGTGGGAGAAGGTGCGCTCGCGTCTCTCCGCGGGACGCGTCCAATCGGTGGCGCTGCGGCTCATCGTCGAACGCGAGCGCGAGATCGACGCCTTCGTCCCCGTCGAGTATTGGAGCATCGGCGCGGAGTTTAAGCCGGAGGGCCTCCGCCAGACGTTCGTCGCCAAACTGGCGCGCATTGACGACGAGGAGCCGGAACTGCCTCGCGAGGACATTGTCAAGCCCATCCTCGCGGACATGGAAAAGGCCGCGTACGTTATCACAAAAGTCAAACGCGGCGAGCGCAAACGCAGACCTTCGCCGCCGTTCACAACGTCCACGCTTCAGCAGGAGGCCTCGCGCAAACTGGGTTTCACCGCCAAGCGGACGATGGCTCTCGCGCAGGGACTCTACGAAGGTCAGGATGTCGGCGAGGGCGGGACGACGGGCCTGATCACGTACATGCGAACCGATTCGACCAACGTCTCGGAACTGGCGCAGACCGAAGCGCGGCAGTTCGTCGCCGCGAAATACGGCGGCGATTTCCTACCGGCCGAAGCGCCGAAATATAAGACGAAGTCCGCGGGCGCGCAGGAAGCGCACGAGGCCGTCCGCCCCACGTCCGTGATGCGCGAGCCGGAGAAAGTCAAGTCGTTCCTCGAACCCGCCATGTTCAAGTTGTACCAACTCATCTGGCAGAGGTTCGTCGCTTCGCAGATGGAAGCGGCGGTGTACGACACGCTGCAAGTGGAAGTCAC
>WBZY01000462.1_pt3 | contig 12103 bp, 11 predicted proteins | sample 5204191 | NCBI WGS metagenome assembly WBZY01 (sample SAMN12344363, study PRJNA552823) | activated sludge metagenome | biome: Activated sludge suspended growth; feature: Anammox Sidestream; material: Wastewater; isolation source: activated sludge from anammox sidestream of wastewater treatment...
CAGGCCGGCATGGTCGATCCGGTTGCGCCTCGGCACGGATGGTTCCGCGGGACCGGGTGCAGGCCGGAGGGTATCGCCGTGCCGCTACGCGACCACCGAGAACGCCGGTTCTCGGCGGCGCGCACCCTCGAACCGGCGAATCGCCGGATCGCCGGGTCTGTCCCCGCCGCTACCCGCCCCTACCAGACGTGGCAGGTGGGGGGTTGGGGGCAGGAGAAGGCGCGATGGAAGGCGGGGAGTTCGGCGAGGGGGCCGTCGATGCGGAAGCGGGGGCGGGCGCGGGGATCGCTGCGGGCCATGGCGGCGTCGTAGGCGGGGTGGGCTCGCGCACACCAGGTCTGGGCGTACGCGACGAAGAAGAGCTGCTCCTCGCTGAGGCCCGCGACCGGGGACGGGTCGTCCGCAGAGTCGCCGGCCGCGGCGCGCCAGGCGCGGTGCGCGAGCGCGACGCCACCCAGGTCCGCGGCGTTCTCCGCAAAGGTGAGCCGGCCGTCGACGTGCAGGCCGGGCTCGACCTCGAAGCGCCCATAGCGCTCGATCAGACACCTCGATGCGTCGGTGAAGCGCGCGGCGCTCGCGGTGCTCCACCAGGGGGCCAGCCGGCCGGCCGCATCGAAGAGCTGTCCCTCGGCGTCGAAGCCGTGGGTCCACTCGTGACCGAGCATCGCCCCGGCCGCACCCCAGCGCATCGCCGCCGGCAGCCCGACGTCGAAGAGCGGGGGCTGGAGCACCCCGGCGGGCACGACGATCTGGTTGGCGCGCGGGTCGTAGAAGGCGCGCATCGCGATCGCCGCCACCGGCCAGGCGGCCGGGTCCACCGGCGCCCCCGCCGCCGCGAGCTCGCGGCCGAGCCTCGCTTCGCCGGCCGCGAGCGAGTTCTCGAGGAAGCGATCCGGGTGCACCGCGAAGGTCGTCCCCGCCGGCCACGGCTCGGGATGGCCCACCTTGCGGACGACCGCGCGCGCCTTGGCCGCCGCCGCCGCGCGCGTGGCATCGTCCATCCACGCGACCTCGGGCAGCGACGCCTCGAACGCGGCGGCGATGCCGTCGAGCATCGCCTCGGCCACGGCGCGGCTCTCGCCGCCGAAGGCCGCCACCACGTAGGCGCGGCTCGTCTCGTCGGGCAGCGCCGCCAGCGTCGCCTCCGCGCAGCGCTCCGGGCGCGGCGCCATCGCGACGGCTCCCGTGATCCTGCGCTCGAACGCGAAGTCCTCCTCGTCGAACGCGCGGGGCAGGCGCTCGGCGATGGCGTGCAGGAGCTGCCAGCGCAGGTAGGCGCGGAGCACCTCGGGCCGGGCCTCGCGCAGCGCCGCCCCGAGTGCCCGGACGAAGGCAGGATCCGCCACCTCGATCGCATCGAGCCCCGGCGCGCCGAGCGCCGCGAACCAGGCGTCCCAGGGCAGCGCCGGATCGAGCGCCGCGAGCGCCGCACGGCCGCGTACGACCGCCGGGGCGTGCTCCGCCTCGCCGCCGGCACCGTGCGCCTCCGCCGCCCGCGCGAGCGCCGTCTCGAACGCGAGGATCCCCCGCGCCTGCGCGCGCGCCCGCGGCCCGCGCGTACCTGCGAGCTCGAGCATGCGCCCGACGTGGTTGCGGTACTCGCTCGCGAGCCCCTGGGCGCCGTCCCCGTAGAGGCGCGGGTCGGGCATCCCGAAGCCGCCCGGAGCGAGCATCAGCACGTGGCGGCCCGGATCGAGGGGATCCCGCTCGATCGCGAGCGCGACGAGCGGGCTCGCACCCGGCACCCGGCGCAGCCGCGCCGCGATCGCGAACACCGCCTCGAGGCCCTCGGCCGCATCGATCTCCCGGAGCCAGGGCTCGAGGGGCCCGAGCGCCGTCGCCTCGACCGCCGCCACGTCCATGCAGCTGTCGAAGAACGCCGACGCGCGGCGGTGCCCGGGCGTGTCCGTCTCGCGCTCGAGCACGCGCACGAGCAGCATGCGGTTGCGCGCGTCGATGGAGCTGAAGCTGCGCATCACCTGCGGCCGGTCGACCGGAACGGGCACGGCTGCAAGCCAGCCGCCGCAGGCGTACTGGTGGAAGTCGACACAGGGGTCCGCGCCCGGGTCGAGCGTCGAGAGCACGGCGCGCTCGAGCGCCGCCGCGTCCGGGCTCGGCCGCCGCACGGGCCCCGGCGCCGGCACGCACCCGGCGACCGCCAGCGCGGCGAGCGCGAGCCGCACCGCCGCAAGGCGGACCGCCAGCAGCCGGTGTCGGCCACCTGACCTTTGCTTCGGGATCGGCACGCTCCCCCCTCCGGGCCCGCAGCATACCGGCGCCCCGCCCGGGCGGTGAAAGCGGGCTGTGAGAGGCCTCACAGCCGCGGCCGGCTCCAGCCCCGATCCTGGGGACCGACAAGAACGGCGGAGGTGAGGATGCCCAGCCGGATCAGGGTCGGTACCGGAAGCGGAGGAGGGGCCGGGACCCGCAGACGCGGCCGCGTCGGGCGCCCGTTCCCGCGCGGGATCGGCGCCCGCCCTCGCCGGATCGGGCTCGGGCTCGCGCTCGCCCTGCTCGCGCCCGCCGCCCACGCCGTCGAGGAGGCCCGCGCCAGCACCCGGGTTGCCGACCCGCCCGAGACGGTCTGGGCCCTGCTCGTCGACTTCGCGCGCTGGGAGCAGGTCTTCCCCACCGTCACCGACCTGGTCGTGGAGCCCGTCGACGAGCGGCACCTGCGCCTGCACACGCGCTCGCGCGTTGCCGGCCGCACGGTCCGCTACACGCTCGCCACCGAGGTCGACACCGCTGCGCGCCGTATCGACTGCACGCTCGACCCCAACGCGCCGAGCGACGTGCTCGCGCTCGCCTCGCACTGGCGCGTGCGCGCGAGCGGTGACGGGGGCTCGCGCATCGAGCTCACGGTGCGCTCCGAGTCGGGTGTCGGCCTCCCGCGCTTCCTCGAGCGCCGCATGACGGAGCTCTCGACGCGCCGCTCCGTCGGCGCCCTGGTGGCCGCGCTCGACGCGCAGCGGCGCAGCTCCGCCGGGCGCCTCGTCGCCATCGACTGATCCGTGCGCGGCATGCGCCCGATCCTGGCCTGCGCGGGCGGCGCGGGCCCGGCCGGCGTCGAGCCCCTCGGCCCGCACCCTACGGCCCGAGCGCGTCGGCGAGCACCCGGGCCAAGGCTCGTGCCTCCGCCTCCGAGGCGAGCGTGAAGCGCACGGGCAGCCGGCCGCCGCCGGGCGCGCGCAGCCGGACCTCCCAGGGGCGGGCCCCCGCCCGCTTGAAGTCCTCGGCCGAAGGCTCGCGGCGCGCCACCTCGACCCCGGCGATCGCCGCGCGCGGCCAGCGCTCGCTCCGCCCGCCGAAGCCCTCGCGCACCAGCTCGACGCGGCTCGCCCGCACGCGCGTCGAGCCGAAGGCCGCCATCGCCCCCATCGCCACGAGCCCGATCCCCGCAGCCAGTGCGGCGACCCCGGGGCCGCGCCGCCCGGTGGCGGCGAGCCCGGCACCGAGCGCCGCGAGCACCGCCCCGCCCGCCGCGAGCGCGAGACCGAGGCCGCGGTCACGCGGCGAGGAGAGCTCGACGCCGTCACCGATCTGCGTCACACGATAGCGGCCGATCGACTCGCCCTCCACCGGCTCGGCACCGGCCGCGCCCGCCGCAGCGAGCGCCAGCAGCGCGATGGCGACGAGCCGCGCCGCTCGCGCGGCTCGCACCTACTCGTCCACGAAGGGGCTCGTGGCCCCCTCGGTCAGGACGTGCTTCAGCACCTTGCCGATGGCGTTGCGCGGCAAGGGCTCGCTCCGCAGCTCCCAGTGCGCCGGCACCTTGAAGTAGGCGAGCCGCTCGGCGCAGTATCCGGCCAGCCGCTCGGGCAGCGCGGCCAGCGCCCCGGTGTCGAGGCCCGGCCGCGGCACGACGATCGCCTTCACCTCCTGGCCGAGCTCCTCGTGCTCGACGCCGACCACCGCCGCCTCCGCCACCTCCGGATGCGCCTCCAGACAGAGCTCGATCTCGGCCGGGTAGACGTTCTCGGCGCCGCGCAGGATCAGGTCGCGGCGGCGCGAGGCGAGGTGCAGATGGCCCTCCGCGTCGAGGCGGCCGACGTCGCCGCTGCGCAGCCAGCGGCCGGGGCCGAGCACCTGCCGCGTCTCCTCGGGCCGCCGCCAGTACTCCTTCATCCCGAGCGGGCTGCGGATCCACACCTCGCCCTCGGCCCCGTCGGGCACGGGCTTGCCGTCGAGGTCGCGGATCGCGAGCTCGACGGACGGAAGCGCCCGCCCGACCGAGCCCGGGCGCGCCTCCAGCTCCTCGCCCCAGTTCAGGGTCGCGAGGCCGCCCGACTCGGTGAGCCCGTAGCCGATCCCGAGCGCGGCGCGCGCGTTCGGGAACACCTCGCGCATGCGCGCCAGGAGCGCAGCGGCGATCGGCGCGCCGCCCGAGCCGATGCTCGTGATCGACGAGAGGTCGTAGCGGCCGACGTCGGGATGGTGGACCACGCGGTGCACCATGGTGCCCATCGGACCCCAGCTCGTGACGCGCTCGCGCTCGATCAGCTCCATCACCTTCACGGGGTCGAAGCGGCCGGTGGTCCACACCGTCTTGATGCCGGCCGCAAGACCCGTCACGACGCCGGTGTAGAGACCCGAGACGTGGAAGAGCGGCGCCGCGACCAGGTTGCAGGGGGGCGGCGCGGCGGCGCGCGCTCCGGGCGCCGGGAGCTGGCCGCGCGCGGCGGCGAGCAGGAACATGCGCATGCCGTGGAAGAGCTGGAGGCGCGCCAGCGCGAGGATCGCGCGGTGCGTGCCGACGACGCCCTTCGGCCGGCCCAGGGTTCCGCTCGTGTAGAGGATCGTCGCGGCGTCGTCCTCGGCGATCGCGGCCTCGGGCAGGGCCGCACCCGCGCCGGCCTCGACGAGCGCCTCGAACTGCGACTCGATCTCGACCACCGGCAGGTCCACGAAGCCTCCCGCGAGGCGCGCGAGCCGCTTGCGGTCGCCGATCAGGAGCTTCGGGTCCGCGTCGGCGAGTCCGTAGCGGATCTCGTCGCGCACCCACCAGCCGTTGAGGCCGACGCACACCGCCCCCAGGCTCACGGTGGCCCAGAAGGCCTGGATCCACTCCGGCCCGTTGGCGGCCAGGATCGCGACCCGGTCGCCGGGCCCGATCCCGAAGCGCTCGCGCAGCACCGACGCCAGGGCTGCCACGCGCCGCGCATGCTCCGCGTACGAATAGCGGCGGCCGTCGTCGACCACGAGGTACGCGGCGTCGCCACGCGCGGCCGACTCCTCGAGCAGCACCCGCAGCGAGGGGGTCCTCGTGCGGAACACCTGCATGCGCTCCCCGAGCACGTCTTCCGGCACGATCTCGAAGGGCGCGCCCGGGCCGGTCAGGCGCGCCTCGACCTCGCGGGCCGTGCTCATATCGCGTCCGGGGGCTGCAGCTCGGGCAGCGCATCGAGCGGCACCGGATCGACGCCCTTGGTGATGCGATCGTGCAGGGCCGACAGGTCGAGGAAGGACGGTGGGATCTTGCGGCCGAACTCGACGCGCTCCCAGGTGAGGACGCTCTCCTGGTGGGTCTGGAGCTCGCGCAGCCGGATCACCTTCGGGAAGGGGCGCCCGTCCACCACCTCGAGCGACTCGAAGAGCTGCTCGCGGATCGGGGCGCCCGTCACGTCGACGAAGCGGATCCGTACCGGCAGGGCGGTCGCCGGGTCGACGCGCGTCTCGACGCGCCCGTAGTAGTGATAGGGCTCGCTGTGGATCTCGACGTAGCGGCGCCCGCCCTCCTCCACCTCGCGCACGGTCCCGCGCCGGCGCTCGACGGGATCGGTGAGCCAGAGGTCCTCGTGCCGGAAGTCGGAGTCCGCCCACGGGTCCGTCGCGAGCAGCCCCCGCACCGCGAGCCAGCGCCGCTTCTGGAGATCCCAGTACCAGTTCACCATCGGCTCGCCCGGCTGTACCACCAGCTCCGACACCACGCTCTGCGGATCGCCCTGCTCCTGCATCTCGAAGACCGAGCGCGTCCCGCCGCGCCAGGGCTGGCGCAGCACGTCGAAGCGGAACTCGAGCGGGGGGTCCCCGGGCCGCTCGACGCGCATGTGCGCGCGCCCGGAGAGGGTGGCGCCGACCCGCAGCGCGTCGGCGATGCGCGTGGCCCACTGGTCCGCGTCGAGGGCGGGCTCGGCGGCGCGCGCCCCGCCCGGCGCCACGGCCAGCACGATGGCAGCCAGCCAGACGCTGCCCGCGCGGCGCCCCCTCGCAGCGAAGCTCCGCCGCCCCGGGTGCCGCTCCGGCGCGCGCTGCCCGGACGCGCATTCCCTGCCGACAGACATGGCGGGTAGCATAGCGGCGTGCCCGGGAGCCCCGACATCGAGCCCGATCGCGCCGCGCCGGCGACCCGAGCGCCCTGATGCCGCTCCACCCGAAGCTCTGGGCGGGCCTCGTGCCGAACGGCCTCGGCCAGGTGAAGCCCGACCACTACGGCGACATGCTGCGCGTGCTGTGGCGCAACCGCGACCAGCTCCCCTTCGCATGGCGCATCCTGCGCGACGGGGTGTGCGACGGCTGCGCGCTCGGCACGAGCGGCCTCCACGACTGGACGATGGACGGCATCCACCTGTGCATGGTGCGCCTCGAGCTCCTGCGCATGAACACGATGGGCCCGCTCGATCCCACCCGCCTCGCCGGCGCCGCCGCGCTCACGGGCCTCGACAACCGCGCGCTCCGCGACCTCGGCCGGCTCCCGGTGCCGATGCGGCGTGGCCACGGCGAGCCCGGCTTCACGCCGGTCTCCTGGGACGAGGCGCTCGCCGAGGTCGCCGCGACGGTGCGTGCCGCGCGCGCCGGGGGACCGGAGGGCGGCCGCCGCCTGGCTTTCTACCTGACCTCGCGCGGCGTCACCAACGAGACCTACTACGTCGCCCAGAAGGTGGCGCGCGCGCTCGGGACGAACCACGTGGACAACGCGGCTCGCATCTGCCACGCGCCGAGCACCGTGGCGCTGCGCCAGGCGCTCGGTGTCGCGGCTTCGACCTGCTCCTACCGGGACTGGCTCGAGGCCGACTGGATCGTGTTCTTCGGAAGCGACGTCCCGAACAACCAGCCGGTCACCACCAAGTACCTCTACTACGCCCGGACCCGCGCGAAGGCCCCGGGATCCGACCGCCGCGAGGGCGCGAAGGTCGCGGTCGTGAACCCGCTGCGCGAGCCGGGCCTCGAGCGCTACTGGGTCCCCTCGGTCTTCGAGAGCGCCGTCTTCGGAACGAAGCTCTGCGACGACTGGTTCCCGGTCCACACCGGGGGCGACCGCGCCTTCCTGACCGGCGTCCTGAAGGAGCTCGCCGCGACGGGCGGCATCGACGAGCGCTTCGTGGCCGCGCACACGAGCGGCTTCGAGGCCGTGCGCGCGCAGGCCGAGGCGGCCGGCTGGGACGAGCTCGAGCGCGAGTCGGGCGCCTCGCGCGACGACATGCGCCGCTTCGCCGACCGCTACCGTGCGGCCCGCCGCGTGGTCTTCGTCTGGAGCATGGGGATCACGCAGCACGTCGAGGGCGTCGACAACGTGCGCGCGATCGTGAACCTGGCGCTGGCGCGCGGGATGATCGGGCGGCCCGGCTGCGGGCTCATGCCGATCCGCGGGCACAGCGGCGTGCAGGGCGGTGCCGAGGTGGGGTGCGTGCCGAACGCCTTCCCGGGCGCCGTCGCGGTGGATCCCGAGGGCGCCCGGCGGATGGAGGCGCACTGGGGCTTCGCCCCGCCCGCGTGGCCGGGGCTGCCCGCCGGACAGATGGTGGAGGCGGCGCACGCGGGGGCGCTCGACCTCCTCTGGTGCGTCGGCGGCAACTTCGTCGAGACGCTGCCGGACCCGGCGTGGGTGCGCGAGGCGCTCGCGCGCGTGCCGCTGCGCGTGCACCAGGACGTGGTGGTGTCGCCCACGATGCTCGTGGACCCGGCGCCCGGCGGCGCCGTGCTGCTGCTGCCGGCCACGACCCGCTACGAGCAGCCGGGCGGGGGCACCGAGACGACCACCGAGCGGCGCATCGTCTTCTCGCCCGAGATCCCGGGGCGCCGCATCGGCGAGGCGCGCGCGGAGTGGCAGGTCTTCCTCGACCTCCTCGAGCGGGTGGACCCGGCGCTCGCGGAGCGCACGGGCTTCGCCGACGCCGCCGCGATCCGTGCCGAGATCGGGCGCGTCGTACCCGACTACGCCGGCATCGAGCAGCTCGCGCAGAAGGGCGATCAGCTCCAATGGGGCGGCCCGCGCCTGTGCGAGCGCGACGGCGCGCCGTGGTTCCCGACGCCGGACGGCCGCGCCCGCTTCGCGCCCGTTCCGCTCGCGCTGCGCCCGGAGGCGGCCGGCGAGGAGCCCATCCCGCCCGGCCGCTTCCGCGTGAGCACCCGGCGCGGCAAGCAGTTCAATTCGATGCTCTGGAGCGAGCGCGATCCGCTGACCGGCGCCGCGCGCGACGAGGTCCTGATCAGCGCCGCGGACGCCGCGCGGCTCGGGCTCGCGGAGGGCGCGCGCGTGCGCCTCGTCGCGCCCACGGGCGCACTCGAAGCGCGCGTGCGGGTGGCGCCGATCCGCCCCGGCAACCTCCAGGTGCACTGGCCCGAGGGCAACGTGCTGATCGCGCGCGACCGCTACGACCCCCGCTGCGGCGAGCCCGACTACAACGCGCTGGTCGCGCTGGAGCCGCTGTGAGGGATTCCGCGGCCGATCCCGCGCTCGAGCTGTGGCCCGCGCGGGTCGTCGTCGACGGCGCAGCGCACGAGCTGCCCGATCCGGTGGTGGTCGAGGAGCCGCTCGAGATCCAGGTGGGCGGGCAGCCGCTGGTGGTCACCATGCGCACCCCCGGCCACGACCGGGAGCTCGCCGCCGGCTGGCTCTTCGGCGAGGGACTGATCGAGACGCGCGAGGACCTGCTGGCGCTCGTAGACGGCGCCGCGGCGGGCCGTGCGAACGTGGTGGACGTGCGGCTGCGCGACGAGCGCGCGGTCGCGGCCGCACGGGCGGCGCGCGGTTTCCTCTCGGCCTCGGCCTGCGGCGTGTGCGGGAAGACCGCCATCGAGCACGTCTTCGCGCGCGGGCTCCCCGCGCTGCCCGGCGGCCGGCCGCAAGTCGCGCGCGCCTGGCTCGAGGGGCTTCCCGCGCGCATGCGCGCCGCGCAGCCGCTCTTCGCGCGCACGGGCGGCCTGCACGCAGCCGCCCTCTTCGCCGCAGGCGGAGAGCTCGCCGTGCTGCGCGAGGACGTGGGCCGCCACAACGCCGTCGACAAGCTCGTGGGCGAGCGCCTGCTCGCCGGCGCCCGGCTCGACGACGCCGTGCTCCTGCTCTCGGGCCGGGCCGGCTTCGAGATCGTGCAGAAGGCGGCGCGCGCCGGGATCGCGCTCGTGGCCGCGATGGGTGCCCCGTCGAGCCTGGCGCTGCGCGTGGCGGAGCGCAGCGGCATGACCCTGGTCGGCTTCCTGCGCCCCGGCCGCTTCAACCTCTACACCGGTTCGGGTCGGATCGAACCATGAGGCGTCTGGCCGTCGTGATCGCGGCCGCCGGCACCCTCGCCGCCCTCCTGGTGCTCGGCCACCTCGCGCTGATCGAGGTCGGGCGCGACGTGGTGACCCTGCGCACGCAGCGCGCCGACGGGAGCTGGCAGGAGACGCGGCTGTGGATCGTGGACGACGGCGGCTCGGCCTTCCTCCACAGCGGAGGCGCGGACTGGCGCGCGCGCTTCGCGGGGGATCCGGTCGTCGAGGTCGAGCGGAGCGGCACCAGGCGCCGCTACCGCGCCCACCCCGAGCCGGGCCCGCATCCCCGCATCCACCAGCTCCTGCGCGAGAAGTACGGCATCGCGGACCGCTGGGTGCGCTTGCTCGGACCCGACCGCGAGGACACGCTCGCCGTCCGGCTCGATCCGCTCGAGTGACCCCGCGCCGGCGGAAGCCGATCAGCGCCCGGGCGCGTCCTTCTCGAGCAGCGCGATCAGGTCGAAGGCGGAGAGCAGGCCCACGAGGGCCTCGTCGGTCGCGACGAGCACGCGGTGGACGCGGTGCGCACGCAGCGTCCGCGCAACCTCGGCCACGCTCGCATCGGGGGCCACGCTGATCACGTCGGGCGACATCGCCTCCGCGACCGTCCGGCTGGCGAGCCGGTCCTGGAAGTCCTCGGGCGCACCCTGCCAGTCGGGACCCGAGAACTCCTCGCTGTCGCGGAAGTAGTTGGTCTGTACCAGCGCGGTGTCGCGCTCCTCCTCGACGGCGCGCAGGAGGTCGCGCGCCGAGACGACACCGACCACGTGGCCGTCCTCGTCCACGACCGGCGCGCCGGAGATCTCCTCCTCGACGAAGAGGCGGTGGGCGTCGAGGAGCGACGCGGCCGCGTCGATCGTGACCACGTCGCGCTGCATCAGATCACGCGCCTTCATCGCTCTCCCTCCCCCGCCGGGTCCCTGCCGGACGGATCAATCCTCGCCACGCGGCAAGCCGCCGAGCTCCGGCTCCTCGGTCCAGCGGTCGCGCCGCTCGTCCCAGCTTCCGCCGCGCCGCACCGCACACGCGAAGCAGAGGAACTGCTCCGGCGAGATGGCGAAGGTCCGATCGCGTCCCGGCGCGATCTCGGCGCCGCACAGGACGCAGCGGGTGAGCTCCCGACTCTCCGAGCTGCGCATCCGGATCTCCTTCCCGGCGATGCCGGGTGGAGTTGCAAGACGCATGCCGCATCCCGGGCGACTCGCGGCGTCCTGCCTTCTGCAAACCGCGCAGCTTGGCCTCACGGCGAGACGTTTCGACGCACTCGTGGGTCGAGGAGCGGCGCTCTACCGGTCGTCGCCCGCAGCGGCGCCGTCGTCCACCTCGAGCGCGCCCTCGCCGCGCGCCACCCGCAGGTGGTCGCGCGCGATGTCGAGCTCGCCGCGCAGAACGGTGTAGGCTCGGCGCTGCACGCGCTCGCGCTGGCGCCAGCGGCTCGCCTCCTGCTCGGCCTCGCGCAGGGCCGCGCCGAGCCGGCGCACCTCGTCCTCGGCGGCGTCCACGCGCTGGCGCAGGAACGCGTGCTCCGAGGGGTCCACGCGGACGGCGGCGGCCGCCTTCTCGGCGTGCGCCAGCTCCTCGCGCAGGCGTGCCGTCTCGCGGCCCGCCTGCTCGCGGTCGGCCTCGAAGCCGTCGAGGCGGGCGCGCAGGCGCGCGGCCTCCTCCTCGCGGGAGCGGGCCTGGGCCTCGAGCTCCTTCAGGCGTGCCTCGAGCGGCGCGCGCTCCTCCTGGGCCGCGAAGGCGCGCTTGCGCGCCTTGTCGAGCTTGCGGCGCAGCTCGCCGAGCTCGTCCTGCCGGCCACGGCCCGCGCGCGCGGTGGCCTCCGCCTCGGCGCGCGCGGCGGCGAGCGCCTCGCCGAGGCGCGCGGCCTCGCCCTCGGCGCCCGTGCGCCGCGTGCGCTCGCCGCGCCAGCCGACGAACGCAACGGCCGCCGCGAGCGCGGCCAGCAACGCCACCACCAGCAGGGCTCCGGAGGCTCCGTCCATGGGCGCGCGAAGGTATCACCGCGAAGCGCGCGCGGCCCGGTCCTGCGGCTCGTGCCAGACCGGCGACGCCCACGCGCGCTCCTGGATCGTGCGCGGGACGGCCGGGTCGCAGCAGCCGCCGAAGCCCTCGGGCGGCGCGCCGGCCGAGCACGTGATGCCGGCTCGGCGACAGGCGAGCGTGTGCCAGCGGCAGGTCGGGGTCTGGAGGACGCGCGCGTACCAGAAGGCTGGCGCGGCCGGGTCGAAGGCGGGGTCGTCCCAGACCGCGCAGAGGGCCGCGGCGCCGCCCGCGTCGGGGCGCGGCGCGCAGGTCGCGGGGTCGACGCCGGCGGCGCCGGCGTCCCCGGCCACGTCGAAGACCTGCTCGTGCAGCGCGCCGTCCGGGCCGAGCCAGCCCTTCACGATCTGGAGCCGCTCGAGCGGCGCGCCCTCGGCCTCGGGATCGCGCAGCGCCTGGAGCGCGAAGCGCGGCGCCCGCGCGCCGGCCGGCGGGGGCGGGAGGACGGCGCCCATCGGCACGCCGCCCGCGTAGCCGGCCTGCGCGAAGTCCCGGGCGTCGCGCGCGCACAGGTCGTCCGGCAGCTCCCAGCCGGCGAAGACGCGCAGCCCGATGCGCGGCCCGCTCGTGCCGTAGGCCTCGCGGCGCC
>WBZY01001459.1_pt1 | contig 12098 bp, 11 predicted proteins | sample 5204191 | NCBI WGS metagenome assembly WBZY01 (sample SAMN12344363, study PRJNA552823) | activated sludge metagenome | biome: Activated sludge suspended growth; feature: Anammox Sidestream; material: Wastewater; isolation source: activated sludge from anammox sidestream of wastewater treatment...
CGGCGGCCGGCACGCGGCCGACGATCTCGAGCCGGTCGCCGACCCCGAGCCGCGCGGCGAGCCGGCGTCCCTCGTGGTGCGGGTGATCCTCGTCGACCAGCACCAGGCGCACCGGCGGCGGCAGCTTGGCGAGCGCCTCGATCAGCACCGCGATCCCCTTGTTCGGATCCGAGGCGCGGCCGATGCAGAGAAGCGTCGCCGGCGCACGCGGCACCGCCGGGTCGGGAGAGAAGAGCTCGGTGTCGAGGCCGTTGCCGAGGATGCGCAGGCGTTCGCGCGGCACGCCGAAGTCGCGCCCGATCAGGTACGCACCCGCCTCGCTCGAGGTCACGATGCAGTCGAGGTGGCGGGCCACGAAGGCCTGCATGCCGACGGGATGGAACTCGGCCGTGCCGAGCGCCTCCTGGAGGGTGCGGTCGCGACGGAACGAGGCGCGCCGGTCGACGGTGAGCGGATGGTGGACGGTGGCGACCACCGGCAGGCCGAGCGCGCGGATCCCGAGCAGGCCCCAGCCCAGGCACTGCACGTCGTGCACGAGGTCGAAGCGCGTGCCGGCCCGCAGGCGGCGCGCCGTCTCGCGGAAGGCGCGGGCGCTGAACGCGAAGGGCTCCGGGAAGAAGCCGAGCCGGCTGGCCGCGAGCTCCCAGAAGCGCAGCGGCGCGAGCACGCCGAGCGGGTTCTCGGCGGGCAGGAACGAGGCCCAGTCGCGTACGAACCACTTGCCCCAGAAGCGGTCGTCGGGGATCTCGGCGACCTCGCGCGCGAAGGGCATCGGGTCGGGCAGCGGCGGGCCGACCAGGACCGTGACCTCGTGGCCGAGGCGCGCCAGCTCGCGCGTCAGGAACCAGAGATAGACACCCTGGCCGCCGCAGTTCATGTTGCCGCGATAGGCGGTGAAGAGGAGCCGCAGGCGGCTCGACGATCCCGAGCCGAGCGGCACGGCGCTCACGCGGCCCGGGCGGCGGGCGCCGCCGTGCGCCGGGTGTAGAGCACGAGGCTCTTCGGGCAGATCCGGTCGAGGACGCGCTTCTCGAAGCGGTCGAGCAGGCGCGAGGTCGTGGCCTCGATGAGGAACAGCCGGTAGGCCTGGACCAGCGGATTCGCGTCCGAGTCCGGCAGGCGCACGATCGAGCGCAGCGCCCAGTAGGGCGTGTGGAAGCCGTGCGCGAAGCCGATCCCGCTCGGCGCCAGCCCGGCGCCGCGCAGGGCCTCGGCCAGGTCGCGCGGCCGGAAGATCCGGATGTGGCCCCCGGGCGACTCGAAGTAGTCGTCGCCGAGCCGCAGGTAGAGCGCCTCGCTGATGGCGGTCGGCACGGTCACCGCCACCGAGCCGCCCGGGCGCACGACGCGCGCCAGCTCGCGCGCGGCGCCCGGGAAGTCGTGGACGTGCTCCATCACCTCCGAGCAGATCGCGCGATCGAAGGTCGCGTCGCGGAAGGGCAGGCGGAAGGCGTCGCCGCGCAGCATCGCGCCGACCCCGCCGCGCTCGCGGGCGCGCGCGCGCAGCGGCCCGTGACCCTTGCGCAGCGCGTCGCGATCGAGGTCGAGGCCGAAGACCTGCGCCCCGCGCTCGAGCGCGCCGAAGCAGTGCCGCCCCTCCCCGCAGCCGACGTCGAGCAGGCGGTCCCCGGGCCGGACGCGCAGCCTATCGAGGTCGACGGTGAGCAGCACGGCGCACGTCCTCGAAGACCTCGACGAGCCCGGCGGCCGCATCGCGCCAGCGGAACGCGTGCTCGACGCGCGCCCGCGCGTGGCGGCCCATCCCGGCGAGGCGCGCGGGATCCGCGAGCAGCGCGGCGATCGCGTCGGCCATCGCCTGCGGGTCGCGCGGTGCGACCAGGCGGCCGGCGTGGCCGTCGGGGCCGACCACCTCGGGCAGCGCGCCCGCGGCGCTCGCCACGACCGGCAGGCCGCAGGCCATCGCCTCGCTGGCCGGGAAGCCGAAGCCCTCGAAGAAGGAGGGCACGACGGCGAGACGTGCGGTCGAGTACTCGCCGATCAGGTCCTCGAGCTCGAGCCAGCGCTGCTGGAGGACGACGCGGCGCTCGAGCCCGTAGCGGCGGATCAGGGTCGGCACGAGCCCGTGCGGCGGGATGCGGCCGTCCACGATCTTGAGCGTCACGTGCTCGGGCAGCCGCGCGAGCGCCTGGAGGAGCGTCCCGATGCCCTTCTTGCGGTCCTCGGTCCGGCCCACGAAGAGCAGGTCCGTCTCGATGCGCTTGCCCGGGATCGGCCGGAACAGCTCCGTGTCGGTTCCGTTGTAGACCACCCGCACCTGCTTCTCGGGGATCCCGAAGCAGCGCTCGATCTCGCTCCGCGAGGCCTCGCTCACGGTCACGATCCCGGCCAGGCGCGGCGCCACCACCTGCTGCATCCACAGCGGGAAGTAGAGCGTCCGCTTGACCCGCTTCTTCAGGCTCGGGTCGATCGCGAAGTCGGCCTCGCGGTCGAGATGGAGCGGATGGTGGATCACCGACACCACCGGCACGCCGGTCGCCTGGATCCCGAGCAGGCCCCAGGACAGGCACTGGTTGTCGAAGACCACGTCGAAGCGGTGGCGGCGCTGGAGCTCGCGCCAGCGCAGGAGGAGGCGCAGCCCGAAGGTCTGCATCTCGGGGAACACCCCGAAGCGCGAGACCCCCGTCTCCCAGAGCGTGAGCGGCTCGAAGAGCCGCATCCGCTCGGGCCGCCGGGCCAGGTCCGCGAGCGGCACGCCGAAGACGTTCTGGTTCGGGATCACGTGGAGCGGGATCCCCGGGTCGAGGCGCGGCAGCGGCGGGCCCGCGAACACGTGCACGTCGTGGCCGGCGCGCTGCCACTCGCGGGCCAGGTAGGCGGCGTAGATGCCCTGCCCGCCGCAGTACATGTTGCCGCGATAGGTGAGCAGTGCGATCCGCATCGACGGGCCCGCTAGCGCGAGGCGCTCGGCGTGGAGGGCGGGCTCGGCGGAACGGTGGGCGCCGCCGGCGGCTCGTCGCGCTCCGGCTCGACCCGCACCGTGTAGATCGTCCAGCCCACCCAGAACACCAGCCCGAGCGCGAACAGGGTCAGGATCGCGACGGGGATCGCGAGCGCCAGGTAGCTGCCGCCGAGGACGCCCAGCACGAAGAGCAGGGCGGCCACGGCGGCGCCGATGCAGATCAGGGCGCCCTGTTGGCGCGAGGTGTCGGTCATCGGGGGGCTCCGGCCCGGAGGACGCATCCCGGGGGTGGGCGTGGCATGGATCGGGAGCCGCATGATGGAACCCGCCGACTGGCGTGTCAATCGAGGCGCCCCGGTATGATCCCGCCCCATGCGCGTGATCGGCCTCATGTCGGGCACCTCCGCCGACGCCATCGACGCGGCGCTGGTCGAGTGGCCCGACGGGCCCGCGGTGCGCCCGTTCCGGCTGCTCGCGGCCTGCGGGGAGCCGCTCGAGCTGGCGCTCCAGGACCGCATCCACGCCCTGGCCGCGGGCCGGCTGCCCGGTCCCGAGGTGCTGCGCGCGCTGGCTGCGCTCGACGTCGAGCTCGCCGACCGCTTCGCCGCCGCCGCCGCCGCCGCCGCGCGCGCGGCGGGCGTCCCGCTCGCCACGGTCGACGTGATCGCGAGCCACGGGCAGACCGTGGCGCACCACCCCGAGCTCGGGGCCTCGCTCCAGATCGGCGACCCCTCGCGCATCGCCGAGCGCACCGGCGTGCTCACGATCGCCGACTTCCGCGCCCGCGACCTGGCCGCCGGCGGCGAGGGCGCGCCGCTCGCGCCCTTCTTCCACCACGCGGTGTTCGCGAGCCCCGACGAGGGCCGCCTCGCGCTCAACCTGGGCGGGATCGCCAACGTCACCTGGCTGCCGCCCGGCGGCGATCCCGAGCAGGTCGTCGCCTTCGACGTCGGCCCGGCCAACGCGCTGCTCGACGGTGTCGTGCGCCGGCTCACCGGCGAGCGCTGCGACCGCGACGGGGCCGGCGCCCGGCGCGGCCGGGTAGACGCCGCTCTGCTGGCGGAACTCCTCGACGACGACTACCTGCGCCGCCCGCCGCCGAAGTCGACCGGCCGCGAGCGCTACGGGCTGGCGGAGGCGGAGGAGCTGGCCGATCGCTGGGCGGGCGCGGGCCGCTCCGCCGACGACCTGCTCGCGACCCTGGTGGCCTTCACCGCGACCAGCGTCGCGCACGCGCTGCGCGACTTCTGCGGCGGCACGGAGGCCGTCGCGCGCGTGCTCGTCGGCGGCGGCGGCGCGCGCAACCCGGCCGTGATGGACGCGCTGCGCGAAGCGCTCCCGCGCGCCGCGGTCGAGCCCTTCGACGCGGCCGGCGTCCCGGCCGACGCCGCCGAGGCGATGGCCTTCTCGCTGCTCGGCCGCAACGCGTGCCTCGGCCTCCCGAACCACCTCCCCCGCTGCACGGGCGCGCGGCGGGCCGCCGTGCTCGGCGAGCTCGCTCCGGCACCCGTCCGGCGAACGGCGCTCACACGCGCAGGGTGAGGCCGTCGTCGGCGGTCTCGAGGGCGAGCTGGCCGCGACGCTCGGCCATGGCGGGGCCGAGATGGGTGAGCACGAGCCGGCCGCACCCGAAGCCGGGTGCGTGCTCGGCGAGCGTCGGGTAGTCGAGGTGGTAGGGAAAGACCGGCCGCAGGAAGGTGCACTCGCAGATCGCGAGATCGGCGCCGCGCAGGCGCGCCGGGAGCGCCTCGAACCAGCCCGTGTCGCCGCTGTAGGCGATCGTGCGGCCGGCGGCCTCGAGGCGCAGCCCGTGCGGGCAGACCTCGGCCTGGTGGTGCACCGGGAAGCTCGCGAGCCGTACCGGACCGACGTCGACGAGCGCGTCCGCGGGGAGCTCGACGAAGCGCAGGGGGAAGGGCAGCTCGCGGCCGCGGAGCCCGTAGCCGATCGCGTCGGCGGCCGCGTGCACGCGCGCCTCCACCCCGGGCGGTCCGGCGACGAGCAACGGCCGGCGCCGCCGGTCCTCGTACGCCGAGGCCAGCACGAGCTGGGGCACGCCGGCGAAGTGGTCGGCGTGGAAGTGCGAGAGCGCGATCACGTCGACCGCGAGGCGCTCGATGCCGAGCGCCGCGAGCCCGCTGCCGGTGGTCGGCGCGCAATCGAGGAGCACGCCGCCGCTCGAGCTCTCGACGAAGATCGCCGCCTGGCGCCGCCCGCCGGCGCCGAACGCGTCGCTCGTGCCGACGAAGACGACCCTCACCCGTCAGGTGCCTCCGGCGCGTCGGGCTTGCACGGGTGGAAGCGGCCACCCGCAAACACGCCGTGCTCCCCGGCGAAGCCACCCGGCACGGACTCCCCTCCCCACACGACGGCGCGTCGCAGCCGCACGCCCGGACCGAGCCGTGCATCCGCGCCGATCACGACGTCGGGCTCGAGGCGGACGCCGAGCGCGAGGGCACGCGCGACCGCGTCGAAGTAGGAGACCACGGGCCGCCGCAGGTTCACCGCCAGGTACTCGGCGGGGGTGCCGACCGGCTCCCAGAGCAGTGCCTCGCCCGGCACGAGCTCGCCGCGCAGGTCGCCGGCTCCCGCTGCCAGCTCGGGGGCGAGCCACTCGTCGAGGTGGTTGAAGACCTCGCGCCCGGGCAACGAGTCGAAGGCACGCGCCGCGAACAGGTAGACGCTCACGTTGACTCCCGCCGCCCGCTCCCCACCGAGGTCGAAGCGGCGCGCGATGCGCCGCACGCGGCCGGACGCGTCGACCCCGATCGTACCGAAGCGCTCGGCTCGCGGGTCGCTGCGCAGGGCGATCGTCGCGCGGTCGCCGCGAGCGCGGTGGCGCACGACGAGCGCGCCGAGGTCGAGGTCGCAGATCATGTCGCCGGAGACGACGATGCAGGGGTCGCTCTCGCGGAGGAAGGAGGCGGCGCGCCGGATCCCTCCCCCGGTCCCGAGCAGGGCCGGCTCCTCCGAGAAGCGGAGCGCGAGCCCGGGCGGCGCCCACGCCTCGGCGGCGGCCCGCAGGGCGTCCGAGCGGTGGTGCAGGTTCAGCACGACCTCGGTGACACCGTGGCGTGCCAGCCACGCGAGCGGCCAGGCGACCAGCGGGAGGCCGAGCACGGGCAGGACGGGCTTCGGGAGCAGCTCCGAGAAGGGCCGCATGCGGGTGCCGAGGCCGGCGGCCAGGATCATCGCGCGCACGCGCCGCCTCCCCCGTCCAGGAGCGCGGCGAAGCGGGCGAGCCGCGGATCGTATGGCGCCAGCCGCGCCGCGGCCGCGCGCAGGTAGCCGAGCGTCGCGGGCGCGAAGCGCAGCCAGCTCGGGTCGCCGCGCGCGGCGACCTCGTGGAACAGGGCGTGGTCCTTGCTCTTGCGCGCGATCGTGAGCAGGTCGAAGCGCAGCGCGAAGGCCTCGGCGGGCGGCGGCCCCGGGAGCGCGGGGCGCACCTGCTCGGCGAGCCGCTGCACCTCGGGATCGGGCAGCACCAGGTAGGAGTCGCGCAGCAGGCACACGAGGTCGTACTCGGGCGGCGCCAGGAAGGCGCCCTGCAGGTCGATCATGACGAGCCGGGCGCCGGGCGGGCGGGCCTCGTCGACGAGCAGGTTGGCGGCCTGGAAGTCGCGGTGGGCGAAGCGCAGCGGGGCATCCGCCACCGCCGCGCGCACCACCTCGAAGGCGTCGGCGACGACCGTCTGCTCGGCCGGGGTGGGCGCGCGCCCGAGCAGCGCGGGCAGGCTCGCGGCGCAGAAGCGGCGCGCCTTCAGGGCGAGGAGCTCGCCGTCGAGCCGCCGGCCGAAGGCCGGCACGCGCCCCGCCGGGTCGCGCAGGCGCTGCAGGCGCGCGAGGAGCGCGTCCGCGAAAGCGGCGAGCGGGTGCGAGCCCACGTCCTCGAGGAGGTCGATGCCGGAGGCATCGCCCCCGAGCCGCTTCGGCACCGGCAGGCCCTGGGCCTCGAGGAAGGCGCGGGTCGGCTCGAGCGGCGGCTCGGGCAGGACGCCGGGCGCCGGCCGGCCGCGGTCCACCCGGGCCACGCACGAGCCCGGTGGGCCCGCCAGGCGCAGCCGGTAGAAGCGGCGGTGGCCGAGCCCGCCCGCGAGCCGCTCGAGGCCGAGCGCCTCGACCCGGAGCGCACGCCGGGCGAGCGCTCGCAGCTCGGCTTCGAGCGCGGGCTCCTCGGGGCCCGTCACGCGAGCTCCGGGAACAGCCAGCGACACGCAGCGGTGGCGACAGCGAAGCCGGCCACGTCGCCGGTCAGACAGGCGATCAGGATGTAGCGCGCGTCGCGCACGCGCGCGGCACCGAGATACAGGGTGAGGACGTAGAAGGTGGTCTCGGTCGAGCCGTTGAGGGCACCTGCGAGCAGGCCCACGAAGGAGTCGGGCCCGTGCGTCTTCATCAGCTCCACCATCACCCCGTAGGCACCGGAGCCGGAGAGCGGCCGCAGGAGCGCCATCGGCAGCGCCTCGGCCGGGAAGCCGAGCGGCCCGGTCAGGGGATCGATCGCGCGCACCAGCAGGTCGAGGGCGCCGGAGGCGCGCAGCATCGCGAGCGCGGCGAGGATCATCACCAGGAAGGGGACGATGCGCGCCGCCACCTCGAGCCCCTCCCGGCCGCCCTCGACGGCGCGCTCGTACACCGGGACGCGCCCGGCGAGCCCGATCAGGAGCAGCGCGGCGATGAAGATCGGCAGGAACCAGGCGCCGAGGAGGTCGAGCAGGGCCCCGCCCGTCCCGGTGCCGGGCGGCAGGGCGAGGAGGTGGCGCCCGAGTGCGATCGCGAGCAGCGCGGCGAAGCCGAGCACCACGGCGCGCGCCGCGCGCGGCGCCGGGCCGGGCCGCGGCGGCAGCGCGGGGATCTCGACCGCGGCGGGGCCGGGCGCCGGCTCGGGTAGCGCCTCCGCCGGTTCGAGGGCGCGCGGCGCGAAGACGGGCAGCCGGCGCAGCGCGAAGCAGAGCAGCACCGCCGTGAGCGTCGAGGCGGTCGTGGCGAGCAGGGTCGGTCCCCAGACCGCGTCGGGCAGGGTCGAGCCCATGCCGGCGCGGATCGCGATCACCCCGGTCGGGAAGAGCGACACGCTCGTGGCGTTGATCGCGAGGAACAGCGCCATCGAGTCGCTGGCGGCACCGGGCGTGCGGTTGAGCTTGCCGAGCTCGACCATCGCCTTGAGCCCGAAGGGCGTGGCGGCGTTGCCGAGCCCGAGCACGTTCGAGGCGAGGTTCATGATCATCGCGCCCATCGCGGGGTGCTCGGGCGGGACGTCGGGGAAGAGCCGGCGCAGGAGCGGCGCGAGCCCGCGCGCGACCGCGCGCAGCAGGCCGCCGTCCTGGGCCACCCGCATCAGCCCGAGGAACAGCACCATCGCCCCGAGCAGGTCGAGGACGATCGTGAGCCCGCTCCTGGCGCCCTCGAAGGCGGCGAGCTTGGTCGCCTCCATGCGGCCCGTGAAGGCGGCGCACACGACCGAAGCCAGGATCAGACCGAGCCAGATCGCGTTGAGCAACGAACCCCCGACGGACCACGGCGCGCGAGGCGCGTGAGCGACGGACGCGCCGGGGGCTCGTAGGCGAGCGCGCGCCGCGTTTGCCGCGGGCGAGGCTCGGGGATGCGGCGGCGCGCGTCAAGGCCGGTCCGCGGCTGGGCGGAGCGGTGGGCGAGCTCAGGAGTCGGTGCGGCGTCCGCTCGAGTAGGCGTCGAGCACGCGCTCGGGGTAGCTCGCCGGCAGGACGTCACCCTGGCGCAGGCGCGCGTCGATCTCGCCGGGCCCCCAGTTGTAGGCGGCGAGCGCCGCGCGCACGTTCGCGTAGCGATCGATCAGCTCGCGCAGGTAGGCGACGCCGATGCGGAGGTTCGCGTGGGGATCGAAGAGGGTCTGCGGGCCACGCCAGGGGATCCCGAGGCGGCGGGCGATCGGAGCGCCGGTGCTCGGAAGGATCTGCATCAGCCCGAGGGCACCCTGGTGCGAGACGGCGAAGGGATCGAAGCGGCTCTCCACCTCGATCACGGCGAGGACCAGGGCGGGCTCGAGGCCGTGCTCGCGGCTCGCCTCGACCAGCGCGCGGGCCAGTGCGCCCCGCTCGGCCTCGCCCATCTGGCGCGCGAGGGGAGCGAACAGAGCCTGGGCGGCCGCGACCGCGGGGTCGCGGGCGTCCACGCTGGCGGCCGCGGGGTCCTGGGCCGCGCCGTCGCCGGGCGCCCGCGAGCAGGGCGCCGCCACGAGCAGGAGCGAAGCGACCCAAACGAGCAGGAGCGGTCGCGGGTGGTGCTGGGCCATCGGCGATCCTCCGGCGGGCGCCCGAGGGGCGGGCTCTTGCCATCGAAGCCGGTACGACGTCGATTCCGGCGCGTGCCGGATGGGCGCGGGATCTGGAGAGCAAGCGGCGTGCCCCCCGGCACGCGCAGGCGCCGCAGCTTAGTCGATCGGGGCCCCTCGACCCACCCGCTGCACACGAGCCGCTGCGCGCAGCGCTGCACCCCCCGGAGGGGGAGGTTGTCGTCTACCTAGTTTGGGAGGGTCCCGACGCACCGTGGAAGCAGGAGACGAGCAGGGACGGCAGGAGAGGAGTGCCTGCGGGGGCAGGACCACCCCCGCAGGCATGAACGCAGCGTCAGCGGCCCTTGGTGCGCATCTTGCCCCTGCCGAGCAGGAGCCAGTCGAGTGACACGGCCTCCTTCACGGCGAGCGTGATCAGGAAATCCGCATGGGGGGTCGTGCCGTTCTCGTAGCGGTTCACGTTCTGCTGGAAGACGCCGAGCTCGCGTGCGAACTGGCGCTGCGAACGATCGCCACGGACCTCGGCGAGGCGCTCGGGAAGCTTCTTCTTGATCCGTTCGATGGCCGCGGTACTCATGGGTCTCCGTCTTCTCCCGTTTCACCGAGTTTTCGGTGTGTTGTCGTCGAGGCGCATCGGCGCCGGAACGGGCCCATCCAGCCCGTCCGATCGATCCGAACGCCCCTCGCGCTCGACGCTTTCCGCCAGAGCCCGCTGGGGCGCGCATTTCGCGTCCTTCCGGGCAACACCCCTCGGCGTAGCGAATGGGACCGAGCAGTCCAGGGTCGCGGTCACCACCGGCAAGCTTCGAGGAGCGTCAGGATGGAAAGCCAGACCGAGTGGTCGGATCATAGTCCCTCGGCGCCCGGCGGCAACGCCGATCGGGCGTCGGGCGCTGGGCGCCGGCACGGGTCGGCGCCCCAGCGAGATGACTTGCCGTTCATTCGCCACGGATGAGTGGCAGCGGGAGACACGACACGGCGGCGGATCGATGCGGGTGATCGCAGGCCGATTCGGGGGACGCCGCCTGCGGGTTCCGGCCGCCGGCGTCCGGCCGACCTCGGATCGCGTGCGCGAGGCGCTCTTCGCGAGTCTCGGGGACCTCGGCGGGGTGCGCGTCCTGGACCTCTTCGCGGGGTCCGGGGCGCTCGGCATCGAAGCGCTCTCGCGCGGCGCCGCCGCCCTCGTCCTGGTCGAGCGGGCCGCGCTGGCCGCTGCCGCCGTGCGCGAGAACCTCGCCACCCTCGGCGTGGGTGGCGAGGCGCGCGTCCTGCGCGCGGACGCGGTCGCCGCGGTGCGCCGGCTCGCCCGCGCCCAGGAGCGCTTCGATCTGGTGCTGCTCGACCCGCCCTGGGCCGATCCGGCCGAGCCGGAGCGGGCGCTGCGCGCGCTCGCGACCTCGGGCATCCTCGCCGCCGGCGCCGCCCTGGTCGTCGAGACCGCGCGGGGCCGGGCGCTGGCGCCGATCCCCGGACTCCTTGCCGTCGAGGAGCGCCGGTACGGCGATACGGTGCTCCATCGCCTGGTTCATCGCCCGGCGGGCGTCACGGAGGGCGCCGGCACGGGCCGGCCGGAGGATCCGATGCAGGACGCAACGGGAGGACGGGGGGCCGGCGCGCCGGCGCCGCACGTGATGGGCCGCGCGCTCTTCGCTGCGAGCTTCGATCCGCTCACCAACGGGCATCTCGACCTGATCCACCGCGCGCGCGCGACCTTCCCCGAGCTGGTCGTGGCCGTGGCGCGCAACGTCGAGAAGCACGGCACCTTCACGGTCGACGAGCGGCTCGAGATCCTGCACGCGGTGCTCGACGGCGAGCCGGGCATCCGGATCACGTCGTTCGAAGGCCTGCTCGTCGACTACGCGCGGCAGATCGGCGCGCGCGTGCTGATCCGCGGCCTGCGGGCGGTCTCCGACTTCGAGTACGAGTTCGAGATGGCGCTCATGAACAAGCGCATGTACCCCGAGATCGAGACGCTGTTCATGATGACCAGCCAGCAGTTCTTCTACGTGAGCTCCTCGCGGCTGAAGGAGCTGGTGCGCTTCGGCGCGAACGTCGGGGACTTCGTGCCTTCCGTGGTCGCCAGGAAGCTCGAGGAGAAGCTCGGCGGCCGTTCGTGACGGAGGCTGCGCCGATCCGCTTCGGGACGGGCGGCTGGCGCGGCGTGCTGGCCGACGAGGTGACCTTCCCGCGCCTGGACGCGCTCGTCGAGGGCGTCGCGCGCTGGCTGCGCGAAGAAGGGCAGGGCGCCCGGGCGCGCGTCCTGGTCGCGCACGACACCCGCTTCCTCGGCGCGGCCCTGGCGGCGCGCGCCTGCGCCCGGCTGGCGGCGGCCGGCCACGCGCCGATCCGCGCCGCGAGCCCCGTGCCCACCCCGCTCGTCGCCCACGCCGTGCGGCGGGGCGACGCGGACGCCGCGCTGGTCGTGACGGCCAGCCACAACCCCCCGGAGTACCAGGGCGTGAAGGTGATCGCCGGCTGGGGCGGCGGCGTCGGCGTACTCGTCGGCCTGGCGGCACCGCCGATGCTCGGTTCCGTCGCCGTCGGCGCGGCGGCTGGTGCCGTCGTCGGCAAGTTCGCCGAGCACAAGGTCGACACCGGCCTCGAGAGCGCCATGGGCGAGAAGCTCAAGCCCGGGACCGCCGCCATCATCGCGTTGGTGGACCGCGGGGACCTCATCACCGCCGAGCGGGCCATCTCGACGGTCGCCAAGTCCGTGGCCACGATGGACAGCGACGGCGTCAAGGGCCTCAAGAACGCCCTCGCGGAGGCGACCGGCAAGTTCGCGCCCGACCGCACCGTGCTGCCGATCCCCGACCAGGCCTATGCGGGGCGGGTGGTATACGACCACAAGAGCCTGGACGCGACGTTCCCGGCCATCGAGCCGCTGCGGCCCCCGGCGGGTGCCCC
>WBZY01000865.1_pt2 | contig 12089 bp, 14 predicted proteins | sample 5204191 | NCBI WGS metagenome assembly WBZY01 (sample SAMN12344363, study PRJNA552823) | activated sludge metagenome | biome: Activated sludge suspended growth; feature: Anammox Sidestream; material: Wastewater; isolation source: activated sludge from anammox sidestream of wastewater treatment...
CGCTGCGCCGGCTACCACGCAGGCATGGAGGACAAGGACCGCAAGAGCACCCAGGACGCCTTCGCCCGCGACAAGGCGCGCGTCATCGTTGCCACCAACGCTTTCGGCATGGGGATCGACAAGCCCGACGTGCGCATGGTGATTCACCATGACATGCCCGACTCGCTGGAAGCCTACTACCAGGAGGCGGGCCGGGCCGGACGCGATGGCGCCGCGGCCGAGTGCGTCCTGTACTTCGCCCCGCGCGATCGCTCGTTGCGGGAGTTCTTCATCGAGCTTCAGCACCCCGAGCCCGCCATCGTGGTCGGCATCTATCGCGCCCTTGCCAGCGCCGGGGGCCAGCGGGTGCACGTGCGCGAGGTTATGAAAAGCGATGACGAGCGGGGAGTGAACGCCGCCATCCAGGCGCTGGCCGAATCGGGGCTCGCCGCCCGGAGCGGACAGATGGCCTGGGCGCTGCGTTCCGACGGCGAGGACCGCATCGACCTGGAGGGTCTGGAGGCCCATCGCCAGCATGCCTACAGCAAGCTCGACGCCATGCAGCGTTACGCCGAATCGCTCACCTGCCTGCGCGCGCGCATCCTCGACTACTTCGGGGACGTGGGCCACGGCCGCTCATGCGGCGCCTGCGGCCCATGCCTGGCCCCGCCTCGCGGCGCGCAGGCCGTGGACGAGGCCGGCGATGAGTTGTTCCAGGACCTTCGCGCCGTGCGCAAGCGGTTTGCCGAGACCGAGAACCTTCCGCCTTACGTGATCTTCAGCGACGCGACCCTGCGCGACATGGCCGCGCGCCGCCCCCGCACACGGGCCGAGATGCTCAACGTGAGCGGCGTCGGCCGGGTGAAGTTCGAGCGGTACGGCGAAGCGTTCCTTGCCGTCACGAAGAGGGTCGCCGGGCCGCCACCGCCTTCAAGCAGGCAACCCGCGCCGGAGACCCCGCTGCGGGACCGCCATGGCCGCGCTCTGCCGGAAACCGTGCGGAGAACGTGGGAGCTGCTGCGGGCCGGGCAGGACATTCCCGCCATCGCCGCCCAGCGCGGGGTGACCACGAGCACCATCGCCACGCACATCGGGCACCTCATCGCGCACGGCGAGATCGAGGACGTTTCACCCTGGGTGGACCCGGTCACGCTGGCGAAGGTGCGGGGCGCGGCCGGGGGCGGCCCGGTGGGAGCGCTCGGCCCCATCAAGGAGGCCCTCGGCGAGGGCATCACGTACGAGCAGCTTCACATCGCCCGCGCCTGCATCAACCGCGAGCACGCGGTTTGACCACGCCGCCGGGTTGCGCGCAAGGGTGCTCCATGCACGATGGACAGGTGGTTGGCGAAAGGCGGTGGCGGAACATTGCCCGGGTGGCAGCGGCAAGCGGAGCGCTCTTCGGGCTCGTGGCGTTTGCGCTGGCGCTGGCCGGGGGCTCTTCAGACGGCCATGCCGACGGGCTCTCCCACCGGGCCTTCGTGCCCATGGTGGCCAACGACGAATACCACGCGCCGGCGACCTCAACAGCCACCACGACGGCCACCGTCACCACCACGACCACCGCCACCACGACGCCCGGCAACACGCTCACCCTCGTGCCGGGCCGGGGTTACATCTTCGAGCCGCCGCAGGTCACAACGGACGAGCGCGATGTCTGGTGGAACGGCATCCAGTTTGTGCCCGCTGCCGGGGTCAGCATGAAGAAGCTCGGCAAGTTCGATAGCTTCATCGAGGTGGGCGAACCCCCGCGCGATGGTTACTCGTCGCTTCTCATTGAGCCTGAGCCGGGCGACGCGATCGCCTTCAAGCTGCGCCCCGAGGAGGGCACCGGTTACACCCCATTCGCGATCCTCTGGGTTCACCCCGATTCGCCGAACTCCGCCGGCGGCCACGAGATAAGGCTCTCCTGGCGCTACTACCCCGGCGAACCCTGCGAAGGGACGGAGGCGGCGATCGTGGCGCTCAGCAAGGCGCTCGCGGGCACGTACCAGTACGTGACCATCCAGGGCTCCGGCGACATGACGGGCTGGAAGATCGTGAGCCTCCATACCAAGCCCTATACCTTCTTCTTCCCCAACGGCTGGTTCTTGAACGGGTCCGCAGAGGTGCGTTCGGCCACGCCCCAGTTCGCGCCTACAGCGGATGCGCTCTGGTGGTCGCACCTCCCCACGTGGAACATGGGCGCCGACAACGATGCCCAGCTCTACAACTGCGAGGGCACGCTCGTCCAGACTTTCGACGACGGGCAGTAACGCGGCGGGAGCAGCGGTAAACGCGCCTTTCCGACCTAGAAGAGCTTCCTTGAAGACGCGAGGCGTATCCTATTGCAGTTATGGGCAAGGCTAATCTCGCGAAACTCGCCCTCGTGGGCCTCGTGGCCACGGCGGCCCTGCTGCTACTCTCCTGCACGGGAGGCAAGCAGAGCGGCACGGCACCCGCTAGCGGCGGTGCTAACGGCGCCTTGCCCATCGACCCCCTCAAGCTGATCTACTGGGATCGCCTCAACTTCTACGGCGGCACCGTGCCCGAAGACGCCCAGGCGACTTACGATGCCATCGCCGCCAGCGGCGACCTCCGCTTCGTACCTTTCCTGCTCGACCTGGCGGTGCTGCCGACCCCGTTCGACGTTTCGATCCACAAGCTCTTGCCCGGCTGGATCGGGCCGATGGGTGACTTCGGAACCTTCAGCTGGGTCGAACAGCAAGGCTACCGTACCCCCGCCGATGACACCCCGGAGTACCTCGCATTCAAGCACAGGCTGTTCAGCACCCTCCAGCCCGAGCTTGGCGCGTTCCTGGACCCTACCGCGACGCGCATGATCTCGGCCCAGGAGATCCTCTGGGGGGGCGTGTACGTTGATGGCATTCCGCCGCTCGAATCTCCGCGGATGGTTACCCCGGCGGTGGCGTCATCCTGGATAAGAGAGAGCGACCAGGTCATCGGCGTGGAGCTGAACGGGGACTCACGGGCGTACCCCAGGCGCATCATCGACTGGCACGAGATGGTCAACGACACGGTCGGCGGCATCCCCGTCTCGCTCGCCTATTGCACGCTCTGCAACAGTGCCATCCTTTACGACGGGCGGCACGAGGGCCAGGTCTTCCGCTTCGGCACGAGCGGCATGCTCTACCGTTCCAACAAGCTGATGTACGACCGAACCACAAGAACTCTCTGGGAGCAGTTCAGCGGGGAGCCAGTCTGGGGAGAACTCGCCGGCAAGGGCATCCGCCTCGAAGCGTTGCCAGTCACGCACACAACCTGGGGGGAGTGGCTGGCCGAACACCCCACCACGAAGGTGCTCGATATCAACACCGGATTCGACCGCGACTACGGCCCCGGCGTCGCCTACGCTGACTACTTCGACGACCCGCAGTTGATGTTTCCCGCTCCGAATCGCTCGGGACCTCTCCGGCCCAAGGATGTCGTGTACGTGGTCCGGCTTGGGGATGCGCTCACTGCCTACCCGGTGAAGCTGCTGGCCGAGCGGGGCTTCATCGAGGACCGCATCGGTGACCGCGACGTGATTGTGGTAGCCACAGCCGACGGCAGCGGCGGTCGCGCCTACGACCGGCGCGGGCTGGAGTTCGCCTCCTACGATGCCCGCCGGCGTTCGTTGAAGCCGCTCTCGGGCGAGGAGTGGCGCGTGACCGAATCAGGCCTCGTGGGCCCTGGCGGAGAAACGCGCGAGCGGCTCCCCGGGCACAACAGCTTCTGGTTTTCGGTGCTCAACCACACGCGCGACGGGAAGCTGTACGGACAATAGCCCGCTCAGCCCTTTCCCGGCAGCTTCATGAACCGGCTCACCAGGGGATCACGGGCGCGGTCGGGCAGGAGCGATGCCATCGCCAGCTGGATGCGCGCATCGTTCCCCACCACGTAGCGCGTCTTCGGCCGCCGCGAAGTCAAAGCGTGAGCCACAGCTTTCGCCACCCGCCCGGGAGGGACGCCCCGCGCCGCGGAATCCCGCGCCGCCTGGCGAACGGCAGCGATGGCGGGGTCGTAGAGCTCGTGGCCGCGTATCGAGAGCCCCTCCTCGAGCTCGTCCGCGGCGGCCTGGCCCTTTTCCCAGATGGGAGTGGCAATGCTCCCCGGCTCGATGATCGAAACCGGGATGCGCCACGGTCGCAGCTCGATGCGCAGGGCATCGGCGAGCGCTTCCAACGCGAACTTCGAAGCCGCGTAGGGGCCCAGGAAGGGCGTTGCCAGCCTGCCGCTGATGGAACCCATGAAGACGACGCGGCCGTTCCCCCGGCGGATCAGCGGCATGAAGGCCTGCGTCACCGCCACCTGCCCGGTCACGTTCACCTCAAGCTGGCGCCTGAGCTCGTCCAGCGGCAGGAACTCAAGCGGTCCGGCCACCGAGATACCGGCGTTGTTGACCAGGCCCGCGAGGCCCGCGTCGCCGGTGGCCGCCACCACCTGTTCGGCCGCCCTCGCGATCGAGGCTTCGCCGGTCACGTCGAGCTCCACGGGCGTGAGCCGCGGCGACGCCTTGGCGCACAACGCCTCGCCATCGGCCGGCTTTCGCACGCCGGCGAACACGCGCCAGCCCATGCGGTCGAGCCGCAGCGCGCAGGCGCGCCCAATGCCCGTCGATGCGCCCGTGATAACCACGCTTCGTTCCGCGTCACTCATCCTGTCCTCGCCTTCCCGGGCCGCCATCACCGGAACGGGGCGGCAGCCTCGTAGATGAAGCGGTCCAGGTGTTCCCTGCGCCGCTCCCCGCGCCCAAGGTTGAAGTCGGGAATGATAACTTCGTCCACGCCCGCCTCCAGGTACTGTCCGAGCGTCTCCTGCACCTGTCCGATGTTCCCGGCAATCAGGGGCCGTCCCGTGGCTCGCGTGCGCTCGATGACCGCCTCGTCATCCGTGAGGACGAGCAGTGCGTTGGCGGAGCGCCGGATCTCGCGCGGGTCGCGCCCGGACCGCTCGCAGTGGCGGTTGAGGACGGCCATCTTCTGACGAAGGAGCTGGGGCGACCCCCACACGTTCCACTCGTTGGCGTAGAGCGCGGCGATGCGGAGGGTCATCTGTTCGCCGCCTCCCCCTACGAGCAGCGGCAGCGGCTGCTGGACAGGCCGGGGTTCGAGCGGCGCCCCATCGAGCCGGTAGTAGCGCCCCTCGAAGCTCAGCCGTTGGTGGTCGAAGAGGCCGCGCACCACCTGGCAGGCCTCCTCAAGCCGGCGCAGGCGGCCCGCCACCGTGTGAAACGGGATGCCGTAGGCCGCGTGCTCGTTCTCCTGCCAACCCGCTCCAAGGCCGAGCACCATTCTTCCGCCGCTGATGTTGTCGATCCCCGCCGCCATCTTGGCGAGCACGGCCGGGTGGCGGTAGGTGTTCCCCGCCACCAGCGAGCCAATGCGAATGCGCGGCACGGTGGCAGCGAGCCCGGCAAGGGTGGTGAAGCACTCGTTCGCCGGGCCGCTCACATCCTCGGCGTTTGGCATGAAGTGGTCGGCGTACCAGGCTCCGTCCCAGCCCGACGCCTCGGCGTGACGGCAGATCTCGAGCGTCTCCGACCAGCTGTTGGCCGGACCCGGCCAGAGGCTGAAGCGCAATGACCTTGCCACTCCTCAGGCTCCGGCTGTCTGGAAGGCGGATGCGAGGCCGATCACGCCGTCCCCGGCGAGCCCTTCGACCTCGGCCGGGGAGAGCCCCAGCTCGGCCGTAAGCACCTCGGCGGTGTGCTCCCCCAAGAGGGGCGACGCGACCATCGCCACCTCCGATTCCGAGAGGTGGATTGGCGGTCCCAGCAGTTGCACGTCACCGTTCACCGGGTGGTGGAGGGTGCGGATCATGTTCCGCGCCTTGAGGTGTCTGCTGTTGAGGATGTCCTCGGAGTCGTGCACGGCGCTGCATGGCACCCCCGCGGCGGCAATGGTTTCCATCGCCTCCCACTTGCTGCGCTGGCGGGTCCAGCCCGCGATCTCCTCGTGGAGGGCGTCGCCGTGCTGGTGGCGGTCGCGAACCGTCTGAAAGCGCGGGTCCACGCCCAGCTCGGGCTTGCCAATGGCGGTGATGAGGGCATCGAACATGCGCGTGTTCACGCACATTATGTAGATGTAGTCGTTCGGGCCTCCGGGGGCGCACTCGTAGATGTCGGTGGGCGAAACGGTGCGGTTGCCGCGCCGTGCGATGGGGCTTGAGCGGTATTCCCGCTGCGACATCGGCTCGCGCATGAAGCTCGCGATGGTCTCCTGCATGGCGATCTCTACCTTCTGGCCCTGGCCGGTTCGCAGCCTCTGCACGTAGGCGGCAAGGATGCCCATGGCGCAGTGCATCCCCGAGCCGGTGTCGGCGAAGGTCGCTCCGGGCCGCGTGGGCGGACCTTCGGCCGGGCCGGTGACGCTGAACGCCCCCCCGGCGGCCTGCGCCACCATGTCCATGCACTTGAAGGCTGAATAAGGTCCGTGCGTGCCGAAGCCCTTGATGGTGGCGTAGATGATCGCGGGGTTGGCCGCCTTTAGCGTTTCGTAGCCCAGCCCCAGCTTCTCCATCGTGCCGAGGGTGAAGTTCTCCACCACCACATCGAACTTCGGCAGCAGTTGCAGGAAGAGTGCCCTCCCCTGGGGCGTGCCGAGGTCAATCGCCACGCTGCGCTTGTTGTTGTTGAAGCTCATGAAGTAGAGCGAGTCGTGATCGGGGCCGGTGGTGTGGCGGCCGGGGTCGCCCACACCCGGCAGCTCCACCTTCACCACATCCGCGCCGAACCAGGCAAGGTACTGGGTCGAAGTTGTGCCCGCCTCCCACTGCGTGAGATCGAGCACGCGCATGCCGTCGAGCGCGGGCATGAGCCACCTCCCGGAAGAACTGCTGCGCCGAAGTCTACTCCGCGGCCGCGGAAAAGGGGCGGCAAACGGGCGCACGCGGGGGCCAAGCGCGCCCAACCCCGGGGGCTGTGCAGGCGCCGGCAGACCTCCCCCGTCCTATCCTGCCGGGTCCATCAGCCCCGTCAGCCCGTACTTCTGCACCGGGCCGATGGCGATGATCTCGTAGAGCCCGATGCCCTTTTTCTTGCCGATCGTCACCTCCGAGATCTGCTGGACATGGAGGTTGGTCACGTCCATCGGGTTCTCCTTCGCAAGGTCGAGCTCGATGCCTTCCACCTCGTTCGGACCCACCCACATGCCGTGGCCCCACTTCGGGTCGCCGTAGCCGATGCCCTTCATGAGGAAGCTAAACATTGGCTTGACGGTCATCTCCAGCTCCTTGCCCTCCTTTGGGCGGAAGTAGAGCCTTGCCGATTCGAGGTGGCGCGTGCCCTTGCGGAACACGAGGTCGTGGTCGACCGCGGCATCCTCTTTCGTGCCCTCTGGATACGGCTTCATGATCACGCCCGATTCGTGCCAGCGCGTCCCGTCGGAATGCTCCGAGACGGTGAAGAGCACGCAGAGATCGTCGAAGTGGCAGGGCGCCCAGTTCCAGAAGAACTGCGGCGCTTCGGTGGGCGGCGCGCCGCGGGAATCCCGTCCGCCGACAGTGCGGATTCCCCAGGAGTGGTCGCGGGTGGCCCACCAGGGGGTCGAGAGGTCGAAGGCCTTCCCGTCGAGCGAAAGCCTGCCCGTCCAGGAACCGTGCTGGGTCATGCGCGTGTAGTCCATCGCCACGCTGTTGGCGGTGCGGCGGTAGAAGTGCGCCTCTTCCACGGGCACGGCGCGCGCTTCGAAGAGCAGGTCGCCCTGGATTCCCCATTTGTTCTTCGCCACCTTCAGCCTCAGCTTGCGGTACGGTTCCACGACCTGCACGCTGATGGGCCCCACGCGCGTGTCCATCCGGTCCGCCCCCAGGAGGCGGGACGCGCGCACGCAGCGCTCCTTCCCCTGGTGCACCACGGCGATGGCCGCATCCATCACGCCGAGATTCGGGTAGCACCCCATGGCGACCGCGAAGTAGACCGACCCATCGCGGCTGTAGCCGTTGAAGAAGTAGCGGTCGTAGAAGTTCCGGTCGCTGGTGAAGACGGAATCGAACGTGTAGGGGGTCTGGTGGATGAGGTACTCGTCGGCAGGGGTGAGCATGGGAAGTGCTGCTCCGGGGTATGGTTGGGCCGAATCTAACGGTGGCCGTTTCCGCGGTCAAAGGCCGGGCAGGCGGCCCGCAATTGCGCTCTGCGCTACTCTCCGGGGGTGAGCGACGTTTTCGACGCCCTTGTGGCCGAGTACCCGGCGTGGTGGATCGACTTCCTGGGCGAGCACAACCACGTCGGCGGCGCCGCAACCACCCGCTGGCTCCTGGAACGGAGCGGCCTCCGCCCGGGTTCCCGCATGCTCGACTGCGGCGCCTTCGTGGGCGCTTCCGCGCGCCTGGCAGTAACCGAAACAGGCGCGGCCGCGGTCGCCACCGACCTCAACGCCGACTTCCTGGCTGCAGGGCGGGCGATGCCCGGCGGGGAGGGGGTCGCGTGGGTGGCCGCCACCACCGCGAAGCTCCCCTTCCGCGACCGGACCTTCGCCAGCGTCTGGAGCGTTGACAGCAGCATCGCGCCTCGCGAGATGACCAGGGTGGCCGCGTCTACAGCCACGGTGTGCCTCTGCTGCGAGGTCCCGGCCGACGGCCGGGGCGGGGTCGAAGCGTTCATCGAAGAGTGGACCAGCCTCGGCTGGGAGATGCGCTCCCACCGCTCTCTATCGCTCGATGCCCTCCAGGCGTGGCGCAACGCGGAAGCGGCCATGGTGGCCCACCGCGCGAAGTACGAAGCCCGCTACGGAAAGCGCGGCTACCTTGCCCAGCTCGACCTGCTGGCGATGCTCGTGGAGTCATACGAGCGGGGGGCGGCCGGGCACGGGCTCTTCATCTTCGGGAGGGGCTGACAATGCCGCTGCACCTGCGTGCCGGGCCCGGCGACGTCGCTCCCATCGCCCTGCTGGCGGGAGACCCTGCCAGGACGATTCGCCTGGCCGGAGCGCTCGAAGGCGCGCGCCTTTACAACGAGAACCGCGGGCTGGTTGGCTACACCGGGCAGCACCACGGCCGCCCCGTCTCGGTGCAGACAACGGGAATGGGCGGTCCCTCAGCGGCCATCGTTGTCGAAGAGCTGGCGGACCTGGGCGTGCGCACGGTGATAAGGTTGGGAACCTGCGGTGCGATCGCGCCATCGGTCGCCGTTCTCGACCTCGTGATCGCCACGGCCGCGGTGGGCGCCGATGGTACGACACGGCAGTACACCAGCGGCGAGCCTTTCGCTCCCGTGGCGGACTTCGCCGTCACCCGTGCCCTGTTCGAATCGGGAGAGAGCGTTTCGCGGCCCGTGCACGCGGGCCTGCTCGTCTCCCAGGACGCCTTTTACCGCCAGCCCGAGTCGTGGGAGGCCTGGCGCCGGCGTGGAGTGCTCGCAGTCGAAATGGAGGCAGCGGCCATCTTCACCGTGGCCCTCCAGCGCGGGTTGCGCGCGGGGACAGCCTGCCTGGTGGTGGACAGGGTCGACGACCGCTCCTCGTGGGCGAGCGATGACGCCATTGCCGAGGCCACGGCGGACCTCATCGAGCTCGGGCTGGCAGCCGTCGAACGGCTGAGCTGAAAGGGATGGCCTATTCGGAGGGCGGCTCTTCGCCCTTGCGCGCGCCCGTAATCTCGGACCAGGCCAGGGCGGCGAGGAAGGCGGCCACCATGAAGCCAAGGACGACGCCCGAGACTATGCTCAGCGCATCGCGCCAGTTGTCCTGGCCGCTGGTCTCGGTCCCGCGCCAGATGTTCACGCCCGTGAGCACGAGCGCGATCACGAGCAGCACGATCCCCGGGCCCACGGCCTTCCACCTCTGCCGGTCGATGAGGAGCCCCAGCGCGAGCCCGGTCGAAGCCCAGAAGGGCACCGTCATCGGCACCACCCAGTCGCGGTGGTTCTCCCACGAGGCGCGCGTCTGGAAGGCCAGGGCCGTGAGCCCCAGCGCCAGCGCAAAGCCAATCAGCCAGCCCCGGTAACGGACCACCAGCTCCCGGATGCTGGCGGAAGGCCGCGCGGGGATGCGCGAGCGGTCATGCAGCCATTCGGTTTTCTCAGGTTCGATAGGCGCCCTGGCGGTCAGGTCAGGCATTTGCAGTCCTCAGAGGCAGCGCGTGGCCGCGGGATTGTTGCGTCAGCGAGCCCATGATGTCCGCTCGCCGCCACACCCGCAACATCGCAACCCGGCGGCGGGGCCGTTACCCTAGGGGGGATGTCCGCCTCAGCCGCACCCGAAGCAGCGCCCGTGCTGGGACTTGAAGCGCTGCCGGCTCCCGCCGTATTGCGGGACCGCCTGGAGGCTCTGCGCGACCCCGGCAGCGCCCGCGTGGTGGTCCTCTGGGTCGCCCGTCCCGGCAACGCGGCGCCCGCATTTTCTGATCCCCGCCTGCCCTGGTTGGAGCGGTATCCTCTGCCCCTCATCTTCGCCTTCGAGGGGAACCTTGCCGGGCCGTGGCTTGACATTGCCCTTGCCTGCGACATCCGCGTGTGTGACGACGAGAGCGCACTCGCCCTCGCCGGTGTCAGCGAAGGCTACGCTGCCACGAGGATGCGCCTCCTGGGCGGCGAAGGGCTGGCTTCGCCGGTGTCCGCCCGGGCGGCTCTCGAAGCCGGGCTGGTCTCCGTGGTGGCATCGCCCGGTGGCGCTCTCCAGGAAGCCCGGCGGCTCGCCGGCGTAATGGCCTCGCGAGGCCCGATCGCCCTGCGTCTTGCCAAGGAAGCCATCTGGCGGGGCCTGAGAATGGAGTTCGAGCAGGCCCTCCGTTTCGAGACCGATTTGACCTTGCTCCTGCAGACAACCAAAGATCGGGCGGAGGGCGTTCGTGCATTCCTCGAAAAGCGCCCACCCCACTTCACAGGTGAGTAACGCATGATAGTCCTGCTCGAAGAGCGCGAGGCCTGGTCGCTCATGATGCTTGCCAGTTCGGTGGCCATCGACAACGCGGGCCTTTCCGAGGAAGCGAACGAAGCCATCCGCCGCTGGCGCAGCGATTCCGATGAGAAGAGCCCCGCCATCGCGAAGTTGACCGACGAAATCAATCGCGCCATCAACACCCACCTCGACGCCAAGTTCCTGCGCCGGGTGAAGCTGCACGGCGGCCGCGCCGAGACGGTGAGGAAATAGCCATGGAAGTCCGCTTCACTGACGACGAGCTGGCCGAGGCCTTCAGCGTCATCATCAACCGCATCGCCGATAGCGCCGGCCTCTCCGACAAGGACCGCGCCATGCTCAAGCGCTGGCGCAGCTCGAAGATGAAGCTCGGCACCGACGACATGACCGACTTCGTGCGCCGGGCGAACGAGGACATCGCTCGCGACATTGCCCGCCGCGAGCGAAGCCAGATTCGCAAGCCCGACTGGGCCGACTAGGCGCCCGGCTGCCGGCAGGGGCAGAGCCATGCCCGACCCTGTTCTCTTCGAAGTTGACGACCGTGGCGTGGCCACCATCACGCTCAACCGGCCGCAGCAGCTCAACGCGCTCAACATGGAATGCCGCGACCTGCTCTGGACCTACCTCGCAGCCTGCCGCGACCTGCCGGATGTCCGCCTGGTGCTCTTCCGCGGCGCCGGTGCATCGTTCTGCGCGGGCGCCGACATCTCCGAGTTCGGCACCGCGCCTTCGATAATGGACTCCCGCCGCGCCCGCCACGAGCGCGACGTTTGGGCGCTCCTGCTCTCGCTCCCCTGCATCACCATGGCGCGCATGCACGGCTACTGCTATGGCGCCGGCCTGGAGCTGCCGCTCTGCTGCGACTACCGCGTTGCCGCCGACGACGCCCGCTTTGCCCTGCCGGAAGTCACTCTCGGCTACATCCCCAGTGCCTGCGGCACACAGACGCTCCCGCGCATCGTTCCCCCGGGGGTGGCAGCCCACATGATCCTCTCGGGCGAGCCCATCGATGCCGCGGCGGCGCTCCGCTGGGGGCTGATTGGCCGCACTGTGCCGGCAGCCGCGCTGGATGCCGCCGCCGATGAGGAGATCGCCCGCCTCCTGGCAATGGATCCCGCGGCTGCGACCGCGAGGCGCCGCGCCATGGCCGCCTCGCTCCCCGAAGCGGCGGCCCCGGCGCGCTCCTGAAGCAAGGCCCTTCGTTAGCCCAACTCCGCCCTTTCGGGTAAAATCCGGGCGCAACCCACCTACCCGCCCTAATCCGGAGAGTCAATGAACACC